>JADMIO010828232.1_pt1 | contig 44495 bp, 43 predicted proteins | sample 8958161 | NCBI WGS metagenome assembly JADMIO01 (sample SAMN16585339, study PRJNA669376) | soil metagenome | isolation source: Crop rotation soil | place: USA: Cullars Rotation, Alabama | collected 2011
CTTTCCCTTATGGTTACGGGTAGCCCCGACGATCGCCGTAATAAAGTATATCAACTTCTCCTCTACATGCAAGCCGCGTACTTTTTCCCGTAAGAGAGCGATCTTATCGGAAGAAAGGACAGGATGCACGGTCTCCAACCGGGTATTCAATTGCGACTGATGATGGCCCGTTACGATACGGAACTCCTGTTCCTGGGTGGGATAGTGCACGTTGATCTTGAACAGGAACCTGTCCAGTTGCGCTTCCGGCAAGTGATACGTCCCCTCCTGTTCGATCGGGTTCTGAGTGGCAACCACCATAAAAGGCGACTGTAAGATATAAGTCTGCCCGTCGACGGTGACCTGCCGCTCTTCCATGACTTCGAATAGGGCAGACTGCGTCTTGGCCGGAGCCCGGTTGATCTCATCGATAAGTACAATATGACTGAAGATAGGACCCGGCTTGAACTGGAAGCTGTTCTCCCGGGGGTTGAACACGGAAGTGCCGATCACATCGCTGGGCATCAGATCGGGCGTGAACTGGATACGGGAGAAGCCTACGGAGATCACCCGGCTGAGTAACTTGGCCGTTAAAGTCTTCGCAATCCCCGGTACTCCTTCTATCAATATATGCCCGTCTGCCAGGATGCCCGCCAGCAACAGCTCGACCATCTGATCCTGTCCCACCACGATCTTGCCGATCTCCGTCCTGAGTTGCTCCACAGCTTCCTGCAGATCGCCCAGTTCTGTTCGTTGTTCGAATAAATTGTCTTCCATTTTATGCTTGTTTATAGAATTCTTCCAAATGACGATGAAAATCCAGTAACTCTTCATCCGCTACATATGCCTGTAGCGGTAATTGTTTCATATATTCCACCAGCTCTCCCAGGGACTGTCTGTGAAAACCGGATTTGTAGGACAGCCGTTCCACAAATGCTTCATCCATAGCCGACGCCGGCAAATTATACCGGTTGCGGACATGGTCCTGGAAATGCGCGACCATTTTCAGGGCCAGGTTATGATTATCCCGGCGCTGATAATACAGCCGCCCGATCGTCTTTACAAAATCCAGGGACGTGTTCCTCACCGCATTTATCACCGGCACGATCCGTTGTTTGCGTTTGGACTCGAACAGATAGATCAGGAGGAAAAGTCCGAGCAATAGCCAGAATGCCCAGCGCAGGGAACGGTTGTTCAGAATGTACCCTAACGCCGAAAATTCTTTTGTCCGGTCATACCGGAAATACTCATCCCATATTACTTCCCGTACATTGTACGGCATATAGGAGAAGACATCCTCGTAATAAGATTTGTTATCCTTATGCAGGAGAAAGAAATTGGATAGGGCCAGCGGCGCGAAATGGAGATAGATAGACCCGCCCCCTTTGTACGTGAAGCGGACAAAATTGGGACGGCCAAAATGATCCCTTCCCAGGATACTGGCATATTGGGAATCCAAAGAACCCGCCCAAGTGTCATACTGATCTCCGGGATACACAAAGGAGAGCGAATCATGGGTAATAGGATGATAAATGCTGACCTGCAGGCTGTCTTCCTGGTTTGCCGGTTCGCCGGGAAAGAATTTATGCATGCCTCCCTGGCGAATGTTCAAGGTATGCATCAGGGTGTCCCCAAAATGAAAGGCGGAGATAAAGACATGGTTCCCCTGCCCGACGAAGTTCATGATAGCATTCATCTCGGATTCATCCGGGTCCATATGGGGGGTAATAACGATATAGGCTTTTTTTCCCGGGGTGGTCGATTCCTCCTTGTAATAGGAAGACCCGGAACTAAAGGAAGTAGACGAGGTATGCAGACTGGAAGGAGATTCCCGGTTGATAGTGATATCCGCATCGGGGAACAGGTGAGACAACCCTTCATAGGCAACAAAAGTGCCATAAGGGATCTTATCCTTCCGCCACAGGGTGATCCGGCGATTCAATCGATGATTCGTCCCGCCACAGGAGGACAGACCCGCAAGCAGGCAAAAGGCCGCAATCTTTATCCATGGTTTTAGTTGGTTCACTTAGGCGCCGATCGATTTATAAAAGTCCTTAAAATATGTATATATCCGTTCGAACTGATCTTCGTTCAAGGGAAATTCTCCATACCATACCCGGTCATAAATACCGGTGAGATAACGGAAAGGCCGCTCCAGCGGTGATCCGTTCAATTGTTGTATATACTCCTGATTAGTCGTCTTCAGATGATAACGGACAAGGCCCCGGTCGCCCAGCTGGTAGAGCGTCTTTATATAAAGATACCGGACGGCCAGGCGGTGATCCTTCGCGAGGATGGCCCGCTCGAATCCTTCGTCCGGGTTTTCCAGCACCATATCGGGTTCCGACTCACTCCCCCCTCTTTCCCTTCTCCCTTTCCGGTAGAACAACAGGTTGTTGTCCATCAATATCCGGACGATGGCAAACAGCAGGATACTGCCCAGTAACAGGTAGATAAAATATTGTGTCCCCTTGCTGCGCAACAGCCGAAAAAACCAGTTATCAGACGGAGGCTCCTGCAGTGACTCTTTCTTCCAGTACGAAGGATCATTGGCATAAGCAAAATCCGGGTCTTTCTTCCAGGACCGGACCGTAGAATCCGGCAGCATACGAAGGGAATCAGGCACTTTTTGAGCCCCTTCCTTTTCCGTCGTAGTGGTATCTACGCTTACCCGGGTCTCGGTACTGTCCGTGTCCATCGCTCCGGCGGTCGTATCTGTTGCCGTTTGCGCCCGGACAGAAAGTCCCAGGACAATGCAAAAAAAGACCAGGATCAGACGACGGGAAAGGGTCATACGGTTTGTGCTTTTGTCGCCCGTTCCAGGCGGATGGGATAGACCCCAAAATACCAGATAATAAAGGTAAGGGAACTCCCCAGGATGGATACGCTCAGCCAGACCGGCATAGTAGCATACCGGGTGACGAATCCTTCCAGGAAAGCAGCGACCACGAATATCGGAACGAGGCCGATCATCATCTTTACTCCGTCTTTTGCGCCTCTCTTCAACGAGTACAACCTTTTATGGGTGCCCGGGAACAAAAGGCTGTTCCCCAGCACCAGACCGGCTGCACCGGCGATGATGATGGAAGATATCTCCAAAGTGCCATGCACCCAGATGACAAGAACGGACTTTAATCCAAGCCCTTTGGCAAAAAAATAATACTGAAAGGCGCCTACCATAACCCCATTCTTAAAGAGGTTCCAGATCGTACCGACGGATAGAAGGATACCCGAGACAAAGACAAAAAAAGAGACCTGGATGTTATTGACCGCGATCCGAAGGAACATGCTCACCTGGTCATCGCTCTTGTAAACACCGAAGGGGTCACCTTTGGCAATATTCTCTTCCGTCATCTCGATATACCTGTCTCCCAGGACCCCACGGACAAAGGTCTCGTCATGGGCTGCCGAAAAGGCGGCCATGAGTGCAAAAAGGGAGAAAATAATAAAAGAATACAGGATCTCCCGGTGGTGTTTACGTACTATAAGAGGAAGCTCGATCTTCCAAAAACGTCCGATACGGGAAAATTCCTCTTTTTTATTGCGATAGATGCCTAAATAAATACGGGATGCCAGACCGTTCAGATACGGGGTGACCTTGCTATGCGGGTAAAATGTTTTCGAATATCCCAGGTCATTTACCAGTTCCGTGAACTGGCTGGCCATTTCATCAGGATCGGTGGCCGGCTCATATTGATATTGTTTCCACTTATCAATATTTTTTTTAATAAAGAGACCTTCTCTCACTGGAAAAATTTAGCATTATATTTATGGGATCTCCGGCGTCGGAGATGCACACCCCCGGCACCGGAGACGGCACACTAATATAGTATATCTTTCTTATGATCCAGGTAAAATTAGACACAGGTTTCAATATAGAAGTGGATTTTTCGATCACACCTTTTCACAAGCGTTTTTTCGCCTGGGCGATCGACATCGTGATCATCATCGCCTATTCCATGATCGGGAGCCGGCTACTGGAGGTCGCTCTGGGGCCGAGATGGGGGTCGCAGAACTGGTTGCTGGTACTGTTCGGGCTGCCGCCCTTTTTATATCACCTGGTCCTGGAAATAGTATTGAATGGTCAGAGTGTGGGAAAGAAAGCAATGGGAATACAGGTGATCACAGCCGACGGGGGCCAGCCTTCGATCAGCCAGTACCTGATCCGCTGGCTTTTCCGCACCGTGGATTTCCCGGTATGGATCCCCTTTGCCGCCCAGATGAACATCCTGCCTGTCTGGTGTATCCCTTTAATGTTTGGAGGGTTGGCCTGTCTGCTGCTGTCTCCGCATTCCCAGCGCATCGGCGACCTGGTGGCCGGCACGATCATCATCGATACCCGGACAAAGACCTCCTGGGAGGATACTGTATTTACTGAGCTGGAAGATAACTATGTACCCCGCTATCCCAAGGTCATGCAGTTGACGGACAAGGATATCAATACCCTCAAAAGTATCATCAGCGCCGTAGAGAAGAAAGGAGATTACGATCTGTCGATGCGGATCGCAGAAAGGATTAAATCCAAATTACAAATAGAAAGTGACCAGGATTCACTCGAATTCCTGATCACTCTGCTAAAAGATTATAACTATTATGCCATCAGATAGATCTTATATTCTACCAGATATATCTTATATTCTACCAGATAGATCTTAGCGGGGTACGCTTGCCAGACCGATCAGCGCGATCACCATACCCAGCGCGATAAAACCCAGCGCGATGATCGTCAGTATCCCGATGAAGCGAAAGTATGCTTTCAGATTCCGGAAGGAGCCGTTCAGTTGCTCCAGTTCATTGGAGCGAAGGGCTGCCTGCATCCTGGCGGCAAATCGATAGAGGAAAAGACAGGGAAAGAAGTAGAGGAGAGCGAAAAGAATATAAAAGATGGTGACCCCGGCGCCTACTCCAACACCGGCGGCTGGTCCCCCTGCACCATAACCATAGGCAGTCCGGGACATCATCGCGCCGATAAGGGAGCCGGCGAAAATAGCGATCAATACAAACAGACTGCACAGGACCATCCCGACGATAGCCAGGAATTTTGCCCAGCGGGCAGCTTCTTTAAGATGGGCCGACCCGTCATGATCGATGTGCAATTCAAATAGATTGGATGTTGAAGTTGATTCCATGTTGGAGGTTTTTTATTGAACGGTTTAGAAAAGGGGTTTCCAGGAAGCTGAAAATAAAAAAAATAGTGGCTATCACCTAATGACAGCCACTATTTTTTTCTGTTCGGGATGGCCCCTATAGCGATCGCTGGCCAACGGTGGGTCAGTACGCCCGGGCAAAAAGTACACGTTGCCGGCTGGGCTTCCCGGTCAGGATACACTTTCCGTTTTCCTGCGGGTTGTTCAGCGGGATACAACGGATGGTAGCCTTGGTCTTATCCTTGATAGCTTCTTCCGTGGCGGGCGTCCCATCCCAATGAGCCAGTATAAAGCCGCCTTTATCATCCAGCAAACGCTCGAACTCCTCCCAGGTATCGGCTTTTGTAATATGTTCCTCCCGATAAGCCAGCGCCTTGTTATACATCGATTGTTGGATCGTTTCCAACAGGTCTTTTACATAACCGGTCAGCCCATCCATGGGAATGGAAGTCTTTTCTCTCGTATCACGACGCGCGATCTCCACCTGGGCGTTCTCCAGATCCCGCAGGCCTATGGCGATACGAACAGGAACCCCCTTCATTTCATACTCGGCAAACTTGAACCCGGGGCGGGTGTTGTCGTTATCGTCGTATTTTACACGGACACCTGCCGCTTTCAGCTGAGCGGTCAGCTCCTTTCCTTTGGCATCCAGCTGGTCCTTCTTGTCTTCGCCTTTATAGATGGGAACGATGACCACCTGGAGAGGAGCGATCCGGGGAGGCAGGATCAGACCTTCGTCATCGCTGTGTACCATGACGAGACCGCCGATCAGCCGGGTGCTGGCGCCCCAGGAAGTAGCCCATACGTGATCCAGTTGATTGTTCTTATCGGAGAATTTTACATCGAAGGCCTTGGCAAAGTTCTGACCCAGGAAATGAGAGGTCCCGGCCTGCAGCGCCTTCCCATCCTGCATCAGGGCTTCGATGCAATAGGTATCGACCGCCCCCGCAAAACGTTCGCTTTCCGTCTTGACCCCCTTTATCACCGGTACGGCCATATATTCCTCCACAAAGGTGGCATAGACATCCAGCATCTGGCGCGTCTCGGCGATCGCCTCGTCGGCCGTAGCATGGGCCGTATGCCCCTCCTGCCAGAGGAATTCAGCCGTCCGCAGGAACAGACGGGTACGCATTTCCCAACGGACCACGTTGGCCCATTGATTGATCAGCAGGGGAAGGTCGCGGTAAGACCGGATCCAGTTCCGGTAAGTATTCCAAATGATGGTTTCGCTGGTCGGACGGATGATCAGTTCTTCTTCCAGTTTGGCCTCGGGATCTACTACTACCCCACCCCCATTCGGATCATTCTTCAGCCGGTAGTGGGTAACGACGGCGCATTCCTTGGCAAAGCCTTCCACATGGGCCGCTTCCTTGCTTAAAAAACTCTTAGGAATAAATAGAGGGAAATAGGCATTTACATGACCGGTGTCCTTGAACATCCTGTCCAACTGGTCACGCATATTCTCCCAAAGGGCGAACCCATGAGGTTTTATCACCATACATCCTCGTACATCCGAATGGTCGGCCAAACCGCCCTTGATCACCAGGTCATTGTACCATTGCGAATAATCCTGGGCCCGGCTGGTAATTTCTTTGCTCATATGTCTGATCTTGCGGTAATTATTAATCGGCTTTTAACAATATTCTGTTAATTTTATCGGGTAAGGCTCATTATTTATTGTAACTTTACTTTAACCGAAGGAAGCGCAAAAATAGCAACTTCGAAGTGAAAAATCACCTAAATGTACATTGCCATGAAACAGATATATACATTGCTGGCCGTAACTGCTGTCATCTTCAGCAGTTGCTCCTCTTCCAGAAATACGTCCCAAACCCCCGATGATGTATATTATTCCTCCGGCGGCGGAAGAGTAGCTTCCCGCGCTGCTGCCAATAATGATGAATATTACAGCACGGCGCCCAGCGATAATTACGTACGCATGAGAGTACAGGATCCGGACCGCTGGTCTTATTTTGACGACTACAGCGCGTATGATTCTTACTACTATTCACCCGCCAGTGCGGGCTTCGGTTATGGATTCGGGTATCCCTATGGTGGTTATAGCGTCGGTCTGGGATATGGGATGGGCTTTGGTCCCATGTATGGCCTGGGCTTCTGGGACCCCTTCATGGCATGGAACAGCTACTATATGTGGAACACCTGGTATAATCCTTATTTCTACAATCCTTACTATGGCGGCGGGGTATTGGTGTATGGCCACCAGGCTGCTGCACCGGCCGTTTACAGCCACCTGCGGACCTTTAATTCGGGTGCTTACCAGAATGGTAGTCTGGCAGGCAGAGCGGTAAATGGACGTCCGTTATATGGTCGTTCCGTTACCACGACCAACCGGTACTATCGTTCCGGCATGGCGGGTACCAGCGCTTATAATTCTAACCTTGCCGGCGCGACCACTACAACAGGAGGCCGGCCTTCTTTCCGGACCGCGAACGGGAATGGCAATACGTATTATAATCCCGCTAACCGTTCTTTCAACAACAACAACAATAATTCCTTCTATCGTCCTTCGATGAATAACAACAATAACAGTTTCCGGACCTTTACGCCTTCCAACGGTGGCAGCGCTCCGGCCCGAAGCTTCTCGCCTCCGGCAAGCAGCGGTGGTGGTGGATTCCGGCCCGGTCGCCATTAAAACGATCGCCAGCCGGATCATCGGAATTTCATTTATTTTTACAGGGCTAACCAATGACGCTGGAAGCAACCTGCTCCGCGCCAAACGGGCGAGACGGAACGAGGAACGATGTTCCGGTGAAGCCCTGACGCAAGGGCAGACATTAGCGCTTTGCCGGAATGCGCTATTTTTTTACAGCGCATTCCCGGCAATAAAACACTTGTTATATGCCTAAATTAATAGGGCTTATAGGACTTTTTGTATGTCTGAAAGTCACAGCCCAACTCCCTGAGGATGCCTTGCGCGCTTCCTGGATCACTCCTATCGGCACCGCCCGCACACAAGCCATCGGAGGTGCGATGGGATCGCTGGGTGGCGACATCACCTCCGCGATCGTCAATCCGGCCGGATTAGGTCTTTACCGGACCAGCGAAGCAGTGGTCACCCCCGGATGGCGTTTTCTTCTCGATAAAGGCAATTACCTGGGAGGCGGCAGGACCGCTCCCTCTATCAACAAATTCAACCTCGGTTCCAGCGGGTTCGTATTCAGTTATCCGGGTGCGAATCCTGGAGTAAACAACGCCTTCGTCATTTCCGTCAACCGTACCGCCGACTTTTCGAGTAATATCTCGTATAAAGGCCTGAATGATTACAGCTCTTTTGCCGAACAATACGCCGAAGAATTTGCCGGGTCGGGCCACTTTGGTGATGTCGATGGCGCCATCGCCGACCCCGGCCTCTCCTATGGGACCCGGATGGCCCTGTACTCCTATCTCGTGGATACCGTCACCATCAACGGCCAGCTTAACGTGGTGGCACAACCGCAAAAGGCCGGACGGGTCTGGCAGGAGAATAACCTGCTATCGACAGGCGGCATCACCGAGATCGATCTTTCCCTGGGGTCAGGCCACTATGACAAATGGTATTTCGGCGGCAGTCTGGGCATTCCGATCATGAATTATACGCGGATGCAGACCTATACAGAATCCGATGCCACCGGCAATCCCAACAATGATTTCGAATCGTTCACCTACCGCGAGACCTATACTTCCAAAGGATGGGGTATCAATGGCAAGTTCGGAGTCATCTTCCGGCCTACCAACGCCCTGCGGCTGGGTCTGGCGATCCATACCCCCAGTGTCTTTGGAATAACCGACCAGATCCACGCCTCCATGATCACCCGGACAGAGAATTATGCCGGACAGGTCTCCATTAACTCCGATTCGATCGATGCCATTACCGGGAGCAATCCCGCCAATACCGTCAAATACAGTCTTTATACGCCTTGGAAATTTCTCGTCAGCGGCTCCTACGTTTTTGGCGGTGGCCAGTCCGATGTCAAGCAACAAAAAGGTTTTATTACCGCCGACCTGGAATATATCCTGGCCAGCCATGCCCATTTTGGCAGCGCGACGGATGACAATAATAGTAGCGATAACGGCTATTTCGATGCAGTGAACCAGGCCGTCCGGAATACGTATAAGAATATCCTCGCCGCCCGGCTGGGAGGAGAAATGAAGTTCAACACCTTTATGGCCCGGGCGGGAGCCGCCTGGTATGGCAACCCTTATTCCGAAAATCAGCTAAAAGCAGACCGCTTACTCCTCAGCGCCGGTATTGGATATCGCAACCAGGGATTTTTTATGGATCTTACCTATGTCCTGGCCTTCAACCGGGACGTCCATTTTCCCTATCGGTTGTCCGACAAGGCCAATACATACGCCGATCTGAAAGAAACAGCCGGCACACTTCTGCTGACCGCAGGCATCAAGTTCTAAGCAAACAACATACACCCCCAGCACGACTTCGCACATACCTCCCCCGGCGCAACTTCGCAAGGTGACCCTATTGCAAGGCGGTCTTCATCAACGGCTTCATCATCCGCGCCCATATCTCATATTCCTTACCGGAAAAATGCAGCCCATCGGCAGCGACCAGCGTGGGATCGACGGCTGCCCGACGGCTTTCGGCTGTGATGTCGAGATAGGTAGTCTTATATTCCCGGGACACCTCGTAGTTGATGGCGTTGAAAGCATCGATCTCCGAGGCGATCAAGGCCGTATCTCTGCCCCGTGAAAAAGGGACCACCGAATAGTCGGGAATGGATAATACAATGACATGCGAAGACCGGTTATCAGCGAGCGCGATCGCCTGCCGGAGAAGAAGGGTAAACTGCTCGCGATATTCAGCCCGGCTACGTCCCTGGAACTGGTTGTTCACACCGATTAGCAAGGTCACCAGGTCATAGGTATGAGAAGGCGGGGCCACCGCCAGCGCATCGAGAAGATTACCTGTCGTCCAGCCGGTAGTGGCAATAATGTCGGGATCTCCGATACAGACAGGTCCCGACTCGCTTAACAGGCGGGCTGCCTGTATGGGATAGCGGTCGGTGGCCCCAACGGACTGACCGATCGTATAGGAGTCTCCCAACGCCAGATAGGACCGGGAAATGGCAGGGGGGCGAAGTCCTCCGAAAATAAAAAGGGTTACTATCAGGAATAGGGCCTTGACCATATCTTAATATACGAAGCAATCCTTCACGCAGATTCCAACAAAAAGGCCCCGCTTGCGCAGGGCCTTTTCATTATTGTGTCTGGTCCTGAAAAAAGTTGACTACAAAGTCATGAAGAATGGGACAGGTACGGATTTTGTTAAAAAAGGGCCCCCCGCTACCGAAGTACAGTGAGGATTTTAAGAGGCGGGTGGTGCGGGAATTTGAGGAGGGGAAACTGAATAAGGACCAGTTGATGGTCAAGTACGGGATCAAAGGAAAGAGCCGGGTGCTGGACTGGTGTAGGAAATACGGTAAATTTGGGTATAATACACCCACACAAAACGGCAGACCATTGAAGGATCCCCAGAAGCGCATCAAGGAGTTAGAAAAGAAGCTGAAGGCGGCAGAGCTAAAGCTACAGGTATATGATAAGCTGATCGAAGTAACGAATCGGGAGCTGGATGCGGATATCATAAAAAAAATAGAGGCCAAGTTGTCCGAGAATTGGCAACAGAAAAAAGGGTAAGTCTCAGCGGAGTTTGCCGTCAGCTTGGCTATAGTAAACAGGCGTATTATCAATGGTTATCGCGTAAGAGAGGGGTGAAGGATCATAGGGAAGAAGTGAAGGAGCAGGTAAAGTCGATCCGGCAGGTGCTGCCGCAAGTAGGTACCCGTAAGCTGTATCGGTTGTTAGGGGATGAGTTTAGACGACGAGGGATCAAGCTAGGGCGGGATCGTTTATTTGACTTGCTGCGGGACTCGTCGATGTTAGTGGCACGCAAGCGGAAGTATGTGCGAACGACAGACAGTCGGTTATGGATGCGAGAGTATCCGGACCTGGTGAAAGGGCTGGAGCTGACCAGGCCGGAGCAATTGTGGGCAGCCGATATCACGTATTTGTCCACGGAGCAAGGGTATTGTTACCTGCATTTGATCACAGATGCTTATTCCAAGAGGATTGTGGGCTATAAGCTGAGTGATCATCTGGGGGCCAGTGCGACAGTGCAGGCATTGGAAATGGCGATTGCGGACCGGCGAAGTGACCGGCAGCTGATCCACCACTCCGATAGAGGTCTTCAATATTGCAGTAAAGAGTATACCAATCTGTTAAAAGGGAATAGTATTACGATCAGCATGACGCAAACAGGAAGTCCCTATGACAATGCGGTAGCAGAGAGGGTGAATGGTATATTGAAACAAGAACTGGGATTGGATGAGCAGTTTGAGAACCAGTATCAGGCGAAAGCGCAAGTAGATCAGGCAGTTATGTTATATAATCGGTACAGGCCGCACCTTAGTAACCACTATTTGACCCCTGACCAAATGCATAACCAGCAAAAGCTAACACCACGAACGTGGAAACGAAAAACCGCTAGTAACCCTACGGAAACCAGCGGTTCAAACCAATTTAAGTAACCAGTCAACTTATTTCAGGACGTCACTTTGTGAATCACTTGTTTAGTAATCCATTCCACCCATTCCGGGGGCACCACCGGGATGAGCATGAGCTTCTTCCTTCTTAGGCTTGTCGGCGATCACACACTCGGTGGTCAGCAACATACCGGCGATAGAAGCGGCATTCTCCAGGGCGATACGAGTTACCTTCGTCGGATCGATGACACCGGCCTTGAGCAGGTTCTCATATACTTCGGTGCGGGCGTTAAAGCCGAAGTCGGCCTTGCCTTCCTTTACCTTTTGTACGACGATGCTGCCTTCGATACCGCTGTTGACGACGATCTGGCGCAGAGGCTCTTCGATCGCACGTTTTACGATGGCGATACCGGTCGTTTCGTCCTCATTGCTGCCTTTCAGCTTTTCCAGCGATTCGATGGCGCGGATGTAAGCGATACCGCCGCCGGGTACGATACCTTCCTCAACGGCAGCACGGGTAGCGTGCAGCGCATCGTCGACGCGGTCCTTCTTTTCCTTCATCTCTACTTCAGTAGCAGCACCGACATACAGTACGGCTACACCACCGCTGAGCTTGGCCAGACGCTCCTGGAGCTTTTCCTTGTCATAGTCGGAAGTGGTCGTTTCGATCTGGGCCTTGATCTGGTTGACGCGGGCCAGGATATCTTCTTTCTTCCCTTTTCCGCCGACGACAGTGGTATTGTCTTTATCGATCGTTACGGAGGCAGCGGTACCCAGATAGCTGAGGTCTGCGCCTTCGAGTTTGTAACCTTGTTCTTCGCTGATCACGATCCCCTTGGTCAGGATAGCGATATCCTGCAGCATTTCTTTTCTGCGATCGCCAAAGCCGGGAGCCTTTACAGCAGCCACCTTGATCGTTCCGCGGAGCTTGTTGACCACCAGGGTAGCCAGTGCTTCACCTTCCAGATCTTCGGCGATGATGAGCAGGGGACGACCGCTCTGAGCTACCTTCTCCAGAATGTGGAGGATATCCTTCATAGCGGAGATCTTCTTGTCATAGATCAGGATATAGGGGTTCTGCAACTCAGCTTCCATCTTTTCGCTGTTGGTAACGAAGTACGGAGAGATGTAGCCGCGGTCGAACTGCATACCTTCCACGACTTCTACCGTCGTATCGGTACCCTTGGCTTCTTCCACGGTGATAACGCCTTCCTTACCTACTTTGCCAAACGCCTGCGCGATCAGCTTTCCGATGTTGTTGTCGTTATTGGCGGAGATAGAAGCTACCTGCTCGATCTTACGGCTGTCGTTGCCGATCGTCTGAGATTGGGCGCCCAGGTTCTCTACCACCTTGGCCACCGCCTTGTCGATACCACGTTTCAGATCCATGGGATTGGCGCCGGCAGCGACATTTTTCAGCCCTTCGCCGATAATCGACTGGGCCAGTACCGTTGCCGTAGTCGTTCCGTCACCGGCAATATCAGCCGTCTTGGAAGCTACTTCTTTGACCATCTGGGCGCCCATGTTCTCGATGGGATCTTCCAGTTCGATCTCTTTTGCTACGGTCACACCGTCCTTAGTGATGGCGGGTGCGCCGAATTTCTTTTCCAGAACAACATTGCGGCCCTTGGGACCTAATGTCACCTTGACTGCGTTGGCCAGTGTATCAACGCCCTTTTTCATCTTATTACGGGCTTCAATATCGAAGAAAAGTTGTTTTGCCATTTGGTTATTATTTAAAGAAAATTTTTAAAAATGATAGTTGTTATAGGTGGCCGCCCCGATGCGGACCGGCCGGCGAGGCATAACTCTTTAGAGCTTCGCAATGATATCAGACTCTCTCATGCTCAGGAAATCCTGGCCTTCGTAGCTGATCTCGGTACCGGCATACTTGCCATAAAGGACAACGTCCCCAATCTTTACGACAGGCTTCTTACCGTCTTCATCAATTTCGCTGATCGCAACTACTTCTCCTCTTTGAGGCTTTTCTTTCGCGGTATCGGGGATGATGATACCACCTGAAGTTTTTTCTTCAGCAGGAGCAGGCTTGACAAATACTCTGTTTTTCGTGCCCGCAATCGGTAAAATTGCTAACTTCTTAGCCATGGTTGTATTGATTTTATTAGTTTGATGAAGGTTATCACCCTGCCATTGTGCCCGCTAATGTCGGGCCTTCGGCCAGGACATTTTCGCCTTTTGACAGGTTTGCAAAGGTAAACGAATTTCATACCAAACGGCCCGGGAAAGCCATTTTTACAGGTTTACTACAATGACCGGTTCCCCTTCCGAGGCCAAATGTCAAATTTTCAGTCTACAAGCGGCTGTTTGTCAGCATTATGGCAGGTCCCTAAAAAAGGACTCCCCCCAGGTGCCAAGAAAAAAGGGTCCCCTGCCGGGGACCCCATGGGCTAAGGATGCCTTAAAGGCATAATTATCTCTGAACCACCTGGCTCTTGACAGAATTGATCACACTCCCCACCTGTCCGATCAACTGGGAAGAAAGCCCGTTCTTCTGGGCGGCGATCACGACATTGGCCGTAAACTGATCAAAATCGGTACTGTTGACCTTCCCATTCATCCGGGCATTGGTAGCGGGATTGTGCGCGTCAACCATACTCTTCCCCGTATAGCTGAAGTTCTTCGCCCCGGTCGCCACGCAAAAGAAATCCGTCAGATTCTTTTCCAGGGCCTGGAAACCACTTAGGTTGTTAGCCTTCACCTCGTTCAGCAGGGTCATGAAATAGCCATTGATCCTGGTGTCCGCCGCAATGACAAAAATGGCGCTGTCTACTACCGATCGGAGCCCCAACCGCCCTTTTTCGATCGTCGTACCGGGATGGGCAGGGTCATTGACCATAGCCGCGCCACCCAGCGAGTCATACAAGGTCATTTTTGCCGGGGCCTTGTTGTCGTCCTTATGACAGGAAGACAATGCCAGGGACAACGCCCCCAGCCCCAGGATAAATACCCCTAGTGCTGTCTTTTTGCTCCAGTTCATATCTGTTTTTTTTAGTGACTAGTAACCCGCAGGGCAGCTTCCCTTGCCCCTTGAGGGAGGTAGGAAGCGCTCCGCTTTATAAGGGAGGTCCGCCTTGAAGTCCTGCACGATCTTGTCAGCGCTGTTCAGCATCGGCGCAAAAGTGAAGACGGCGATATGCGACGCAGGATTGACCAGCACATGATCCACTCCCTTTTGACGATACAGCCAGTCGCTGATCTTTTGTGCATCCTGCGCATTCATGTCCTGTCTTACATCGATCCGGGCCATGACCCGGGTATTTGCATCGATATGCGGAGGTCGGGAGACCATATATATATGCACAATCAGCACAACAACCCCTGCTCCAAAGACAGATAGTACGATAAGTGCAATTCTCTTCCAGTTCCTTTTTGTCATAAAAAAAGAATTAGTGATTAAATAATTAAAGATTAGGGGACGCGAGCCGCCTTTGGCGGCTTGATCGAAGTGCACTCTCTTATAAATACGACGATGCGGCGATGATAGATTTTACCTTTTTCAAAAAATACCCGGTTACCGGTAAATAACTATATTTGCAACCGCGAGGCAGGCACATAAAAGCTCTTAATCAGAATGATCAGCAGAAGAAATATCCGGGTAAAAGTGATGCAAACACTGTACACGCTCGAAGCCCAGGAACAGGCCATCAAGCCTGGCGAACCTATCAAGATCCTCCAGAAACATTTCGACCAATCCAGACAATTATTAACGTATCTCATATACTTCACGACGGAAGTCGCACGGTATGCCGAGACCGACTCGCGTCTACGGGCTTCCAAGCACCTGCCCAACGAACAGGACCTGAACGTCAACATCAAATTAGCCGGTAATGAATACCTCTGGAAGATCCTGGAAGATCCTTCCTGGCAAAAAGCCATGGCGGTTGACAAACCCCAGCTGCAAGAGAACAAGGAGTTGATACGGAAAGTGTACCTGGAACTGGCGGCCACCGAGGAATACCGCAAATACATTGCTATCCCCGGACGGGACAAGAAGACGGAGAAGGATATGCTCGATTTTATCTTTACCGCCCTGTTATTACCCAACGAGTCTTTTATTGCGCACGTCGAGGAACTCTTTCCCAACTGGGATGACGACGGGGAAATGATCGCACAACTGGTGGCAGGCTATATCGGCAAACCCCAATCGGTCAACCTGCAGGAGATCATCAGCAAGGACAAATTGGAATTTGCCAGGGGCCTCTTACAAACGGTGATCGAAAAGAAGGAAGTCGTGATGGACCTGATCCGGCCCAAGTTGAAGAACTGGGACCCTGAACGGATCGCCACCCTGGATATGATCTTTATGCAGATGGGTGTCGCTGAATTCCTTTATTTCGAGACGATCCCCCCCAAGGTGACCATTAATGAATATATCGATCTGGCAAAAGAATACAGCACCCCCCAGAGCGGGCAATTCGTCAATGGGATCCTGGATAATATTCACAAGGACCTGGTCAGGGAAGACAAAATGCATAAAGTCGATTTTAAAGCTCCCTAGCCAATTTAGCTCGCCCTGACCGGCAGAAAATGCGGGGTGGCGGCCGCAAGTCAAAATTCTGTACGTTTGCAAAATAATACCTTCTATGCGTTATTTGCTTTGTTGCCTCACAGGACTTATTCTGATCGCAGGTTGTCATAATACCGATACGAACACCGCGGCTAACGCCGCGGCCCTGTCAGACTCCACGCAGTTCACCACGATCCAGTGGCTCGACTCCACGTCAAAAGATTTCGGTAAGATCCCTGAGGGTACCAAACTGGACGTTTCCTTCCGCTTCAGGAACACCGGCGATAAACCCCTGGTGATCGGTCGCGTTCAACCCAGTTGCGGCTGTACCGTAGCGGAACAACCCCAGGAGCCCATTGCATCCGGCGCGGAAGGACAGATAAGGGCAACCTTCAACAGCGAAGGACGGACAGGCATCAACCACAAGACACTATTCGTCACCGCCAACACCAAAGGAACACAGAACCACTCTTTACAATTTGCCGTAGAGGTGGAGAAAAAAAATTGATCCAGTCAACTAAATACAAACCATACAAACAATGACGCATTCATTTTCACTCGTTTTGCTACAAGCGGCTCCGGCAGGCGGCGGCAGCATGATCAACCTCGTCCTTCTGGGCGCCATGATCCTGGTATTCTGGCTTTTTATGATCCGGCCGCAAGCAAAAAAGGCCAAGATGGCCAAGAAGTTCCAGGAGGAGATGCAAAAGGGAGATAAGATCGTCACGATCGCCGGTATCCATGGCACGGTCAATAAAGTGAATGAGGACGGCACGATAATGATCGAGACCAGTCCCGGCAGCTATCTGAAGATCGAGAAGAGCGCCATTTCCATGGAATGGACGCAGAATCTCAATAAGGCGGTCACTGCCACCGACAAAAAGTAAATCAAAGAGCCCGGCTGACGCCGGGCTCCGTATTTGATCTAATCATCTTAGCATGTTCCAGGTTGGATTGACAGGCGGCATTGGCTCCGGCAAAAGCACGATCGCAGAGATATTCGAAGTGCTCGGTATCCCCGTTGCCTACGCCGACCAGGAAGCCAAAAAGGTCATGAACGAGGATCCCAACCTCCGGGAACAACTCATCCATCATTTCGGAGCCGCTACCTATCGCAACGGAGCCCTGGACCGGCCCTGGCTGGCCAGCCAGGTCTTCGGCCATCCCGAAAAGCTGGAACTGCTCAACTCCCTGGTCCACCCGGCAACGATCGCCGCCGGCCAGCGATGGACGGAACAACAAAAAGGAAAGGCGCCTTATGTCATCCGGGAGGCCGCTTTGATCTTCGAATCCCGGTCGGTACAGTACCTGAATTTTGTCATCGGGGTCTATGCCCCTCCTACCCTACGTATTCACCGGGCCATGCAACGGGATCACAGCACCCGGGAGGAGGTCCTCCAGCGGATGAGAAACCAGATCGACGAAGATATCAAGATGAAATTATGCGACGCCGTCATCGACAATGACGAACAACATGCCGTGATCCCGCAGGTACTTGCCCTGCACGAACGCCTGCTCACGCTAGCCGCCGCGACCGCCTCCGCCAAAAACCTTACTTAAGCTTAGCGAGCGCTTCTTTGATCCTTCCCCAGGCCTTCTCGATATTTCCCATGCTGTTGGCAAAGGAGAACCGTACACACGCCGGCTCGCCAAAGGCATCCCCCATCACGGAAGAGACATGAGCCGTATTCAACAGGTACATACTGAAATCCGCAGAGTTACGGATCGTCGTGGTCCCGTCGGACTTGCCATAATAAGCCGAGACATCGGGGAAGATATAAAAGGCGCCTTGCGGCTCGAAACATTTCAGACCGGGGATCTGGTTGACCAGCTCCAGCGTCCTCTTGCGACGGTTGGTAAACTCCTTTACCATGTCAAAGGAAGGAGTCAGGTCACCGGTAAGAGCTACTACTGCCGACTTCTGGGCAATGGAGTTGGTGCCGCTGGTAAACTGACCTTGCAGTTTCTCACAAGCCTTGGCAATCTCCACATTGGAAGCCGTATAACCCAGCCGCCAGCCGGTCATGGCAAATCCCTTGCTCAGACCGTTGATGATGACGATCCGGTCCTTCAGGTCACTGAACTGCGCAATACTCTCATGCTTGCCGGTGAAGTTGATGTATTCGTAAATTTCATCCGAAAGGATAACAACATCCGGATGCTTGCGGAATACCACGGCCAGGGCCTCCAGTTCGCTCTTGCTGTAAACAGCCCCCGAAGGGTTACAAGGCGAAGAGAACAGGAATACTTTTGTCTTGGGGGTAATAGCAGCCTCCAACTGGGCCGGCGTGATCTTGTAACCACTTTCCAGGGTCGTATGTACTTCTACCACCTTCCCGCGGGCGATCTTCACCAGTTCGGAATAAGTGACCCAATAGGGCGTAGGGATGATCACCTCTTCGCCTTCGTCCACCAGGGCAAGAATGACGTTAGCCAGGCTTTGCTTGGCTCCCGTGCTCACGACTATGTTCTCAGGTTTATAATCCAGGTTGTTGTCCCGCTTGAACTTGGTGCAGATGGCCTCCCGCAGGTCGACATAACCCGCTACGGGTGTATAATGGCTCCAGTTATCATCGATAGCTTTCTTGGCTGCCGATTTGATATGGTCCGGGGTGTCAAAATCAGGCTCTCCGAGGCTTAGATCGATCACATCGATCCCTTTTGCTTTTAATTCCCGGCCAAGTTTGGCCATTTTCAGGGTCTCAGGCTCGCTGAACCGGGAAAGAATGGATGATAATTGCATAGTTTAATTAAATTGGGCGGCGCAAAGGTAGGAAAAACCTATATTTGCCGTTCCAAAAAATCAAACGAAACTTCCAATGAGAGCACTGGTAAGTATTTTTGCTGCTTTACTGATCGTTATATCCCTATACCAGCTTTCCTTCACCTGGTTCGTCAACAAGCATGAATCTGCGATGGATGCCAAGGCTAAGCGGTATGTGTCCAGCCTGTATCCTGCTGCTGCCACCAAATATCCCGGCAACAAAGAAGCCCAGGCCCTCTACCAGGACACCCTGGACGAGGTGTTTAACGCACGCAGGAAAAAATTGTTGGATAGCACCCGCGACACCAAGATCACCTGGTGGGGTACGACCTATCAAAAAGCAAAGGAAAGCGAGCTGGGACTGGGTCTCGATCTGCAAGGCGGTATCAGCGTGACATTGGACATCGCCCTCGACGGCCTCATCAAGGGACTGGCCAACAATTCCCGGGACGCACAGCTGCTAAAGGCCATCGACCTGGCCAACCAGAAGAAAGTGAGCAGCTCCAGCAATCTGATCGACCTGTTCGTACAATCTTTCCAGGAGCAGAATCCGAACGGCCGGCTGGCTCCCCTTTTCGCCAATAGCAACCGTAACCAGATCAAATCCGACGCTTCGAACAGCACCGTCATCAGCTACCTGCATGACCAGGCCAGCGCGGCTATGAAACAGACCTTCCAGGTATTACAAAAACGTATCGATAAATTCGGGGTAGCACAGCCTACCATCAATCTGGATGAGAACAGAGGCATCATCACCGTAGACCTGGCCGGCGCCACCGACCCGGAACGCGTCCGGAAATATCTCCAGTCCTCCGCCAACCTCCAATTCTGGGAAGTATACAACGTAGGCGAGCTGCTGACCTCGATCCAGAATGCAGACAAAGCCCTCCAGGGCTATCTCAATGGCGTCAAGGCCGACACAACGGCCGGTAAGGTCGATACGGCTAAGAAAGATACCGGTTCACTGGCCGCCAACCAGAATCCCCTGTTACGATCGATGCAGTTCCTGCAGCCGCAACAGGACCCCAAGACAGGACAACCCCGTTATTATGCTCCCATCGCCCGGGCAGCCCTCAAAGACACCGGGACCATCAACGACTACCTGTCGAACCCCGTCGTCCGGAATGCCTTCCCGCAAGACCTGAAGTTCCTGTGGGGTAAACAAGGGCTCGATGATGACGGCAAGGCGCTGCCCTTCCTCGACCTCTATGCCATCCGGACCATCCCCGGTAGCGATAAGGCCCGGATCGAAGGGGAAGTGATCGAGAACGCCCGCCAGGATTTCGACCCCATCACCAGCGAGGTGATCGTCGAAATGAGCATGAACAAACAAGGCGCCAAGGCCTGGGCCGATATGACCACCAAGAACACCGGCAAGCCGATCGCCATCGTACTGGACGATATCGTTTATTCCGCCCCCTTCGTCAACGAACCCATCACCGGCGGACAGTCCCGTATCATGATGGGCGGAGGGAACCGGAATTCCACCCAGACCATTACCGAGGCGCAGGACTTGGCCAACATCATCCAGGCCCACAAACTCGACGCCCCGGCCAAGATCGTCCAGGATTATGTGGTAGGACCGACGCTGGGCCGGGCAGCCGTACACGGCGGTACCATGGCCTTTATGATCTCTTTCCTCGTGATCTTTACCCTGATGCTGGTCTATTATAATACGGCCGGCTGGGTTGCCAATATCGCCCTCATTCTCAACCTGCTATTCACGATCGGGGTGTTGAGCGCCCTCCATGCCACGCTGACAGCACCCGGTATCGCCGGTCTGGTACTGACCATCGGGATGGCCGTGGATACCAACGTTATCATATTCGAGCGTATAAAGGAAGAACTGACACGTGGCAAGAGTTACCAGTTGGCGGTCAAAGACGGCTACCGCCGGTCGCTGGCCCCGGTATTGGACGCGCACGTCACTACCCTGCTGACAGCCTTGATCCTGTTCTATTTTGGACTGGGTCCCGTGCTTGGCTTCGCCACTACCCAGATCCTGGGTATCCTGCTGTCGCTGTTCTGTGGTATCCTCGTATCACGACTGGTTACCGACTTCTATACCAACAAGAACCGGCACTTCAAATATTTTACGCCGTTGTCACGCCGGGTCTTCAAACACGCCGCTTTCAAATTCATCGAATATCGCAAAGTGGCTTACGGCATCTCCGTAGTGGTGCTGATCCTGGGAGTAGGTTCCTTCTTCCACGGCTTCCGCGAAGGGGTCGAGTTCAGCGGAGGCCGCAGCTATGTGGTCAACTTCCGCAAACCGGTACAGTCCGAGGCAGTACGCAGCTCGCTGGAAAAGGCCATGCCCGGCACAACACCCGAGATCAAGACCTATGGCGGCAACGAACAGCTGGAGATCACAACGGATTACCTGATCCATCAGGGCGGATCTACCACCGACTCGCTCGTAAAACAAAAGATGTTCGAGGGTCTGCAGCCCTTCCTCCCGCAAGGCACCACCTATGCTGAATTTGCGACCCCGCTCAAATTTGTACAGGCTACGACCAAGGTGGAACCGACCATTTCCGATGACCTGAAACAGGGTGCTGTAAAAGCAACGGTCTTCGCCATCGTCATCATTTTCATCTATATCTTTATCCGGTTCCGCGACTGGCGATATTCACTCGGTACGATCATCTCCCTGCTCCACGACGTATTCGTGACGCTGGCAGTATTCTCTTTCCTGCACACGGTAGTGCCGTTTCCGCTGGAGATCAACCAGCACTTCATTGCGGCCGTGCTTACCGTGATCGGTTTCTCGATGAACGATACCGTGATCGTGTTTGACCGTATCCGTGAGGATAGCCGGCTGATGAAAGGAGCAACCAACGGCCAGATCATCAACAAGGCGGTGAATGAAACATTAAGTCGTACGATCATGACCTCACTGACCGTGTTCCTCACCCTTCTGATCCTCTTCCTGGTAGGAGGCGAAGTGACCAAGGGCTTTGCCTTTGCCATGTTGATCGGGGTGATCACCGGTACCTACTCTTCGATCTTCGTCGCCGCTCCCTTCCTGGTTGACTTTGCCAAAGGCAAACCCCTGGGTGACGCGGTTGTCGAACCCGGAAAGGCAGGCGCCGATAAGCCAAAAGCACCCGCCACAGCGAAATAAAAAGACATACTCAATAAAAAAGCCGGTCAAATGACCGGCTTTTTTATTGAGATCTGTTTTAATGATGAGGTGCGGGTTTGTGGTGAGCCACGTGATGATGAACCACATGACGGTGATGAACCACCTTCTTGTGATGTACTTGATGATGGACAGGACGATGCTGGGCCATCGAGACACCGGTCATGGCTAGGAGCACTACAGCGGATAAAAGGATTTTTTTCATGATGTTGTTTTTATAAAAAATCATTGACGAGGCATAAGAAGCAAAAAAAATGCCGCTTTACAGGCAACCCTAGTTGCTTTTCTTCGGTTCTTTATTTTCTTTGAACCGCTTGTCCGGGGTACCATCCTTTTTCAGGTGGGTAGTAGCCGGCTTGGCAGCGTCCTTGTTGGCTTTATAGCGCATATCTGGAGTCCCGTCTTTCTTGGTCGGGCCAGGCGCAGGAGCCGTTTTGGGAGCAGGAGCAGGTGTCGACGGCTTGGCAGTGGGCGTAGTCGCCGTCTTTACGGTCGGAGCAGTGGTCTTGGCAGTAGAAGCCGTAGTAGCCGCTTTGGCGTCCTTTGGCGTCTTGGCCTTGGGGGTCGTCTGGGCAAAGCTAAAGCCGGCAAAGGCGACCAAAAGGCTGGCAATCAAAGCAATTCTTTTCATAATTGGGTGTTTTTAACACGCTGTAACGTAACAAAAAACGTTTTATTATAAAGATACCAGATATTTGAGTCCTTCTTAACCAGTACTTAACCAGATTAGTATACTTGTAAGAACAAAGCATAGCAATTTTGCATCCATGCGATCATCGACCTTAAAATGGATTGTCCTGTCAGCCACCTTGCTGGCAGCTATCGTCGTCACGGTCCAGCTGATCTGGTTAAAAAAGGTTTACTCCTATGAGATAGGACAGTTCAACCGTAATGTGGTCAAGAGCATCCGTGGGTTGTTCGAGGATCTCAAAATGAACGATGCCCCCGGAGTTTCCCTGCAGGAGCTGATCAATAACCCGGACAACGACTATTATGTCTTCAAGGCCGATACCATCCCCCCCAAAGACTCGCTGGTCCGGTATATCCGGGATGAGTTCGCAGGTTTCGACGTGCTGACGGATTGCAAATTAGGCGCCTATAGCAGCGCGGGGAAAAAATACGTATACGAGGAATTTATCCCTGCCCCTGCCAGCCGGTATGGCAGCGTCCAGCCAGTCGTCCGGGAACTGCCCGTATTCTTCGACGACGTCGATCATATCCTCCTGTATTTTCCACACCGGCATGAATATATCCTGGAACAGATGGATTTCTGGATCGTGAGCACGGTCATCCTTTTTATTGCCCTGATCGGGCTGGCGGCCAGCCTCTTTTATTTCTACCGGCAGAAATTCCTGGCCGAGACACAAAAGGACTTTGTCAATAACTTTACCCATGAATTCAAGACTCCGCTGGCCGTAATGAAGATCGCATCCGATGTGCTGGCGCAGGAATCCATTACCCGACAACCCGACCGGCTGGAACGATATGCTTCGATCATCAAGAACCAGACGGAGCACCTACAGGGACAGGTCGAACGACTGCTGCGGACAGCATCCATCGAATCGAAGGACCTCCCCATCCGGAAAGAGGACATCGATGCCCACCGGTTGATCGAACAGGCCTTAAGCAAGGTTCAGCCCCTCATCGAAGAAAAAGGAGCCCGTATCGAATTGAAGATCGAAGACGAAGCCGGAACCGTTCACGCCGATAGAGCACACCTGGAACTGGCCGTGGTCAACCTGCTGGAAAATGCCCTGAAATACTCTCCCGACCCGCATATCGTGGTAGAGACCGGTCATTCCGATAACGAGTTCTTTATCTCGGTCAAGGATAATGGCATCGGCATCGAAAAACAATATCTCAAAAATATATTTAAAAAATTTTATCGCGTGCCCACCGGGGATATCCATAATGTCAAAGGATTCGGCCTGGGTCTTAATTTTGTCAAGCGTATCATCGATGCGCATAAAGGCAAGATAAAAGTCCACAGTCTTCCGGGCATCGGCACCGAATTTAGATTATTTATCCCCCTAAACTAATTACGTATGTCTATGCAACAAGCATCAAAAATAAAAGTATTACTGGCAGAAGACGACCTGTCCCTGGGATATGTCATAAAAGATAACCTGATCGATGCAGGATACGAGGTCGTACTATGCCCCGATGGACAGGCCGCCATCGACAAATTCGACAAGAATGAATTCGGTATCTGTCTGCTGGATATCATGATGCCCAATAAGGACGGCTTTGCCGTAGCCCGGAAGATCCGCCAACAGAGCGATATGGTACCCATCCTGTTCCTCACCGCCCGGTCGATGGAAGAAGATAAAATAAAAGGCTTCCAGAGTGGCGCCGACGATTACATCACCAAACCCTTCAGTATCCAGGAGCTGCTGATGCGCATGGAAGTCTTCCTCCGCCGGACCCGCAAGATGCATTCCGAACAGACGGTCACCTTTACCATCGGACAACTGAACTTCTCCTATACCGACCTGAAGCTAACCATCGGAAAGGAGATCTTCAATCTCACCCAAAAAGAAGCCGATCTCCTGAAATTCCTTTGCGAACATTCCAATCGGATACTCAAGCGCGAAGAAGTTTTGCTGAATGTCTGGGGTAAGGATGACTATTTCCTGGGAAGAAGCATGGACGTATTCATCACCAAACTGAGAAAATACTTCAAAGCCGATCCCCAGGTCAACCTGGAGACCATCCATGGAGTAGGCTTTCGCTTTAATACACCCCATGACTAAAGGCAGCCGGCGCCTCCCCTTCATTAACGAACGCTTAATATATCAGCACAAACTAATTTGACGGCTGTGTCGTTATTTTGAATAGTCCTGAAGATGAAGAAAAAAGCCCTTTATATATCCCGGCAGCTGCTATTAGGCGTGATCGCCCTGCAGTTCCTGAACCTCAGCGTAGGCAGCCAGGCATATTGGGAAGGGGATTACGACTATTCCTATACGTATAACAAATCCTATGACCCAACCGAGACCGCGGTGGAATGGATCATAGAAATGAAGTACGGGCAACAAACCCGGTTCAGCTACGATAATCATACCGATACCAATAAGAACCTTTCGAAGACCTTTCATTGGAAAACGGACCTCCGGGAAGCCCTGCTGCCTCCTCCACCGGTACCCGCTTCCCCTGTCGCTTATATAGACCTTCCTACCGGACAGATCCCTTCTCACCCGGATGAGATCCTGTCTCCACCGCCGGAATCCCGGCGCCTGTGACCCGGCTCCACGGGTCATCCCATCACCTTTGCCTGCCTTCCTGTATACCGACCGGAAATTGTCTCCGGCGCCTGACGTATAAATGCTTAACCCCTGGTTAACAATAAAATAAAATACTTTTGCACACTCAAAATCAAAGGCTCCTCCACCTATGCTAAGAAATTTGTTCACCTGGCTCACCGGCTTGCTTTTTATCAGCCCGGCGTTGACAGCACAGCCTCACCAGGACACCTTACGACTGGCCCTGCCAGAGGCAGAAAAAATGTTCCTCGACAGTAACCTGCAATTGCTGGCCCAACGCTATAACATCGACGCCAGCCAGGCACTGGTCGTCCAGGCCCGGCTATTGCCCAATCCGAACTTCAGTATTGGACATACTTTATATTCAGGAACGCTGAACAAGTTCTTCCCCCTCGGCGCCAACGATGAAACAACAGTAGGCCTCTCCCAGCTGGTACAACTGGCTGGCAAAAGGAACAAACAGATCAGGCTGGCCCAGGAAAACGCACGACTGACCGAATACCAGTTCTTCGATCTGATCCGAACCCTGAAGTATACCCTGCGTACTGATTTCTTTCATATCTATTACCTGCAGCAGTCGGCCAAAGTATATGACGAAGAGATCAGGGCCTTACAACAGATCGTGACCGCTTTTGCAGAACAACAAGGCAAAGGATATATCTCGGAAAAGGAAGTGATCCGCATCCGGGCCCAGTTGTACAGCTTCCAAAGCGAATACAGCGACCTCATCAACCAGGTCAACGACGTGGAAAGTGAACTGCGGCTGGTCTTGCAGGTCAAACCCAATTTTTTTATAGCTCCCACCGTCGACTCGGACGCCGTCGCACGACTGAACCCGTCGAACTTTCCGCTGCCCACCCTGATGGATTCGGCCTATCATAACCGGACGGACCTGCAGATCGCACGGGCTAATACCAATATCAACCAGCTGAACTATAACTACCAGCGGTCACTGGCAGTGCCCGACCTTACCCTTTCCCTGGGTTATGACGAGGCAGGCAGCTTTCTATACAACTATTATGGCGTAGGCGCCTCCATCGATCTCCCTTTCTTCAACCGTAACCAGGGTAATATCCGGTCGGCCAGGGCGCAGATAGCCAGTTCCCTGGCAACCCAACGCAGTACCCAGGCCACAGTTGAAGAAAATGTTTCGAATTCGTTGCAAAAGGCATTCGCCCAGCAGCGGCTTTACCAGACGATCGATCCGAAGTTCTATGCCGGTTTCCAGCGATTGTTACACGAGGTCGTTATCAATTACCAAAAGCGGAACATCAGCATCCTGGACTTCCTGGACTTCTATGATTCGTTCAAACAGAATACACTGCAGGCAAACCAGATCCAGTTCAACAGGGTCAGCGCCTTCGAGGACATTAATTACTATACAGGGACAAACTTTTTTAATTAGTATCCTATCAGCATGATCAATCGTATGCATATGTATAAATCGCTTACCGGAAATGGCCGGTTTCTCTTCCTGATCGTACTCGCGCCTTTTTTGCTTTCCTGTAGCGCCGAAGAAAAAAAGCCGCCTGCAGAAAAGGCAAAATATGTCATCCCGGACACCGTCATGCACTCCCTGAAGATCGATACGGTCATTACCTCCCAACTCGTCAACGCCATCACCCTGACCGGCAAGGTGGGTTCGGATGAGGACAAGGTCATCCCCGTCTACTCCCTGGTGAGCGGGAACATACAGGACGTGAAAGTGATGCTGGGGGACTTTGTAAAGGCTGGTCAGGTACTGGCAGTGGTCCGCAGCTCGGAAATGGCCGGATATGGCAACGACCTGGTCAATGCCGAATCGAACGTCCGGATCGCAACCACCAACCTGCAGAAAACAAAAGATATGTACCGCAGCGGCCTGGCTTCAACGACCGATTCACTAAATGCAGAAGTTGCCGTTCAACAGGCAAGATCCGAACTGAACAGGGTAAACCAGGTACTAAAGATCAACGGCGGAAACACCCAGGGAGACTTTATCGTACGGGCCCCCATCAGCGGCTTTATCGTTCAGAAGAGCGCTACCAATAATATGACCATCCGGGGTGATAACGGAACCAGCCTGTTCACCATCTCCGACCTTAAAACGGTTTGGATCCAGGCGAATGTATATGAGTCCAACATCAGCCTCATCCGCCAGGGAGAAAATGTCGATGTCACCACCCTGGCCTACCCCGGCAGAGTATTCAAAGGAAAAATTGACAAAGTAATGAACGTACTCGACCCGTCCAGTAAAGTAATGAAGGTGCGGGTAGTATTGCCTAATCCGGATTATGCCTTGAAACCCGAGATGTATGCCAGCATCACCGTCAGCGACAAAGAGAACAAACAATGCCTCAGTGTACCTAAAGAGGCGCTGATCTTCGATCGCAGCCAATACTACGTGCTGGTATTCCATGATAGATCGGATGTTAAAATTACTCCGGTGCAAGTGATCAACACCGTTGGTGACAGGACCTATCTCGCCTCCGGAGTAAGCAATGGAGACAAGGTTATTTCCTCCGAGGCCATCCTGATCTACAACGCCTTGAACAGCTAAGACGACGGCCGTCGTCTTAGCATGCCGCAGCACCGGCTCCCGGCAACGCGGCGCCGTCGTCAGCAGCACCCGGCGACGCAGCGGTCGGTTATGGAAATAATTGATTATTTTTCCGTATGCAATTGAAAAAATATTGCCTGTTGCTACCCGCTTTCTGCCTGTGCCTGTCGACCTTATCGGCGCAAGAGTTCTTTAGGCCTTCTCCACAATATAACCCGGGTCGTGTGAACGGAACGATCATTGTGGAATCTGCCATCGGCACTATCGTCACCATTGGATTGAACTATCTATGGTATAAGAAGTTCCCGCATAGCCACTTCCATTATTTCAATGACAATAATGAATGGCTGAACGTCGATAAGGTCGGACATGCCACCACCGCCTACAACATCGCCGCCATTCAGAGCGACCTGTTACACTGGGGTGGTGTACGTAGCGGGACGTCCGCATGGATCGGTACCCTGACGGCACTTGGTTTTATGACGATGATCGAGATCCTGGACGGACATTCCGAAAAGTGGGGGTTTTCCAAAGGAGATATGCTGGCCAACCTGGCAGGTTGCCTGCTCTTCGAAGGACAACAGCTGTTATGGGGACAGCAACGGATCAGCCTTAAGTATTCTTATCACGGGTCTATCTTCCCGCGATATTATCCGGCAGAATTGGGTCGCAATCTGCCACAACGGATGCTGAAAGACTATAATGGTCAAAGTTACTGGCTGTCGTTTAACATCGGATCCTTTCTCCCCGGCAATTCGGGATTCCCACGGTGGCTCAACGCATCGGTAGGATATGGCGCGGAAGGAATGATCGGTGGGATGTCGAATCCCCGGGAAGTCGATGGACAGCCAATACCCGAATTCAAACGATACCGCCAATTCTACCTTTCCTTCGATACTGACCTGTATCAGATAGATGGCTTGTCACCCTTATCCACAACACTCCTGAAGATCAACAGGACCATTAAAACTCCAGCTCCTGCACTGGAGTGGAACGAAGTGCAGGGAGTAAGGTTCCATCCTTTTTACTATTGAATTGTTAACGACCGCTGCGAGCGAACGGACAGTGATAATTTCGCGTTTAGAAACAGCGGCGCCTTAACTTAACAAATTTGTGAATGAACAAAGTGCTCAAAGGCATCTTAGCCTTTTCTCTGAAGAATAAGTATTTCATATTTTTCGCAACGGCCCTACTGGTAGTATACGGTTTCATCACATTCAGGAACATGCCTATCGAAGCATTCCCGGATGTCACCAATACAGAGATCACCATCATAACGCAATGGCCTGGCCGCAGCGCGGAAGAAGTGGAAAAGTTCGTCACTATTCCCATCGAGATCGCTTTGAATCCCGTACAGAAAAAGACCAGCCTCCGGTCGACGACGATCTTCGGATTGTCTGTGGTAAAATTGATCTTCGAGGACGAAGTACAGGATACCTATGCCCGGCAACAGGTCAACAACCTGCTGCCCGGAGCCGACCTGCCCGAGAACGTTACTCCCTCTGTACAGCCGCCGACCGGTCCCACCGGAGAAGTATACCGCTACACGTTGGAAAGCGACTTCCGCGATCCACGGGAACTAAAGACCCTGCAGGACTGGGTCGTCGACCGTCAGTTGCGGGCCGTACCCGGCGTAGCCGATGTGGTCAGCTTCGGCGGGATGGTCAAGACCTATGAGATACAGGTCAACCCACAGATCCTGAACAACCTGGGCATTACCCCACTGGATGTATACACTGCCGTCAGCAAAAGCAATATCAATATCGGCGGGGACGTCATCAAAGAGAACTCGCAGGCCTATGTGGTACGGGGGATCGGTCTGTTGAACGATATCAACGAGATCCGTAACATCGTCGTGGAGAACAATAACGGTATCCCCGTCCTGGTCAAGGACGTGGCAGACGTCAGGATCTCCAACCTGCCCCGCCTCGGCGAAGTAGGACGCACCGACGCCATCGACTCCGCCGGACACCGGCGCCTGCGAGGCAATCCCGATGCCGTGGAAGGGATCGTACTGATGCGCAAAGGCGAGAATCCCGATGCCGTCATCAAGGCATTAAAAGCCGCCATAGCCAACCTGAATGACCGGGTGCTGCCTTCTGACACGAAGATCATCCCCTTTTATAACCGCGAAGACCTGATCAAATATGCCACGCATACCGTCTTACATAACCTCGTGGAAGGTATCCTGCTGGTGACACTTATCGTCTCGCTGTTCATGTTCAACTGGAGGACCACCCTGATCGTTTCGATCATCATCCCCCTCTCCCTGTTGTTTGCCTTTATCTGTCTCAACTACATGCACATGTCGGCTAACCTGCTGTCACTGGGAGCCATCGACTTCGGTATCATCATCGATGGAGCCGTCGTAATGGTGGAAGGCCTGTTCGTACTGCTGGATAAAAAGGCACATGAGGTCGGCATGGACCGGTTCAACAGGTTATCCAAACTGGGCATGATCCGCCGGCGGGGAGCCGAACTCGGTAAGGCGATCTTCTTTACCAAGCTGATCATCATCACCGCCCTGCTGCCCATCTTCTCCTTCCAAAAGGTGGAAGGGAAACTGTTCTCTCCACTAGCTTATACGTTGGGCTTCGCGTTGCTGGGGGCATTGATCTTCACCCTGACGTTGGTACCCGTGCTGGTTAACGTGCTGCTGCGGAAGAATGTAAAAGAAAAACATAATCCCGTTACGCATTTTATCGTCCGGGGTATTATGAGAGGATTCCGCACGGTATTCCACCACAAAAAGACTTCGATCGCCATCGCGGTGATCGCGGTGGTGGCAGGCCTCTATGCCTTCCGCTTCCTGGGCTCCGAATTCCTTCCCGAACTGAACGAAGGATCGATCTGGGTACGCGCCACCCTCCCCTATAGTATATCCCTTGACACGTCGATGGCCAAGGCCGAGCAGATGAGATCCATTATGATGAAATTCCCACAGGTCCGCCGGGTCATGTCCCAGACGGGGCGGCCGGACGATGGTACCGACGTGGCTGGTTTTTATAACAATGAGTTTGGAGTATCCCTGTATCCACAGGAGGAATGGGATCCCAAAATAACAAAGGAGGAGCTTATCGACACGATGAGCAAGGCCCTGTCGATCATTCCCGGCGCCGATCTCAACTTCTCACAACCGATCATGGACAACGTCGAAGAAGCCGTCTCAGGTGTAAAAGGTTCCATCTGTGTAAAGATCTATGGTGACTCCCTTAATTATATGGAAGAACAGTCCCAGAAGGTCTATGATGTTCTGAAGACTATCACCGGGATCGAAGATCTGGGCGTTATAAAGAATATCGGTCAGCCGGAGCTGGATATCGACCTCGATCAAAGTAAGATGGCCCTCTATGGAGCCTCTACCGCCGATGTAAACGCAGTGATCGAAATGGCCATCGGCGGCAAGGCAGTGACCCAACTGTACGAAGGGATCCGAAAATTCGATATCCGGATACGCTTCCCCGAACAGTTCAGGGCTACCAAAGATGATATCGGCAACCTGCTGGTGCCGACACAAAGTGGCTCCAAGGTTCCGGTCCGGGAAATAGCCAGGATCACCCAGAAGACGGGACCCTGTCTTATCTTCCGGGATGACAACCGGCGCTACTCGGCTATCAAGTTCTCCGTCCGCGGCCGGGATATGGGCAGTACGATCACGGAAGCCCAGGATAAGGTAGACAAGGTCGTGAACCTGAAAAAAGGGTATTCGATGGTCTGGCAGGGAGACTTCGAGAACCAGCAACGCGCGTCCAAACGCCTGACCGAAGTCGTCCCCATCAGTCTGTTGCTGATCTTCCTGCTCCTCTTTGTCATGTTCGGCAACCTGAAGGATGCCGGTCTGGTATTCCTGAATGTACCCTTTGCCGTCGTGGGAGGCGTGCTGGCCCTACTGATCACCGGTACCAACTTCAGCATTTCCGCGGGCATCGGCTTTATCGCCCTCTTCGGTATCTGTATCCTGGAAGGCGTATTATTGATCACCGCCTTTAAACACAACCTGGAAAGGATAAAAGGTACCGAAAGCCCCCTGTATACCTCCATCAAATTGGGGGTCAACGAGCTGATCCGGCCGGTCATGATGACGGCGCTGATGGCGACCATCGGTCTGCTGCCGGCAGCCATCTCTACCGGTATCGGTTCGGAGAGCTCCCGGCCGCTGGCCCGGGTAGTGATCGGTGGCCTGATCTGCGCCACGATCTTCTCCCTGCTCATCTTCCCGCTGGTCTTCTTCTGGTCCTACCGGAAGGTAGATACCCGGCATCCGGGTAACGGTGACGAAAAAGCATAAATTTGTGCATCTTTGTGCCGCCGTAAACGCGGCTCGCTCGAACGTTCTAACCAACCGACATTAGCCATGTGCTGAAAATGCGCTAATTTTCGGCTAGCGCATTTTCAGCACTTTAAACTCCTTACATGACCTTAGATTCGAATTGGTTTCTTATTGCCGTGCTCATCGCCGTCGTACTGGCCGGAGCACTGATCTTCCTTTTTCTGAAGCAACGCCGCCAAATGAAAGCCCTGGAAAAGTCCGGCGGAGCCACACCCTCCGGCCATTCTCCCCTGACCAGCTCCACCGGCGGCACCCCTCCCGCCGGAGACACGGCCGGCACCCGTCAGCTACAGCTGGCTGCCTATGAGCGCCTGATCCTGCTGACAGACCGGATCGCCCTCCCCAACCTGATCCAGCGCGTCAACCAACCCGGACTGTCGGCCCGCGAGATGCAATCCCTGCTGAGCCATGCCATCCGCCAGGAATTCGAACACAATATCACCCAACAGATCTACGTCACCCCCGAAGCCTGGGATGCCGTGCGGAACTATAAAGAGCAAAACCTCCTGATCATAAACCAGATCGCGTCATTCCTTCCCGAAGAAGCCACCGGCGCCGACCTGAACAGACACCTCCTGGACCTGCTCGTACAAAACCCGCAAGCTTCGTTGCAGAACATCGTTTCAGAGGCCCTGAGCTATGAGGCCAAGAAGTTGCTATAGCTTACCCGAAGTCGGGACTTGTTTGCCATTTGAAAAAACTTACAACATGCCGGACAAAAAGATATTCACGGACAGTGGGATCGAAATAAAAGAGGTCTATACACCCGCCGACCTGGCGCCCGACGACCCCGCCGGCGAACTACCCGGCGAATTCCCCTACACCCGGGGCGTGCAACGCGACATGTACCGGGGCAAGTTGTGGACCACCCGTCAGTATGCCGGGTTCAGCACGGCCGAAGAAAGTAACGCCCGCTATCACTACCTGCTGAGCCAGGGAGTAATGGGTCTTAGCGTCGCCTTCGACCTGCCAACCCAGATCGGTTATGACAGCGACCATCCCCTGGCCGAAGGTGAGGTCGGAAAAACAGGTGTCGCCATCGATTCCATCGAGGATATGCAGACCCTCTTCAAGGGGATCAAGCTGGAAAATGTTTCCACCTCCATGACCATCAATGCCACGGGGTATATCCTGCTGGCATTCTATGCAGCCCTGGCCAAACAACAGGGAGCAGACCTGAAAAAGATCACCGGTACCATCCAAAACGATATCCTGAAAGAATATGCCGCCCGGGGTACCTATATCTATCCTCCCAAACCCTCCATGCGGATCGTCACCGATATCTTCGAATGGTGCAGCCGGGAACTGCCGAAATGGAATACGATCTCCATTTCCGGCTACCATATCCGCGAGGCCGGCAGCACGGCCGTCCAGGAGATCGCCTTTACCCTCAGCAACGGCAAAGCCTATGTGCAGGCAGCCATAGAAAAGGGGATGGATATCGACGTCTTCGGGAAGCGTCTCTCTTTCTTCTTCAATGCTCATAACAATCTTTTCGAAGAGGTTGCAAAATTCCGCGCCGCCCGCCGCATGTGGGCCCGGATCATGAAGGACCTGGGCGCAACAGACCCCAGGGCGATGATGCTCCGGTTCCATACCCAGACAGGAGGTAGCACGCTGACGGCCCAACAGCCGCTGAACAATATCACCCGGGTGACCGTACAGACGCTGGCAGCCGTTCTTGGCGGCACCCAATCCCTTCATACCAACGGTTATGACGAGGCCCTGAGCCTGCCCACGGAAGAGGCGGCCCGCATCGCCCTCCGGACGCAACAGATCATCGCCTATGAGAGCGGCGCCCCCGACACCGCAGACCCCCTGGCAGGAAGTTATTATGTGGAAGCCCTCACCCGCGAAGTAGAAGAGGCCGCCTGGAAACTGATCGAACGCATCGACCAGATGGGCGGCAGCGTCAGCGCCATCGAACAGGGCTTTATACAGGAAGAGATCGCCCGCAGCGCCTACGAATATCAGCAACACATCGAGACGGGTGATAAGATCATCGTCGGCGTCAACAAATTCCAGTCGGAAGAAAAAGACTCGATCCCCATCTTCCGGGTCGACGACTCCATCCGCCAGGTGCAAACCGAAAAGCTCCAATCGCTGAAACGGCGGCGCGATCCCGCCCGGATAGATTCCGTCCTGCAAGAACTGAATGACAAGGCCTCATCCGGCGAAAATATCATGCCGGTAGTAGTAACGGCAGTCGAGAGCCTTTGTACATTGGGAGAGATCGCCGACACGTTACGCGAAGTGTTTGGAGAATACAAGTAACACGCCCGTTCGAAGAGCCCACGGCAGCTTAGAACACAAACTGCCGGCTGCTATTCACCCCACCTTTTGACAAGGTCAACACATACATCCCGTGGGGATACGACCCAAGAACAATATCGGCGGTAAGGTCTCCGCTGGCCCCGTTCAGGGATTGACGATAGAGCGCCTTACCATCCTGCGACCAAATAGTCATCTGATAGGCACCAGCCTCCCCTAAATGTAAGAAGGCCTTGACCGAATTTCCCTGCGCGGCTACACCGCGAATAGCAGTGCCACCCACAGTAGCCGTAAGACTAACCGCGGTGATCGGCGAATGCGAAACAGCGCCATCGGGCTCAGTTGCGGTTATACGATAGAAAAGACGGGATACGGCGGGAACCGCACCGTCCCGGTATTGCGAAGTGGCCGCCACCCCCGTCTGCCCGGAGGTACTGCTACCCTGTTCATCGATCGTGACAAAATTAGCCCCATCGGTCGACCGTTCTACAGCAAAGCGGGTACCGGCGGCAAATCCTTCTGTCGACCATTGGAGATCCACTCCACCGGCAGTTGCACGGGCGGTCAGATCGATCGCATGCGCAGCCAGGATACCGGCATTGGCCTGCCCCTGTATGGTGATCTTATCGATCACAAAGCGACTGAAAGCACTGGAACTTACCACCGCATTGTATCCATACAGCCGGAAGGTCACCGTCGAAGGGATCGATTGGTAGGCGGCCGGCAGCGTCACCGGGTAGGCAACATAACTCATGGTCAAACTGCTGGTCGCAATGTCCGTCGCATAATTATCAAGACTGGACCGGAGACTCCAACTGGTAGGCCCACCACCCGAAGACCCGGTATTGCTACGCCGGAGCGTCAAAGACAGATTATTCAATACGAGATAATAACCAGCACCGGCCGTCACCGTGAACTGAACATAGGCGTTCATATCCGGGATGCTGGCCGCAGTCCATCCGTCCTGACCATACCATTCCGTACCGCTGTTAAAGGCAGTCGTGGGGATGGCAGAACCTACGGAGATGTTGGCGGCAGAGATATGTGAACCGGGGGTGCCGGTAAGCGTATTGGTAAAGTCCCAGGTGGCAGCGGTTTGTGCCCGGGAACCCGGCAGGGCCAGCAAAAAGACCATTGCCAGGGCCGGGAACTTGGGATTAAGAAATCTTTTAACTAAGAATGAGTACAAGTTTTTCATACATACGGGTGTTACTGACCCGTATAAGACAAATGGCTTGCCGGTAATGTAAGTATTTAATTATCAATTAAATAAATACTGATACGACATGGACAAACTTCCCAAAACAGTCCTGCATTCCCAAAATGGGCTCTATCTCGCTTCGGTTCTCCGGCTCCGGCCCCTCTGCCCCGGCGGCAAATCCGGCCCGGGGTCATCCGTTCTCCGGATGAAGGGTCTTGTCCAGCTCCTTATGGATACTCAACAGGAGATTGGAGTTCTCCTGTAACTTGGCGATCAGTTCTTCCGTACGGTCCCGCTCCCGCCGCAGACGCTCTTCCAACTCATCTATAGTGCGCTGGCGCTCTTCCAACGTTTGCCGGACCTCGTTATGCTGATGTTCTACCTGGTGATAATTCATGATCCGCTGATCCAGCTGCCCCTGGAGATAGACGATCTGCCGGTTCTTTTCTTCTATAAGATCCCGCATGGATTCTTTTTCGGCATCTGCTACCCCCGGCCCGTGCGCAGCATCCCGTTCCCCCACGTCCCCCACCTCTCCTGCCCCCGGCCCCGGCACCAGGTTCTTACTTTCCTCGATGGTGGCTAATAAGTCCTGGTATTTTTTCTCCGACCGGTGCAACTCCTCCTTTAACTCATCATACCGCTGATCGGACAGCTCCCGGAATCGCTCGTATTTTTCTTTCATCCAAAGTATCCCCTTGTACATATTCTCATTCCCGGGGTCCGGTTCTTCCCTATCTTCATCTACCGTGCCCGATGCCCTTCCGACAGGAGCCGGGCGTTCACCACCTCCTTCCAGAGAAGAGCCATACCCCTCGACAGAAAAGATCATCGCTTCCCCTCCCCTTCTCCGCCGGTAATGCAGCCAGGTGGTGATTAACATAGTAAGCATGGCCATCGGCAAAAAGATCCACAAAAGAATACGCAGGAATTGCCCGAACTCATAGAGGCTGACAGTGGAAAAATACATGATTGAGAGTTTTAAGTAAATTTTCTCTCATGCTGAGAAACAGGCATTTATGTTAAATTTTATGGAATGTTTTCTGCTACGGGGAGGCGAAAAGGAGTAATGTAGGATTTTAGCAAGAATAATACCAAAATAATCATCGATTCACGCTAAAAAAGCATTCATTGACCGATCGCCGGAAAAAAGGATTGCCGCCCACGTAAAAGCATTCTTTTCTCCCTTTTTATAGCACGAATTTGGTACTCCATCATTCATTAAAATCGATTTACCATGAATCTCAGTAAAAAAATGATCGCTTGCGCTGGCCTCGTAATAGCGCTTTTCACCGTGACCTCTGCATCTGCTCAAAGAGGAGATACCGCAGCCATGCGGCAAAGACAGGAGCAACAGGTTGCGAAGATGAAAGATGATCTTAAGCTCACGCAGGCCCAGGCGGACTCCCTGAATGCCATCAACAGGGACTACAACCCGAAAATGCGCGAGATCTTTTCCGATCAATCCATGAGCCAGGACGACAGAAGAGCTAAGATGATGGCGATACGTCAGGAGCAGATGAAGAGGATCGAAGCTGCCCTGGGCGCCGAGACGGCGAAGAAGGTCCAGGACTGGATGCAGGCCAATCGTCCGCAGAGAGGCGGTGGCGGCGGCGGCAACTAAGCCAACCAACTAACGAATAACGAAAGAGGGCGTCAGCCCTCTTTCTTCTTTTCTTTTGCCCAGGTATCCCGTAAGGTAGTGATCCGGTTAAAGACCAGCTTTTCCTCAGAACTGTCCTTATCGAGATAAAAATACCCTTTCCGCAGGAACTGGTAGTGCTCGTTGAATCGGGCCTTTGACAAGGCAGGCTCGGCATAGGCCGCCGGCAGCACCTGCAGGGAATCCGGGTTGATATAATCCTTAAAATCGCCTTCTTCGTTAGCCGGGTCTTCTACCTTGAACAGGCGATCATACATCCGGACCTCCGCCGTAATGGCGTGCCGTATACTCACCCAATGGATAGTAGCCTGCACCTTCATGTTGGACTGGGCTCCTCCACTCTTACTTTCCGGCAAATAAGAGCAGTGCAGTTCGGTAACCTTCCCGCTGGCATCCTTTATCACTTCGTCACACTGGATGATATAGGCACTTTTTAATCGTACTTTCTGACCCGGAGACAATCGAAAGAACTTCTTGGGAGGGTTCTCCATGAAATCCTCGTGCTCGATATAAAGCTCCCGGCTGAACGGAAGTTCCCGGTGAGTGGTATTCGGATCTTCCGGGTTGTCTTCGCTCGACAACCATTCCTCTTCCTGTGTAAAGTTCGTCAGCACGATCTTCAGGGGTTCGAAGACGACCATCCGGCGAAGGGCGATCTTATTGAGGTGCTCGCGGATACAGAATTCCAGCAGGGATACATCGATCAGATTGTCTCTTTTTTGTACACCTATCCTTTCACAGAACATACGGATACTCTCCGGAGTATAACCCCGCCGGCGCAAACCCGACAGCGTAGGCATACGGGGATCATCCCACCCGGTGACATAGCCTTCGTTGACCAGTTGCAGCAGCTTACGCTTGCTCATCACCGTATAGGTCAGGTTCAGCCGGGCGAATTCATATTGGTGAGAAGGGAATATTTCCAGCTTATCGATAAACCAGTCATACAAAGGCCGGTGAGGAACAAATTCCAATGTACAGACGGAATGCGTGATCTTCTCGATCGAATCGCTTTGCCCATGTGCAAAGTCGTATAGGGGATAGATACACCAGGCATCCCCCGTACGGTGGTGATGGGCATGCTTGATCCGGTATATGATCGGGTCCCGTAACAACATGTTGGGGGACGTCATATCCACCTTCGCCCGGAGGACCTTTTCCCCATCCTTGTACTTCCCGGCCCGCATATCCCGGAACAACTGCAGATTCTCTTCAACGCTGCGGTTACGGTAAGGACTGTCCTTACCCGGCTCCGTCGGGGTACCTTTCAGCCGGGCGATCTCCTCCGATGTGCTGTCATCTACATACGCCAGCCCCTTCCCGATCAACTTCTCGGCAAATTCATACAGCTGTTCGAAATAGTCGGAGGCATAGAGCTCACTCGCCCATTCAAAGCCCAGCCATTTGATATCTTCTTTGATACTCTCGACATACTCGGTATCCTCGGTAATGGGGTTGGTATCGTCAAACCGGAGGTTGGTCTTGCCGCCATATTTTTGAGCCAGGCCGAAGTTCAGACAAATAGATTTGGAATGACCGATATGGAGATACCCATTCGGCTCGGGGGGGAAGCGGGTAAGGATCGTCTTGTACTTACCGGCATCCATGTCTTCTTCCACGATCTCTTCCAGAAAATTCAATGATCGCTCTTCTTCTTTTTTTACTTCTTCTGTCATACAATAAAGGCGCCTACTACTTATGGCGCCTCCCGCGAATGTACGATTTTCATCCCCTTTTACCAAACAACAAGCTGCCGATCCGCACCATATTGCCACCTTCGGCCATAGCAAGCGGATAATCGGCGCTCATTCCCATAGACAGCAGCCCGCCAGCGGGAAAGAACCGATCGAACAACGTCTTCAATTGCCGGAATTCCGTCCGCACCACTTCCTGATCTTCCGTATTGGAGGCCATCCCCATCAACCCCCGAATGCGGACGCCCACCGGAGCACCGGCCTGCATGACCGCCGCCAGTTCCGCGTCATCCAATCCGAACTTCGTCTCCTCCCGCGCAATATGCACCTGGAGAAGCACATCCATGGTCCGGCCGGCCTTTACCGCCTGTTTGCCGATCTCCTTTAACAGCCGGTCGCTGTCGACCCCATGAATGAGATGCACAAAGGGAGCGATATATTTTACCTTATTGGATTGAAGGTGCCCGATAAAATGCCAGCGGATATCAGCCGGAAGCTGCCCCTGCTTATCTACCAGCTCCTGTACATAGTTCTCCCCAAAGTCCCGCTGCCCCAGATCATAAAGAGCACGGATGTCTTCGGAAGGCTTGGTCTTCGAGACGGCGACCAGCTGCGCCTTGCCTTGCAATTCAGCAAGTATCTCCCTGTATTTTTCCACATTGACAGACATAAACCTATTCTTTCAGGATCGAGCGGCTTATCACGATCCGCTGTACTTCGCTGGTACCCTCATAGATCTGGGTGATCTTGGCATCCCGCATAAGCCTTTCGACATGATATTCCTTTACATAACCATATCCTCCATGTATCTGTACCGCCTCGGTGGCCGTCCACATCGCCGTTTCCGAAGCATAGACCTTCGCCATGGAGGAGCTGAGCGCATAATCCATGTGCTGGTCCTTTTCCCAGGCTGCCCGCAGACAAAGCAAACGAGCCGCCTCGATACGGGTAGCCATATCCGCCAGTTTGAACTGGATTGCCTGGTGTTGCATGATCTCCTTGCCGAACGCCTTTCTTTCCTTGGAATACTTCAACGCCAGCTCGTAAGCTCCGCTGGCGATCCCCAATGCCTGCGAGGCGATCCCGATCCGCCCGCCGGCCAGCGTCTTCATCGCGAATTTAAAACCAAAACCGTCTTCACCGATACGGTTCTCCTTTGGCACTTTTACATCATTGAAGAGGATGCTATGCGTATCACTACCCCGGATACCCAATTTGTTCTCCTTAGCCCCCACTACTACCCCCGGAGTGCTCTTTTCCACGATAAAAGTATTGATCCCATGGCTGCCCTTGGAAACATCCGTCTGAGCCATGACTAAGTAGACAGAAGCCGAATTACCGTTGGTGATCCAATTCTTGGTCCCATTCAACAAATAATGATCTCCCTTATCCTCCGCCGTCGTACGCTGCGAGGTAGCATCGCTACCCGCCTCAGGCTCGCTCAGGAGGAAAGCCCCAATATACAACTCGCCATCCTTCCGGCCATGAGCCAGCGGGACCAGGTATTTTTGCTTTTGCGCTTCCGAACCGTATGCTTCCAGCCCCCAACATACCAGGCTGTTATTGACACTCATACACACACTGACGCTGGCATCGATCTTACTGATCTCTTCCATCGCTAACACATAGCTTAGGGTATCCATACCGGAACCCCCATAGTCGGGGCTGACCATCATCCCCATAAAACCCAACTCAGCCAGTTTTAGGATCTGTTCCTTTGGAAATTTTTGGTGTTCATCCCTTTCGATCACCCCCGGCAGACACTCGTTGCGGGCAAAATCACGGGCTGCTTTCTGTATCATCAAATGTTCTTCCGTCAGTTGAAATTGCATATGGCGGGTCTGTTTTGGGCCCAAAAATAACAGAAAGTTGTTTAGTAAACTAACAGTTGGTAGTTTTTTTATGCGGGCACCGGGCCGGCGCCTGGAGATGGGATCAGGGGGCGATCCGGCCGGCCTTTTTATGTAAGAGCGCAATAACGGTCTTGAAAATAACGATGAACAACCCCGCTTCCTCCTCGGTAAAATTGCTCTCTTCCTCTCCACCCTCGCTGTAAATAGTAGCGGCGGCAAACTGTAGCAATTCAGGCTGACAGAAGGAATCCATAATAGCCATGGCATCCGATTCGTCGAACCCTTCATTAAATACACCTTCCATTTCCTCGAACTCGGCATTGAATGCCTGCTCGAATTCCGTTTCCGTTACGGCAGACAGACCGGGAGCCAACTCCCCAAAACAGAGGAGGATGATGGTCAGGATATAGGCGACATCTTCCCGGGCATCGGGGACACCCAATGACTTACTCTCACCCAATACATACCCGATAATAGCCGGTTGCTCCTTGGAAAAAGCATCCCAGGCCTGCCCGATCTGGATCTCGTCCATATTTTGGATGCGGTCATTTATGCTGTCGATCGTATGATCTGTGATTCGTTGCATTCGTGAATTTACATCAAACCTACATTAAAATAATCGAAGGAACGGGAGTTCTATAAAACTAAGGGTTTTGCCTGATTTCGCAGGCCCGACGCAAATATGTACTTTTGGCCATGATCCGACAAAACTCCCATAAAACCAAAACAAAGGTTTCCGTATCCGTGTCTTCCGAAGTCGGGCGGCTCCGGCGGGTCCTTGTACATAGTCCCGACAGCGGCCTGGGAAAGGTAGTCCCCTCCAAAGCGCAGGACTGGCTGTTCGAAGATATCGTCCACCTGGATACCATCCGGCGAAAAGAATACGATTACTATACCAAAATACTTCTTTACTTCCTTGACCCCGGTAAGATCAAAGGCCGCCTGACCGAGGTCGATGATGAGAGCAACCGGCGTGTCTTTTACAAACCCGGTCACGATCAATTCTTCCGGTCCGAAAAAGTAGTCGAACTGCAATGGCTGCTCGCCGATATCCTCGCCGATCACGAGATCAAACTGGAACTTGTCGCCTCGGTATGCGCCATCGAGACCGTTCCCTACGATACGCAGCGGGAACTGCTCCAACTGTCACCCGTTCAACTGGCAAAAACTTTTATCAGCGGGTCCATGTACGAGGACAAAATGCTGTTTGCCCCTATCCCCAATTTCATCTTCACCCGTGATATCGGCATCGTCATCAACAGCTATGTCCTGCTGAACAAACCCGCCAAGAAAGCCCGGACCCGGGAAGCATTGCTGGCTAAATATATCTTTTTCAACCACCCCCTGTTCCAGGAATACCGCGACCGGATCATCGAGCTCGCCGACACCCACCATCATTTCCTCCTGCCCCGGGAAGGGGACGACCGGAAAGTGACCCTCGAGGGCGGGGATGTCATGGTAGTCAGCAAAGACCACCTGCTCATCGGCGTCAGCGAACGCACCTCGCTGGAAGCGGCCTACCAGGCTATAAAGGTCCTGTTCGAAAAGAACGTCGTCAAAAAGATCACCATCATCCGCATTCCCAAGAAGAGGGACTATATGCATATCGACACCATCTTCACCCAGATCAAACGGAATGTCTGGATACTATTGGGTACCTTTTCCAAAAAAGCCCTCAAGCATGAAGATGAGGACCCCGTACAACGGATCCTCGAGAACAATAAGAAAGAAGACAAACTGAAGATCATCCAGTTCCGGAAAAAAGACCCCGACAACCCGGAATATTTCGATAATTTGGAAGACCTGCTCACCGACATCAGCCGCAACGACCTTGAAAGCACAGAAAAAGTAAGATTTATTTACTCCGGTAATAATGAGTTTCCCTTTGATGCCCGGGAACAATGGACAGACTCGTGCAACCTGCTGGCCCTAAAGGAAGGGGTAGTACTGGGATATGACAGGAACGATAAGACCGTTGAAGCCTTTAAGGCCAACGGCTTTGCCATTATCCATGCCGAAGAACTGATAGCCCGGATGGAGAAGGACGAGCTGGATCCGGACGACCTGGAAAATACATTGATCCTGATGCCATCGGCAGAGTTGTCGCGTGCCCGCGGCGGTTTTCATTGTATGAGCATGCCATTACACCGCGACGAATTGGAATGATCAAAAGTCGCCTACCTGCCCCAATCAGTCGCCCACGTAACTCCAATCAATCATTATGCAGACGACCCGTTATATTCTTATGATACGGCCGGTCAATTTCACCTTCAACGCAGAGACAGCCGTCAACAACGCCTTTCAGACAGCCACCACCGATACCGGCGCCCAGGCCAAAGCCCTGGCCGAATTCGAGGGAATGGTAAAGATTCTTCGCGATAACGAAGTGGATGTAACCGTGATCGACGATACCCCCGAGCCCTATACCCCCGACTCCATTTTTCCGAATAACTGGGTCTCCTTCCATGAAAGCGGACAAGTATTTCTCTACCCGATGTACGCACCCAACCGGCGGCTGGAACGAAAACCCGATGTATTACACAAGCTCGGCCTCCGGTTCCGGCTATCACAACCCCAACTCGTCGATCTGGCCCACTATGAAAAAGAAGGCCTTTTCCTGGAAGGGACCGGCAGTATGGTGTTGGACCGGGATAAGAAAATAGCCTATGCCTGTCTTTCGCCAAGAACAGACAAAAAAGTGTTGACCGACTTCTGCGAAAAAGCAGGTTATACCCCGGAAATATTTACGGCTACCGACGGCGAAGGCCGGCCCATCTATCATACCAATGTCATGATGTGTGTGGCAGACCGGTATGTAGTGGTCTGCCTGGATTCATTACCGGCGATCGCGGAAAAAGATCATCTCGCCGCAACGATCCGCTCATCCGGCAAAGAGATCATCCCCATCACCCTGGATCAAATGAACCATTTTGCCGGGAACATGCTACAGGTACACAATGCCCGGAACGAACGGCTGCTGGTGATGTCCACACAAGCCTATGAGTCGCTGGACGCCGGACAGTTCGCCCGGTTATCTGCCTTCAACCGGATCATTCATGCGCCGCTGACAACGATCGAAACCAATGGCGGCGGCAGCGCCCGGTGTATGATGGCCGAGATCTATCTGGAACCCCTATCCCGACCCGGCAACTAAAACAACGACAAATTCTCCCCCGGCTGATGCACCGCCACCTTCTTGGGTGGCGTCAGCGACGTCCCGCACTTTTTATTGAATTGCTCTATCGCATAGGCCACCAACAGAGGCGTATAAACTTCCTCGTTGTTGTGGACAATAAAGTACACCTGTCGCAAACCTCTATCCATCCACGTCTTTATCCGGTCAGTCCAGGCATCGAGACGGGAGAGATTGGTGGGATGATCACTGACACAAACACAACGTATAAAAACATAGGGCGCCGTCAGACGCATATGCACCACATCCCGCCGGCCGGCCGTATCGGTGATAACAGTACCGATGCCAAGCTCCTGCATCTGGTCCCAGACAGCGTTGATACGCGACCCTCCCGAAGCACCCGACCTGCCCGAACCCGAAACCTGCGAGCCTGACCCACCAGCCGTCGACGACCCCGCCCCACCATCTCCCGGCAACCTCGCCCCACC
>JADMIO010970533.1_pt1 | contig 44491 bp, 41 predicted proteins | sample 8958161 | NCBI WGS metagenome assembly JADMIO01 (sample SAMN16585339, study PRJNA669376) | soil metagenome | isolation source: Crop rotation soil | place: USA: Cullars Rotation, Alabama | collected 2011
GCCGCGACTTCAAGTCACGTGAATTCCAAGCTTCGGATCCCACTGTGCTGGAAAGACGACACCGACCTCACCGCGGTGTGGCCCGGATTCCACGACGTCTCCTACGGGATCGACTTCGACATCGGCTCGACGACGGTCGCCGGCCATCTCTGCGATCTCGCGAGCGGCGACGTGCTCGCGTCGGCCGGCGAGATGAATCCGCAGATTCGCTTCGGTGAGGATCTGATGAGCCGCGTCTCGTACGTGATGATGAACCCCGGCTCCGAGAAGGAGCTGACCCGCGCCGTGCGCGGCTGTCTCGCCAAGCTGACGGCCGAGCTGGCGAAGGAGGCAGGGATCTCGCGCGACGACATCCTCGAGATCACACTCGTCGGCAACCCGATCATGCATCACCTGCTCCTCGGTCTCGACCCGACGGAGCTCGGCGGCGCCCCGTTCGCGCTCACGATCGACGAGGCTGTAAGACGCCCCGCCGCCGATCTGGGCATCCCCGCGCACCCGGGCGCGCGCGCCTACGTGCTGCCGTGCATCGCCGGGCACGTCGGGGCCGATGCCGCCGGCGTGATCCTCTCCGAAGCGCCGTATCTCGGCGAAGAGGTGAACCTGATCGTCGACATCGGCACCAACGCCGAGATCGTGCTCGGTAACCGCGATCGCCTCCTCGCTGCGTCGAGCCCCACCGGCCCGGCGTTCGAGGGCGCCCAGATCAGCTGTGGCCAGCGTGCTGCGCCGGGGGCGATCGAGCGAGTGCGAATCGACCCAGGCACGCTCGAGCCCCGCTTCCGCGTGATCGGCAGCGAGCTCTGGTCGGACGACCCGGCCTTCGCAGGGACGCACGTGACCGGTGTCTGCGGCTCCGGGATCATCGAGGTGATCGCCGAGCTCCACCTGGCGGGCGTGCTCACGACCGACGGCACGATCGACGGGACGCTCGCAAGCAGGTCGCCACGGATCGTCGCCGACGGACGGACGTTCTCGTATGTCCTCTCCGACGGAGAGCCGCTGCTCACCGTGACCCAGAACGACATTCGCCAGATCCAGCTCGCCAAGGCGGCGCTCCATGCGGGCTGCATGCTGCTCTGCGAGCGCTACGGGATCGACCGGGTCGAACGGATCAGGCTCGCCGGCGCGTTCGGCAACCACATCGACCCGGTGCACGCCCTCGTGCTCGGTCTCGTCCCCGACTGCGATCCGGCGCAGGTCACCTCGGCCGGTAACGCCGCCGGCACGGGCGCGCGCATCGCGCTGCTCGACCGCTCCGCCCGCGGCGAGATCGAGGACGTCGTCCGCCGGGTGGAGAAGATCGAGACGGCCGTCGAGCCGCGCTTCCAGGAGCTCTTCGTCGGCGCCATGGCCATTCCTCACGACACGGATCCCTACGCGCGGCTGCGCGCCACCGTCACGCTTCCGCCCCGCCGCGTCGCCGATGCGTCCGAGGGGCGCCGCCGCCGACGCGGCCAGATGGAGCCCGCCGAGAGGAGTCATTCATGATCGGATTGCAGGCATGACCGAGACCACCGGTGGTCGCCGCAGCGGCGGCCGCGCAGCCCGGCAGGCTGCCCGCGCGATCTCGAACGCCGTGAGCGTGCCGTACATCACGCGAGCGCTGAAGCCGTTCGAGGTGCTGTCGGAGGAGCACCTGGCGCTGATCGAGGAGAACGCGGACACGGTGCTGGAGCAGGTTGGAATCGAGTTCCGCGACACACCCGAGGCCCTGGAGCTGTTCAGGAACGCGGGTGCGGACATCCAGGGCGAGCGGGTGCGCTTCCCGCGCGGGCTCGCCCGGAGCATCGTGCAGGCGTCCGCTCCGGCGAGCTTCACGCAGGTTGCGCGCAACCCGGCGCACACCGTCGAGATCGGGGGGCCGAACACGGTGCTCGTGCCCGCCTACGGGTCGCCGTTCGTCCGCGACCTCGACAACGGCCGGCGCTACGGCACGATCGAGGACTTCCGCAACTTCGTCAAGTTGGCATACATGACGCCGTTCCTGCACCACTCGGGCGGCACCGTCTGCGAGCCGGTCGACGTGCCGGTGAACAAGCGGCACTACGACATGGTCTACGCGCACATGCGCTACTCCGACAAGGCGTTCATGGGCTCCGTGACGCACCCGAGCCGTGCCGAGGACACGGTCGCGATGGCCAGGATCCTGTTCGGCGCCGACTTCCTCGACGCGAACACCGTGATCGTCTCACTCGTCAACGCGAACTCGCCGATGGTGTGGGACTCGACCATGCTCGGCGCCGCCAAGGCATATGCGGAGGCAAACCAGGGTGTCCTGATCACGCCGTTCATCCTCGCCGGTGCGATGAGCCCGGCGACCGTCGTCGGCACGGCGACACAGACCCTCGCCGAGGCGCTCGCCGGGATGGCCTACTGCCAGCTCGTGCGGCCGGGTGCGCCGGTGATCTTCGGCTCGTTTGCATCGTCGATGTCGATGCAGTCCGGCGCGCCGACGTTCGGCACGCCGGAGCCGGCCCTGATGCTCTACGTGATGGCGGCCCTCGCGCGGCGGGTCGGCGTCCCCTTCCGCTCCGGCGGCGCGCTCACCGCTTCGAAGATCGCCGACGCGCAGGCCGCCTACGAGTCGGCGAACACCATGCAGCCGACGATGCTGGGCGGCGTCAACTTCGCCCTTCACACGGCGGGCTGGCTCGAGGGTGGCCTTGCGATGGGCTACGAGAAGTTCATCCTCGACGTCGATCAGGCCGCGGCCTGGCACTCGCTGGCCAAGGGCGTCGACATGTCGCCGAACGGACAGGCGCTCGACGCGCTGCTGACCAACGAGCCCGGCGTGCACTTCCTCGGCCATCCCCACACGCTCGAGAACTTCGAGAGCGCGTTCTGGCGCTCCTCGAACGCCGACAACAACAGCTTCGAGCAGTGGGATCTCGACGGTGCGCAGGACGCGAACGTTCGCGCCAACGCGACGTGGAAGAAGATGCTCGCGGAGTACGTGCCACCGCCGATCGACGAGGCGGTCGACGCGGAACTGCGCGAGTTCATCGAGCGCAAGAAGGCCTCCTTCCCGGACTCGAACGCCTGATGGCCGCCACAGCTCCTCCCAGGCCGGCGACCATCGCGGAGCTGCTGCGGCGCTCACGGTACGAGGTGATCCCGCTCGCGGGAGCCGAAGAGCAGGTGCTCGCCCATGTCCCGCGGGACGTCACCCTGACGGTGACGGCCTCGCCCGTGAAGGGCCTCGACCACACCCTGGAGCTCGCCGGCAAGCTGGCCGCGCACGGGTATCCCGTCGTGCCGCACCTCTCTGCCCGTCTCGTTGTCGACAGCGCTCACCTCGCCGAGCTCGTGGCGCGGATCGAGGAGATGGGCGTGCGCGACGTCTTTGTGGTCGCCGGCGACGCCGACGAGCCGGCCGGGTCGTTCACCGGTGCCGCGCAGCTCCTCGACGCGATGGCGGAGGCCGGCCACCCGTTCGAGCAGATCGGAATCACCGGGTATCCCGAGAGCCACCCGCTGATCGACGACGAGACGACGATCGCGGCCATGTTCGAGAAGTCCCGTCATGCGACCTACATTGCGAGCCAGATTTGCTTCGACTCGCGCGTCACGGTCGCCTGGATCGACAATGTCTGGACGCGCGGAACGCGGTTGCCGATCCTCGTCGGCATCCCGGGCATGGTGCCGCGTGCGAAGCTCCTGCGCGTCTCGACCCGGATCGGGATCGGCGAGTCACTCCGTTACCTGCGCAAGCACGGCGATTTCGTGACCCGGTTCCTGAAGCCGGGTGGCTTCAGTCCGGACAAGCTGATCAAGGGGCTCGGACCGGCGCTCGGCACCCCCGAGCAGCGAATCGGCGGGTTCCACATCTTCACCTTCAACGACCTCGCCGACACCGAGGCGTGGCGCCAGCGGCGGCTCGCGGGCGGGTGAGCTTGTGTTGAATCAACACAAAGTTCCAGGGTGACCGCGCGATACGACATCGTGATCGTCGGCGGCGGGTCGGCGGGATGCGCGCTCGCGAACCGACTCAGCGCCGACCCGGGGACGCGGGTGCTCGTGCTCGAGGCGGGGCGGCCGGACTACAAGTGGGATGTCTTCATCCACATGCCGGCGGGCCTCGCGACTCCGATCGGCAACAGCCTCTACGACTGGAAGTACGAGTCGGAGCCGGAGCCGTTCATGAACGGACGGCGGATCTATCACGCGCGCGGCAAGGTGCTCGGCGGCTCGTCGAGCATCAACGGGATGATCTTCCAGCGCGGCAACCCGCTCGACTACGAGCGGTGGGGTGCCGATCCGGGCATGGGTGCGTGGGACTACGCGCACTGCCTCCCGTACTTCAAGCGGATGGAGAGCTGCCTTGCCGGGGCCGACGAGTTCCGAGGTGGCGACGGGCCGCTCGTGCTCGAGCGCGGCCCGGCGACGAGCCCCCTGTTCGAGGCGTTCTTCGAGGCGGTGCAGCAGGCGGGGTATCCGCTCACGGACGACGTGAACGGCTTCAAGCAGGAGGGCTTCGCCGCGTTCGACCGCAACATCCACGCCGGGCGGCGGCTGAGCGCGGCGCGCGCGTACCTCCACCCGGTGATGCATCGCGCGAACCTCGACGTGCGCTGCCGCGCGTTCGTGAACCGGGTGCTCTTCGCCGGCACGCGCGCCGTCGGCGTCGAGGTGGCGGGACGCACCGGTCCGGAGCGGATCGAAGCCGGCGAGGTGATCCTCTGCGGGGGCGCGATCAACTCGCCACAGCTGCTCCAGGTCTCCGGGGTAGGAAATGCTGCCGAGCTCGAGGAGGTAGGGGTCGACGTCGTGCACGACCTGCCGGGCGTCGGCGAGCACCTGCAGGACCACCTCGAGGTCTATATCCAGTACGGCTCGAAGCAGCCGGTCTCGGTCGCACCCGCGATGAAGTGGCGCAACCGTCCCTGGGTCGGCTTCAAGTGGCTGTTCTTCCGCTCGGGGCCGGGAGCCACCAATCACTTCGAGGCGGGTGGCTTCATTCGCGGCGACGAGGATGTCGCGTATCCGAACCTCATGTTCCACTTCCTGCCCGTCGCGATCCGCTACGACGGATCGTCTCCGGCCGGCGGTCACGGGTACCAGGTGCACGTGGGGCCGATGTACTCCGATGCGCGGGGATCGGTGAAGATCACCTCGAAGGATCCGCGCGTGCACCCGGCGCTCCGGTTCAACTACCTCTCGACCGAGCAGGACCGGCGCGAGTGGCTCGAAGCCGTCCACTCCGCGAGGACGATTCTGACGCAGCCCGCCTTCGAGCCGTTCAACGCCGGCGAGCTCTCGCCGGGGGCGGCGGTCGAGACCGACGAGGAGATTCTCGACTGGGTCGCCCGCGATGCGGAGACGGCCCTGCACCCGTCGTGCACCTGCCGGCTCGGAGTTGACGGGATGTCGGTGATCGACCCCGAGTCGATGCGCGTGCACGGGCTCGGCGGGCTGCGCGTCGTCGACGCCTCGGTGTTCCCCTACGTCACGAACGGGAACATCTACGCGCCGACGATGATGGTGGCCGAGAAGGCCGCCGACCTGATCCTCGGCGCGACGCCGCTACCGGCCGAGCACACCCCCTTCTACCGGCATCCGGTCGCGACGGCCTGACCGTGGCACGATGTGGCGGTGAGCGAGTTCGCCGCCACATTCAACGAAAATCCGGCGGGCTACGCAGCCGGAAGGCCGGGGTATCCGTCGGTCCTGTTCGAAACACTCGTGGAACGGTGCGGGCTTGGCCCCGGTACGGCGGTGGTCGAGGTCGGGCCGGGCACCGGCCAGGCGACGGTCGAGCTGCTGCGGCTCGGCGCGCGGGTGCATGCGATCGAGCCGGGCGCAGCGCTCGCCGACCACCTTGTGGCGGAGCACGGCTGCGACGAGCTCACCGTCACGGTGAGCTCGTTCGAGGACGCGGCCATCGAGGAGGGCAGCGCGGATCTCGTTGCCGCCGCGACCTCGTTCCACTGGGTCGATCCGAGCGTCGGAGTCGAGAAGGCGAAGTCGGCGCTGCGGCCAGGTGGATGGATCGCGCTCTGGTGGAACCTCTGGTACGACTCGGCCGGTCCCGACGAGTTCAGCCAGGCTCTCGACCCCGTCTTCGAGGAGTTCGGCAACCGCGAGAGCCCCGCCCACGTCGACGCGAAGCACGAGGATCACTGGCTGCCGCTCCTGCGCCCCGCCGGCTTCGATGACGTGATCGCTGAGCGATTTGCGTGGGACGTGGTGCAGCACTCCGACGATCTCGTCGCGTTGTTCAGCACCTTCTCCGGGATCCGAGTCCGGCCGGCGGTGGAGCGGGAGCAGATGCTCGAGCGCATCCGGCAAGTGGCCGACGAGCAGTTCGCTGGGGGTGTCAGGCGGTCGTACCAGACCGCGCTCTACACCGGCCGCAAGCCGGACGACTGAGGCGGCTCAGGCCTGCGCGACGCTGAGGACGGCCTTGACGATGCCGTCGTAACCGGTGCAGCGGCACAGGTTGCCGGAGAGCCCGATTCGCACCTCGTCCTCGGTCGGCGACGGGTTGCTCGCGAGGAGCGCCGTCGCGGAGACGAGCATGCCCGGCGTGCAGAAGCCGCACTGGACGCCGCCGAGGTCGAGGAAGGCGGCCTGCAACGGCGCCAGCGTGTCGTCGTCGGCGAGACCCTCGACGGTGGTGATCGCGCTGCCCTCGGCCTGGAGCGCCAGGTAGGAGCACGAGTTCACGGGCTGACCGTCGAGCAGCATCATGCAGGCGCCGCACTCCGAGTCGTCGCAGCCCTCCTTGGAGCCCGTCAGGCCGACGATGTCGCGAACCGCGGCGAGCAGGTTGGTGCCGGGCTCGAGCTCGACAGGGTAGGCGATGCCGTTCACGTTCAGCGTCGTCGCAACCTTCATGAGAGCTCCTCGCCGGCGCGGGCGAGCGCGGTCTCGATCGCACGGCTTGCGATCACCGCGGCCATCGCACGGCGGTAGTCGGCCGAGCCGCGAACATCCGAGATCGGCGTCGCTGCTGCCGCGACAGCTGCAGCGGCGGCCTCGACCGCCGCCGCGTCGCCGCCGCTGCCGATCAGGGCCGACTCCGCGTCGGGCACACGTCGGATCGTGGGGGAGAGCGCCGTCATCGCGATGCTCGCGTCCGTCACCGTGCCGTCCGCAACGGTGACGACGGCCGTTGCCCCGACGACCGCGATCTCCATCTGCCGCCGGTACTCGAGCCGCAGGTAGGCGCTGCCGGTTCCGGCCGGAGGGGCCGGGAGGTCGAGCGCGACGAGAAGCTCGTCGGCGGCCGCCACCGTCTTGCCGGGGCCGGTCCAGAGCTCGTCGACCGACACCTGCCGCGAGCCTGTCGGGGACTGGAGCGTTGCGGTGGCGCCGAAGCACACGAGCGGGCCGCCTGTCTCCATCGCGGGCGAGGCGTTCATCACGTTGCCGCCGATCGTTCCCTGCGCTCGGGTTGCATGGGAGCCGACGATCGCGCTGGCGTCGGCGAGGGCGGTGAAGCGGGTGCGGATATCCTCGCTCGCCGCGATCTCGCGGTGGCTCGCGAGCGAGCCGAGGCGCACTCTTCCGTCGCCCAGCGCCTCGACACCGCGGAGTGCCTCGACGCGGTGGATGGCGACGACGCTCTCCGGTAGCTGCGACTTGCCCGAGCGGGCGCCGACGACGAGATCGGTGCCGCCGGCGACGGGCCGGGCTCCGGCGGCGAGCGCGGCAACGGCGTCGTCGATCGTCGTTGCCGCGATGAATGCCTGCACGCTCACGCGCTCGCCTCCCACACCCGCTCCGGCGTCATCGGGAGCTTGTGCACGTGGGCACCGATCACCTTCGCGATCGCGTTCGCAACGGCCCCGGCGGTCGGCACGCACGGCGGCTCGCCCACGCCCTTCGAGCCTTTCGGCCCGGCGTTCGGCGTGTCGGTCTCGATCCAGGCGATCTCGATCTTCGGCGCATCGGATGCCGTGACGAGCTTGTAGTCGGTGAGGTGCGGATTGCGCTGGTGCGCATCGCCGTCGATCTGCGTTCCCTCCGAGAGCGCCTGGCCGATCCCCATCACGACGCCGCCGTAGACCTGACCGTCGGCGCCGATCCTGTTCAGGATGGTGCCGCAGTCGTGAGCTGCCGCGACCTCGAGCACACGCACCACGCCGGTGCCGCGATCGACGCGCACCCGCACCGCGTGCGCCATCAGCTGGGGCGCGTGGAACGACTCCAGCCCGAGTCGGCCGACGCAGCCCTCGGCCGGGGCCTCGGGCGCCTCCGGCACCTCACCGGCGCCCTTGCCGTGGAACGTGCCCCCACCCGCCAGCTTCGCGATCGTGATCGACTTGTCGGGAGAGCCCTTGACGATGACCGCACCGTCACGGAGCTCGAGATCGCCTGTCGACGCCTCGAGCTCTTCGGCCGCGGCGTCGAGCAGCTGCTCGCGCAGGTCGACGGCCGCTGCGATCACGGCCCGGCCGCTGTTGAACGTCGTCTGCGATCCGCACGACCCCATGTCGGAGGGTGCAGCGTCGGTGTCCTGGTAGAGGATCGAGAAGTCTTCCGGCTGCATCCCGAGCTGCTCGGCCACGTACTTCGGCATCGCCATCACGGCGCCGGTGCCGTTCTCCTGCGCGCCGGTGATGATCGTGCCGGTGCCGTCAGGGTTCAGCTTCACGTAGGCGCCGCTCGGTGACGCGAAGCACGGCCACCAGCCGACGGAGATCCCGATTGCCTCGTCGTCCGGCAGCTCCTGGCCGTACCCGATCAACTCGACCGCCTTCTCGAGCGTCTCCTTGATCGCGATTCGCTCGAGCACCTGCCCGGTCGGCGTCACCGAGCCGGACTCGATCAGCGTGCGCCGCCGAAGCTCGACCGGATCGAGGTCGAGGGCGACGGCGAGCTCGTCCATGTGCTGCTCGAGGGCCCAGCACACCTGCGGCGCCGTCGGGGCCCTGATCGAGGAGGACGGCTGGTTGTTCGAGTAGACGAGCGACGATTCGACATAGACGTTCTCGAGCTCGTACGGCCCGAGAGCGTGCATCGCGGCCATCTGCGCGAAGAAGCCACCCTCGCCGCAGTAGGCGCCCTTGTCGAGGACGAGCCGCGCGCGGCGCGCGACGAGCGTGCCGTCGGCGCGGGCGCCGGTCTCGAGCTCGATCACCATGCCCTCGCGCCGGTGGCCGACGGCGACGAACTCCTCGCGCCGCGAGAAGACGAGCTTGACGGGCCGGCGCGCGGCGCGGGCGAGCGCCGCCACGTGACCCTCGAAATGGAAGTCGCACTTGGCGCCGAAGCCGCCGCCGAGGAGCGGCACGATCACGCGCACGTGCGACTCCGGGATCTGCAGCGTGTCGGCGACGCCACCCCGGGCCGCGTACGGCACCTGGGTCGACGTCCACACGGTCACCTTGTCCCCCTGCCACTGCGCCACCACCGCGCGCGGCTCGATCGGGACGCCGTTGACGGAGTCCGTCTCGTAGCGCCCCTTGACGACGACGTCCGCGCCGGCGAGGGCCGCGTCGGCGTCACCCTTGACGATCGTCGAGTAGCCGAGCGTGTTGTCGTGACGGCCGAGCGAACGGGAGCCGCGGTACGACTCCCAGTCGGGGTGAACGAGGGTCGCGTCGTCGGCGAGCGCCGCCTCGAAGTCGGTGACGACGGGGAGCGGCTCGTAGTCGACCTCGATCAGGGCAGCAGCCTGCTCCGCGATCTCGGCGGTCGTCGCAGCCACACCGGCGACCACGTCGCCCTCGAAGCGCACGGTGTCCTTGGCGAAGAGCCGTCGATCCTTGACCATGCCGCCGTAGAGCACGTCGGGGACGTCTTCGTGGGTGACGACCGCCAGCACGCCGGGAAGCGCGCGCGCCTTCGCCGTGTCGATTCGCGTGATCCGGGCATGGGCGTGATCCGCGTAGCGGAACTTCGCGACGAGCTGGCCCGCGAGCACGAGATCGGCCGTGTAACGGCCGGTGCCGGTCACCTTCTCCTTGCCGTCCGGACGGATGAACGTCCTCGGTTCCTCGACCGTCGCCACCGTCAGCCTCTCCTCTCGACGTGAACGGCCCTATCCAATCAGACTCGGGCGAGACGTCGCTGTCAGCCGCTCGTGGCCGAGCGCAGAAGTGCCTCGACGCGGGCTGTCACGTCTGCGTCCGTCAGGCCCCGGCTCGAAAGTGACGTGCGGCGATAGAGGACGTCGGCCGCATCGGTGGCCCACTCCTCGCGGGCGGCGAACACGACCTGTGCGCCGATGTCCGGGGCGCCGGGGTGCAGACGCTCGAGCAACTCCGGGCGCTCCGACGCGAGCGCGACGACGCGATCGGCCCGCGAGCCGTAGAAGTGGGCGAGATGGCCGGCAACGGCTGGGTCGAGGGCCCAGCCGCGGACGAGCCGGGCGGCGACGTTGCCCGCGTCGGTGGCGCCCGGCAGCGGCACGGGCCGACGGTCGAGCTTGCCGAGGCCGAGCGTCGAGCCGAGTCGGTCGAGTGCCGAGAACGCGATCTGCCGGTACGTCGTCAGCTTGCCGCCGGCGACGGTGAGCATCCCGCCGCTGCCGACGAGGATCGCCGTCTCACGGCGGGCATCGACGGTCGAGCCGTCGTTGAGCGGCAGCACACGGAGGCCCGCGTACGTCGCCAGGACGCGATCCGGCCGCAGGGCCGAGGCGTCCACCGCAACCGCCGCCTCGGCGAGCACGGTGTCGACATCCTCCGGCGTCGCCGTCACGTCGGCCGGGTCGCCCTCGTACGGCGTGTCGGTGGTGCCGAGGAGCAGCGTGCCTTCCCACGGATAGGCGAACGTGACCCGGATCTTGTCGTGTGGGATCGTCAGGGCCGACGACCATGGCTCGTCGAGTGGCAGCGTTACGTGAACGCCCTTCGAGAGCTGACCGTAGGGCCGCACCCCGGGCTCCTCGAGCCGCCGGAGCTCGTCGAGCCACGGTCCTGTCGCGTTCACGACGGCGCGCGCCTCGACCGAGAACGTCTCGCCGGAGAGCCTGTCGCGCAGCTCGGCGCCTCGCACCGTGCCGGAGACACTGTGCAGCGCGACGACCTCCGCATAGTTGAGAACGGTCGCCCCGGCTTCCTCGGCAGCGGTCACGTTCGCCAGGCAGAGACGTCCGTCGTGTGTCCACGAGTCCTGGTAGACGCCGCAGCCGCGAAGGTCGTCGAGGCGCAGAGCGGGAACGCTCCGGCGCGCCCGCTCCGGGCTCACGAGCCCCCCGAGCTTGTCGCCGGCGAGCGTGGAGTAGGTCCAGAGGCCTGCCTGGATCGTGGTGCGCCGATACGGGCCGTCGCGGTAGACAGGGAACAGGAACGGGATGCGCCGAACCAGGTGAGGTGCGACTACCCGAAGGAGGGCGCGACGTTCCGCGTGCGCCTCGCGGACGAGCTTCACGTCGCCGAGCCGCAGGTAGCGCAGTCCACCGTGGATCAGCTTCGACGAGGCGCTCGAGGTGGCGCCGCCGAAATCGCTTCGATCGACGAGCGCCACGCGCAGGCCGAGCCGTGCTGCCTCACTTGCGATTCCGGCCCCGACGACGCCACCTCCGACTATGAGCAAGTCGAAGGGAGCACGTTGCAGCTCGGCACGCGCGAGGTCCCTCCACGCTGCCGGGGTCGTCACAACGGATTCGTCCAGGCCCTGCCGCCGCGCGCATCCGCCACCTCGACGCGCGCGTACGGAGCGGTCTCCGGAAGATCGAGCCGAGCGGCGGTGATCAGGCCGTCGGGCGTCGCCGCGAGCATCTCGCCGCCGTAGCGATAGCCCAACCGGCCCGCGTTGACGGCGGCGCCGCTCGAGACCCCGAACACGACCCGCACCGACTGGCACGGGTCGCAGTGCACCTCGACCGAGCCGGCCTCTCTCGCAATCGAGGTGATGCGCGGCCCCGAGCTGCCGTAGAAGCAGCCCGTCCGCAAGGCCTCCAGGACTCCCTCGACTGTCCGCTCCGACCGTACCCATGTCCAGGCGAGGTCGGAGTCGAAGCCCGGATGGTGGCTGTCGTCGCTCGCGAGCGCGAAGCACGATCGGCCGGCGTCGAGCAGCTCGTCCCAGTGCACCGTCGACAGCCCGCGGCCGAGCTCGAGCTCGCAGCCGGCGTTGAACACCTCGATGCCGGAAACCGCGTCGGGCAGCGCGAGCGTGCCGGAGTTGACCCCGGTCCAGTAGGGATGGGCGAGGTAGGCGACGCCGCCCTGCGCGGTGATCCACTCGGCCGTCGCCGCGAGGTCGCGGCGCTCTCCTTCGAACTCGGAGAGCGTGTCGTCGATCCCGTAGGCGAGCACGTGCCCGTCGCGATCGCCCGGCAGCAGGCAGTTCAGCTCCGCGCTCGGGATCACGACGACGCGCTCGGTCGACGGAGGCGCGCTGCGGAACCAGTGGTCCGTGACCGCAAGCACGTCGTACCCGGCCCGCTCGTAGTGCTTGACGAGTGCGCGTGGCGCGAGCTCTCCGTCCGAGTTCGTCGTATGGGCGTGCAGCGCGCACCGCAACCAAGCCCCTTGCACATTCCATGGATTTCTCATCTGCAGGGGTGTACTCTGCCGCACGTTGATGAGAAGGTAAAGATCCGGTGAAACCCTGGATGCGCAGGTGCCGGTGGAGGGGCTCCGCATGCAGGATCGAGCCTCACACGCAGAACGAACAGGAGGGTCGATGGAAGATTTTCAGGAGCAGGAATACGAGTTCCTGCGCAGGCTCGAGGAAGAGCGGATCGACCGCCGGACGATGGTCAAGAGGGGTCTCGCGGCAGGTGTCGGCCTGACCGTGCTGTCGCTGTCGCCGGCGGCGCTCGCTGCCCGGAAGCAGGCGCTCGCCAACCCGCCTGTCGCCGGACGACTCGTGTCGCTCGCCGACATGATCAAGGAGGCGAAGAAGGAAGGTTCGCTCAACACGATCGCGCTGCCGCGCGACTGGGCGAACTACGGCGAGATGATGGACACGTTCGGCAAGAAGTACGGCATCAAGATCACGAACGACAACCCGAACGGCAGCTCGGCGGAGGAGAACCAGGCGATTCGCTCCCTCAAGGGTGACTCGCGCGCTCCCGATGCCGTCGACGTCGGCGTGTCGTTCGCCATCGCCGGTGCGAACGAGGGGTTGTACGCGAAGTACTTCCCGAAGAACTACAAGACGATCCCGCGCGCGATGAAGGACACGCGTGGGTTCTGGATGGGCGACTACTGGGGCGCGGTCTCGATCGGCTACAACCAGAACCTCGTCTCCAATCCGCCGAAGACGTGGAAGGACCTGCTCAAGTCCGAGTACAAGGGCAAGGTCGCGCTCAACGGCAGCCCGCTCACGTCCAACTCCGCCGTGTCCGGTGTGATCGCGGCGGCGATCGGGAACGGCGGCAGTGCCAGCAACGTCCAGCCGGGCATCGACTTCTTCGCGCAGCTGAAGAAGGTCGGCAACTTCATCCCCGTGCAGACGACGCCGGCCACGGTGGCCTCGGGTCAGACGCCGATCTCGATCGACTGGGACTACAACAACTTCGCCTACATCAAGGGCTTCCCCTCGGCGAAGTGGGGCTTCACGATCCCGTCGGACGGCGTCTACGGCGGCTACTACGCGCAGGCCGTCAGCGCAACCGCACCGCATCCCTGGGCCGCACGGCTCTGGCAGGAGTTCCTCTACTCCGACCAGGGTCAGATCATCTGGCTCAAGGGCGCAGCACATCCTGCTCGGTTCAACGACCTCGCGACGCGCAAGGTCATCCCGGCGGCGCTGACGAAGGCGCTCCCGGCCGCGTCGATCTACTCCAAGGTCAAGTTCGCGAGCATCGGTCAGCAGACGAAGGCCAAGGCGCTCATCGCGCAGCAGTGGCCCACGGCGGTCGGGGCGTAGCATCGCCACGGACGTAGCACCGCAGGCACTCCGGCCGGACACAGCGTCCGGCCGGAGGCGCCTTTCGCTTGCCTGGATCGCAACGCTCCCGTTCTTCGCGTACGCGTTCCTCTTCCTCTTCCTGCCGGCCGGCGCTGTGCTCGTCGGCGCGTTTCAGGACAACGCCAACGCGTGGACGTTCGACAACGTCTCGCTGCTGTTCGATCACCCGTACAGCGACGCGTACAAGACGAGCATCGAGATCAGCCTCGTGACGGCGATCCTGGGCGGCATCGGCGGCTTCTTCATCGCGTATGCAGCCGTTCGCGACGGCACGCCACGGTGGATCCGCGGCGGAATCATGACCTTCTCCGGTGTTGCTGCGAACTTCGGCGGCGTTCCGCTCGCGTTCGCGTTCATCGCGACGATCGGGCCACTCGGCCTCATCACCGTGTTCCTGCGCGACCACTTCGGATTCGATCTGACCGCCCACGGGATCACGCTCTTCTCGAAGACCGGAGTCGAGCTCGCCTATCTCTACTTCCAGTTCCCGCTGATGATCCTCGTCATCGCGCCCGCCATCGACGGCCTCCGGCGCGAATGGCGCGAGGCCGCGCTCAACCTGGGCGCCAGCAACTGGCAGTTCTGGCGTCACATCGGCATCCCGGTGTTGATGCCGTCCCTGCTCGGCGCCATGATCCTGCTCTTCGGCAACGCCTTCGCGGCGTATGCGACGGCCTACAGCCTCACGTCGGGGTCGATCCCGATCGTCCCGAACCTGATCTCGGCGTACTACACCGGGAATGTGCTCGACAATCCCCACCTGGCGCAGGCGCTCGCGTTCGGGATGTTCTTCGTCCTGACGGTGGCGATGCTGATCTACATCCCGCTGCAGCGGCGCTCGGCGCGGTGGACGAGGTGAAGCATCGTCGTCACATAGCCCCGTCGGCGGTGTTCTGGCTCGGGCTCGCCGGCCTGTACTTCTTCATCCCGCTCCTCGCGACGCTTCTCATCAGCCTCAAGTCGCCCCAGACGGGCAAGTGCTGCACGCTCACGAACTATCACTGGGTGCTGCACAACGGGGACTTCTGGCACACGCTCAAGATCTCGTTCCTGCTCGCGGTCGAGACGGTCGTGATCGCCCTGCTCCTCTTCGTGCCGACGATCTACTGGGTGCATCTCAAGGTTCCGAGGCTCCGGCCGGTGATCGCGTTCCTGGCGCTGATCCCGTTCGTCGTGCCGCCGATCGTCATGGTCGTCGGCCTGCTCCGCGTGTTCAAGGGCACGCCCGACTGGTTCTACCAACAGCCGTGGGGCTTTCTCGCCGCCTCGTACGTGATCCTCGCGTTCCCGTACATGTTCTTCACGCTCGATGCCGGGTTCCGCTCGATCGACGTGCACACGCTGACAGAGGCGTCGCACAGCCTGGGTGCGCGATGGACGACGACGATGTTCCGGGTCATCCTTCCGAATATCAAGGCGGCGGCGCTGGCGGGGTCGTTCCTGACCCTCGCGATCGTGATGGGCGAGTTCACGATCGCCAACCTGGCGGCGTTCCAGACGTTCCCGATCTTCATCCAGTTCGTCAACGAATCCCAGGGATTCCCCGCGGGCGCGCTCACCCTCATGAGCTTCGCGATCACGTGGGTTGCGATGCTGTCGCTGCTCGCCTTCGGCCGCAAGCGAGGCGGCGGCGCCGGCCCGATCGCTGGAATGAGACGATGACCTCAGGAGCCAACAGATGACGTACCTCCGACTCGAAGGCCTCCATCGCCACTTCGGTGCCGTCAAGGCGCTGAACGGGATCGACATCTCGCTCGGCGAAGGCGAGTTCCTGTCGATGCTCGGTCCGTCCGGGTGCGGCAAGACCACGGCGCTGAGGCTCGTCGCGGGCTTCGACCAGCCGGACGAGGGCCGGATCGTCGTCGACGGCAAGGACATCACGGGGATTCCCCCCAACAAGCGGGACATGGGAATGGTGTTCCAGGCGTACTCGCTGTTTCCGAACATGACGGCCCGGCAGAACGTCGAGTTCGGCCTGAAGATCCGCGGCCGCGACAAGGGAGACCGCACCAAGCGTGTCAACGACCTCCTCGAGTTGGTCGGCCTCGGCCACGCCGCCGACCGATTTCCGCATCAGCTCTCCGGAGGCATGCAGCAGCGGGTGGCGCTGGCACGAGCCCTGGCGATCGAGCCCCGGGTCCTGTTGCTCGACGAGCCGCTCTCGGCGCTCGACGCGAAGGTGCGGGTGCAGCTGCGCGAGGAGATCCGTCGTATCCAACTCGAGCTCGGGATCACGACGCTGTACGTGACGCACGACCAGGAGGAGGCCCTCGCAATCTCCGACCACGTCGCCGTCATGTTCGCCGGGGTGATCGAGCAGATGGGAACGCCGGCGGAGATGTACACCGCCCCGGCGACGCCCTTCGTGGCGGAGTTCATCGGCACGATGAACCGGCTCGAGGCAACGGTCGTGGACTCCGGGAGCGGAGAGATCGACCACGTCGGCACGCGCCTGCACATCGGCGCGGCGCGCGGCCGCCGCAACGGCGAGCGGGTACTCCTGCTCGTGCGGCCCGAGGCGCTCGAGGTCGAGGCGCGGACGAACGGCGGCGGGCCGAACGCGTTCGTCGGCGAGGTGTCGCAGCAGACGTTCCTCGGCTCGGTGACGCGCGTCAAGATCTCTGCCGAGGGCACGACCCTCGTCACCGACATGTCGGCGGCACGCGCCGCGGCGCTGCCGGTCGGAGCGCAGGTGGTGGCCCGGATTCCTGCCGACGAGGCGAAGCTGCTCAGCCTGCCGGACGACGGCCCAGCGCTTCCAGTGCTCGACCCGGATAATCCGTGAAGATCCCCGAGACGCCGAGGTCGCAGAGCTCCAACATGCGCGCCTCGTCGTTCACCGTGTAGACGGTCGTCTCGAGCCCGAGGCGTTGAGCCTTCGCGATGCCACGCGCGGTGACGCGCGTCGCGTCGAACCCGGCCCCCCAGGCAAAACCCGCCGCAGCGCGGATCGACGTCCTGTAGCCGACGTGCTGAACCGTCCGCAGAGCAGGTCGCAGCCGTCGCACCTCGAGAATCGCCCGCCGCGAGAACGAGACGACGACGGCGTCGTCCGGGAGCAGTTCGATGGTGCGCGCGACGATGTCGTGCCGCCGGTGGAGCCACGGGCTCTTGAGCTCGGCCATGATCCCGACCCGGCCGGCCGTCAGCTCGATGACCTCCGCCAGGGTCGGAATGCCCAGCTCCTGCAGCTCAGCGAGCGTCCGCGAGCCGACCGGCCCGCGGGCGCCGGTGAGCCGCTCGAGCCGGAGGTCGTGGAAGACCACGAGGCCGCCGTCACTCGACGCCTGGACGTCGAATTCGACGTAGTCGGCCCCGAGCTCGATCGCCCGGGCGAACGCGGGGAGCGTGTTCTCCTTCTCCTCTGCCGACGCGCCTCGATGGGCGATGACCCAGGTCATGCCGGAAGAGTGGCCCGACGGACGGCATGACGCCAGGCTGCGCGGGACTCCTCGACGTCACCGGCCTCGACCGAAGGGTGGTATTGCCGACCCGGCTGCCGCAGCGTGAGCAGCGTCTCCTGGCCGGGCCACGTGCTGACGGCAAGGCCCGCGAGCGCCGCCGCGCCGAGAGCGGTTGCGTCGGCGTCCGCGCTCACCTCGACGGGGACGCCGATGAGATCTGCCAGGAGCTGCATCAGAAAGCCGTTCGCGGTGGCGCCTCCGTCGGCCCGCAGCACGCCGACCTCGACAGGGAGGACGTCGACGATGTCCGCTACCTGATGAGCCATCGCCTCGAGCGCGGCGCGCACGAGGTGGGCGCGTGTCGTCCCGCGCGTGAGGCCGCTGACGAGCCCTCGGGCCTCGGGGTCCCACTGGGGTGACCCGAGGCCGGTCAGCGCCGGGACGAAGAAGACGCCGTCCGTCGAGTCGACCTCCCGTGCCAGCCGCTCGCTGTCAGCAGCGGTCTCGATCACGCCCAGCCCGTCGCGGAGCCACTGGAGCGCAGCGCCTCCGACCAGCACTGACCCCTCGACGGCGTACTGCCGCGGATCGTCCGGCTGGGTCGCTGCCGCCGTCTTCAGGAGGCCCTGGCCAGGAGGGTCCCCGAGCTCCCCGACGTGCGCCAGCACGAACGTGCCCGTCCCATAGGTCACCTTCATCTCGCCCGGCCGGAAGCAGCCCTGCCCGAACAACGCCGACTGCTGATCGCCGGCCATCGCGGCAAGCGGGACGCTCGCGCCGTGGAGTGATGCTTCGCCGACGACGCCGCTCGAAGGGGCGATCGTCGGCAGGATCGATCGGTCGATCGAGAAGAGGCCGAGCAGCTCGTCGTCCCAGGCTCCGGTTCGGAGATCGAGCAGCATCGTGCGCGAGGCGTTCGTGAGGTCGGTGACGTGCACGCCGCCCCGCGTCAGATTCCAGGCGATCCAGGTGTCGACCGTCCCGAACGCCAGCTCGCTCTGTGGTCTCCCGACCTCTTTCAGGATCCACTCGAGCTTGCTCGCGGAGAAGTACGGATCGCATACGAGCCCCGTGCGGTCGCGCACGAGATCCTTCGGCAGCAGAGCGCAGCGCGCCGCCGTGCGCCTGTCCTGCCAGACGATCGCCGGGTGGACGGGCCGGCCGGTCGAGCGCTCCCAGACCACGGTCGTCTCACGCTGATTCGTGATCCCGACCGCTATGAGGTCGTGCGCTGTGATCCCTGCGTCTGCGAGCGCAGCCGCTGCCGTGTCGAGCACGCTCTGCCACAGCTCGTGGGGGTCATGCTCGACCCAGCCTGGCCTTGGGTAGCTCTGCGTGATCTCGACATAGCCGCGCCCGACGGCCTGCAGTCTCTCGTCGACGACGATGCAGGTCGTGCCCGTCGTTCCCTGGTCGATCGCGAGCAGCACGATCGGCTACGCGAGAAGCCGTTTCACGAGGGCCACGTCGATCTCGTCGACGAGCTCGTCCGCCTGCGCGAGGCGCTCGTCGGGAAGCGTCCCTCGCACCGCGATGCAGCGGAGCCCGGCCGCCTTGGCAGAGGCGACGCCCGCCTCCGTGTCCTCGAAGGCAATGGTGCCTGCCGCCTCGACGCCGAGCTGCGAGACGGCAAGGAGGTATCCCTCCGGATCGGGCTTTCCACGCTCCACGTCGTCGGCCGTGACGACCGCGCTCAACTCGGGCCGGATGCCGGCCGCGGTCACGACCGGCTCGATCTCCGCCCGGAAGGCACCGGAGACGATCGCTACCGGCACGCGCGCAGCGGCAAACCGAACAGCATCGCGGACGGTGTCGGAGACGGTCGATCCGCTCGACGCGAGCGTGGCGTAGGTCGCGATCCGCTCCTGCACCAGGCTCGCGAGCAGGGGGCCGTCGACACCGAGCCACGAGCCGATGATCGCCTCCTCGGTGTTGCCGGCCAGCTCGCCGAAGTAGTCGTCGGCCGACAGCGGTCGACCGTGTCGGGCGAAGAGCTGCTGGTAGATCGAGAGAAGCAGGGGCTCGTCGTCCGAAAGCGTCCCGTTGAAGTCGAACACGAGTGCCTCCGCCGCTGCCATCTGCGGCCGAAGCCTACTCTGCTCGTGCGATGCCGCCCGTGGCGTTCACCCTGGCCCTCGGGGCCGCTGTCCTGCACGCCTTCTGGAACATCCTGCTCGCGAGGGCACGCGACACCGAGAGCGCCACTGCGGTTGCGCTCCTCGCGGCGGTGATCGTGTTCGCCCCGGTGACCGTCCTGCGCTTCGAGGCCACGTGGGCGGTGTGGCCGTTCATCGTCGTCACCTCGCTGCTCCAGTTGCTCTACTTCGCGCTGCTCGCGACGGCGTACCGCAAGGCAGAGCTCTCCTTTGTCTATCCGGTTGCGCGCGGAGTGGCACCGGCGATCGTGCTCGTGGTCTCGGTGCTCGCGCTCGGCCACCGAACCTCGGTGGCCCAGGTGGGAGGGGTAGTCCTCGTCGGTGCAGGTGTCCTCCTCGTTCGGGGCCTGAAGAAGCCGCCGGATCCCCAGGCGCTCTGGTTCGCCCTCGGGATCGCAACCGTGATCGCCTCATACACGTTGCTCGACAAGCGTGGCATCACGCACGCGAGCCCGATCACGTACCTCGAGCTGAGCATGGTCCCCGCCGCCCTCGGGTACGCGGTCGCCGTCTACCGGGTCAGAGGCCGGAACGCGATCAGGGCCGAGTTGAGCGCAGCGTCGATCCTTGCCGGCTGCGCGTCGTTTGCGGCGTACGCCCTGGTTCTCGCTGCCCTCGAGCGTGCATCCGCCGCATCGGTGGCCGCCGTCCGCGAGACGAGCGTGGTGATGGCGACCGCATTTGCCGCTGTTGTCCTCCACGAGCAGGTCTCTCGCTGGCGCCTGATGGGCTCGGCGCTCGTGGTCACCGGGATCGGGCTGCTCGCCTTGCGCTAGGTCAGGACATCGACGGACCTCAGCGATAGGATCGGCCGGCGATGGGACAGGCGATCGGTCAGATGCTGGCGATGGCGGTGGGCGTGGCGCTCAGCCCGCTGCCGATCATCGCTGTCGTCCTGTTGCTCGCCGGCCAGAACGGCAGGGCGAAGGGAATCTCCTTCGTCGTCGGCAGCGTGGTGAGCACCGCGATCGTCGGGGGAGCGCTCGTAGCGGTCGGCGTCGGCTCCGGCACAAGCAGCGACGGAGGACCCTCGGGCGGGACGTCCACCCTCAAGGTCGTGCTCGGCCTGCTGCTCATCGGTCTCGCCTCCAAGCAATGGCGCGGGCGGCCACTCGAGGGCGAGGAGGTCACGATGCCGAAGTGGATGGGTGCACTCGACAGCTTCACGCCGTTGAAGGCATTCGGCGCCGGCGTCGTGCTCAACGTGCTGAACCCCAAGAACCTGTTGCTGATCGTGGCCGGGGCCGCTGCGGTGGCAGGCGCCGGAGCGACCGATGCGGAGGAGGCCGTCGCCTGGATCGTGTTCACGGTGATCGCCGCGATCGGCGTCTCCACGCCGGTCGTGATTGCCCTGACGATGGGCGAGCGTGCCGATGTGCTGCTGGAGCGCCTGAAGGCGTGGATGGCGCGGAACAACGGCGTCATCGTGGGCGTGATCCTGCTGCTGATCGGCGTCAAGCTCCTCGGCGACGGGCTCGGCGGCTTCTAGAGCTTCGAGATCGCGTCGCCGGAGCGCACCGCGCCGGAGGTGACGACGCGCGTGTTGACTCCGCGGAGGCGGAGCTCGCGACCCGGAGACTTGTTCACGAACTTGAGCGCCTCGCTTCCGAAGCGCGCGCTGAACTTGGCGCAGCCGGTGTGCGGCTCGGCCGTCACCTCGATCACCGCGTCACCGACGGCGAGCCGGGTGCCGGCAGGCAGGTTGTCGATGCTGAGGTCGAGGTCGACGTAGAGCTGGTCGCCGGCCAGCGGCCGACGCTCCTCGCTCCCCGCGATCACCCGTGCCGCCCGGGCGTTCATCAGAGTCAGCTGCGCATCGGGATTTGCCGACCCGTCGGGGCTCCGGCTGCTCCCGCGCGCCTTCCACACGTCTCCGACGAGGCCGAGCTCGAGATCGAGCACGCCCTCCTCGATGACCTCGCGCTCGTTCTCGGCGGGACGGCGCACGATCAGCTCGACCGTTCCCGCCGCAGCCGGGGACTGCCGGATCTCGGCCAGAGCGGCGACCAGCTCGTCTGCAGTGCGGTGCTCGTCCACGGGCGGCATCCTAACGCGCCCGCATCCGGTTGTTGCGCGCATCGTGCGTCACCTCGGCGAGGCCGAGTGCCTCGAGCAGCGGCGGTAGATAGACGCCGAAGCGGCCACGGAGGCCCTTCTTGAGCCCGTACCAGCCACCGACCGGGTTGTCCGCCGAGCGGCCCCAGGCCTCGACCGTGCCGTCGGCAGCGGGCTTCTGCTCATCGGCACCGCCGAGCGGCATCCAGTCGCCGTATGCCTTCAGCATGGCGTGCAGATCGTCGATCGCGCGCAGCTGATAGCGGAGCTGGGTCGAGCCGACCTGGCAGACGAGCGCGGGGGGATCGGCCTCGTCGTCCCGGTACATCGTGTAGGCCGAGCTGCCGGGCGGAGTCTGGAGCTGCCAGGGATCGTCCTTGGTGCCCGTGCCGATCGTCCGGTCTGCCATCGTCGCGCTCCTCTCCAAGGTGGACAACGCGTTCCTCCGTCGAAGACGTTAGCTTCATGCGGATGACCATGGCTGCCCGTGCGACCGCCGTCGCCCTCGTCCTCGTCGGGGCGCTCGCCTTCGCGGCGCCTGCGCTCGCTGGGGCGGAGGACGAGCAGGCGCTGGCCGAGAAATACGCACCGGTCGTCCGCCTCGTCGAGCAGCCGGTCGAGTGCGGGCCGGGAGAGCCGTACATCCCGACCGACGTCGACGTGCTCTTCGACGAGTCCACGGTTGCGCTCCGTGGGCCCTGGAATCGAACCGACCTCGTCAAGATCGGGCCAGAGGCGACGGATCTCGAGAATCTCTACGAGTACCACCTCGACTTCCCCGGCGACCCGCTCGATGCCGGGTGCGATTACGAGCGCTGGGCGCGGCGCCTGACGAAGACCTCCCAGCCGACCGTCTACGCGCACGTGGCGACCGACCCCGCCTACCCCGGCAAGCTCGCGCTGCAGTACTGGTTCTTCTATCCCTTCAACGACTTCAACAACACGCATGAGGGCGACTGGGAGATGACGCAGCTCGTCTTCGACGCCGGCGATGCAGCCGAGGCGCTGACGAAGGATCCGGTCAAGGTCGGTTACAGCTCGCACGAAGGCGCCGAGGGCGCTGCGTGGGGGGACGAGAAGCTCGAGATCGTCGACGGGACGCACCCCGTCGTCTACCCGGCCGCCGGGTCGCACGCGAACAAGTTCACCTCGGCGCTCTACCTTGGCAGCTCCGCCGACGCGGGCGTCGGGTGCGACAACACGGTCGGCCCGCACGACGAGCTCACGCCGGCGGTGAAGACGATCCCGAGCGACCCGGCTGCTGCGACCGCAGCGTTTCCCTGGATCACGTTCGAGGGGCGCTGGGGCGAGCTCCAGGCGGCGTTCTTCAACGGTCCGACCGGGCCGAACATGAAGGATCAGTGGCTGCATCCGATCGAGTGGTCGGAGCACTGGCGCGATCGCGGGTACGCCGTCCCCGCCGGAGGCATCTTCGGAACCGGTGCGACGGATCTGTTCTGTAGCGGTGTCGCGAAGGGATCGAAGGCGCTCGTGCTGTTGCTGCGGAGCCCCGGCATGACGCTCGTCGTTCTCGGCTCCATCCTCGGGCTGATCGTGTTCGCCGCCGTCCGCGCGACCTGGCACCCAGTGGCACCTCTTCGGCTCGCCCGGAGGCGGTCGTGGGGCCAGATCATCTCGGCATCGGGAGCGATGTACATACGGCGGCCGAAGCTGTTCCTCGGCATCGGCGTGCTGCTGATCCCGTTCGCGTTCTTGACCACCTTCCTGCAGTGGCTCGTCTTCCGTCTGGTCGACCTCGTCGGCACGCTCACGGGTCAGGGTGCGGGCACGTTCGCCTTCATCGCGCTCGTGATCGGCACGACGTTGACGCTGCTCGGTCTCGGTCTCGTCCAGGCAGCGATCGCCTGTGCGCTCGTCGAGATCGATGCGGGCCGGGCGATCGGCCCGGTCGACGCCTACCGGATCGCGCTGCGCCGGCTGCGGCCCTTGCTCCGCTCGATCGCGCTCTTCGTCCTCGTCTGGGTCGCACTCTCGGCGACGGCCTTTCTCATTCCGGTGGCCATCTGGCTCGCGGTGCGCTGGTGCCTGCTCGCTCCTGCTGTCGAGCTCGAGGATCGCAACGGCCTTGCGGCACTTCGGCGGAGCGCGAGCCTCGTCCGCGGCCGCTGGATCCGCACGGGGTCGCTCGTCGGCATCAGCGCAGGCATTGCGCTTGCCGCGGGGCCGCTGCTCGGCGTCGTCCTGATCTTCGTCTCGAGCATGCCCTTCGCGCTCTTGAACATCGTCGCCGGAGTCGTCTACGCCCTCGCGCTCCCGTTCGTGGCGCTCGTCACCGCGTACGTCTACTTCGACGCCCGTACCCGCGGCGAGCTCGAGCCGGCGCAGCCGCCGGAGTTGCCTGCCGAGATCGAGCTCGCCTCGTCCTGACGGCCGTGACCGGCCTAGTAGTCGTTGCGCTCGATCAGCTCGATCCGGTAGTCGTCGGGATCCCGGACGAAGCAGAGCAGCGAGCCACCCTCGCGCACCGAGTACGGCGGCCGCTCCGGCTCGATGCCCTGGGCGGCGAGCTTCTCGAGCGTCTCCGTCATGTTCTCGATCGTCAACGCGACGTGCCCGTACCCGGTGCCGATCTCGTACGAGTCGACGCCGAAGTTGTAGGTCAGCTCGAGCTCGGGTGACGGCTTTCCCGGCACGCCGAGGAAGTAGTTCATCGCCTCGTCGCGGATCGGCAGCTCGCGTCGCTTCTCGAGGCCGAGCGCCTCGTAGAACGCGATCGAGCGCTCCGGGTCGGTGATGCGGTAACAGGTGTGGATCAGCTCCATGGTGCTCTCCTTGGTCGTCGGTCCTTGGTGAAGGCGTATCAGCTCGCGGCCGTCCTCGCCGGCGAGGACCAGTGCCCCGTCGTCGAGCAGCCAGTGCGACACGAACGCCAGGTCTGCAAGTAACCGCTGCTCGCGTTCCATCCGCTCCGCGTCGCCGGCCATCATCGTGGTTGCGAGGACACCGAACGACAGGCTCGCGCCATCGAGCCGGTAGCCGCCCATCAGCCGGTTGATGCCGCCGCTCCCGGAGACCCGGCCGTCGTCGAGACGGAGGCTCGCCTCGCCTGCGCACCAGTCGATCCCCTCGACCTGCCCGTTGCCGATCATGGACGGAGCGTAGTCGGCTGCCGGCGTGGCAGCCGTAGCCGCGCTGCTAGGTTCGGGCAATGACCGCCCGCGTCAATCCCTGGCTCGTCCTCGTCCTCGTCTGCCTCGCGCAGTTCATGGTCATCCTCGACGCGACGATCGTCAACGTGGCGCTGCCGACGATCCAGACGGATCTGGATATGACGGACACGAACTTGCAGTGGATCGTCAACGCCTACACGTTGATCTTCGGCGGCTTCCTGCTCCTCGGCGGCCGCGCGGGCGATCTGGCCGGGCGCAAGAAGGTCTTCCTCATCGGCCTGGTGCTGTTCACCAGTGCCTCGCTGCTGTGCGCAGTCGCGACAGGATCGACCTGGCTGATCATGAGCCGCGGCCTGCAGGGCCTCGGTGCCGCCCTGGTCTCACCGGCAGCACTCTCGATCGTGACGGCCACCTTCAGAGAGGGGGCGGACCGGACGAAGGCGCTCGGCGTCTGGTCTGCGATCGCGGTCGGCGGTGGCGCCGTTGGCCTACTGCTCGGGGGCATCCTGGTCGAGACCCTTTCCTGGCCCTGGATCTTCCTCGTCAACATCCCGGTCGGCATCGTCGCGTTCGTGCTCTCGCTCCGCTACGTGCCCGAGTCGCGCGACGAGCATGCCCACAAGACCTTCGACATTCCCGGCGCGGTCGCGGTCACGGCCGGCCTGATCGCCCTCGTGTACGGGATCGTCCGCTCCGCCGAGCTCGGCTGGGGCTCGGGTCAGGTGATCGGGATCCTCGCGGTCTCCGCGGTGCTCCTGATCGGGTTCGTCGTGATCGAGCACCGCTCGGCCGAGCCGCTCGTGCGCCTCTCGATCTTCGCCGTCCGCACCGTTCGCGGCGCCAACGTCGCCATGCTCATTGTCGCCTGTGGGCTCTTCTCGATGTTCTTCTTCAACACCCTGTACCTGCAGCGCGTGCTCGATTTCTCGCCGATCGAGTCCGGCCTCGCCTTCCTCCCGTTCACGGCCGGGATCATCATCGGCTCGATCGCCTCGCAGCAGCTGATCCCGCGCCTCGGCGCCCGCGAGGTGCCGATCGTCGGCCTGCTGATCGCCGTCCTCGGCATGTTGCTGTTCCTCCGGCTCACGCCCGAGAGCTCCTATCTCGCCGACATCCTGCCGGGGATCATGCTGACCTCGATCGGGATGGGTCTCACCTTCGTCCCGCTGACGTTGATCGCAACGAGCGGCATCCCGGTCGACGACGCCGGCCTCGCATCCGGGCTCTTCAACACGTCGCAGCAGGTTGGTGGCGCGCTCGGCCTGGCACTGCTCTCCACGTTCGCCGCGAACAAGACAGCCGACGTGCTCTCGTCGACCGGTGGCAAGCCGACCGACGCACAGACAGCAGAGGCACTCGTCGACGGGTTCCATGTCGCGTGGATCGGGTGCGCTGCGTTCCTGGCTGCGGGCGCGGTCATGCTCTTCGTCCTGCTCCGCCGCGGCGACGTGCTCGCCGTCGCGCACGGCGAGAGCGCACCCGTCGTCACCTGACGGCTGCCCGCGTAGGGTGCAGGCGTGAAGATCGCGCCGTTCCGGATCGAGCAGTACTACGCCGTCCACGAGTTCACGGCGCCCTACATGCTCTCGTCGAGCGACGCCGAGTCGATCACGACGGCCGAGCTGCTCGCACTCGAGCCGGACGCGTCGGAACGCCTCGGTGCCCAGTGGCTCGGCTACACCGAGTCGCCCGGGTCGCCGGAGCTGCGGGCGGCGATCGCGCCGATCTACGAGAAGCCGACGGCGGACGACGTGCTCGTCGTCGCGGCGGCTGAGGAGGGCATCTTCCTTGCCTACCACGCGCTGCTCGAGCCTGGAGACCACGTCGTCGTCGAGACCCCGTGTTACGAGTCGGCCGTCCAGGTCGCGCGCTCGGCCGGAGCGACCGTGACCGAGTGGCGGCGTTCGGCCGCCGACGGCTGGGCGCACGATCTCGATGCCCTGCGTGGCGCCCTGCGGCCCGAAACGAAGCTCGTCTACATCAACAGCCCGCACAACCCGACGGGAACCCAGATGCCACGCGAGGTGCTGGAGCGCGTGGTCGAGCTCTGTGCCGAGCGCGGCGCGTGGCTCTTCTCCGACGAGGTCTATCGCGAGCTCGAGCACGATCCGGCCGATCGCCTGCCGGCTGCGTGCGACCGCTACGAGCGCGCGCTCTCGCTCGGGTCGATGTCGAAGACCTACGGGCTCCCCGGCCTGCGGCTCGGGTGGCTCGCGTGCCGCGACCCCGAGGCGCTGCGGCGCATCATCGATCTCAAGCACTACACGACCATCTGCTCGAGCGCCCCGAGCGAGCTCCTGAGCGCCCTCGCGCTCAGGCACCGAGAGGTGCTCGCCGACCGCAACCGCGGCATCGTGCTCGGCAACCTCCCGCTCCTCGATGCGTTCTTCGAGCGGCACGCTCACCTGCTCTCCTGGGTGAGGCCGACCGCGGGCCCGATCGGCTTTCCGCGGCTCCACGGATCCGACGACGCGACCGCGTTCTGCGAGGAGCTCGTCGCTGCCGAGGGGGTGCTCCTGCTTCCCGGAGCCGTCTACGACGAGCCGGCGCACGTCCGCGTCGGCTTCGGTCGGGCCGCCATGCCGGAAGCGCTCGAGAGACTCGACCGCTTCATCGCCACACGTTCTTAACCCTGCTGAAGTGACGCCGCAACCCGGACGCAAGGTTTCCGAACAACCTGCCGATACACCTTGATGCAGACAACACAACTCCCTCCAGGAGGGGCGCTGCAATGGGTGACGGTCAGAGGCTCACGACGTGGATCGAGTGGTACCGCTTCGCACGACAGGCTCTAGAGCTTGGGCACGCCGAGGCGTCCGCGTATGCAACCGCACGCTACGTGGAAGAGCAGAATCGGACTCAGACGCGTGAGTGGAGAGCAGCATGAGCGCCGACCCGACACTCAAGGACGCCGAGACCGATGTGCTCGAGGAGAACGTGCCTGACCCCGCGGCCCGCGTGCTCGGCTGGCGGATCGAGCAGCTGATCGCCGTCGGCTTCGACAGCGACGCGGCCCTCGTCCTCGCGCTCGACCGCACCATCGACCTGCACGAGGCGACCGAGCTCGTCCGGCGCGGCTGTCCGCCGCAGACTGCCTTTCGCATCCTGATCTGACGTCCCCGACCGAGACGCCCGGCCACCTGGAGCCTCTAGGTGGTCGGGGTCGTCTCTGTCGACCGCGTGCGGCGATAGCCCAGCCGCCCTGACCCGAGCGCGACCCCGAGCAGGATCAGGGCGAGGCCGATCAGTGGAGCTCGACTGATGCGCTCGTCGAGGATGAGCGCCCCGTACGCGAGCGCGAACGCCGGCATGAGGTAGGTGACGAGGCTCATGCGTCGTGCGCCGAAGAGCCCGACCGTGCGGAAGAGGATGAGCTGGGCCAGCGCAGTTCCGAGCAACGCGAGGAGCAGGAGGGATCCCACCGCACCCGCGGTGGGAACGGAGGTCGGTGGCTCCAGGATCGCGAGCGGCAGCAGGAAGACGGCGCCGGCGAGCACCGAGCCTGTTGCCATGACCGGCCCCGAGATCGTGCCCTTGAGGTGCAGCTGGCTGTAGATGCCGGCCGACGCGTAGAACACCGACGCGAGCACCACGGCGAGGGTTCCGATCACGGCCATCGAGCCCTCGCCGGGCGATCCGCCGGCGAGGAAGGCGACGCCGACGAGCCCCAGCAGGACGCCGACGATCCGCGCGGCGCCGATCCGCTCGTGCGGCAGGAACTTGAGCCCGATCAGGAGCGAGAAGATCGGAACCGTCGCCTGGGCGATCCCGGCCGTGCCGGAATCGACGTGCTGCTCGCCCCAGGCGACGAGCCAGAAGGGCGCCGCCGCGTTCAGAATCCCGAGCGCGATCGACTCCCGCCACGCCTCGCGGATGCTCGAGATCGCCGTTCTCGTCCCGATCGTCGCCATGAGGTAGGCGAACAGCACGATGCCGGCGATCAGCGTGCGCGCCGTCATCAAGGCTCCCGGTGAGAAGCCGCCGTCGACGCCGACCTTGATGAAGAGGTACGACGCTCCCCACAGAGACGCGAGCGTCAGCAGCAGTGGCCAGTAGCGGTTCGTCACGTTCGGGCGCTCGACGACCGCCGCCACGACCCGCGGACAAGCCCCGTTGCGAGTGCCGTGCCGGCGAGAACGAGGGCGAGCCCTGCGAGAGCGGTCGTGGTGACGGCCTCGTCGAGGAAGATGGCGCCGTAGGCGAGGGCGAATGCGGGCACGAGATACGTGACGAGGATGGCACGTGAGGCGCCGGCACTCGCGATGATCGCGAAGTAGAGAAGGTAGGCGATGCCCGATCCGAGGATGCCGAGCGCGATCACTGCGAGCCACACCTTTGCCGGCGGGCTGGAGCCCGGCAGCTGGGTGAGGGCGAACGGGGCCATCATGATCGCCGCGCACCCGAGCTGGCCGATCGACACCTGCAACGGCGGGATCGTGCGCACCGTCAAGCCTGCGAAGAGGACCGAGGCCGCGTAACAGAGGGCGACGCCGAGCACCGCGAGTGCTGCGACGAGATCACCGCCTCGCTGCACGCCGACCAGCAACGCGACGCCCACGAAACCGACACCGACGCCGATCAGCCGCGGCCCGGTGACGCGCTGGGTCACGTCCATCCGAGCGGCGAGGATGACAGTGAAGATCGGGGCGGCTGCCTGGATCACGGCGGTCAGGCCCGAGTCGAGGTGCGTCTCGGCGTAGCCGAGCAGCCAGAACGGCACCGCGTTGTTGAGCGCACCGAGGACGAGGATCGGCCAGAGGTGGCCACGGAGCGGCGCGAAGCCGCCGCGTCCCGGAGCTACGACGAGGATCAGCAGCAGGGTCAGCGTCCCGAAGATGAGCCGCCCGAGGACGACCACCGACGGCTCGATGGTCTCGACGCCCAGCTTGATGAAGAGGAACGACGACCCCCAGATCGCGGAGAGGAGCAGCAAGAGGGCGGCGTCGCGGCGAGTCACGGCTTCGTGACGGTAATCGCAGCGGCGCTACCCCGTGTGAGGTGCCGCTCGGAGAACGCCAACTCGCGCGGCACGCCAGACCGGAGGGACCGTCGGGGGGCGCCGCTAGACTGATGGTCTGAGCTCTGTCGCGGAACAGCCCCTCCACCGCCAGCTCGGCCTCACGGACGGGGAGCACGCGCGTATCCACGAGCTGATGGGACGCGAGCCGAACCACTTCGAGCTCGCCGTCTTCTCGCTCCTCTGGTCCGAGCACTGCGGCTACAAGCACTCTGCGCTGCTCCTGAAGAGGCTGCCGAGCGGAGGCGCGCGCGTTCTGCAGGGACCGGGCGAGAACGCGGGCGTGCTCGACCTCGGCGACGGGCTCGCCGTGACCTTCAAGGCCGAGAGCCACAACCACCCCTCGGCCGTCGAGCCGTTCCAGGGTGCGGCCACGGGCGTCGGCGGCATCCTCCGCGACATCATCGCGATGGGCGCCCGGCCGATCGCCCTGCTCGACGGCCTCCGCTTCGGCGCGCCCGACGACCACTTCTCTCGCGCCGTCGGCGGCATCGGTGCCTACGGGAACTCCGTCGGCGTGCCCAACGTCGGCGGCGAGGTCGTGTTCGACGACGTCTACGCCTCGAACTGCCTCGTCAACGCGATGTGCGTCGGCCTGCTGCCGGCGGACGCGGTGATGAGCGCCCGCGCCGACACCGCCGGCGCTCTGCTCGTGCTCTACGGAGCCACGACGGGACGCGACGGGATCGGCGGTGCCTCGGTGCTCGCGAGCCAGGAGCTCGGCGAGGAGGCGGCCGACAAGCGGCCCTCCGTCCAGGTCGGCGATCCTTTCACCGGCAAGCGCCTGATCGAGGTCTCGGTCGAGCTCGTCGAGCGAGGGCTCGTGCTCTCGCTCCAGGACTGCGGCGCAGCCGGGCTGGCCTCGTCACTGAGCGAGATGGCGGCGGACTTCGGCATCGACGTGCACCTCGACCGCGTGCCGCAGCGCGAGGAGGGGATGGAGCCCTGGGAGATCATGATCTCGGAGTCGCAGGAGCGGATGGTGGCGATCGTCGCCCCCGAGCGCCTGGCCGAGGTCGAAGCGGTGATCGACCGGTGGGAGCTCCATCGGGCGGTGATCGGCGAGGTGACCGAGACGGGCGAGTTGCGCGCGCTGTGGCACGACGAGGTCGCCGGGACGATTCCGGCCCGGTATCTGACCGAGGACTGCCCCCGCTACACGGTCGAGCGCGCGGGGCGCGAGCCGATCGCCGAGGTCGCGATGCCGGCCCTGCCGTCCACCGCAGATGTGCTCCTCGAGCTCCTCGGGTCCGACTCGCTCTGCTCACGCGCGTTCGTGACCCGGCGCTACGACCAGCTCGTCCAATCCCGCACCGTGCGGCGGCCGGGTCTCGACGCCGCCGTGTTGCGGCTGCGGCCCTCCCACCGCGGGCTTGCGCTCACCCTCGACGGCAGCGGCCGCGTCGGCTCGCTCGACCCGTTCACCGGCGGCGCGACGGCCATTCTCGAGGCAGCGCGGAACGTTGCCTGCGCAGGCGGTGCGCCGCTCGGCTTCACCGACTGTCTCAATTTCGGCAACCCGGAGAAGCCCGAGATCGGGTGGGAGCTCGCCGAGTCGATCGAGGGCATGGCGCAGGCCTGCGAAGCTCTCGCGCTGCCGATCGTCTCGGGGAACGTCTCGCTCTACAACGACACCGACGGCCGCTCGATCCACCCGACGCCGGTGGTGGGCTGCGTCGGGCTCGTACCGGATGTTCGCCGCGTTCCCGGTGCGTGGCAGCAGGGCGACGTGATCCTGCTCGCATCGACCGGCGCGCCGGCGTTGGCCGGCTCCGAGCTGCAGGCGCGCTACGGCGTCGTCTCCGGCAAGCCGCCCACGCTCGATCTCGAGGCCGAGGCGGCGCTGATTGCCTTCGTCGTCGCAGCCGCCCCACGGTGCTCGCTCGCGCACGACGTCTCGGACGGCGGTCTCGCCGTCGCACTCGCCGAGGCTGCGCTGCACTCCGGCGTGGGTGCGCGACTCGACCTTCCCGACGATCCGCGGGTGCTCTTCGGAGAAGGCTGCGGTCAGGTGATCCTCGCGCTCCCTGCCGAGCAGGTCGAGACCGATCCGCTCGGCTCCGACGTGGGTATCCGGCGGATCGGCGAGGTCGGCGGCGACGAGATCCTCGGCGTCTCCCTCGATGACCTCCGAGCCGTCTGGGAGCGTGAGCGCTAGACATGTGCGGCGTCTTCGGGATCCGATCGGTCGAGCGCGACGTTGCGCGGCTCTCGTACTTCGCCCTCTTCGCGCTGCAGCACCGCGGCCAGGAGTCGGCCGGAATCGCCGTCTCCGAGGGTGGCAGGCTGACGGTGCTCCGCGACATGGGGCTCGTCGCGCAGGTCTTCAACGAGCAGCAGCTCCAGGCCCTGCCCGGCGAGGTCGCGATCGGGCACACGCGCTACTCGACGACGGGTGGCGTCCACTGGTCGAACGCTCAGCCGCTCGTCCACCACGGTCGGGAGCGCACCGTCGCGCTCGGCCACAACGGCAACCTGACGAACGCCGAGGCTCTGCGCAACGAGCTGGTCGAGGACGGGATCCGGCTCGGCTCGACCTCCGACACGGAGGTGATCGCCGCCCTGATCGCGCGCGACCCGGCGCCGCTGCCCGAGGCCGTCGCCGCGACGATGCTTCGCCTCGAGGGCGCGTACTCGGTCGTTGCCCTCGTCGACGGCACGCTCGTCACCTTCCGCGACCCCCATGGCATCCGCCCGCTCACGCTCGGGCGCATCGGCGACGACTGGGTCGTGGCCTCGGAGAGCTGTGCGCTCGACCTCATCGGCGCCACGGTCGACCGCGACGTACGACCCGGTGAGGTCCTGTGGCTCGACGAGGAGGGCCTGCACAGCGCCCAGGCGGTTCCCGAGGGACGGGGAGCGGCCTGCATCTTCGAGCACGTCTACTTCGCCCGCCCCGACTCGCGCCTCAACGGCAGCGAGATCCACTCGAGCCGTGTGCGCATGGGGGAGCGCCTCGCGGCAGAGGCGCCCGCCGCAGCGGACATCGTGATGCCGATCCCCGATTCGGGCACGCCGGCGGCCATCGGCTTCGCCAAGGCGTCGGGAATCCCGTTCGAAGAGGGCCTGATCAAGAATCGCTACGTCGGCCGCACGTTCATCCAGCCCGACCAGGAGCTACGACGCCAGGGGATCCGGCTCAAGTTCAACCCACTCGACGAGGTGGCCGGCAAGCGCGTCGTGATCGTCGACGACTCGATCGTCCGCGGCAACACGATGCAGCAGCTGATCGCGATGCTCTTCGACGCCGGCGCTGCCGAGGTGCACGTGCGGATCTCGTCGCCGCCCGTCGTGTCGCCCTGCTTCTACGGCATCGACATGGCCGACGAGGACGAGCTCGCGGCGTCGCACCGTTCGGTCGAGGAGATGCGCGAGCGCATCGGCGCCACCACGCTCCACTACCTCTCGCTCGACGGGATGCAGTCGGCGACGAAGCTGCCGGCAGGCTCGGTCTGTCGAGCCTGCTTCACGCGCGAGTATCCGACGAGCATGCCCACCGGCGGCCGCACGAAGCTGCGGTTCGAGCCGGCGCCGGCCTGAGCGGCGGCGGCGCTCAGCTGCTGCCGGAGCGGTCGAGGAAGAACCACTCGGTGAACGAGCGGCAGCGGCCGTCGGCGGCGAACTCGAGCAGGTACGTGTTGGCGTAGCGGCGGTCCTCGAGGAGGTAGCGGGTCTCACCGACACCGACGGCGCGTGTGCCGTCGACGGCGAACACCCGATACTCCGCCTCCCACGACCCGGGCGCGTCCTGATTCTTCAGCCAGTCCGCCGCGATCGCAGCGCCCCCGACGAGTGCTTCGCCGAACGGGTCGTACCGATAGACGCAGTCGTCGGTGAAGAGGGCGGTGATCTCCGCCTCGTCGTAGCTCGCCCAGGCAGCGACGTAGGCGTCGAGCCAGCGCTGGACATCCTCAGCCGTCACCGGCCAATCGTGCCACACCGCTGACTGCTTCCGGTTGGATCGCTAGGCTCGTCCCGTGTCCTCGCCCGAGCAGACGTATGCCGCAGCGGGGGTGTCGCTCGCGACAGCGGACGCGATCGTCGACCGGCTCCGCACTGCCGTCGCCTCGACGGCGACGCCTGCTGTCGAGGGGGCGTTCGGCGCCTTTGCCGGCCTGTTCGCGATCGACGATCGCCGGCTGCTCGCGGCGTCGACCGACTCGGTCGGCTCGAAGCTCGTGCTCGGCCGGCGCGGCGACCGCCTGCGGTGGTGCGGCGAGGATCTCGCCGCGCACTGCATCAACGACGTGCTGACGACGGGGGCCGAGCCACTGTTCTTCCTCGACTACGTCGCCGCCAACACGATCGACATCGAACAGGTCGCCGAGCTGATCGAGGGCGCCGCCGACGTCTGTCGTGCGGCGGGGTGCGCGATCCTTGGAGGCGAGACCGCCGAGCTGCCCGGCATCTATCGCGAGGACGAGATCGACTTCTGCGGCACGGCCGTCGGGGTCGTCGACCGTGACCGTGTCGTCGACGGGTCACGCATCGCCGCGGGCGACGCCGTGATCGGCTTCCCATCGGCGGGGATCCACGCCAACGGGTTCTCGCTCGTCCGCCGCATCGTCGGCGACGAGCCCTTCGACGCCGACCTGCTGCTGCCTCCGACGCGCCTCTACCTCACCGACGTTCGCGCGTTGCGGGCACGCGCCGACGTGCGTGGGCTGGCTCACGTCACGGGTGGCGGCATCGCCGGCAATCTCGGCCGCGTCCTGCCGGCCGGCCTCGGCGCCGTCGTCGACCCCACCGCCTGGGAGCGGCCGGAGGTCTTCGGCTGGCTCGCTGCGAACGGTGTCGCGGAGGACGAGCTTCGCCGCGTCTTCAACATCGGGATCGGCTACTGCGCCGTCGTCCCGGCCGAGGACGTCCACGCCAACGACCTCGTGATCGGCCGCATCGAGGCCGGCAGCGGAGGCGTGGAGTGGGCGTCGTGATCGGCGTGCTCGTCAGCGGGGAGGGAACGAACCTCCAGGCCCTGATCGATGCGGACCTACCGATCGTCGCCGTTGCATCGAACCGCACCGGCGTCCGCGCGCTCGAGCGGGCAGCGGCTGCGTCGATCCCGGTCGCCGCCTTCCCGGTCGACGACTTCGCGACGCGCGAGGCGCGCGACGAGGCGATGGCCGACTGGCTCTCGGAGCGGGGGGTTCGGTTCGTCGTGCTCGCGGGTTACATGCATCTCCTCCGCCCGAACTTCCTCGCGCGCTTTCCCGGGCGGGTGGTCAACACGCACTCGGCGCCGTTGCCGGCGTTCCCCGGCGCCCACCCGATCGAGGACGTGCTCGCGGCAGGAGTGGCCGAGACGGCTGCGACGATCCACTACGTGGACGACGGAATCGACACGGGCGCGGTGATCGCCGTCGAGCCCGTCCCGGTGCTCGCGGGCGACACGCCCGACTCGCTGCGGGCGCGGGTTCAGGCAGCCGAGCACCGCCTGCTGCCCGAGGTGGTCAGGGAGCTGACGGCCGCATGAGGCGCGCGCTGCTCTCGGTGTTCGACAAGACCGGCATTGCCGCGTTCGCGACCGAGCTCGTCCGGCTCGACTTCGAGATCGTCGCGAGCGGCGGCACCGCGACGCTGCTTGCCGACGAGGGCATCGCGGTGATCCGGCTCGAGGAGCTGACGGGCTTCGCCGAGATGCTCGGCCATCGCGTCGTCACGCTGCACCCCGCGGTGCACGGCGGCATTCTCGCGCGTCGCGACGTGGCCGAGGACGTCGCCGATCTCGCTGCCCACGGCATCGACGCGATCGATCTCGTCTGCGTCAACCTCTATCCGTTCGAGGAGACCGTGGGACGACTCGACGTCGAATGGGACGAGGCGATCGAGAAGATCGACATCGGCGGCCCGGCGCTCCTGCGTGGGGCGGCGAAGAACCACGCCGACGTGATCCCTGTTTGCCGGCCCGAGGACTACGAGCTCGTCCTCTCCGAGCTGCGGCTCGGTGATGTCGGCCTCGAGACGCGGCGGACGCTCGCCGCGCGTGCCTTCACCCGAACGGCATCGTACGACAGCGCCGTCGGACGCTGGCTCTCACGCGGGCTCGGCTTCCCGGAGACGTTCGTCCCGACATTCGACCGCGAGCTGGAGCTCTCGTACGGCGAGAACCCTCATCAGCAGGCGGTGTTCTACTCCGAGCGAGGCGCGCGCACGCACCTGCTAGCGCGCGTCGAACAGCTCAACGGCAAGGCACTCTCCTACAACAATCTCAACGACCTCTCTGCGGCCCGCCTGCTCGCACTGGAGCTCGAAGGGCCGGCCTGCGTGATCGTCAAGCACGCGAACCCGTGCGGCGTCGGGGTGGCGGAGACAATGGAGCAGGCGTACGAGAAGGCTCTCTCAGCTGATCCCGTGTCGGCCTACGGTGGGGTCGTCGTGATGACGCACCCTGTCAGCGCCGCCCTCGGTGAGCGGCTCAGCGAGCAGTTCGTCGAAGTCCTCTTCGCGCCCGGCTACGACGCTGTTGCAATCGAGGCGCTCGCCCGCAAGCCGGGCGTGCGGCTCCTCGACGACCAGGAGCGCCGCGTGTTCGACCCGTCGGAGTGGGACCTGAAACGCGTTCTCGGCGGCCTGCTCGCCCAGGACCGCGACGGCGAGCCCGATCCACTCGACGCGATGGACGTGGTGTGCGGCGAGGTGTCACCGGGGACATGGGACGACCTTCTCTTCGCTTGGACCGTCGTCAAGCACACGCTCTCGAATGCGATCGTGATCGCCCGCGACGGACAGACGATCGGCGTCGGCGCCGGCCAGATGAGCCGGGTCGACGCAGTCCGGATCGCCGTCGAGAAGGCCCGTGCGCATGGCCACTCCCTCGAGGGCGCCGTGCTTGCATCCGATGCATTCTTCCCGTTCGCGGACGGCCCCGCGATCGCGCTCGAGGCGGGCATCGCGGCGATCATCCAGCCGGGGGGATCGAAGCGCGACGACGAGGTCGCCGCCGCCGTCCGCGAGAGCGGCGCCGCGATGGTCTTCGCCGGCCGTCGCCACTTCCGGCACTGAGGTGCCTACGGCGAGAGCTCGAGCCTGAGCTCGATCTCGTCGCCATGGAGCGCTCCCGTGCGGACGAACCCGTAGCGCTCGTAGAACGTGACAGGGCTGCCCTCGCCCTCGCCGGCGCTCGTCAGCATCGAGGTGCGGCCCTGGCCTCGGAAGTAGTCGACGATCAAATCCAGCGTCGCCGTACCGAGCCCGCGCCGTTGAAAGCGCTCGTCGACGAGCAGCTTCCAGAGGAACTGGGGGAGATACTCGGGACTCTCGACCTCGTCGGCGATCATCACGAACCCGACCGGTGTCTCGTCGTCGTAGATCGCCCAGTAGATGGCCCGGGCGCACGGCTCGGCCGCGGCCTCGCGTAGTGACGTGCGCACGTCGCTGACGAAGCGTCGCTGTGGCGGCGCCACGGTGAGGGCCTCGACTGCGTCGCGGTTCGCATCTGTGATCGGCCGGAGGGAGACCATGGGGAGTGAGCGTAAACCGTAAAGCCGGACGAAAACCGCCGCATCAGCATCTATGCTTCGAGCGTGTTCAGGGGCACGATCGTGGCGGCTGCGGCTCTCTTTGCGAGCGTGCTCGTAGGGGGAGCGGGTGGCGCTCGAGTGGCGGTGCAGTGCGACCTCTGGGCGGCCCCGACAGGTGCCGACGCAAACCCGGGCACCAAGGCGAGCCCGTTCCTGAGCCTCGACAAGCTGGCGAGGACACTGGCGCCGGGTCAGACCGGCTGCCTGCCGGCAGGGTCGACGTTCGCGAAGCGCGAGGCGATTACGGCGATCGGGAAGTCCGGCAAGGGGCGCATCACGATCACGACCGCTCCCGGCGGTTCGCGTGCGGTGCTCTCGAACGGGATCGAGACGACGCAGGCGACGCGCTTCCTGACGCTGGCAAACCTCGCGCTCACCGCGGCCGACAGCTCCGTGCCGCTGGACGTGTCGGGCACGGTGATCCTCCGCGGCTACTCGGCCGTGCTGACTGGATCCGACGTCGGGCCGGGCAGCCTGAAAGAGTCGGGCCGTTCCTGCGTCGTGCTCGACCATGCGCGCTCGGCGGTGATCAGCGGCAGCGTCCTCCACGACTGCGCCGGGGCCTCGCCGGGCCAGTACGGCGCCGGCGTGCTCGCGTCGATCTCGGCCGGAGCGAGGATCGTCGGCAACGTCATCTACGGGAATGCCGGTGGCGACGCGATCGCCTTCTCGCCGAACGCGCAGTTCTCCGTTGCGCGCCGCAACCTGCTGGTCGACAACAACGGTGGGATCTATTTCGGCGGTGACACGAAGACCGCCTCGCGAGGGAACCTCGTCGAGCAGAACGTGATCGCCCGGACCGGCCAGGTCGTCGTGCACAGCGCCTTCGGTGGCCCCGTCGGGTCGGCAAACGTGGTGCGTCGCAACTGCATCTGGGGATCGGCAGCGCCGCTCGCGTCGGGCACCGGCTTCACGACGGCAGCCAACCGCAAGGTCAATCCGCGCCTCGTCGCGAAGAAGGGCGGCGGCTACCGGCTCTCGTCCTCGAGCCCGTGCTCGTTCACGACCGGCAGCGACCGCTCGACGAGCGCGACCGACATCCTGTTCGGCTAGCGTCCGCCCCGCCACGCGGCGAGGATCCGCGGGCCCGAAGCCATGCTCTACTCTCCCGAAAACCACGAGCCGCTGTCGGACCGTCCCTGGGACGAGGGCCGCGTCCGCGCGGTGATCGCGGAGATCGTGGCCGAAGCAGAGGCGGCCTACGACGAGGTCGAGCTGTGGCCCGCTCACCCGCGGGATCTCGAGGATGGGCCACTGCCCGCCGTCGCGTCGATCTACCTCGGCGCCTCGGGAGTGATCTGGGCGCTGCACGAGCTCGAGCGAGCGGGTGCCGCCGACCTCCGGCGGGACTGGGCGCCGGTCGCGGTCTCGCTGGTCGAGCGCTATCGGGCTCGCCCAGACTTCGTGGAGGATGGCCTCGTCGCAGGTGCAGTTCCGTCGCTGCTGATGGGGGAGGCCGGGATCCTCCTCGTCGCCCACACGCTGGCTCCCGCTCCCTGGCAGGAGGAGGCCCTCCTCGAAGCAGTGCGTGGCAACCACTCGAATCCGTTCTGGGAGCTCATGTGGGGCTCGCCGGGGACGATGATCGCAGCGCAGGTGATGTCGGCCCGCACGGACGACGCGCGCTGGCTCGAGGCCTGGGAGGAGTCGGCAGCGCTCCTGCTCGCGGAGTGGCGCGACGATCTCTGGCAGCAGGATCTGTACGGCAAGCCGACCCACTGCTTCGGCCCCGCTCACGGCCTTGCGGGCAACGTGGTCGCGCTGACGGCCGGTGGCATCCTCGACCCGAGCCAGCGGGCCGTCGTGGAGAAGCGCGTGATTTCGACCCTGTCGACCTACGCGCTGCGCGAAGAGGGGCTTTGCCAGTGGCCGCCCTCGCTCAAGCCGCCGGCCTCACCGCAGCCCATTCGCACGCAGTGGTGTCACGGTGCGCCGGGAATGGTCGCATCGCTCGCGGCTCTCGCACCGGACGACTCCGAGCTGACCGAGCTTCTACTCGGCGGAGGCGAGCTCACGTGGCTCGCGGGTCCGATCGCGAAGGGCGCCCAGCTTTGTCACGGCACCGCCGGCAACGGCTACGCGTTCCTGAAGCTGCTCGAGCGCACGGGCGACGAGCTCTGGCTCGAACGGGCGCGCCGCTTCGCGATGCACTCGATCGAGCAGGTGGAGGCGGCGCGAACCGAGCACGGCCGTGGTCGCCACACGCTCTGGACCGGGGATCTCGGCACGGCTCTCTACCTCCACAGCTGCCTCAGCGGGAGCGCCGCGTTTCCGACGATCGACTACTTCTAGCGTCCGAGGGCCTGCGCCTTGGTGGAACGCCTGCGGGGAGCGAGTTGGTAGAACGAGGTGGTGTCAGCCCAACTCGATGAGCCGGGGGTCGTGATCCGGCAGTTTGCCCCCGACGACGAGGCTGCCGTCATCGCCCTGTGGGAAACCGCGGGCCTCACCCGTCCGTGGAACGACCCGCACAAGGACATTGCCCGCAAGCTGAGCGTTCAGCCGGAGGGGTTCCTCGTCGCCGTCGCGGACGATCGGATCGTGGGCAGCGTGATGGCGGGGTACGACGGGCACCGCGGTTGGGTGAACTACCTGGCGGTGGCGCCGGAGTCGCGCCGGTCGGGCGTGGGGCGGGCCTTGATGGCGGCAGCGGAGCGGGTGCTCGAAGGTCTCGGCTGTGCCAAGGTGAACCTCCAGATCCGGGCCACCAACGAGTCGGCCGTGAGCTTCTACGAGGCGCTCGGCTACTCGACTGACGACGTGATCAGTCTCGGCCGGCGTCTGGAGCACGACACGCCGTAGCCCAGAACTCCATCAGGAGACCGTTGACCTCCGCGGGGCGCTCGAGGCTCGGGAGGTGCGAAGCGTCCGCAACCGTTGCGAGCGTGGCACCCTCGATCGTGCCTGCGACGTGCCTGGCAATGCCCTGCATGTCGTCGATGTCCTCGTCGCCGACGATCACGAGCGTCGGGCACTGGACGTCACCGAGGCGCTCGTTGATGGGCGGATCGAGGACGTCCTGCTCCTCCGGCTCTTCGACGCTCTGGAGCTCGTACGAGCGGAGAAGCATCTTCCGGACATCCGCCCGCAGCGCGGGTTGAACCGCCTCCGGGCCGCGGCGTGGCCCGTCGATCCACTGCCGCAGGCTGGCCTCTGCAGCTGCCTCGAAGTCGCCACGCTCGAACGCCTCCTCCTCGGCGGCCCAGCCCGCACGGGTGGCATCGGTCCACGCCCAACCAGGCATGCCCGGAGCGATCAAGACGAGCCGCGTCACGAGATCCGGCCGCAACACCGCCAGCTCGAGTGCGACGCGACCCCCGAGTGAGGCACCCACGACAGCGGCTGGCCCTTCGAGCAGCATCTCGACGTCCCGCGCGTGGGCGAAGGGCTCGGTTCCCATCGGGCGCTGTCCGAAGCCACGGAGGTCGGGCGTGAGCACGTCGAAGCCCGCATCGCGAAAGAGGGCCGCCTGCGGCGCCCACATCCGGCTGTCGGCGATGCCGGCGTGCAACAGCAGCACGGTGGTCACTTTTCCTCCCAAGAATCGACGGTCGACGGCGCGTTTCGAGGACACGCTACCGGCAGTTCCTCGCTCTCACCAACGCGCCCGCGTCGGGGCGCAGAGGCCGTCGGCGTGCAGGGCGCTGGTAGCGTTGGCACGAAGCCGAAGGGAGAGCACGTGAGCGAGACATCGTCTCAACCGCTGTCGATCGATATCTCGTTCCCCACCGAGGGCGTCGCCGTCGTCGAGCTCGTCGGTGAGCTCGAGGTGGTCACAACCGAGGAGTTCTCGACGCGCATGGCAGATCTCGGCGGGAGCGGTTCCGCGGGCGTCGTGATCGACCTCGCGGGCATCTCCTTCATCGACTCGAGCGGCATCAATGCGCTGGTGCAGGCGATTCGAGCGGTGGAGGCACGCGGCGGCAAGGCGGTGATTGCATCGCCGAGCACCGTTGCCCAACGGGTCTTCACGATTACGCGCCTGTCGGAGGTCGTCGCGCTGGAGGAGGATCGGTCGGCCGCGCTGGCCGCGGTGTCTCCGCCACACGAGGACCCAGGCGCAACGGCCTGATGGCGCCGCCCTCCGAACCGGCCCGCAAGGACGGCAGAGGGGGACTGGAAGCTGCGCTCGGTGGTGCGTCCCTTCAGTTCCGGCGCCGTCTCGGGGCCGGCGCAATCGTCGTCGTGACGCTCGTCGTGGCCGTCTCGACATCGCTCGCCTGGCGCCAGTACGAGGACGAGAAGCAGAAGGCCCTCGTCGAGATGCAGGCTCGGGTCGTGCTGGCATCGTCAGTCTTCGACACCTACTTCGCGGGCCAGCTCTCGCTCCTCAGCTCGGTCGCCGCCTCTCCTGCCGTCGTCGAAGGCGACCAGGCGGCGATGAGGGCGTACTTCCTGCGCCTGGAGTCCGGCAAGGCGAAGACGTTCACGGGCGGGATCGGCTGGATCGATCGGCAGGGCGTCAATCGGATCTCGACGAACGTCAGCCGCGGCCCCGCCGTGAGCGTCGCCGACCGGTCGTACTTCAAGGCTGTCGTCGCCACCGGCGCCCCGTTCGTCAGCGAGGGTCTCGTCACGCGCAGCGCCAACAGGCGAGTCGTGATCATGGCGGTGCCGACCCGCAACAGCGCAGGCAAGCTCACCGGCGTGCTCGCAGGTGCCCTCGAGCTTCGGGGCTCCCCTCAGGATCAGCGATCGATCGACCTGGGCTTTGCGGGACTCGTGGTTCTCGACCGGGCGCGACACGAGGTCACGCTCGCGAGCTTCGCCCCACCTGCGAACTCCGCGATTCTCCCGCGCATCGGCAAGGGGGAGGGTGTTCTCGCCGACGTGCGAGGACTCGACGGTTCGGATGGACGGGTCGTCGCATACGCCAACTCGACGGCGCCTGGCTGGACGACGGTGATCGACCGTCCCGCCTCTGCGGTGTTCGCCCCCGCCCGCCGTGGGCTCGTCCTCGAGCTCGTCGTGATCGGCGGTGCGGCGCTCGCCGTTCTCTGCATCATCGGATGGGCCCTCCTGCGCTCGCGGAGCGAGCAGGAGGCCGAGCGGTTGCAGATCCGGCACTGGGACGAGCTCGCTCAGTCGCTCGGCGATGCCTCGGCGACAGGCGAGGTCTCGATCGCGCTCGGAGCTGCCCTGTCGACCGGGTTCCCGGATGCACGCGTGATCGTCGCTGTGCGCGAGGACGACCGCGCCGACCTGACCGTCTCCACGTTCGAGCCCGTGGGTGCCGAGCGAATCGCGAGCGACGATCCTGCCGTCACCGCGATCGCCGAGCTGGCGTACGAGGCGGCTGATCGCGTCGCCCTTGCCGGCACCGAGCTCGAGCCCGTGCTCGGGCAGGCGATCGCCGAGCTGAAGCCACCGATGCGCTCGCTGTACGGCCTGCCGTTGCGGACGCAGTCGGGCCGTCCGACAGGTTCGATGACGCTGCTGCTCCCCGACGAGCGAGCGCTCAGCGCGAGCGAGGAGTCGGTGCTCACCGCCCATGCGGAGCATGCGTCGCGAGCGCTCGCCCGGGCGCGGCGGCACGAGCGAGAGCACGACGTCGCGATGGCATTGCAGCGGAGCCTTCTGCCCGACGCGCTCCCGACGATCGAGGGGCTCGATTTCGCGGGACGCTACAACGCGGGCGGCGTCGGTCTCGCGATCGGCGGCGACTGGTACGACGCCGTGCGACGGCCGGACGGGGTCCTCCATCTCACCGTAGGTGACGTCGCCGGACGAGGCATCCCGGCCGCTGTGCTGATGGGGCAGCTGCGCAACGCCTTCCGGGCGCTCGCCTACGACCACACCTCACCTGCAGAGATAGCCCGCCGGCTCACGCGACTCGTACCGCTCGACGGCATGGCCACGGCCGTGTTCCTCACGCTGGATCCGTACACGGGCGAGGTCGCGTATGCCTCGACGGGTCACCCACCGTCCCTGCTCCTCGATGTCGACGCCGACACGGTCACGCGTCTCGATCAGGCAAACGCGCCGCCGCTCGGCTGGGCCGAGGCGACCGAGATCCGGGAAGAGCGCTACACCCTGCCCGCGAACGGGGCCATGCTCGCCTACACCGACGGGCTCGTCGAGCGGCGTGGTGCGAGCATCGACGACGGCATCGACAGGTTGGCCGAGCTCCTCCGTGCCGCGCCGGAGCTGTCGGCCTCCGATGCAGCTGATCGGCTGCTCGACTACCTCGTCATCCCGCTCTCGGCGACGGACGACATCGCGCTGCTGCTCGTGCGCCACGTCGGCGTGCCGTCGGTGGTCGAGATGGAGATTCCGGCGGACCCGACCCTGATGCACGACGTCCGCACCCGGTTTCGAACGTGGCTCGACCGGCGCGGGTTCGGTGACGAGCAGCAGACCGACGCGGTGCTCGCCGTCTCGGAGGCGTGCAACAACGCGATCGAGCACGGCTACGCGGGGCGCGTCGGGACGATCAGGCTGCGGTTCGAGCACCGGGAGAACCTTCTCACGTTCACGATCGAGGACGACGGAGAGTGGCGGACACCCGAGCCCGACCCGACCCGTGGCCGTGGGACGCTGATCATGAAGGCGACGATGGATCGCACGACGATCGCGCACAATGGGTCGGGAACCCGGGTCGAGCTCGAGCTGAAGCCGCGCGCCTAGCTCGACGCGACCCAACGCATGGGGTCGCCGCTGCCGAGATCGGTCACGCCAGCATCCGCGAGCGCGCCACAGACGAGCGTTCGACGATGGGCGGCAAACGTTAGTACGTGGGCGATCATGCCGCCGTAGGTGAAGACCTCGGGGGGATCGCAGACCGCGTCGACGAACGTCTCGTCCAGCCGCCCCTCTTCGCCGATCGTACGCACCTGGGAGAGGAACGCAGGCCCGGCGACGGCGAGCGTCTCGCGGAGATCGGCGATGCTCCGATCGCGCTCGACGGCGATGTCGTACGGCTCGTTGTGCGTTGCGGCGTCCCACATCGCCAGTTGGCCAACGAGCCGGGCAAGCAGCGAGCGGAGGGTCGGGTCGCAGTCGATGCCGTCGACGGAGATCTCGACCGGTGCGTCCAGGACGTCGTCGGGGAGCTGTTCGGCGCGGGTGAGCATCTCGGCGACGAGCCAGATGTGGTGCTCGACCATGCGGGTCAGGAGGTCCATGCCGTTCACCTTTCTGTCGGCGGGGACGCGCAGCGCCCCCGGTGGGTGGAAGTGCACGTTGCTCGGCGCCTCGAGGCGGAAGCTCGCCGGGCGCTGCCGCCACCGCGACGGTGGTTGTCCATACGCACGCGCAAAGGCGCGCGTGAACGCCTCGTGGGACGCGTAGCCGGCATCGAGCGCCACCGGCAGCACCTCGTCGGTCGTCGTCGCGAGCCTGTGGGCGGCCCGCTCGAGGAGTACCCGTCTCCGCAGCGTGGCGGGTGGCT
>JADMIO010607050.1_pt1 | contig 44489 bp, 42 predicted proteins | sample 8958161 | NCBI WGS metagenome assembly JADMIO01 (sample SAMN16585339, study PRJNA669376) | soil metagenome | isolation source: Crop rotation soil | place: USA: Cullars Rotation, Alabama | collected 2011
GCCGCGACTTCAAGTCACGTGAATTCCAAGCTTCGGATCCCACTGTGCTGGAAAGGCAGGCGGCCATCGTCGCGGATCTTCGCGTTTTTTGCGAAAAAATCGTTGACTGGCGTTTCCTTCATTTTCTTCATGACTGCCGCCGCATCGTCGGTGCCCGCCGCCTTAACCGCCTGCAGATAATGCATGGTCGACGAATAGTCGCCGGCCTGCACCATGGTCGGCATGCGCTTGTGCAATTCGAAAAAGCGCTTCGACCACGCGCGCGTCTCGTCGTTGCGGTCCCAATAGAATCCGGTTGTCAGGTACATACCCTGCGTCGCCTTGAGGCCGAGGCTGTGCACGTCGCTGATGAACATCAGCAGCCCGGCGAGCGACTGTTTCGGCGTAATTCCGAATTCGGCCGCCTGCTTGATCGAGTTCGTCGTGTCGGTGCCGGCATTCGCGAGACCGATCACTTTCGCACCCGATGCCTGCGCCTTCAGCAGAAACGACGAGAAGTCGGTGCCTGGAAACGGATGGCGGACCGAGCCCAGCACTTTGCCGCCGTTCGCCTGGATCACCGCGGTCGTGTCTTTCTCGAGCGCCTGTCCGAACGCATAGTCGGCGGTCAGGAAAAACCAGCTGTCGCCGCCCTGCTTGACGACTGCCTTGCCGGTGCCGTTGGCGAGCGCGTACGTGTCGTACGTGTAATGCACGTTGCGGTCGTTGCAGAACTTTCCCGTGATCGGCGTGGACGCGGCGCCGCTGACGAGCGTGATACGGTCCTTTTCCTTTGCAATCGGCATGACTGCGAGCGCAGTGGACGTCGTGACCAGGTCGGTGATCATGTCGACCTTGTCGCGCTCAAACCACTCCCGCGCCTTGTTGGAAGCGACGTCGCCTTTGTTCTGGTGATCGGCCGACACGAGCTCGATCGGGAACGCACGGCCTTTTTCCTGCGCCTTGAAGTCGTCGATCGCCATCTTGACGGCAAGCACGGCGCCTGCGCCGGACAAATCCGAATAAAGACCCGACAGGTCGGTCAGCACGCCGATCTTCACGACGCCATCCGAGAGCTTCGGGCCCCCGCCGCCCTTCTGCTGTGCGAACGTCTGCGTCACCGGCGCCATGCCGAGCGCCGCGCCGACCAATGCTGCGATCAAATTACGTTTCATTGCCATTTCCTCCGCTTCAGAATTAAACGCCCAGTAACAGGTGCAACTTGTCCATATTCTTATCGAGCTCGGCCATTGTAACGGTTTCGACTATGCGACCGTGCTCGATCACGTAATGACGGTCCGCGAGTGGAGCGGCGAACCGGAAATTCTGCTCGACCATGATGATGGTATAGCCGCGCTCCTTCAACGTCCGGATCACGCGGCCGAGCGTCTGCACGATTACGGGCGCGAGGCCTTCGCTGATTTCGTCGAGCAACAGGAGCTTGGCGCCGGTGCGCAATATCCGCGCGATAGCGAGCATCTGCTGCTCGCCGCCGGAAAGCCGCATGCCCGGGCTCGCGCGCCGCTCTTTAAGGTTCGGGAACATCGTATAAATCTCGTCGACGCTCATGCCGCCCGTCGCGACCGCCGGCGGCAGCAGCAGGTTCTCTTCCGCCGACAGGCTCGCAAAAATGCCGCGTTCTTCGGGACAGTAGCCGACGCCCAGGTGCGCGATCTCGTGCGTGGCCATGCCGACGGCTTCGCGGCCGTTGACCACGATCGACCCCGTGCGCCTGCCAGTCAAGCCGAGAATCGCGCGCAGCGTCGTCGTGCGGCCCGCACCGTTGCGCCCGAGCAGCGTGACGACTTCGCCGCGGTTCACGACGAAATCGATGCCATGCAGGATGTGCGATTCCCCGTAGAACGCGTGCAGGCCGTTGACGCGCAGAAACTCGGAGTCCGGAGTGAATGCGCTCGTCATGCCGCCGCCGTCTCGGCCGTGCCCACGTACGCCTCCAGCACGCGCGCATTCTTGGAGACTTCGGAGTACGGGCCTTCCGCGAGTATGGCGCCGCGCGCGAGCACGGTGATCGTATGCGAAAGATTGGCGACGACGTTCAGGTTGTGCTCGACCATCATGATCGTGCGCCCGGCGGCAACCTTGCGGATCAATTCGACCACGCGACCGACGTCTTCATGCCCCATGCCCTGGGTGGGCTCGTCGAGCAGCATCAGCTCCGGATCGAGCGCGAGGGTGGTGGCGATTTCGAGCGCGCGCTTGCGTCCGTACGGCAGCTCGACCGTCACCATGTCGGCGAAAGACGCCAGGTCGACCGACTCGAGCAGCTCCATCGCCCGCGCGTTGAGAATCTCGAGGCTGCGCTCGGGCTTCCAGAAATGAAACGAAGTGCCGAGCTTGCGCTGCAAACCGATGCGCACGTTTTCCATGACGGTCAGATGCGGAAACACCGCCGAAATCTGGAACGAGCGGATGATGCCCCGGCGCGCGATCTCGGCGGGCTTCTCGCGCGTGATGTCGACGCCGTTGAAATGAATGCTGCCGCGCGTGGGCTCCAGGAACTTGGTGAGCAGGTTGAAGCACGTCGTCTTGCCCGCGCCATTCGGCCCGATCAGAGCGTGAATGCTTCCGCGCTCGACCTTGAGGCTCACGTCGTTGACGGCGACGAAGCCCTTGAACTCCTTCACCAGGTTCTTCGTTTCGAGAATGTAGTCGGCGCTCATATCTCAAGCCTGGCCGCGGACACCACGGGGAAATGCCAGAACATTTCCACTGCCTGCGCCTGTCCTCTGTGGAAATCGACTCTGAAATTGATGCTCATTCGATTGCCGATGCCGACTTCGCCTGCTCGCGCAGCACGAATTTCTGGATCTTGCCGGTCGAGGTCTTGGGCAGCGCGCCGAAGACTACGCGTCTGGGCACCTTGAAGTGCGCGAGATGCTCGCGGCAGAAGTCGATCAGCTCCTGCTCCGCCGGCGACGCGCCCGGCTTCAATTCGATGAACGCGCACGGCGTTTCGCCCCATTTCGGATCGGGCCTGGCGACGACCGCGGCGAGCAGCACCGACGGGTGCCGGCACAGCACGTCCTCGACTTCCAGCGAGGAGATGTTTTCGCCGCCCGAGATGATCACGTCTTTCGAGCGGTCCTTGATCTTGACATAGCCGTCGGCGTGCATGACCGCGAGATCGCCGCTGTGAAACCAGCCGCCGGCGAAAGCTTCGCGCGTCGCCTTCTCGTTCTTGAGATAGCCTTTCATGGTGATGTTGCCGCGGAACATGATTTCGCCGATCGTTTCGCCGTCGCGCGGGACTTCGCGCATCGTCGCCGGGTCCATTACCGTCATCGCTTCCTGCAGGTGATAGGCGACGCCCTGGCGGCCGTTCAACCGCACCTGTTCCGCCAGCGGCAACTCATCCCATTCCGGATGCTTCGCGCCAACCGCTGCCGGACCATAGGTTTCCGTAAGCCCGTACACGTGCGTGATGTTGAAGCCCATCTTGCCCATTCCTTCGATCACGGCGCTCGGCGGCGCGGCGCCCGCTACCAGGCAGTTCACCGTTTGCTCGATGCCGGCCTTCCAGTCGGCCGGCGAATTGATCAGCATGTTGTGCACGATCGGCGCGCCGCAGTAGTGCGTTACGCGATGCTCGCGCATGAGGTCGAACACCATTTTCGCGTCGACCTTGCGCAGGCACACGTTGGTGCCGGCGATCGCGGCCATCGTCCACGGGAAGCACCAGCCGTTGCAGTGGAACATCGGCAGCGTCCACAAGTACACCGCGTGCGGCGGCATACCCCAGCTCAGGATGTTGGAAACCGCGTTGAGGTACGCGCCGCGATGATGGTAAACGACGCCTTTCGGGTTACCCGTCGTGCCCGACGTATAGTTGAGCGATATCGCGTCCCATTCGTCGCCCGGCAGCGACCATGCGAAAGCGGGGTCGCCGCCCGCGATGAATTTCTCGTACGTCGTCTCGCCGAGCAGCTCGCCGCCTTCGAACGCCGGATCGTCCACATCGATCACGAGGGGCTTGCGCTTCACTTTCACAAGCGCCTGCCTGATGGTCGCGGAGAATTCGCGGTCGGTCAGCAGAACTTTGGCCTCGCCGTGATCGAGCATGAAGGCGATCGCTTCGGCATCGAGGCGCGTGTTTAGCGTGTTCAGCACGCCGCCCGCCATCGCCACACCGAAATGCGCTTCGTACATCGCCGGCACGTTCGGCAGCATCGCGGAGACGGTATCGCCGCAGCTTATGCCGCGCTGGCGCAGCGCCGACGCGAGGCGGCGGCAGCGCTCGTAAACCTGCGACCAGGTGAGGCGCGTAGCGCCGTGTATGACGGCCGTGCGCTGCGGATATACATACGCTGCCCGCGCCAGCAGCGAAAGCGGCGACAGCGGCGTGTAGTCAGCCGCGTTCTTGTCGAGTCCGAGATTGTATGGATCGCCGGCCGTCATCTTCTCCTCCTTGCCCTCGGCACCAGGGGCACCTGCTCCGACTGCCGCCACGCCGGCTCTTTGTCGACTGGATTACTCAGCTAAGTAGTTCGGAGCGGTGAACGACTCTACAAGGCGGCGGGGTCGTTGGCAACATTTACGGGATGCTTACTGGAATTACTGAATTCCAAACCGGTCGCGCATCTGCCCCACCGCATCCGCTACCCGCCGTACGGCGATGACCGTAAGTCCCGCGATCGATTGCTTCGGCGCGTTGGCTTCGGGAATCAAGGCGTGCGTGAACCCCAATTTCGCCGCTTCCTTGAGGCGCTCCTGCCCGCGCTGCACGGGCCGCACTTCGCCGGCCAGCCCGACTTCGCCGAAAACGACGAGGCGCGCCGGCAGCGCCCGATTGGTCAGCGAGGACACGATGGCCATGAGCACCGCGAGGTCGGCAGCCGGCTCGGTGATTTTCATGCCGCCCACCGCGTTCACGAAAACGTCCTGGTCGAAGCAGGCAATGCCCGCATGACGATGCAATACCGCGAGCAGAAGCGCGAGCCGGTTTTGCTCGAGACCGACGCCGAGCCGCCGCGGATTCGGCGCGTGCGCTTCGTCGACGAGCGCCTGAATTTCCACGAGCAGCGGTCGCGTGCCCTCCTGCGTTACGAGCACGCACGATCCGGCGACCGGTTCCGCATGCTGGGAAAGGAAAAGCGCGGACGGATTGGAGACCCCTTTGAGGCCCTTTTCGGTCATCGCGAATACGCCGAGCTCATTCACCGCGCCGAAGCGGTTCTTGACCGCGCGGATGAGCCGGAAGCTCGAGTGCGTGTCGCCTTCGAAGTACAGCACCGTGTCCACGATGTGCTCGAGCACGCGCGGACCTGCGAGCGCGCCTTCCTTGGTGACGTGACCGACCAGGATGACCGTGATGCCCGTCGACTTCGCGAGGCGCGTCAATTGCGCCGCGCATTCGCGCACCTGCGCGACCGACCCCGGCGCCGATTGCAGCGCGTCCGAATACAGTGTCTGGATCGAATCGATCACCGCGACGGCGGGCTTCTCGGTTTGCAGCACGTGCTGGATTTTCTCGAGGCCGATTTCCGCGATCTGATGCAATACCGATGCATCGAGCGCGAGGCGCTTTGCTCTCAAGGCGATCTGCTGCGAGGATTCCTCGCCGCTTACGTACAAAACCTTCTTTTGCGCGCCCACTGCGCACAGCGCCTGCAGCATCAGCGTCGATTTGCCGATTCCGGGATCGCCGCCGATCAGCACCACGGCGCCCGGCACGAGGCCGCCGCCCAGCACGCGATCGAACTCGGCGACTCCGCTCGGCACGCGACTTTCTTCGCGCGCCTCGACCTCGGAGAGCCGCTGCAGCTTGCCCTTGCCCGCGAGTGCCGTGAAGCGATTGCTGCCGGCGGCCGCCGTTTCCGAAACGGTTTCGACCAGCGTGTTCCAGGCCGTGCAATGCGGGCACTGGCCCTGCCACTTGACCGACTGGCCGCCGCACTCGGTGCAGGTGTAGATCGACTTTGCCTTGGCCATCTGGAAACGAACGAAAGGTGAACGCGCGGGTGCCGCGCGCGCTTTAATGCGCCGGGAGATGCATCGCGCCCGCGGGCGCGGCGGGATGCCCCTGATGGTGGGACGCGCGGTCGTAAGCATGCTCGAGGCGGCGCACGCGCTCGTGCAGGTTTTCAAAGAGCATCACGCACAGCGTCGTCGTCACGGCGAACATGCCGATCTGCAGGCGCTCGGACTCGAGCACCGCGCCGAGCGGCTCGTGATTGCTCAGGAAGAAGTAGTCGCCGAGCATGAGACCGGCCGCGGCGGCAAGCAGGCCCGGCATCAAGCCTCCGTACCAGACGGCGGCGATGGCCGCCGGCACGAAGAACAGAAACGGAAAGCGCGAATCGGCCGCGAACAGCCACCAGCGCAGCACGAACGCGAGTGCCACGAACGCGACGGCGGCGCCGTAGCGCAGCACGACGGAGCGGCGATACGGCCAGCTCGGGTAATCGTAATGATGATGGCTCGGCAGCGCGTAGTAGCTGATCAGGTACTGCGCGAACTCTTCCGCCTCGGGACACAGTTTCGCGCTGCCGTGATGACGGATGTTGTCGATCGCGCGCTCGAACTGGCGTATGCGCCGGTGCAGCCGCTCGCAGAGCACTACGCACAACAGCGTCGTGACGATATAAACGCCGACCGCCAGCGACTCGCGGTTGCCCAGCGGCCACAGCGCCTTGCGCGACATCATGAAAAAGTAATCGCCGCACAGCAAGCCGAGCACCGTCGCAACGATACCCGGACCGATCCCGCCGTACCACACGGCAACGACGGCGGCCGGCACGAAGAACGTGAACACGAGGCGGTTCTGCAGGTCGCCGTAGATGAGATAGCGGATGAGGAATGCGACGACGACGGCCATGACGGCGACGCCATAGCGCATGGCGGCCGAGCGCCGGTATGGCCAGACCTTGTGCGCCGGCACTCCGGTCGCCGCCGCCTGTTCTCCCGTTTGTAGCTGGCTCGTCATGCCTCGGATGATACACCGGCTGCCGCCCGTGTTGACGCATGGGGCGCGTGGCGCTCGCTCACACTTCGACCACCGGCACGCGCGGCGCGAGCGCGCACATGAGCTCGTAGCTTACGGTGCCGGCGGCCTGTGCGACTTCGTCGGCGGGCAGTCCTTCGCCCCACAGCACGGCCCGTGAGCCGACGCGGGCGTTCGCGATGCCGGTGAGATCGACCGCAATCATGTCCATCGACACGCGTCCCAGCGTGCGGGTGCGCACGCCCTCGACGAGCACCGGCGTGCCCGTAGGCGCATGGCGCGGATAGCCATCGGCATAACCGCAGGCGATTACGCCGGCACGCAAAGCTTCCGTCGCCTGGAAGGCTCCGGCATAGCCGATGCGCCCGCCGCGCGGCACATCCTGGATTGCGATGAGCTCGCTCGCGAGAGTCATCGCCGGACGCAAGCCGAGGTCATCCGCGGTTACATCCGCAAACGGCGATGCCCCGTAGAGCATGATGCCGGGACGCACCCAGTCGAAATGCGTTTCGGGATAGCGCAGGATTGCCGCGGAATTCGCGGCCGAGCGCTCGAATGGTTGCCCCGCAGCGATCGTGTCGAAACCCTCTAGTTGCCACGCGACACCGCGCTCGTCGTCGGCATTCGCGAAGTGCGTCATCAACGTGAGCTGCCGGACCGCCCGATGCCGGGAGAGCTCGTCGCGCACCGCGGCTGCTTCGGGCGGCGCGAAACCAAGCCGGTTCATGCCGGTGTTGGCCTTGAGCATCACGTCGAGGCGCGCGCCCGCCGGCGCCGCGTCGAGCATCGCAAGCTGCTCGCGGTTATGCACGGCGACGGTGAAATCATGGGCCGCCGCGATCCCCACCTCGGCCGGCTCGAACAAGCCTTCGAGCAACGCGATGCGCCGGTTATAGCCTGCTTCGCGCAGGCGCACCGCCGCCTCGATCTCGAGCAGCGCCAGGCCGTCGGCATCCGCGAAAGCTTTCACCGCGCGGGTGATGCCATGGCCGTACGCGTTCGCCTTGACCACCGCGAATACCCGGGAACGCGGCGCGCTGCGGCGTACGACGGCGAGGTTATGGCGCAGCGCGCCGCCGCTGATCAGGGCTTTGATGGGGCGGGTCATGTTCTAACGAGGAAGGCGGAAGGATGACGGATGAATTTATGCCAACAACGACGCCGCGATGTATTCATCCTTGCTCTTCATCCTTCATCCTTGACTTCCCCTTCCGCCATAGCGCGCATTTTCGCGGTCGCGAATTCGACGAACGTCGACAGCAGGCGGGAGCGGAATTTCTCCCGCGGATAAACGAGCGAGAGCTTGCGGATGAGCCGCGGATCGAGTGGCACCGCGACCAGTGAGCCCAACTTGAGCTCTTTGGCGATCGTCGCGTTCGACATGATTGCGACGCCGATGCCTGTCTCGACCACCCCCTTGATCGCTTCGGGGCTGCCGAGCTCCATCACGATGTTGAGATCTTCGGGCGCAACACCGGATGCGCGAAAATAATTGTCCGCGAACTGGCGTGTCCCCGACCCGCTTTCGCGGCTGATGTAGGGTTCCGCCGCGATTTGCGCCGCCGTTACCGTCTTGAGCTTTGCAAGCTTGTAATCCGGCGTGCAGATCATCACGAGCTCGTCGTCGCAGCAGACCTCCGTGTGCAAACCCTGCACGTGGGCGGGCGATTCGATGAGGCCCAGGTCGAGCGTGTGGTCGGCGACGCGCTGCTCGATGATCTCGGAATTGGCGACGGTCATGCGAGTCTGTACCTGCGGATGGCGAGCCTTGAACTCGCCCAGCACGCGCGGCAGGATGAATTCGGCGATCGTCATGCTGCAACCCAGCAACAGTGGACCGCTGACTGCGCCCGTCAATTCGCTCACCCGCTTGTCGAGCTCCGCGGACAAGCCGAGGATGCGCTCCGCGTAATCGAGCACCAGCTCGCCGGCGGGCGTCAGCGCGATCTTGCCGTGGCTGCGCTCGAACAGGCGCGCGCTGAAATGCTCCTCGAGCTGCTTGACCTGAAATGTCACCGCCGGCTGCGTCATGAAGAGCTGCTCGGCTGCCTTCGTAAAGCTCAGCTGTTTCGCAACCGTGTGAAAAACCTGCAGTCGGCGGTCGGCCATTTTGAATTGTGAGGCGGGAGGCGGAACAAGTGGGCGGGTCGCCCATATTCAAACACACTTCCCGATACAAGTCATGGGTTTGCGCGAGGTTCCCGCACCCGCCCTGCAGTTAATCTATGGTATAAAGTCGCGGTCTTATAAGAGGGCATCCATCCCCTTCATGCCGTTTGGCTTTTTCATCATCATGGCGGCGCAGTTCTTCTCGTCGCTCGCCGACAACGCGTTGCTTGTCGCCGCCATCGCGACCCTCGTGTTTCTCGATTCGCCGGCCTGGCTGACGCCGATGCTCAAGCTGTTCTTCACGATCTCGTATGTCGTGCTGGCGCCGTTCGTCGGCGCGTTCGCCGACGCCCTTCCCAAGGGCCAGGTCATGTTCATCTCGAACACGATCAAGGTCGTGGGCTGCACGATGATGCTGCTCGGAGTGCATCCGCTGATCGCCTACGGGGTCGTCGGCCTCGGCGCTGCCGCTTATTCGCCGGCCAAGTACGGGATCCTGACCGAGTACCTGCCCCACCATAAGCTGGTTGTCGCGAATGGCTGGATCGAAGGCCTGACGGTCGGCTCGATCATCCTCGGCACGCTGCTCGGCGGGGCGCTCATCAGCGAGAGCGTATCGTCGACGCTGCTCAAGTTCGACATTCCGCACATCGAGACCGGCATCGACACCGCGCCCGAGATCGCGATTACGCTGATCATCATCTTCTACATCGTGGCCGCGATCTTCAATCTCTACGTGCCGAAGACCGGCGTCGACCACACGCCCGCGCACAAGAATCCCCTTTATCTGATCCGGGACTTCGCGCATTGCCTGCGCTTGCTGTGGAGCGACAAGTTAGGCCAGATATCGCTCGCGACCACCACGCTGTTTTGGGGCGCCGGCGCGACCCTTCAGTTCATCGTACTCAAATGGGCCGAAGTTGCGCTGGGCTATACGCTCTCGCAATCGACCGTCATGCAGGGCATCACCGCCGTCGGCATCGCGGGCGGCGCGGTGATCGCGGCCAAGATGGTACCGCTGCACCGCGCCGTCAACGTGCTGCCGGTCGGCATCGCGATGGGATTGATCACGATCAGCATGATTTTCGTGCGCGACGTCTACATGGCGATGGTCATAATGATCGTGATCGGCGGGCTGGCCGGCTTTTTCGTCGTACCGATGAACGCGCTGCTGCAGCACCGCGGCCACATCCTGATGGGCGCGGGGCATTCGATCGCCGTGCAGAACTTCAACGAAAACCTGTCGATCCTGACGATGCTCGGGATCTATTCGCTGCTCATCAAGCTCAACTTTTCGGTGTATACCGTCATCGTGCTGTTCGGGCTGTTCGTCGCGGTTACCATGACGCTTGTGCGCGAGCGTCATCAGTTGAACGTGCGCACCGGTCCGCTGCCGCAAATCCCGACCGACCTCAAGCACTAGTCAGCGCGGGCTCCGCGGAGCCGCGTGTCAATGGACGGCCGGAAAGCCGAGATCGGGCTGGTAGGAATCGTGCGGGTAGTGGAACGGCACGGGGCCGTCGGGCGCGCCGTCGAGAAACTGGCGCACGAAAGGGTCCTGCGAAGCTTTCATGTCGGCCGCCGGGCCGGACGCCGCGATCACGCCGTCCGATATCAGGTAGAGGTAATCGATCACGCGCATCGACTCCGCCGAGTCATAAGAAACGACGATGGAGGTCGCACCCAGCGCATCGTTGAGCGTGCGTATGAGATTGCCGACGACCGTGCACGAGATCGGGTCGAGCCCCGCGAACGGCTCGTCGTACATGATAAGCATCGGGTCGAGCGCGATGGCGCGCGCGAGGCCCACGCGCCGCGCCATCCCGCCGGAGAGCTCGGCCGGCATTAACTGTGACGCGCCGCGAAGTCCGACCGCCGCAAGCTTGAGCAACACCAGATCGCGAATCATGCTCTCGGGCAGATTCGTATGCTCGCGCATCTGGAACGCGATATTCTCGTAGACCGACGAGTCGGTGAAGAGTCCGCCCGCCTGGAACTGCATGCCCATCTTGCGGCGCAGCTTGTAGAGCTCTTCGCGGCTCAACTCATGTACGACGTGGCCGTCGACCTTGACGTAACCCGCCTGCGGCACAAGCTGGCCGCCAATGAGGCGCATCAGCGTAGATTTGCCCGAGCCGCTCGCGCCCATGATGCCGACCACCTGGCCGCGCGGGATTGTCAGGCTGATATTCTTGAGCAGCGGACGATCGGCGTAGCCGAACTTGAGATTGCTGATTTCTACGATGTTGTCAGAGGTCATGCGCGCATCGACTTAAGCCACCGCCGCGAGTTTAACATGCGGCGCGCCGCTCACTGTTTCACTGTGGGCACGGCGGACTTGAAATCGAATTCGCCCGCCTCTTCGAACGGCGCGCGCGATCCGCCGGCCAAGGCCAACGTACCCTTGATGCGGTAACGGAATTTGCCGAGCTCGGTCAGGCGCCCGAACTGGCGCAGTATGCCGCTCAGAGTGCTCACCGCTTCGGCGGTCATGAAGCCTGACGAAAAGCCCGGCACGGTTACGTCCTGACCGCCCACGCCTTTGGCGAAGGGGTGGCCGTTGATTTCCAGCTCGAACGCAATGCCGTCGATCCTGAGCTCCTCGCGATTGGGATTCTGGATGCGCAGCTTCAGGTTGAACTGCTGCTCGAACAGGCTCGCGTTGCCGACCCCGAAGTCCGAGAGCGTGACGGAAGGCGGCTGCATGCCGGTGGGCAGACCCGAGCAACCCGCGAGAATGAGCAACCATGCGCCGAGCAGAGCGATGATGAGCCTAGCCATGCAGATCCTGACCATGCTGCCTCCCTTTTTACCGCGCGGCCTGCCAGTATACGCGCGCTGCTTGCAGCGAACGCAGCCCGTTTGTGCGTCGCGCGCTGCTTGTGGCCTAATACGCGGCAATCCGCCCGGGGAGAGGCCGCCTTTCATGCCGCAACAGCGCAGCTACCGTTATTACGATTTCGTGATGGCGGCTTTCGTGACCGTCCTGATCTGCTCGAACCTGATCGGTCCGGCGAAAATCGCGCAGCTCGACGCGCCGCTGCTCGGCACGTTGACTTTCGGGGCCGGCGTCCTGTTCTTCCCGATTTCCTACGTCTTCGGCGACGTGCTGACCGAAGTGTACGGGTACGCGCGTTCGCGGCGCGTGATCTGGGCCGGCTTCGCGGCCCTTGCGTTCGCCGCGATCATGGCATGGGTCATCGTCAAGCTGCCGCCGGCGCCGTTCTGGCACAACCAGGGCGCGTATGAAGTCGCGTTCGGCTCGACGTGGCGCATCGCCCTGGCCTCGCTGATTGCGTTCGTATGCGGCGAGTTCGTGAATTCGTTCGTGCTCGCCAAAATGAAGATCGCCACCGCCGGGCGCTGGCTCTGGATGCGCACGATCGGCTCGACGATCTTCGGCGAAGGCGTCGATTCGCTGATTTTCTACCCGCTCGCGTTCTACGACAGCGGGATCATCCCGAACGACAAGCTGCCGCTCGTCATGCTGTCGCAGTTCATCGCCAAGGTCGGGGTCGAAATCCTGTTCACGCCGCTCACCTACAAGATCGTCGGCTGGCTAAAGCGCGTCGAGCATGAGGACTATTACGACCGCGACACGAATTTCAATCCATTCAGCCTGAAAGCCTGACGCCGCCCACATCGCGATACGCTAGAATCGCGGTGTCGTGAGTAACTCCCAATCCAGAAGCTGGCGCACGCCGGCGGTGATTCTCATCTGCGGCGGCATGGCGCTCACGATCGCGCTCGGCACGCGGCATTCGTTCGGCCTCTTCCTGCAGCCGATGACGGTCGATCTCGGCTGGGGGCGCCAGACGTTCTCGTTCGCGATCGCAATCCAGAATCTCGTGTACGGCATCGCGCAGCCGTTTACCGGCATGATTGCGGACAAGTACGGCGCAGGCCGCGTGTTGGCGGCGGGCGCGCTGATTTATGCGATCGGCCTCGTGATGATGGCGTTTTCGACGACCGGCCTCGAGTTCGGCGTGAGCGCGGGCATCGTGGTCGGCATCGCGCTGTCGTGCAGCGGCTTTTCCATCGTCTACGGCTCGATCGGCCGCGCCTTCCCGGTCGAAAAGCGCAGCGTCGCGCTCGGACTCGCCGGTGCCGCGGGATCGTTCGGCCAGTTCGTGATGCTGCCCTACGGCCAGACGTTGATTACCCATATCGGCTGGCACAACGCGATGCTGACGCTGGCCGTCACGATCATGCTGATCCTGCCGCTGTCCGCTGCGCTCGCTGAAAAACGGGTGGCGCCGCCGGCCGGACAGTTCCGGCAGTCGATTCCGGAAGCGCTGCGTGAAGCGCTCCGCCATCGCGGTTACTGGCTGCTGTGCATCGCCTACACGGTGTGCGGGTTCCAGCTCATGTTCATCTCGATCCATTTCCCGGCGTACATGATCGACCAGCACATGACGCCCGAGACCGGCATGATCGCGCTCGCGTTGATCGGACTCTTCAATATTTTCGGCAGCTATTTCTGGGGCTGGCTGGGCGGCCGGTATACGAAGAAGTACCTGCTCTCGACGTTGTATTTCACCCGCGCGATTGGCATTGCCGTCTTCATCGCTTTGCCGCTGACCCCGGCGAGCGTATATGCGTTCGGCGCAGTCATCGGATTCCTGTGGCTCGGCACGGTGCCGCTCACGAGCGGCGTCATCGCGCAGATATTCGGCGTGCGCTACCTCTCCACCCTGTCCGGCATCGCGTTCCTGTTCCATCAGATCGGCAGCTTTTTGGGCGTCGGCATCGGCGGCTGGCTGTTCGATGCGACCGGCTCGTACCGCCTCATGTGGATGCTGACGATCGGCATGGGCGTGCTCGCCGCCATCCTGAATTTTCCGATCGACGATCGTCAGATCGCGCGCAAGCAGGAAGCGCCCGCTACAGCCTGAGCGCGGCGATCCCCGCGGCGACCAGCACTGCGCCGACGATGCGCAGCGCGCCGAATCCTTCGCGCAGGAACATGGCGCCGATCAGCGCCGCGAAAATGACCGACGTTTCGCGCAGCGCGGATATTGCGGCAATCGGCGCGCGCGTCATCGCCCACAGCACGATTCCGTACGCGGCCACCGTCAACAGACCGCCGACGGTGCACGCAATCCAGCGCTGCTGCAGGTGCCGCCACACGCCGTTGCCGTGGCGCGCGAGCGCCAGCGCCAGGATCGGCAGCGGATCGAGCAGAAACAGCCACAGGCAGTAGCTCAACGGATTGGCGGACAGACGCGTGCCGAATCCATCCACGAGCGTGTACGTGGCAATGATCGCCGCATTGGCAAGTGCAAATGACGAGCTCTTCAGCAGCGCTTTTTTGTCGTGCGCGCCGAGCCAGAACGGCAGCAGGATCCCGCTGCTGATCAGCACCACACCGACCCACATCGCGGCAGTCAGGCGGTCATCGAGGAAGGTTACGCCGAGCAATGCGACGATCAGCGGCGCAACGCCGCGCATCAACGGATAAGCGTGCGACAAATCAGCGCGGTTGTAGGCACCCACCAGCGCCATGAAATACAGGAAGTGGAGCAGCAGTGAAGCGGCCAGCCACGGCCATGCCTCCGGTTCGGGCACCGGCAGGAACGGCAGCGCAAGCGCGCAGGCTGCGCCGCCGGCCATTGCCATCGCGGTGATGTCGAGCAGCTTGTTGGCGGCCGACTTGGCGATGGCGTTCCACGACGCATGCATGAGTGCTGCCAGCAGCACCAGCAGCGTGACGTCGAGCGGCAACGTCACGCCGTCAAACGGCAGCGCCGATAAAGTTCTTGCCGCGCACGCCGCCGAGCGCGTCCTTGACCATGCGCTCCGGCTCGCCCGGAGCGACGCCGTAGCTCTCGAAGCGCGTGCTGACGCCGAGACCCTCGAGAAAATCGTGCAGAACCCGCTCGGCCTGCGTCAGTGGACAGTCGAAAATTTGCGCGAGCACCGCATCGCGCTCAGCACTGCGGCCGAGCGCGCGTCCGAGCACCATTGGCAAGGTGAACGAGCATGCGAGGCCGTGCGGCAGGCCGTGCTTCAGCGTCATTTCGTACGAAATCGAATGCGCGAGCGCGGTTTTCGTGTTGGAGAACGCGAGACCCGCAGTGAGCGCCGCCCACGCGACGCGCGTGCGCAGTTCGAGATCGCCGGGCCGCGCCATCAATGGCGGCAGCTTGGCCAGTATTTCGCGCGCCGCCGCGACCGCCAGCACGTCGGATACGGGGTTCGCGTTCACGTTCCAGATCGCTTCCAGGCTGTGCGACAGCGCATCGAGCGCGCTGTGCAGCGTGACGGTCGGCGGCAGCGACAGCGTGAGCTCCGGATCGACGATCGCCGCCTGCGCCCACGTTTCCGGCAGCATCAGCGAATATTTCTTGCGGCGCTCGGGCGCGGCATCCCAGATCGTCGCGAACGGCGTGACTTCGCTGCCGGTCCCGGCGGTCGTCGGAATGGCAATCAGCCGTTTGACGCGCGCCGGCATAAACGGCGCGCCGGTCGCGAGCAAGGCGACGAGATCGTCGAGCTTGCCGCTGGCCGTGCCTATCATCAGCGCCTTGGCGGTATCGAGCGTGCTGCCGCCGCCGATGCCGACGACGACGTCGCACTGGTGATACTCGCGCCAGAAACGCTCATAGAGCCCGGTCAGGGTAGCGACGTCGGGATTGGGCTGCGTCTCGCTGATCAGGCCCACCAGCGAAGCGCCGAGCAGGTCCTGCACGCGTTTAGTGAGCCCGAATCCGGCCGCCTCCGGAAATGTCACGAGCACCGCCTTGCGCGCGCCGAGCACGCGCGGCAGCTCCTTCAATGCTCCGGCGCCGAAATGCACGTCGACCGGGTTGTGATAACGCCACATCAGAATTTCCTTCCTGCCACAGTTACGCCACGCAGCGCGCGGCAATTTTTAAAAAGTGCGCGAGATCGGCAGTGTGCGCCCCGGTCACTTTCGCCAGATCGTCCCAGCGCCGCAGCTTTACCGCATCCTGCGCATGTGCCCGGGTAATGAACTGCGCGGCCTCTTCGGCGCTATAAGTTCCGCCCTGCAATTCGAGGCTGCGCTTCGAGTCGACGGACAGGCTTTGCCAATAGCCGTCTTCGGCCGCGCACAAATAGCGCTTGGCGTCGACGTGCAGCAGGATCGGATTCAACACCGCCGGACCGAACAAGCGCTTCAATTCCCTCACACCGTGATACTGGTGCCGGTCGTCGACGCCGCGCAAGGTCGGGGTCTCGCCCTCGTCGTTCGACATGTGGCCGAGATCGTGCAGCAGGCAGGCGGTGATCAGCTCGTCGCTCGCGCCGGATTGTTCGGCGAGCTGGGCGGTTTGCAACGCATGCTCGAGCTGCGTCACCGCTTCGCCCGCATATTGGCGGCCGCCCTTGGCGATATACAGCGCTTCGACTTCTGCCAGCGTCATCGGGTCAGACTTTCGGCGCGCCGCTCGTGAGCGAGCGGTCAAGCGGCGCAGCCTGGGCGGGCGCGGCCTCGGTGCTCCCGCGCTGAGCGGCCTCGCGCAGACGCGTCGGCGCGAGCACCCCTGCTGACTCGAGCGTCGGGTACGCGATCGAGCAGATATGCGAATTGATGCGCTTCAAGTCGCGAATGATGTCCAGATGCAGCGCGCTGGTCTCGATGCTCGAGAGCTTGTTGTCGACCAGGCGCTGCAGGTGACTGTCCGAATAGGCGCGCTCGAGCGCGCGAAACTGCTCTTTCTCCGATATCAGCCGCTGCGCGCTGCCGAGATCCGCGTACATGAAGACGTTCAGGCCGAGCTGCAGGTTGGCGAGCACGCGCGCGTGCAGCTCGCAGATTTCGTCCATACCCGCGGCCGAGAATTCCTGGTTCTTGCGGATTTTCTTCTCGGCGATCTCGATCAGATTCTTGTCGATGATGTCGCCGACGTGCTCCAGGTTGATCGTAAACGAAATGATGTCCGCCCAGCGGCTGGCGTCTTTGCCTTCGAGCGCGTCGCGGCTCATCTGCGTCAGATAGAGCTTGATCGCCGTGTACAGCGCGTCGACGTCGTCGTCCATGCGATGGATGTCGCCGGCGAGCTTCAAATCGTTGTTGCGCAACACGTTGAGCGTGCCGCGCAGCATGACCTCGATCATGTCGCCGAGCCGCAGCGCTTCACGCGCGGCGCACGAAATGGCAAGCGCCGGCGTCTCGAGCGCCACCGGGTCGAGATAGCGCGGCTTCGCCGGCCGGTCGAGCTCGGGCGCCGATGGCAGCACGTTCTCGGCAAGCCGCGCTACGCGCTCGGTGAGGCCAATGAACATCAACGCAATCGCGACGTTGAACGCGAGATGAAAATTGACGACCTGGCGCTGCGGATCCGGGTCGAACCCGGCGAGCCAGCCCGCGATCGGGTGCAAGAGCGGCAGCAGGAGCACGCAGCCGGACAGCTTGAAAAAGAAATTGCCGAGGGCGACGCGCCGCGCCTCAGCTGTCGACTTGAGCGTCGCGATGATGGCGAGCAGCCCGCTGCCGAGATTGGCGCCGAGCACCAGGCCCAGCGAAACCTCCGCCGGCAGCATCAATACGGAAGTGAACGTCGCGATCAGTAGCACGACTGCGAGGCTCGAATAGCACAATACGGTCAGGCCCGCCGCGATCAGCATGTCGAGCAGCACGTCGCCGGTAATCGAGGCGAACAAAACTTTCACGTTCGCCGCGTCGGTCAGCGGCTTCGCGGCAATCACGATCAGCTGCAACGACAGCAGAATGAGTCCCAGCCCCAACAAAATGCGGCCGACGCGGCCGACCGGGGTATTTTCGCGCGACAGGTAGATGACCACGCCTGTGAAAATAAGCAGGGGCCACAGCCACGACAGGTTGATCGTGAGCAGCTGCACGACCAGCGCGGTGCCGACGTCCGCGCCGAGCATGATGACAAGCGCCGGGGCGGTCGCGATCAGTCCCTGGCCGACGAATGAGGTTGTGATGAGCGCTGTTGCTGTACTGCTCTGCAGAAGTCCGGTTACGCCAATGCCGCCGAGAAACGCGTGCAGCCGATTGCTCGTGCTCGCCGCGAGCACGCGGCGCAACTGGCCGCCCCAGGTACGCATGATGCCCGTGCGTACCTGGTGCGTGCCCCACACGAGCAGCGCGACGCCGGCCAGCAGATTAAGCAGTACTTGCAACTATCGGGTCTCCGATGAAATGCTGCGCGAGATCAAACCCATGGCAAGGAATATGTTTTGATATTGGTGAAGCTCTTGATCGCTTCCTGCACGCCCTCCTTATAGCCGAGCCCCGAATCCTTGATGCCGCCGAACGGCGTCAGCTCGAGCCGGTACCCCGGTACTTCGCGCACGTTGACCGAGCCCACGTTGAGCTCCGACACGAAGCGCGAGATGTAGTCGAGCCGGTTCGTGCATACCGCCGATGACAATCCATAGGCGGTGGAATTTGAGACGCGAATCGCCTCGTCGATATTTTTGAAGCGGATCACCGGCGACACCGGGCCGAACGTCTCCTGCTTGACGAGCGTCATTTCGGAGCGCACCTGGTCGACGACCGTCGGCGAATAGAGCGCGCCGCGGCGCTCGTTGCCCACCAGCACTTTGGCGCCCTGGCTCACCGCCTCGTTGACGCGGGCTTGGAACAGCTTCGCCGCCTCTTCGTCGATGACCGTGCCCATCTCGACCTTGCCGTCCATTGGATCGCCGTAGCTCCACGCGCGCGTCTTCGCGACGAGGAGATCGACGAACTTCGCCGCGACCGATTCCTGCACGAGAATGCGCTTGACTGCGGTGCAGCGCTGGCCGGAATTCTTGTACGAGCCGCCCGCGGCAAGCGTCGCCGCTTCCTCTAGGTCGGCATCCTCCATGATGATGATCGGATCGTTGCCCCCGAGCTCGAGCACCATGCGGCGATAACCGGCTTTGCTGGCGATATATTTGCCAATGGCGACGCCGCCCGTGAACGTCACGAGATCCGCGTGCTCGTTGGTAATGAGTTCGTCGGCGATTTCGCGCGGGTCGCCCGTGACCACCTGCAGCATCTCCGGCGGCAAGCCGGCTTCATAAAGCGCGTCGGCGAAGTACAAAGCCGACAGGGGCACTTTCTCGGACGGCTTCAGCACCATGCGGTTGTTGGTCGCGATCGACGGCACCACCTTGTGCGCGACCTGGTTCATCGGATGGTTGAACGGCGTAATCGCCGAGATGACGCCGAGCAACGGGTCGCGCTGCGTGTAGACGCGGCGCTGCTTGCCGTGCGGCGTGAGATCGCACGAGAAAATCTGGCCGTCGTCTTTCAGCGTTTCGGTGGCGCCATAAAGCAGCACGTCGGCGACGCGACCGGCTTCGTAAAGCGAATCCTTCTGGCACAGCCCGGACTCCGCGGTGATGAGGTCCGCGACTTCCTGTCGGCGCGCCTCGAGCAGCGCGGCGGCCTTGCGCATGATGTTCGCGCGCTCGAAGCGAGTGAGCTTGGACTTGTAGCCCTGGGCTATCGCAAAGGCGCGCTTGACGTCGTCGACGGTTGCTTTCGGCACCGTCGCGATGACCTGCTCGGTGTACGGATTGAAGACCTCGATCACGCGGTCGCGCAGCACTTTCTCGCCGCCGATGCGCATGCCTTCCTGCTTCACGTCGGATACCGCTTTGCGTTGGGCCACAGGTGTCATGGTGTACTCCTTACTGAAGGTGGTTGAGCGCAATGTCGAAAATATCGAAATTGCGCAGCCGCCGTGAGCGGTCGATGCCGTTGGCACGGCGGTTGAACAACAGGGGCACGGTCTGCTCGGAAATTCCGCCATGCGAGCGCAGCGGCACGGTGAGCCCCGACAAGTCGTGGCGCTCGCGGCTCGTGCCGAGCACGGTAAGCCGCTCCGACACGATGATGATGTCGCCCATGCGGTCCTCGGGCAGCTCGAAGCGGCGGCAGCCGCTCGCGCGGTCGTACACGACCTCGATGCCCGGCAGCGCGGCGATGCGCGCGACGATTTCGTTCAGCTTGGCACCCGCCGGCAGATATGCGGTCGCGAACGAACCAAGCGCGCCGTGGTGGACGACGTACGGGTCGGTAATCGGCAGGATCACGCGCGCGACGCCCTTGCCGAGCCACCCGTCGAGCACGTCCTGCAGGTAGATCACGTTGGGATCGCCTTTGGCGTCGGTCTTGGCGTTCATGCCGTGGTCGGCGGTCAGCGCGACGGTCGCGCCCAGCGCGTCGAGCTTTTTCAGGTAGCCGTCCATCATCTTGTAGAAATCGTTGGCGCCGGGGGTGCCGGGCGCATCCTTGTGCTGCACGTAATCGGTGGTCGACAGATAAATCAAGTCCGGCTTGCGGCTCTCCAGCAGCTTGACGCCGGCCGCGAACACGAACTCCGACAGTTGCGCGCTATAGACGGATGGCAGCGGCATGCCGACGAAGCCAAGCCCGTCCTTGATGCCGTTTTTCGCTTCGGTGGTTTCGTTGGCTTTTTCCGCCGAAAAGCAGATGCCGTTCTTGACTTCATGACCGAGCATCGTGCGAAGCTTGTCCTTCGCCGTGACGACCGCGACTTTGGCGCCGGCCTGGGAGAATTTTGCATGGATCGTCCCCGCGCGTAAGTACTGCGGGTCGTTCATCATGACTTCCTTGTCGGCGTCGCGGTCGTAAAAGTAATTGCCGCAGATCCCGTGCACCGCGGGCGGGGTGCCGGTGACGATCGACAGGTTGTTGGGATTGGTGAAGCTCGGCACCACCGCATCGCCGAGCAACGACGTGCCCTTCTCGCACATTTCGCGCAGGTACGGCGCGACGCCGGACTGCAACGCCTGCGTGATGTAGTCGGGCTCGCAGCCGTCTACGCATACGACCACCAGCGGCCGGTCCATCCAGCGGTAAGTTCGCCCGTTGACGTTAATCGGCGCATTTTTTATTTCAGCCATGATATTCCTTGATCGAGATGCAAAAATAGTTTTCTGAATTTTCGTCTACGCGATTGCCTCGGCGATGCGTTTGCGCAGCCACGCCGAGAGCAACTCCGAAATAATTACCACCACAATGATCGACAGCAGAATGGCGGCGACGTCCCGCGACGCAATCCGCTGCACGCTCTCGCGCAAATACCAGCCCATGCCGCCCGCGCCGAAGAATCCGACCACGGTTGCCGCGCGAAACAGCACGTCCCACGTATAAATTGAGATACCGGTCCACGCGACGCGCACCTGCGGCAGCACCGCGAACACAAAGACCTGCAGATCGTTGGCGCCGGTCGCTCGTATCGCTTCGACCTGTCCGGGCTCGATGGCCTCGATCGCCTCGGAAAACAGCTTGCCGGAGAACCCGATGCAATACAGCGTGAGCGCGAGCGCGCCCGGCAGCATGCCGAATCCAAGCAGCGCGACCAGCAAGATCGTCCAGATCATTTCATGCACCGAGCGCGCGCCCATGATGACGAGTCGCGCCAGCGGATATGCGAAACGCCGGCTCGGCGTCATGTTGAATGACGCGAACCACGCCAGCGGTACCGCGATCGCCAGTCCCACGACGGTCGCGAGGTATGACATTTGCAGCGTTTCGATCACCGAATGCAGATAATCCGGCTGCAACACATGGCCCATGGCCGGCGGATAGTAGCGGTTGGAAAGCGTATCCCAGACGCGGCTGAATACCCCCGGCAGGCGGTCTATGTCGATATTCAGATACTCGAGCGAGTACGCCACGAACGCGAGCGCAGCGAGCACTGCGCCGTATTTGTACAGGCTTTGCGGATAGCGGAAGCGCGACCACGTCAGCGGCACGCTGGCCCGCGACGCGGACGGGGCGCTCGTTGCGAGCGTTCCGGCGTAGCTAGATAACGGCTCTGCGGGCATAGTACGAAACGACTTCAGCGAGAACGATGAGAGCGAGCACGACCAGCACGACGGTCGCGATGCCGCCGTAGTTCGACATTGCCATCTGGCGAAACAGCGCGAGGCCCAGCCCGCCCGCACCGACGAGGCCCATGATCGTCGAGCGGCGAATGTTGATGTCCCATTCGAAAATCATGTTGCCGATGAATACCGGCGTGATCTGCGGGAGTATGGCGAACAGCAGGATCTGGAATTTGGTGGCGCCCACCGCGCGCATCGCCTCGATCGGCTTGGCATCGACATCCTCGATCGCTTCGGCGATCGTCTTGGAAATGAATCCGACCGAGCGGACCGCCATCGCGAGCACGCCGGCCAGCGCGCCGAGCCCGACCGCGGAAACGAAAATGAGCGCCCACACGATTTCATGCACGGAGCGGGACAGTGTCATCAGCGCGCGGCCTATGCCGTATGAGAACGTGCCCAGCGGCGTAATGTTCGAAGCACCGAGCCAGGCGACGGGAATCGCGAGCATGAGTCCGGCCAGCGTGGCGAGCGTCGCCATGAAAACCGTCTCTATCGTCGGCTTGACCAGGTCCGGGAGAATACTGAAGTCGAGATCCAGAAAACCACGCAGGGTCTTGAACAGCGTGCCGGTCAGAATGCGGCTCCAGTCGGTGTCCGCAATCACGATCGCCTCGATGCTCCAGATGACGGCCACCGCCACCGCAAAATACGCGGTGTAGCGCGTTGCGCGCGAGCGCCGCCGCCAGACGGCGACCTCCGCAACGCGCGCATCGAGAGCGAGCACGCTCACAGCACTTCCATTGAATAGATGTCCTGCAGAGCCGCCTTGTCGAGTTCGCGCGGGCTGCCCTCGAATTTCTTCATGCCGTCCTGCAGGCCGATCACGCGCGTGCAGAATTCGCATGCGAGATCGACGTCATGAATATTGCACAGCACCGGAATGCCGAATTCGAGGCCGATCTCCTTGATGAGCCCCATGACCTCGCGTGCAATCTTCGGATCGAGACTTGACGTCGGCTCGTCAACCAGGAGCAGCTTCGGGTTCTGAATCAGCGCCCGCGCTATGCCCACGCGCTGGCGCTGCCCGCCCGAGAGCCGGTCTGCCCGCTTGTCGATATGCTCGGAAAGGCCAACCCGGTCGAGCAGCATCAACGCATGCTTGATGTCGTCCTTGCTGTACATGCGAAAGAGGCTGCGCAGCGTACCCGTATAACCCAGTCTGCCCGTCAGCACGTTATCGATGACCGACAGGCGCTCGATCAGGTTGAACTCCTGAAAGATCATGCCGATATTGCGCCGCACGCTGCGCAATTCGGACTGGCTGACCTTAAGGATGTCCTCCCCATTGATGACGACCGCTCCGGACGTCGGCTCGACGAGCCGGTTTACGCAGCGGATCAGCGTCGACTTGCCGGCGCCGCTGGGACCGATGATCGCAAAAAAATCGTCGGCGGCGACATTGAAGCTGATGCCTTTGAGAATTTCGCGCCCCGCATAACCGGCGCGCAGGTCGCGAACCTCGAGTACGGTGCCGGCATTCGAGACCGCCGGCCGGCCCTCTTCCTGGCTCCGCCTCACTTCGGCGAAGCCGGTCTGGACGGCCGATTCGACTCTCATTTGCCGCCGCCCGCTTCGCGTATCACGTCGTAGTCGGAATCTTTCATTGGCACGAACTTTTCCGAATCCACGTTCGCGAGATACTTCTGCCCCTCCGGGTTCTTGTCGAGATCGAGAAAGGTCTGGGCGATCTTCTGCTTAAGATCGGGACACAGCGTGGAGCGGTAAACAAACGGGTCCTGCGGAATCAGCGGCGAGGTCCACAGGATATTGAAATCCTCGAGCTTGGCCTTGCCGGTCGTAATGGTGTTCATGAAGCGATGGGTGGCGACGAAAGCGGCGTCAGCCTTGCCGCCCGCCACTGCCAGCGTCGAAAGATCGTGGCCGCCGGAAAAAGCCACGCGGCCGAAGTACTGCTTGAGCGGCATTTTCACGACCTTCGAGAATACCGACTCGGGAATCAGCGCACCCGACGTGCTCGCGGGATCGACCAGCAGCATCACCGAGCCCTTGACCGAGTCGATGCTGGTGAATTTGGAGCCTTTGTGTGTGATCAGTATGGATTTGAAGCCGGGACCGGCTTCCTGAATGCCGTCCTTCTTCTTGTAATAGGTTGCGAATACGTCGATTTGCGCGCCCTTGGTCTTGGCGATCAGATAAGACTCGGGTCCCAACACGGCGACGTCCACCCACTTGCCGAGCAGCGCTTCGACCACCGACGAGTAAGACGTCGGCATGTAAAACTCTATTTTCTTGCCGGTGTTCTTGGAAATCTGGTCGAGCACCGGTTTGTACAGCGTGAGTTCCCGGATCGATTCCTGGGTTGGAATGATCGAGAACCGCAACACGTTCGGATTCTCGCAGTTCTGCGCATAGGCGCCTGCGGATATCCCGCCGAGCACTACAGCCAACAGTCCCGCCCCCAACCCACCACAGAAGCGCATGCATTTCGCGAGCAAGGCAAACATAAATCCTCCTTTGGTTAAACGGATGTGAAACCCGTCAACGTACCAGCCTCGTATTGCACTTTGACGACGCTCCCGCACTATCGGGGCATCGTTTCTTATTTCGTTTTATCCGCCCGCGCGCCTGCCCGCGCATTCGCCAGAGGCACGACGTCGCCGCCGGCTGACTGATAGGTTGCGTGCATGCGCTCGCGGCTCGCCATCACGTGATCGAAGAGCAGGCGGCCTGCGGTTTCAGGGTCGCGCGCGGCGATTGCATCGACGATCCTGCGATGTTCGCGGGTCGAGGCCGGCAGGCGATCCCGCTGCGCCAGCGTATGGCGCCGGAACAGGTTCAACTCGTTGACCAGGCGCCGGTAGGTATGCAGCATTTTCTTGTTGCCCGCGTACTCGACGAGCGCATCGTGAAATGCGAGGTTGAGCGGATGGTAGGCGTCGAGATCGTTGCGCGCGGCGGCCTTGGCCATGCGCTCGATCAGCCCACGCAGTTCTTTTAATTGCTCGGCAGTGATGCTGCTCGCGAGTTTGCGGCCCGCCATCTGGTCGAACGTCGCGCGCAGCTCGTAAATCTCATCTGCCTCGTCGAGCGATAGCTGGCGCACGAACACGCCGCGATTTTTCTCGACGCACACGAGCCCGGTCTGCTCGAGCCCGCGCAGGGCTTCACGCACGGGGCCGCGCGAAACTCCCAATTGCGTGGCGATCGAGTTCTCGGAGAGCTTGGCGCCGGCGCCGAGTTCGCCGCCGACGATCATGCGTTCGATCTCTTTCTGCACCAGCATGGTCAGCGACTGGTTTTGCAGGATTTCGAGCGCGCTCGGCATCGATTTGCGCAGATTCAAGGTAGTCATGGCTTGACATGTTAGCGGCAGGTTTGTAGATTGTCTACAATCTGGAATGTCGGCGTCACATCAGCGTCACGATTCCAGCCCAGTATTCCGGGCCGCAGGGTTACCGCATAATGGCTGCGCGTCACCATTTCAGGGAGTCCCAAAATGAATAATGTGTTCAGGGCCGTGCTTGCAGGGTTGTGCGCGCTCGTCCTCGCTGCTGCCGCCGGGGTCGCGTGCGCCCAGAAAACCCAGTTGCTCGTCTACACCGCGCTCGAAACCGACCAGCTGAAGGCCTACGCCGACAGCTTCAACAAAATCGAGCCGAATATCGAGCTGAAGTGGGTGCGCGATTCGACCGGCGTCATCACCGCGAAAGTGCTCGCGGAGAAAGCCAATCCGCAGGCGGACGTGATCATGGGCGTGGCGGCGACCAGCATGATGGTGTTCGATCAGCAGAAACTGCTGTTGCCGTACAAGCCCAAAGGCTTCGAGAAACTGACGCGCAAGTACAGCGATCCGAAACCGGTGCCGTCATGGGTCGGCATGGACGCGTGGGGCGCGACCGTCTGCTTCAACGTCGTCGAAGCCGCGAAGCGCGGCATTCCGCGCCCCGAGAGCTGGAAGGACCTGACCAAAGCAGTTTACAAAGGCCAGATCACGATGCCCGCGCCGCCCTCCTCCGGCACCGGTTTCCTCGACGCGACGGCGTGGCTTCAGATGTGGGGCGACAAGGAAGGCTGGAAGTACATGGACGCGCTGCATGAAAACATCGCGCAATACACGCATTCCGGCTCGAAGCCCTGCCGCCAATCGGGCGCGGGCGAATTCGTGGTCGGCATTTCGTTCGAGTATCGGGCGCAGCAGGTCAAGAAATCCGGCGCGCCCGTCATGCTCGTATTTCCGAACGAAGGCCTCGGCTGGGACATCGAAGCAACCGGCATCATGAAAACGACCAAGAAACTCGAGGCTGCGAAAAAGCTCATGGACTGGATCGCGAGCAAGGAAGCTAACGAGCTTTACGCCGGCTGGTGGCAGGTGGTCGCGATGCCCGGCATCGCGAAAGCGCAGCCGAACATTCCCGACAATTACGAGAAATTGATGATCAAGAACGATTTCGCGTGGGCGGCCAAGAACCGCGACAAGATTCTCACCGAGTGGCAGAAGCGCTATTCGGCGAAGACCGAGAAATAGGATTCTCTTTGAAAGCATGACCCGACCGGCGCCGCGGAATTCATGTTCCGCGGCGCCGATTTCATTCAGCACCGCCGGATGACCGCCACCGCCCCCACCGCCCCCACCGCTCTTAGCATCGAGCGCGTCGTCAAGCGCTTCGGGGACTTCACCGCGCTCAACGATGTGAGCCTCGCGATCGGCAAAGGCGAGCTCGTGTGCTTTCTCGGGCCCTCGGGCTGCGGCAAAACCACGCTCCTGCGCATAATCGCCGGTCTCGAAATGCAAACCAGCGGGACGATCATGCAGAACGGCCGCGATATTTCGCTGCTGCCGCCCATGCAGAGGGATTACGGCATCGTCTTTCAGTCGTACGCGCTGTTTCCTAACCTGACGATCTACGACAACGTCGCATACGGACTGGTCAACCGCCGCATGCCAAAGGCGAAAATACGCGAGCGCGTCGCCGAGCTGCTGTCGATGGTCGGCCTTGCGGACAGCGGGGCCAGGTATCCGGCACAGCTTTCGGGCGGGCAGCAGCAGCGCATCGCGCTCGCGCGCGCGCTGGCGACCTCGCCCGGCCTGCTGCTGCTCGACGAGCCGCTGTCCGCGCTCGACGCGCAGGTGCGTGTGCGTCTGCGCGGGGAGATTCGCCAGTTGCAGCAGCGCCTCGGCGTAACGACGATCCTGGTCACGCACGATCAGGAAGAAGCACTGTCGATTGCCGATCGTGTGGTCGTCATGAATCGCGGCGCCATCGAGCAGGTCGGGACGCCGCACGAAATTTACCGGCAGCCCGCCTCCGCCTTCGTGGCCGACTTCGTCGGCAAGACCAATATGCTGGCGGCGGTCGTGTGCGGCGACTACGAGCTCGAAATCGGCAACATGCGGCTGCACGCGAACGGCACGCCGGTCAATTTCCGCAGCGGCGCTCCCGTCACGGTATTCCTGCGGCCTGAGGACGTGGTGGTCAGCGACGCCGAACATTCGGTGCAGGGCTCGTACGCGGGCCGCATCGAGAATATCGAGTTTCTCGGCGCCATGTGCCGCCTCGGCATACGCGTCGACGGTCTCGCCTCCCAGCTCGTGATCGCGGACTTCTCTCCGCGCGACATGGAGACTTTTCACATAGAGCGCGGCCGCCCGGTGCGCGTGAGCCTGCCCGCGGCGAGCATACGCATCTTTCCGAGACAGTTGTGAGCGCGGTACTGCTGCCACGCGCCGGCATGCTCTTTGCCACGCAGCGCGTGCACTGGACCGAGCGCATCGCGCACGTGATTCTGCTCGCGATGGGCGCGGTCCTCGGGTTGGCGCTGTTCGCGCCGATCTACATGATCCTGGCGAAAAGCGTGGAAGACCCGGACGGCAACTTCGTCGGCCTCGCGCAGTTCGCCGCCTATTTTGAGACGCCGGCGCTCGCGAACTCGATCTGGAACAGCGTGTGGGTTTCCGGCGTCGTGACGCTGATCACGCTGCCCGCCGCTTTCGCCTTCGCTTACGCGCTCACCCGCAGTTGCATGCCGTTCAAAACGCTGCTGCGCAACATCGCACTGGTCCCTCTGCTCGCGCCTTCGCTGCTGTCGGCAATCTCGTTCATCTACTGGTTCGGCAACCAGGGCGCGCTGAAAAGCTGGATGGGCACAACGCAGATCTATGGCGCGCCGGGCATCGTGCTTTCGCTCGTCTACGCGACCTTCCCGCATGCATTGATGATCCTGATCACCGCGCTCGCGCTGACGGACGCGCGGCTCTACGAAGCGGCCGACTCGATGGGCACGGGCACGCTGCGCAAGTTCTTCACCATCACGCTGCCGGCGGCGAAATACGGTCTGATCAGCGCTTCGATGGTGGTATTCACCTATGCGATCTCGGATTTCGGCGTGCCGAAGGTAATCGGCGGCAACTTCAACGTGATGGCAACCGACATTTTCAAGCTCGTCATCGGCCAGCAGGATTTCGCCAAGGGCGCCGTGGTCGGCATCCTGCTGCTGGTGCCCGTACTGATCACGTACGTCGTCGACTTGCTCGTGCAACGCCGCCAGATGGCGCAACTGACGGCGCGGTCGGTTCCGTACTCGCCCAAAAAAGCGCGCGGCTTCGATCTGGCGATGAGCGTATTCTGCTGGCTCGTCGCGGCGCTGATGCTCGCAGTCCTCGGCATGGCCGTCTGGGCCTCGTTCATCAAGCTGTGGCCGTACGACTTCAGCCTGAGCCTCAACCATTACCGGATGGGTCTCGTCGAAGCCGGCATTTTCGACGCTTACGTCAACAGCATCAAAATGGCGCTGTGGTGCGCGACCGGCGGGACGGTGTTCGTGTTCGTGTGCGCGTTCCTGCTCGAGAAAACGCGCGGGCTCGGCTGGCTGCGGCCGCTGTTGCGCATGTTCGCGGTGCTGCCGATGGGCGTGCCGGGCCTCGTGCTCGGTCTCGGCTTCATTTTCTTTTTCAATCATCCCGAAAACCCGCTCAACGCGATCTACCACACGATGGCAATCCTCGTGATTTCCACGGTCGTTCATTACTACTCGTCGAGCCATCTGACCGCGCTGACCGCGTTAAAGCAGATCGACAGCGAGTTCGAGGCAGTGTCCGCCTCCCTTAAAGTGCCGTTCTTCAAGACGTTCTTCGTCGTGACCGTACCGGTGTGCCTGCCGGCGATACTCGACATCAGCCGCTATTTCTTCGTGAATGCGATGACGACGATCTCGGCGGTCGTCTTCCTCTACTCGCCCGATACCATGCTTGCGGCGATCGCGATACTCAATCTCGACGAAGCCGGGGAAATCGGCCCGGCGGCCGCCATGGCGACGCTGATCGTGCTCACCTCGGCGGCCGCCTGCTTCCTGTACTATCTGCTCAACCGCTTTCTCGAAGTGAAGACGCAAGCCTGGCGCAGGCCGGCGCAGAACTGATTCCAAGGCGAAGGATTGGTTATGACAAAAGACCCGATATTGCTCACCCCCGGACCGCTGACGACAACGCGGCAAACCAAGGAAGCACAGCTGCGCGACTATGGCTCGCGCGACATCGCTTTCATCGAGATGACCGCGGGGCTGGTCGCGCAGTTGAACGAAATCGTACATGGCGGCGACGAGCATGCCTGCGTGCTCATGCAGGGCAGCGGCACTTTCTCGGTCGAGGCGGCGCTGGGCACCTTGGTTCCGAAGACAGGCCACGTGCTCGTGTGCATCAACGGCGAATACGGCAAGCGCATCGCGAGAATCTGTGAAATCATCGGACGCCGGCATAAAGTCCTGCAATCCGCGGAGGACCAGCCGACAACCGCCGCGATGGTCGATGCGGCGCTCGCTGGCGACGCGACGATTACGCACGTGGCGATCGTGCATTGCGAGACGAGCACCGGGATTCTGAATCCGCTCGAGGACATCGCCGCGGCCGTGGCCCGGCACAAGCGCGGATTATTCATCGATGCGATGAGCTCGTTCGGCGCGCTCGAAATCGACGCGCGGAAAATCCGCTTTGACGGCGTAGTCGCCGCCTCCGGTAAATGCCTGGAGAGCGTTCCCGGCATGGGATTCGCGATTCTGCGCAAGGCCGCGCTCGAGCACTGCAAGGGCAACTGCCATTCGCTGTCGCTCGATCTATACGACCAATGGCAGGCTTACCAGCGCACGAAGCAGTGGCGCTTCACCCCGCCCACTACGGTCGTCGCGGCGCTCGCTGAGGCGCTCAAGCAGTTCCAGGCGCAAGGCGGTGTCGCCGGACGCGGCGCGCGCTACCGCCAGAACTGCGCAACGCTGATCGACGGACTGGAGAAACTGGGGTTCGTATCCTTCCTGCCGCGCGCAATTCAGGCTCCGATCATCACGACATGGCATGCGCCCGCGGATCCGAAATACGATTTCAACGTGTTCTACGACAAGGTGCGCAGCCGCGGCTTCACGCTGTACCCGGGAAAACTGACGAAGGTCGAGACTTTCCGCGTCGGCTGCATAGGCGCGATCGGTGAGGCCGAAATGAAGCAGGCGGTCGCCGCGATCGCTGCGATCGTGCAGGAAATGGGCATTACCGAATTGAAACCCGCGGCAAAAGCCCGCGCCGCTGCCTGACGGCGCGATCACCGTGGCGACGACCAATGCGATAGCCGCCGACGAATACCTTGCGCCGGACGTCCCGCGCGAGTTGCCGTGGCACGACGTGCCACTCGTTCGGGCGACCGCCGAATCGCTCAAGGGCTACGGCCGGCTCGTCGATGACTGGCATGACTATCCGATAGAAATCGTCACCTGGCCCGTGGCCGGTTGGCGCCAATGCGACCCCGGCACCGGCAACGAAGGCGGTACTACGCGCGGCGAATTCGAGTTCTGGTGGGAAGGCGACGTGCTCTACGGCAGGAACCAGGCCGTCGGCTCGCACTACCTGCTCGGCTGGTCAAGAAATCCGGGCTCCGCTAAATCCGCCGGCAACACCGAGCGTTCGCGCGTGCTGCTCTGGCATGCGAACTATCACCCGGACGGCGGCCAGCTCTTTTTTCCGCTCAACGGCGAAGCGTTCGTCTGCCCGCTCGCGCTGCCGGGCGACGACGTGAAGCCTGAAAACTTCGTCGCGTTTTACGTCGATGGCGGCAAGGGGCTGTACATTCACCCGAACGTGTGGCACGAAGCGGTGTTTCCGCTCGCCGCGCGCGCGAGCTTCTACGACGAGCAGGGCAAGGTCCACGCGCGCGTGAGCTGCAACATCGCCGCCGAGTTCGGCGTCTTTCTCGCGGTCCCGCTCACGCCTCCCCCGCCTCGATAGCACCGCGGGCGCGGCGACAACCCCCGCCGCGGCGCGTACAATGCGGGTCTTTCCCGGCGCGCGAGTCGCCGCCCACCACTTCCGGAGCACCGATGGCCATCCAATCCGACATCACCAACATGGCGCTGTTCTGCGATTTCGAGAACGTCGCGCTCGGCGTCGCCGATGCCAAGTATTCGAAGTTCGACATCGGCAAGGTGCTCGAGCGCCTGCTGCTGAAAGGCAGCATCGTCGTCAAAAAAGCGTATTGCGACTGGGACCGCTACAAAGGTTTCAAGGGATCGATGCACGAAGCGTCGTTCGAGATGATCGAGATCCCGCACGTGCGCATGTCCGGCAAGAACTCGGCCGACATCCGCATGGTCGTCGACGCGCTCGATCTCTGCTACACGAAAGCGCACGTGGACACGTTCGTCATCATCAGCGGCGATTCGGACTTCTCCCCGCTCGTCTCCAAGCTGCGCGAGAACAACAAGACGGTGATCGGCGTCGGCGTCAAGAACTCGACCTCCGATCTCCTCATCGCGAACTGCGACGAGTTCATCTTCTACGACGATCTCGTGCGCGAGAAGCCGGCGCGCCGGCGCGCGGCGCCAAAAAAGACGGCGCCGAAAACAGAGGCGGCCGCAGCAGCGCCCGCGGAAGCGCCGAAGAAACCCGACGACGACAAGAAGCAGGAAGCGCTGGACCTGATCGTGGAAACGATCGAGGCGCTCGGCAGCGAGCGCGGCGCGGAGGAAAAAATCTGGGGCTCGATGGTGAAGCAGACGCTGAAGCGCCGCAAGCCCGGCTTCAACGAGGCGTATTACGGATTCCGCTCGTTCAACTCACTGCTCGAAGAAGCGCAGGCGCGCAATCTGCTGAAGCTCGACCGCGACGACAAGTCCGGCGGCTACATCGTTCACGTGGCGAGCCACGACGAGGGCTGACGCGCCAGCGCTTTACTTCTCAAGCTTGAGGTTCGCTTCCTTGACGAGCCTCTGCCACTTCGCGATCTCGGACTTGATGTGGGCATTGAATTGGGCGGGCGAACTGCCGACCGGGATCGACCCGTCGGTCGCGAGGCGCGCCGCGACTTCCGGCTGACGCAGGCCTTCCACCATCGCGGCATTCAATTTCTTCACGATGGATTGCGGCACGGCGGCCGCCGTGATCACGCCGTACCATTGGTCCACTTCGTAACCGGGAACGCCTGACTCCGCGACGGTCGGCAGGTCCACGGAAGGCGAGCGCTTCGCGGCGGTGATCGCGATGCCGCGCAGCCGCCCCGCCTGCATCTGCACGCGGGTGCCGATCAACGAGCCGTAACCGACCTGCACTTCGCCGGCCATCATTGCCGGGATGACGGCGGCCGTGCCCTTATAAGGCACGTGGACGATCTTGACGCCCGCCATATGATTGAAGAGCTCGCCGGCAAAATGTTGCAGCGTATTGGCACCCGACGAGCCGAAATTAAGCTTGCCGGGGTTTGCCTTGGCATACGCGATCAGCTCCTGCACATTCTTCGCCGGCACGGACGGATGGATGTACATCACGTAAAAAAGCGAAGTCGCCTGCGTGATGCCCTGCAGGTCTTTCATGAGGTTATACGGCAGCGTCGAGTTGGTCGCGGAGTTGACCGAATTCGAAGCCGAGATGAGGCAGATCGTATAGCCGTCGGGAACCGCCTTGGCGGTGAACTCGACACCGATCGCGCCGCCCGCGCCGGTGCGATTGTCGGCAACGAACTGCTGGCCGAATTTCTCGGTCAGTTTCTGCGCGATCGTTCGCGCCGTGATGTCGGTGCCGGCGCCGGGCGCAAACGGCACGATGAACCGGACGGGCTTGTTCGGATAATCGGCCGCGGGATCTGCGGCGGAAGTTGGCGCAGCGGCACCGGCGAGCGCTGCCACGGTTGCCGATAAAGCCATTATTCGCTTATACATTGCTGCTTCTCCTCGTGCTTGCGGTTCTTATTCGAATCGTGCCGTCATTTTAGCCGCCGCCGGGTTATTCTGCCGCGCGGCGAACGCCGCGAACCGGTGCATGCTCAGAGCGCGCGGCGCTCCAGAAAGTTCCATGCGACGAGACTCGCATCGAGCGTCATCGACCTGCCGTCCGCGAGCTGCTTAACTTTCTCGAACGCAACCCGGCGAAATTCCGCGACTTCGCCGTCCTGGTTGCGCGGCACGAAATCGTGCGGCAATTCGAGATCGAACACAAAAATGGTCTCGGCCTGCACGCCTTCGGGCACCTCGCGCAGCACGTCGAAGCTTCCTGCCGCGAGCGCCTTGCGCGCAATCGCTTCCGCGACGCCCGCCTCTTCCCACGCTTCGCGCACGATTGTGGCGAGCGGATCGACGCCCGCGCACATGCCGCCGCCGACCAGATTGTCGAGCATCCCCGGATCGATCGGCTTGGTTGCGGCACGCCGCGCAATCCACATTTCGCCGCCACAGTATCCGTTGGCGTGCGCGGCGTACGTCATGGTGCCGAAAAAACGCGCGGCGGCGCGCTCGATGTGAAACAGCGGCGGCGCGTCGAACGCAGTTGTCACGGCATAGAGCTCGTCGCGCCAGCCGCCGATCGTCCCCTCCGCGTGCAGTTGCGCAACGACGCGTCCGATTTCGGCGGTGCGGGTGGCGGGATCGTCGAGCGCTTCGGCGAGGCGGACTCCACGCGCATCGCGCTTGAATATTTCCGGCCATTCGGCAAGACGCTGCGCATATGCCTTGCGCAGCCAGCCTACGCGGTTGTCGTCGCACAACAACGCCACATGAGCGGCCGGATCGAATCGCCCCGCGGCACGCCCGAGACTCGCCCGCGTTAAATCGCCGCCGCTCACTGGCGCCTGCCGCCGGTTTTACGGTGCAGGCGTACCGTTTGCCGCGCGCGCTCGGCTCGCTTGCGCATGCGCAGGTTGAGCAATTCCACCGCGACCGAGAAGGCCATCGCGAAGTAGATATACCCCTTCGGAACGTGGAAATGAAAGCCCTCGGCGACGAGGGCCATGCCGACCATCACCAGGAAAGACAAAGCGAGCATCTTGATCGTCGGGTGCGCGTCGACGAACTCGCCGATCGCTTTCGCGCCCCACATCATGACCGCGACCGCCAGCACGATCGCCGTCATCATCACCGGCACTTCGTCGACCATGCCGACTGCGGTGATTACCGAATCGAGCGAGAACACGATGTCGATGACGGCGATCTGCGCGAGCACGCCGCCGAAACTTGCGCGCACCTTGATGTCATGCTCGTCTTCCGGCGCCTCGAACGAATTGTGGATTTCATGCACGCTCTTCCACAGGAGAAAGAGCCCGCCGCCGATCAGGATAAGATCGCGCACGGATATTTCCCTGCCTCCCGCCGTGAACAGCGGATCGGTGAGCGTCATGATCCAGGCAAGCGACAGCAGCAGCGCGAGGCGCGCGACCATCGCCAGGCCCAGGCCCAGCCGCCGCGCGAGATTGCGCTGCTCGGCCGGCAATCGCCCCACGAGGATGGAAATGAAGATGATGTTGTCCACGCCCAGGACTATCTCGAGCGCGGTCAGCGTCGCCAGCGCAATCCAGGCGTTCGGGTCGGTCAACAGTTCCATTGTTTGCTCCGCAATGAGATTGGCGCGGCGAATCCCGCGCCCCGCCGGTCAGGCGCCGCGCAGATGCCAGGCCTTCGGCCGCAGGAATGTCTGGATGCCATAGGTGGATAGCGTCAGGCCGATACCCGAGTGCCCGGTGCCCGACCACGGCAGGCGCGGGCTCACGCGATCGCAGCAGTTCCAGTAGACCGAGCCGGTTTTCACCTGCGCGAGGATGCGCTCCGCGCGCGTGCGGTCGGGCGTGTAGACCCCGGCCGTCAAGCCGTATTCGGTGTCATTCATGAGACGCATCGCTTCGTCGTCGTCCCGCACTTTTTGAATCCCGATGACCGGGCCGAAACTCTCCTCGCGCATGAGCTCCATGCGATGATCGACGTCGCTCATGACCGTCGGCGCGAAGTAATTGCCCTTGCGCGCGAGCGGTTTGCCGCCGGCGAGCAGGCGCGCGCCTTTTTTGACCGCATCGGCAACCTGCCGCTTGAGCACCGCTAGCTGCGCCTTGCGCGTGAGCGGACCGATATAGGTCGCGTCGTCGCGCGGCTCACCCACCTTGAACCCGCGCACCGTCGCGACGAATGCCTCGACAAAATCGACGTAAATTTTTTCGTGCACGTACACGCGCTCGACCGCGCAGCAGCTCTGCCCCGTGTTGTAGAACGCCCCGTCAGCGACGCCGGCGGCGGCGACCTTTACGTCGACGTCGTCGCAGACGTAGACCGGGTCCTTCCCGCCGAGCTCGAGCTGAACCTTGATCATGCGCTTGCCCGCAGCGGCCGCGATTTTTGCGCCGGTCGCGTAGGAACCCGTAAAGAAGATTCCGTCGACGCTCTGCCGCGCAAGTGCCGCGCCGGCTTCACCGCCGCCGACGACCGGTACGAAAACATCGGCCGGCACGCCGGACGCGTGCACCAGCTTTGCGATTTCGAGGCCGGTCAGCGTCGCATATTCGGACGGCTTATAGAGCACCGCATTGCCGGTCAGGAGCGCCGGCACGAAAACGTTCGCGCCGACGAAGTACGGATAGTTCCAGGCCGAGATGTTCGCGATGACGCCGAGCGGCTCGAAGCTGATTTTCTCTTCCAGCTTCGCCCGCTCATCGGCAAGCACGGTCTCGTCGGCGACGAGACCCGCCGCATTCTCGATGAAAAAGTCGATGCGCGCGAGCACGCCCGTCAGCTCGTTGCGGGACTGCGCGATCGGCTTGCCCATTTCGGACGTGAGAATGCCCGCAAGCTCTTCGCGTCGGTTGACGAGCCCGTCGCGAAATCGCGCGATCGCAGCGATGCGCTCGCTTACCGGTGCCCGCGCCCAGGAGGGCTGCGCAGCGCGCGCGGCCGCATACTTGCGCCGCACGCTCGCTGCGGTATCCGCCGGGAGTTTCGCGATTACGGACTGCGTCGCGGGATTGACGATCTTCAGCATTGCCATTGCGGTCACGCGGTCTTGCGCACGGCGTGCAGGAATTCGTCGAGGATGGGCATTGGGCTCAATGTCGCGGGATCGGCCGGATCGAGAAACTCCGGGTGCCATTGCACTCCGAATACGTAGCCGGGCCCCTGCCAGCGCATTGCCTCGATAACGTTATCGGGGTCCGAATATGCCTCGACAACCAGATCGCGCCCGAGCTTTTTGATTGATTGATGGTGTATCGAGTTGACGCGCCCGCCGCGCTGGCCCGGATAGAGGCGCGCGAGACCCGACTCGGGCTCGAAGCGGATGTCGTGAAAATTTTTCTCGTACGTGTGCAATGCGCGATGCCCCAATGTATCCGGGAGCTCGGTGTTGATGTCCTGATAAAGCGTGCCGCCGAGCGCGACGTTGATAAGCTGTGCGCCGCGGCAGACGCCGAGCACCGGCTTCTTCGCGTCCATGAATTCGCCGAGCACTTCGAGCTCGTAGCGGTCGCGCACGCGGTCGCCGGCCCACTCCGGCTTGCGCGGCGTTTCGCCGTACGTCTCGGGCGCCAGGTCCGCGCCGCCCTGCAGGACGAGGCCGTCGAGCTCGCGCACGTAATCGGCGAGCCGCACGTTGCTGCGGTGAATGAGCCCGTCCTTGTCGACCGAGGGAATCATGAACACCATCACGTCGCGCGCCATGATCCAGTGCGCCATGGATTGCTCGAGATACTGGATCGTCTTGCTCTGGACGCTCGTGCTGTGCGGGTCCGGATGAAAGAGGCGCGCCGAGACGCCGATTTTCAGTGCCGTCATAATGCTGAGCTAAAGAGCCGCTCGAAATCGACACGCGTGCACGGCCGCGGATTGGTGCGATGGCAGATGTCGTCGACCGCCACGTCGAGCAAGCGCGGCAAGTGATCCTTCGTCACCTTGACCGCGCCGAGCGTCGCTGGAATTCCCAGCTCGCGCTTCAAGGCAGTGAGCCAGTCGACGAACGCCGCCGCGCTCGCATCCGGAGTCGGGCGCGCCACTCCAACCGCCTGCGCCATGATCGCGAAGCGTTCCGTCACGGCCGGTGCGTTGAACCGCATCACGTAATCGATCATGATGCCGTTGGCGAGACCGTGGTGCAGGTCCGCGACGGTCGACAGCGCGTGTGCGCACGAATGCGTCGCGCCGAGGTCCTTCTGGAACGCGACCGCGCCCATCATGGACGCCATCAGCATGTCCGAACGCGCCTGCAGGTTGCGCGGCTCGCGCACCGCCACCGGCAGCGCACGCGCGGCGATGCGTACGCCTTCGAGCGCGATGCCGTCGCACATCGGGTGGTAGCCCGCCGCGATGTACGACTCGATGTTATGCGTCAACGCATCCATGCCGGTCGCCGCGGTCACGTTGGCGGGCAAGTCGAGCGTCAGCTCGGGATCCGCGAAAACCGCCCTCGCGAGCAGCTTCGCCGAGAAAACGATTTTCTTGATGTGCGTCGCGTCGTCCGATATCACGCTCGAGCGGCCGACTTCGCTGCCGGTGCCGGCGGTCGTCGGCAGCGCGATGAAGCACGGCAGTTCATGCTTGATCGCTCTCACCTGCGGGTGGTCCCACGCATACTCGAGCACGCTGCCCGGGTGCACGGCCATCAGCGCGACCGCCTTGGCCACATCCAGCGCCGCGCCGCCGCCGAATCCGATCACCGCGTCGGCGCCGTGCGCCTTGAACGCGGCGACGCCCTCCTCAACCTGGCTCTTGACCGGGTTGCCCGCGACGCCTGTGTATGCCGCTACCGCAAGACCGGCGAGCGTGGACTCGAATTCTGCGAGTAGCGGCAAAGCCGCGACACCCCTGTCGGTGACGATCAGCGGCCGTTTGCAGCCCTGCGCCTTGAGGTAAGGCGCAGCTTCGCGCCGCGCGCCTGCGCCAAAATGGATTTCCGTGGGAAAAGCGAAACGATGGATCGTCATGCGGGGTGAATCAGATGATTTCGAAGTAACGCTTCATTTCCCAGTCGGTGACCGCGTCCTGGAACTGGCGCCATTCCCACTCGCGGGTTTTCACATAATGATCGACGAATTCGGCACCGAATAGTTCGCGGGCGATCTTCGACTTCTTCAGATTGGCGGTCGCTTCCATGAGGTTGCGCGGCAGGCGCGGGATGCGCGCCGCCTTGGCGCTGTCGCCCTCGAGCGGCGCGGTGGTGAGCTTCAGGTTTTTCTCGATGCCGTAGAGCCCGGCAGCGACGCATGCCGCGACGGCGAGGTAAGGATTGCTGTCCGCGCCGGGGCAGCGCGTCTCGATTCGCGTCGATTTTTCCGAGCCGGCGATGACGCGCAGGCTTGCCGTGCGGTTGTCCATGCCCCACGTCGCCTTCACGGGCGCCCAGAAGCCATCGACCAGCCGCTTGTAGCTGTTGATCGTCGGCGCAAAGAAGACCTGGATGTCTTCAAGCAGGTGCAACTGCCCCGCGAGATAGCTTTCGAACACCTTGCTCATGCGCCGCGGCGAGCGCGCGTCGTAGAAAACATTGCGCTTGCCGTCGGACAGGCTCTGGTGCACGTGGCCGCTGCACCCCGGGTACTGCGTGCTCCACTTCGCCATGAAGCTCGGCATGATGCCGAAGCGCTGGCCGATTTCCTTCGCGCCCGTTTTGAAGAGAACCGCGCGGTCGGCCGCTTCGAGCGCCTCCGAATACAGGATTGCCGCTTCGTAAACGCCGGGCCCCGTTTCGGTGTGCAGGCCCTCGATTGGAATCCCGAAGCGCGGCATCTCTTCCATCAGCGCCTTGAAGAACGGCTGGTTCTGGCCGGCGCGGATCAGCGAGTAGCCAAACATGCCGGGAGTGATCGGCTCGGGCTGCGCGAAATTCTTCGCGGCGAACGTCTGCGGCGTCTCGCGAAAGTTGAACCATTCGTATTCGACGCCCGCGAGCGCCTTCAGTCCGCGTTTCGCAGCGCGCGCCAGGACGCGTTTCAGGACCTGGCGTGGGCAGACCGGCGACGGTTCGCCCTTGTCGTCCACAAAGTCCGCCAGGAAGAATGGCACGTCGTCGTCCCACGGCACGCGCCGATGCGTGGCGAGATCGATTTTCGCCAGCGCATCGGGAAACCCGGTGTGCCACCCGGTCCATGTCGTGTTGTCGTAGCACTGGTCCGCCATGTCCCAGCCAAAGACGACATTGCAGAAACCAAAACCACTGTCGGCGGCGGACGCGAATTTTTCCTTGTGCAGATATTTGCCGCGCAGGACGCCGTCGATGTCCGTGACCGCGACTTTCACCCGCGCGGCCGGGGACGCTTTGACGAGATCGACGATTTTCCGGTCGCTTGGTTTTGCGGTTGTCATTCTGGCTGTCCCCCTGATGCCGGCCGATGCGTGAGAGGCAGAGAATTATGCCCCATTAACCGAATCAGTAGGCCGTTCTGGCCTCCTGCGCCGCCTCGGCGAGCAACCACGCGCGAAACGCCGCGACCGTCGGCCGCTGCAGCGACGCTTGCGGGCAGACGAGGTAATACGCGGAACTGAGCGGGACCTGCAGCTTGAAGGGCAGTACGAGCCGGCCGACAGCGAGCTCGGGTGCAGCAAGCACCGGAAATGTCGCGACCACCCCGACCGCATCGGCCGCCGCTTCGATTGCGAGCACCGGCTGGCTGAAGTGCGAGCCGCGCCGCGTGTCGATATCTTCGACCCCGGCGGCCCTGATCCACACGTCCCAGAATGCGATCCCGTCGTACAATTCGCCGGTGTCGTCATGCACGAGCGGATAGTCCTTCAGGTCGGCCGGCTGGCGCAGGCGCTTTGCGCCTTTCTGCTTTTCCCCTTTCTGCTTTTCACCTTTCACGCCTTTGCTGAACTGCGGACTGCACAGCGGCGCCAGCGTAAGCGGAAAAAGCTTGTCCGCATTGAAGCCCGGGAATTCGCCGTGCCCGTAAAGTATCGCGACGTCGGAATCTTCGAGCCAGTTTTCGACCGTCGCACGCTCGACGGCATTGTCGTGGCCGCGCCGGTTGACCAGCCGCGTGCGCGCGGTGATGCGCACATCGACGTCCGGCTGCGCGGCGAAAAACCGGTGCAGCCTCGGCACCAGCCAGCGCGTCGCGAACGACGGCGCAACGCTCACCGTCAGCCGTCCGCTGTCCGCACGCGGGCGCATTCGACTCACGGCGTCCGCAAGCACGCCGAACGCTTCGGTCAACCGCGGCAGAGCGTCCCGCGCGGCCTGCGTGAGTTGCAAGCCGCGTCCGACCCGCGCGAACAGCTCGACGCCGAGATGCTCCTCGAGCGCCTTGATCTGATGGCTGATCGCGGCTGGAGTGACGTTCAACTCCTGCGCCGCGCGCTTGAAGCTCAAGAGCCGCGCCGCCGTCTCAAAGGCTTTCAATGCATTCAGCGGCGGCAGTCGTTCCGACATAGATTAGTTTTTCTAAGTTGACAAGTTAAAATATATCATGTGTTGCGATGCAACAAACCGCGATTTTCTAGGTCTATCATGATGTTCGAGGACGTCTGACAAAGTTAAGGTAGTTCGACAGACGATAGTTTTATTAAAGTTTTATGAAAGGGAAACCATCATGAGTTATGTCAAAAAAGAAACGAAATCAGCTCTTTACGCCGGCGTCGGCGAATTGGCCGTCAATGAAATTCAACGCGAAATGGCGATGGATGTCATGCGCCAGGCCGACGGGATCGCCAACGCAATCGTGTGGACAGTAAATGCGGTGCGCGGGCTGTTCAACCGCACCGGCGGCAGTGGCGGCCGTCTGATCCATAACCACTAAGCAACGCGGGCACCGCCCGCGTAATGAGAGCGGCATGCGTGCGGGAGAATCCGCCGCATTGAAGAAAAAACCCGGCGCAGGCCGGGTTTTTGTTTTTGGGCCGTCCGTCTCTCAACCGCCCGCTGGTTCCGCGAGCATCTTCTCGATTTCGCGCACGAGCCGACTGTCCGACGGGGTGGTCGCGCTGCCGTAAGCCATCACGCGATTGCCACTGCGGTCGATCAGATACTTGTGGAAATTCCAGCCGGGCGCCCCGCCGCCTTTCTGCGCCAGCGCGAGGTAGAACGGATTCGCGTTGCGTCCGGTGACTGTCGTCTTCTCGAACATCGGGAAGCTCACGCCGTAGTTGAGCTTGCAGAACTCGGCGACTTCCTTGTTGCTCGCCGGCTCCTGGCCGCCGAAGTCGTTCGAGGGAAAACCGACGATGACGAGGCCGCGCTTCTGATAGCGCTTGTAGAGAGCCTCGAGCCCTTCGTATTGCGGTGTGTAGCCGCATTGACTCGCGGTATTCACGACCATCACCACCTTGCCCGCGTAGTCACACAACGATTGCGGCTTGCCGCTCAGGAGCTCGGGAAACTTATGGTCGAGAAGCGCTTTGCACTCGGCCGCGCTTGCGCCGGCCGCGCCGAGTATCCACAGCAAACTCAATGCGAAGGCTGCCTTCGTGCCCATCTTTTACTTCATCAGCTCTGCGCTGCGCTTCACGGCTTTCACGATATTGATATAGCCGGTGCAGCGGCACAGGTTGCCCTCGAGCCCGTGATAGATCTCGTCGTCGGTCGGGTTCGGGTTGTCTTTCAGAAACGCGCTGATCGCCATGATCATGCCCGGCGTGCAGAAGCCGCATTGCAGCGCGTGGCAGTCGGTGAACGCCTGCTGCACCGGATGGAGCTTGTCGCCCTTCGCCATCCCTTCGATAGTCACGATATCCGCGCCGTTCGCCTGCGCGGCGAGCATCGTGCAGGACTTCACCGCGCGCCCGTCGAGATGAATCGTGCAGCAGCCGCATTGGCTCGTGTCGCAGCCGATGTGGGTGCCCGTCAGGTTGAGCTGGTCGCGGAGTACATCGACGAGCAAAGCGCGATCTTCGACTTCGCGCGCGTGCCTGGTGCCGTTTACCGTGAGTTCGATTTTCGCCATGGGAACGATCGCCTGTTTATTTTTCGCTTGTTGGATCAGCCGGCCAGCAACTGCTGCACGGCGCGCTTGGTCATCACGCGAACGAGATTCGCGCGATATTCGCGCGTTGCGTGAATGTCTTCGTTCATGTCGCTCGCGTCGAGCTTGAGCCCTTCGAGCACCGCCGGGTCGAGCTTTTTCGTCAGCGCCTGTTCCGCTTCGCTCCACCGGAAGACGCCCGACGACGCACCGGTCACGCCGACCCGCACGCCGGATGCGGTTTCCGCGACGAACACGCCGGTCATCGCGTAACCGGACGCCGGATGCGCGAATTTCTTGTACGCCGCCCGCTTGGGAATGTTGAAAATCACGCGCACGACGATTTCACCTTCCTCGAGCGCGGTCGCGAACATGCCCTGGAAAAAGTCGCCCGCGGCGATCTTGCGCTTGCTCGTTTCAATCGTCGCATCGAGCGCGAGCACCGCTGCCGGGTAATCGGCCGCCGGATCGTTGTTCGCGACCGAGCCGCCGATCGTGCCGCGGTTGCGCACCTGCGGATCGCCAATCTCGTTTGCGAGCGCGGCCAGCGCGGGCAGCGATTTTTTGACCACCGCCGAAGCCGCGACTTCGTAATGCCGTGTCGCTGCGCCGATCACAAGCTGTCCGCCCTTGACCTCGATTCCGCGCAACTCGGCAAGCCCGCCGATATCGACCAGGTGCGACGGCTGCGCGAGGCGCTGCTTCAACGTCGGAATCAGGGTCATGCCGCCGGCGAGCAGCTTTGCCTCCGGATTCGCCGCCAGCAGCGACTGGGCTTCGGCGAGCGATTTGGCCTTCACGTAATTGAATTGAAACATGCGACTCCCTATGCGCTTCGGTTGTGCTGTGCCGCTTTGAGCGAATGCCATACGCGGCTCGGCGTGTACGGCATGTCGAGATGGCCGACGCCCGCCGGGCGCAGCGCGTCCGTCATGGCATTGGCGATGGCGGGCAATGAGGCGGTGCAGCCCGATTCTCCCACGCCCTTCGCGCCGATCGCGTTGAGCTTGCTCGGCAGCGGATGGTCCCCCACGTTGATGTCGCGCACAAGCCCCGCCCGCGGCATGCCGTAATCCATGAAGCTGCCGGTCAGCAATTGGCCGCTCGCGCGATCGTAAACGACCTGCTCCTGGAACATCTGGCCGGCGCCCATCGTGACGCCACCGTGGACCTGACCTTCGACGATCTGGTGATTGATGACTACGCCGCAGTCGTCGACCGCGACGTACGCAGCGATCTCGGTCACGCCGGTATCCGGGTCGATCTCGACTTCGGCGATATGGCAGCCGTTCGGCCATGTCGAGCCGACGGTCGCTTCGGCGAGCGTGTTCATCGGATGCGGATGACGGCCCGCCAGTTTTTTCGCGAGATCGATCAGGCCGATCGCCTTGTCGCCGTCGCGCGAGCGGAATGCGCCCTGCGAAAAATCGATTTGCGACGGCTCGAGCTCGAGTTCCTCGGCGGCAAGCGGCTTCGCCTGCTCGATCAATTTGTCGGCGGCGACCTTGCATACGCTGCCAACACCGGCCATCGAGCGCGAGCCGCCGGTATGGTTGCCGACGAGAACATGCGCCGGGTCGGATTCGCGCAGCGTGACCATTTCGTTCGGAATGCCGAGCGTGTCTGAGATCACCGAGGTAAACGTCGTTTCGTGCCCCTGACCCGATGACAGGCTCACGGTGTACGCGGTCAGCTTGCCCGCGCCGTCGAATTCGAGCGCAACCTGGTCTTTCGGAAAAACGCCGGCGCCAGTCGCCTCGATGATGGTCGAGAGCCCGATACCGCGCAGTTTTCCGCGCCGCTTCGCTTCCGCTCGCCGCGCTTCGAAGCCTTTCCAGTCCGCCGTTTTGAGCGCCTGCTCGAGGCACCCCGCAAAATCCGAAGGCTCGTAAACGCCGACCGTCGGCGTCTTGTACGGGAACGCTTCGGGCGGGATGAAGTTGCGGCGCCGCAGTTCGCTGCGCTCGATCTTCATTTCATCGGCGGCGCGATCGACGAGGCGCTCGACCGCGTACGCGATGTCCGGACGTCCGGCGCCCCGGTACGCCGCTACCGGCACAGTGTTCGTCAGCACTACTTTGAAGCTGCCGTACAGCGCCGGCGTTTTGTACACGCCCGTCATCAGAGTCGCAGGATTGCGCAAATGGCTGATCGAGCCGGTCGGCGTCAGGTACGCGCCCATGTCGCAGCGAAACTCGTAGCGCGCGCCGAGGAATTTTCCGTCGCGGTCGAGCGCGAGCTCGCCGGCGATTTCGAGATCGCGGCCGTGCGCGTCGGACATGAAGCCCTCCGCGCGCGTGCCGGTCCACTTTACCGGCCGGCCGAGCTTTTTCGCTGCGATCATCAGCGCGCCGTGTTCGGGATAGACGCCGCTGCGCTGGCCGAAGCTGCCGCCGACGTCGCCCGAGCGCACCTTTCCAGCACATTGGGATCCTAAGCTTAGAATTCCACGTGGACAAGTTGTCGCG
>JADMIO011107752.1_pt1 | contig 44480 bp, 34 predicted proteins | sample 8958161 | NCBI WGS metagenome assembly JADMIO01 (sample SAMN16585339, study PRJNA669376) | soil metagenome | isolation source: Crop rotation soil | place: USA: Cullars Rotation, Alabama | collected 2011
GCGACAACTTGTCCACGTGGAATTCTAAGCTTAGGATCCCAATGTGCTGGAAAGGGGGCCGGTGCCGAAGTGCCAGGTGATGTTGTCCGAGAGGCCGTCGGGGTGGCACGAGCCGCAGTCGGACCAGGCGTCCTTGGACCAGCGGCCGCGGCCGGTGAAGTAGAAGCGGCGGCCCTGCTGGGCGTCGGCCTCGGTGGTGGCGATGGTCGTCGACTCGATGGTGGCCTCGAGCTTCTGATCGGCGAGGTTGACGACGCCGAGGGCGCGGGTGACCCAGCAGTTGACGAAGGCGCGGCCGCCGGCGTGGCGGATGGCGATGCCGGTCGGGTTCTGGCAGGCGACGGTGCTGCCAACGGGGACCGTGTTGAGCTCGATCTGCTGGGCGGCGGGGTGGCCGAGCTCGGGCTCGGTGCCGTCGTAGGTCACGCGCTGGATGATGTCGGCGCCGCGGGCGACGTAGTAGGCGGTCTTGTCGCCGACGAAGCCGACGTCGACGGTGTCGGCGAGGAAGAAGCGCGGCTCGGTGAGCTGGTCGCGGACCAGCCGGGCGAGGTTGTTGGTGCCGAGCGCGCCGCGGTCCTCGAGGTTGAGCTCGAGGTCGGCGACGTACGCGACCGGCTGGACGTTGGTGCGGAAGTTGTCGGGGCCGACCGGCGAGGCCGACACCGACGGGATGTAGATCTTGTCGCCGATGATCTGGACCGCCCACAGCTGGTTGGGCGAGGTCATGACGGTGGCGGTGCCGTCGGGGAGGGTGCTCGGGAAGAAGCCGGAGTCGAGCGGCGCCAGGGTGATCGCGGTGGTGGCCTCGAGCGTGCCGCTGTTGTAGCGGCGGATCTTGCCGGTGCGGCTGGTGTCGGTGCCCTCGAGGCCGCTGGGCTCGCCGAAGAACTCGGGGACGACGATGATCTCGTCGTCGTCGTTCTGGTCGCCGTCGTTGGTGACGGCGAGGGCGCGCGGGTGCAGCGGCCCGTCGATCGCGCCGGTCTCGGTCATGGTCGCGGTCTCGATGACCGCGATGCGGCCCTCGGCGAACTCGGCGACGTAGAGGTACTTGCCGGTGGGCGAGAGCGCGAGGCCGACCGGCTCGGAGCCGACGGCGACCGAGGTGCCGACCTGGGGCGCGTCGTCGAGGCTGGTGATCTTGGTGACGGTCGCGGCGGCGCGGTTGGCGACGAAGGCGGTCTTGTTGTTGGGGTGGATGACGACCGCGCTGGGCTCGTCACCGGTCGTGAGGCGTGCGGTCCGGGTGTTGGTGGCGGTGTCGAAGACCGACACGGTGTCGTCCTCGGGGTTCACCATGACGACCCGGCTGTCGTCCTCGGAGATCGCGATGGTGCCCGACTTGGACGGGCCGCTGGCGACCACCACGTTCTCGGTGGCGTCGGGCTCGACGCCGGCGTCGACGTCGTCATCGCCCGCAGGCGCGTCATCGCTGTTGCAGGCTGCAGCCGCCAGCGCGGCCAGGGCGAACGCGCTCACCACTCGCAAGGCTCGTCTCATGTGTGCTCCTCCAGGTATCGAGGGGTCCTATAGCGACGGACGTGCCAGCCCGGCCGATCGCCAGTTCCATCGCCGATCCGCAGACTTGGATCGGTGACGCGGCGTCGCTGTCGTGATCCAGGCGTCCCCGGGGCCCGGCCGTGCCCGTAGTGTGCCTGGCCGGCCAGGCCGTGACGCGGTTGGCGGGGGGAAACTCCCTACGGGAGCTAGTGCTCCCGACGAGATTCTCGCGATCGAGCGGCGATCTCCGCCTCCGCAGGTCGGCCCGGCGGCAGGTCGGGAGGATGCTGATGTGGGGTATAGTCGCGCCGATGTCGATCTGGCAGACCGCGCGAGACAGCGAGGTCTCGACGGGCGTGGAGGGTCCTGCGGTCCCCGGGGCCGTCATTGTATGGAGCGGTGACGAGCCGGCGTTGATGCCGATGCGGTTGCCGCAGCCTGGCCTCATCATCGGACGGGAGTTGCTCGGACCGACGTGCACCGACGACCGCATCTCGCGGCAGCACGCGCGGGTGCGCTGGAACGGGCAGAGCTTCGCGGTCGCCGACCTGGGCAGCCGCAACGGCACCTACGCGGGCGGCCAGGTCATCGTCGACGGTGAGATCACGGTCTCCCCGCCCTGCGTGCTGCGGACCGGCCGCACCGTGAGCATCCTGGTCGCCGACATCCGGCGCTACGAGGACGCCAAGGTCGACACCCGCGGCGAGGTCGTGGTGGGGCCGTCGCTCGGTGAGGCCTGGCAGCAGGTCGAGCGCGCGGCGCGGACCGGCGAGACCTTGCTGCTCACCGGCGAGAGCGGCACCGGCAAGGAGCTGGCGGCGCGCGCCTTCCATCGGGCCAGCGGCGCCACCGGCGAGCTGATCGGCGTCAACTGCGCCGCGATCCCGGCGGGCGTCGCCGAGCGGCTGCTGTTCGGGGCCAAGAAGGGCGCCTACTCGGGGGCCGATCGCGACGCCGACGGCTACCTGGTCACCGCCGACAACGGCACCTTGTTCCTCGACGAGATCGCCGACCTCGATCTGCAGGTGCAGGCCAAGCTGCTGCGGGTGCTCGAGACCAAGGAAGTGCTGCCGCTGGGCGCGTCGAAGCCGCGCACGATCGTCGTCAAGGTGGTGGTGGCGACGCTGCGAGACCTGCGCGCCGAGGTCACCGCCGGCCGCTTCCGCGACGACCTCTATTACCGGATCGGGCGCCCCGAGGTCCGGCTGCCGCCGCTGCGCCAGCGCCTCGAGGAGATTCCCTGGCTGGTCTGGCGCGAGGTCAACAACGCGGCGCCCGGGCTGAGCGTGCACTCGACGCTGATCGAGGCCTGCCTGGTGCGGCCGTGGCCGGGCAACGTGCGCGAGCTGCTGGGCGAGATCCGGCGGTCCGCGCTGACCGCGGTCGAGACCGGCAAGAAGGTGGTCCGCGCCGAGGAGCTCGAGGCCTCGGCGGGGATGATCCTGGCCGGCGCCCTGGGCCCGGCCACCGTCGACAACCAGGCCCGGACCACGCTGCCCGCGGGGCCGGCGCGCAAGCGACCGGCGACCATCCCCGAGCACACCGTCATCGCCGACACCCTGCGACGCGAGGACGGCAACGTCACCCGCGCCGCCCGCGCGCTCGGCCTGCACCGCAACCAGCTGCGGCGCTACCTGGCCCGCCACGAGGAGCTGGCGGCGATCGTGCGGACCGGCAAGGACGAGGACGAGGGCGACGACAGCATCGGCGGCGATCCCGGCGATTGATCGCGGGCGCGGGGGGCAACCCTACAGCAGCTTGTTCTTCCGCATCAGCCAGAGCAGCGCGACGGTGATGATCGCGGCGACCCCCCAGAAGACGAAGTAGCCGTGCTGCCACTTGGTCTCGGGGAGCACCTCGAAGTTCATGCCGTAGACCCCGCACAAGAAGGTCAACGGCAGGAAGATCACGCTGACCACGGTCAGCCGGTTCATCACCTTGTTGGTGCGATAGCCGACCATCGACATGTAGTTGTCGAGGGCGCTGGTGAGGATGTCGCGATCGACGAGCACGTCCTGGAGGACCCGCTCGATGGTGCCGACCATGTTGGCGAGGAACGGCTGGGTGGCCTCGCTGACGAACGCCGACTTGCGGGTCGAGAGCTCGGTCAGCACCGAGCGCGCCGGCAGCACCACCTTGCGCAGGTGGAGGAGATCGGCGCCGAGCTCGGAGGCGATGCCGAACACCGACTCGTCGATCTCGCCGGTGAGGCTGGCCTGCACCGCGTCGACGCGCTCCTCGAGCTTCTTGTGCACTGACAGGTAATTGTCGATGAGGTGATCCCACAGCTCGTAGAGCAGGAAGCTGGGGCTCTTGGCGAAGCGGATGAAGTCGGCGCGGTACGAGCGGCGCACCGCCTCGAGGAACACCGGCTGGCCGCGGTGCATCGTGAGCAGGAAGTGCTCGCCGACGATGGCGTCGACGCGCTCGAGCTCGAACTTGTGGCCGATCATCCGGCACCCGGTCATCACCAGGTGGATGTAGTTGTCGTAGCGGCCGATCTGGGTCGCCGGCTCCCGGGTCATCGCGTCCTCGACGATCTCGGGCGCGCACAGCTCGAGCTTGCCGAGCAACCGGCGGGCCTCGTCGCGCTGGGCGACGTCGACGTCGATCCACACGAACTTGCCGAGCTTGATCGAGGGCGCGACCTCGGTGATCGCGATCGACCGCAGCTCCTTGGTCGTGAAGTCGAGCTCGGTGATGGAGAGCAGCTGATCGGGGCCGCTACCACCCGCGGCCGCCAGGGCCAGCGATGAGGCGGGCGAGGTATCGAGCTTGGCGGGATCGACCGGCACGCCGCCATGCTACGCGAGAACCCGGGGCCCCGGGTCAGTGGCAGTTCGAGAACGACACCTTGCCCTTGAGGCTGAAGCCGTCGGTCTGGCAGTCGAGCTCGGCCTTGCCCTCGACGTTCTTGACGTCGTTGATGGTGCTGTTCTGGTCCGACACCGAGAACGGGCCGCAGGCGCCGAGATAGACGCCTTGCTTGGAGTCCTTGGGGAACACGTAGACGTCGCCGGCGCCGCTCTGGCTCGACGCGATCGCGATGCGGACCCCGGCGCTGGTGACCAGCGAGACCCCGGTGTAGCCGTAGGCGCGACCGGAGCGACAGCTCGACAGCGTCTGCTTCTCGCCGTTGACGGTCACCTCGCCGCTGAGCTTGTTCGAGCAGGCGCCGAGCAGGAGCGCCATCACCAGGACCGATCCGGTTGCCAGCTTCATATGACCAGCTAACACCAGGCCGCGGCGGCGTGCGCACCATGATCGCGCTTTGCCGGGAGCGCTCGCCCGGGCTCAGACCCGCCCGGCCCAGGCGAAGCCGCGCTCGAGGAAGCGGCCGCGGACCGCGGCGAAGCGATCGTCGGCGAGCGGGCCGCGCGCCACCAGCGACGCGTTGCCGAGCAGGTGGTCGAGGCTCGAGGTCCCGACGATCGCGGTCGAGACCCCGGGGAAGTGGGCGGCGAAGCGCAGCGCCAGCTCGTGCCAGCCGAGCTCGCCGGGATCGAGGCCGAGGCCGCGCCAGCGCACCCAGTACGGCTCGGCCTCGTCGCCGGTGGGCCGCTCGGGGAACCGCCACGGCGCGTTGGCGACCGGGCGCTTGGCGATGACCCCGACGCCGGCGACCCGGGCGCGCTCGATCGCCGAGGCGGCGCGCTGGTCGCACAGGTTGAGCGAGGTCTGGATGGCGCCGAAGCAGCCCAGCGCCAGCGCGGTGTCGAGCTCGCGATTGTCGCCGGAGTAGGCCGCGACCCGGACCTTGCCGGCGCCGACCGCGTCGACGAGGGCGCGGACCACATCGCCCTGGGCGAGCAGCTCGGCGCCGCACGAGTGCAGGTGGACCACATCGATCCAGTCGGTGCCCAGGCGGCGCAGGGCGTCGTCGATGCCCAGGGTGACGGCGGCCGCGGCCCAGTCGGCGACGCCGGCGACGCCGTAGCCGACCTTGGTCGAGAGCACGACCTGATCGCGGCGGCCGCGCAGGCAGCGGCCGAGGCGCGCCTCGCTGCAGCCGTACGAGCGCGCGGTGTCGATGAAGGTGATCCCGGCCTCGAGGGCGCCGGCGATGACCGCGTCGGCGGCCCGATCGTCCTGGGCGGGATCCCCGAGCTGGCCGGCGCCGAGGCCGAGCGCCGAGACCTGGAGGCCGGTGCGCCCGAGCGGGCGCTGCGCGATGACGGTCATGACCCGGTCGATAGCAGGCGACGTGCCACGGCCGCGCGAGGCGAACCGCGGGGTTGGCGCGACGACGACGTTGCGGTTGTCGACGACGTCGCGGGCCGCGACGCGATCCAGCCGGCGATCCGTGGCGTAGAGTCCGGGCGATGTTCCTGCACAGCTTCGAGCACGGCCTGGCGGTGCGCAGCCGCGGCGCCGGTCGGCCGCTGGTCTATATCCACGGCCTCGGCGAGACCGGGATGTGCTTCGACGGGCTGGCCCGCCACGCGGCGCTGGCGGACCGCCGTCACCTGCTGGTCGACCTGCCCGGCTACGGCCGCTCGCCGCATCCCACCACCGTCGGCGATCTGGTCGCGGTCGCGGATCAGCTGGCGGACTGGCTGACCGCTCGCGCGATCGCCGGCGATGCCCGGCCGGTGCTGATCGGGCACTCGATGGGCGGGGTGCTGGGCACGCTGATCGCCGAGCGCCACCCCGCGCTGCTGGGCGGCCTGATCGACGTCGACGGCAACGTCTCGTCGGGCGATTGCACCTTCAGCGCGGGCATCGCGGCCCAGCCGCTCGAGGGCTTCGTGACCACCGGCATTGCGCGGATGGCCGACTCGACCTATCGCGACGGCATCGAGCACCTGGCCCTGCGCGGCGCGTACGCCGGCCTGCGGCTGGCGGACCCGCGCGCGATCCACCGTCACGCCCAGGATCTGGTCGCGATGTCGGCCGCCGAGGATCTGGCCGATCGGCTGGCCCGGCTGCGCTGCCCGACCGGCTACCTCGCCGGGGTGCCCGGCGGCGCCTGCCCGCGCTCGCTCGAGCTGCTGGAGCGCGCCGGGGTGCCGCTGATCCGGATCGAGCCCGCCGGGCACTGGCCGTTCGTCGACCAGCTCGAGGCGTCAGCGACCGCGATCGCCGGGCTGCTGCGCGCCTGGTCCTGATCGCGTGTCGTGACCACCCCCGGTGCGCGACCGCGCCGGAGCTTGCCGGGACGTCGCCGAGGGCGGTGGCGCCGGTGCTCGCCGGCAGCGCTGGCACGTCGGCTGCTGTAGGCGAGCGCATGATGAAGACCATCGCCCGCTACCTTCCATTCACCGCCCTCGCCCTGTCGCTGTCGCTCGCTGCCTGCGGCGGCGGCGACGACGACGACAAGGCCACCAAGGATCAGGCCGTCACCGAGCTCTGCGCCTGCGCGGTCGATCCCCAGGAGGGCGAGACCCAGGCCGACTGCGAGGCCACCGTCACCCCGCTGTGGGCGAGCGCCAGCCAGGCCTGCTTCGACTGCGTGGTCGCCGCCGCCGACAAGTGCGGCGACATGGAGGCCTGCTTCGAGAAGTGCCCCAGCATCGACAACGACGAGTGATCGTCGCGCCCGCTCAGCGATAGCCGCCGACGGTGATCCCGGCGTACGGCAGCCAGTAGGTGCCACCCTCGCGGTCCTTGTCGGGGTGGTCGCTGGCGATCCAGCCGCTGCCGAGGGTGAAGCGGACGAACACGGGATCGGTGCGGAGCTCGAGGCCGCCCTCGAGGTTGGCCCACATCGCGTCGGCGCCATCGTCGTCGACGGGGCAGCCGTCGATGCAGATGTCGGGCTCGTCGTAGTTGCCGACCGACAGGCCGGCGCCGGCGAACAGGCGCAGCTTGCCGGTCGGCGAGTAGACGCGCGGCATCACCGCCGCCTGCATGCCGCTGAAGCCGACGCCGACGCCGCCCGACAGCGCCAGCCACTCGGTGGCCTCGTACTGCACGTCGAGGCCGATCGAGCCGACCGGGGTCGCGAACCCGAAGACCAGGCCGACGTCGAGCCCCGGCGCCCACGCGGAGGGCGTCGCGACCGGCGCCGCCGCCGGCGTCGTGGCGGCGACCATGCCGGGCGCGTCGACCGGGGCGGTCTGGGCGTGCGCGGTCGACGCGAGGGTGGTGGTGGCGAGGGCGGCGGCGAGGACGGTGAGGAGCTTCATGGCGAACATCCTGGTGACGATGACCAGGGCTTCAGCAACCGACGTGCCGGGCCGCAACCCCGTGATCGCCGGTGGTTTGCCGCCCGGCTTGCCGTCGGGGATCCACCAGGTGTCAGCCGCGCTCGACACCTGCGCAGGGCGCGGGCGCTACCCTGGCGGCCATGACACGCGACCTGACCTGGCGGCTCCTCGACCATGTCGACGGGCACGACTACGGGGTTTTTCGCACCCGGCGCTTTCGCGCCGCGCATCCCGAGACCGGCGACGCGCGCACCTACTCGGTGCTCGACGTCGGGGACTGGGTCAACATCATCGCGCTCACCCGCGATGATCGGGTGGTGGTGGTCAGCCAGTTCCGCCACGGCAGCCAGACCGTCCACCTCGAGATCCCCGGCGGCGCGATCGACCCCGGCGAGGATCACGGCGACGCCGCCGCACGTGAGCTGGCCGAGGAGACCGGCTACACCTCGTCGCGCTGGCAGTACCTCGGGGCGGTCGAGCCCAACCCGGCGCTGCAGGGTAACCGCTGCTTCACCTGGCTCGCGCTCGACGCCGAGCCCGCGCAGGCGGCGACCCCCGACGCCGGCGAGGTGCTCGAGCTCGGCTTGTTCCCGCTCGCCGAGATCGGCGCGATGATGCGCGATGGCCGGATCCGCCACGCGCTGGTCATCACCGCGTTCGCGCACCTGATGCTCGCCGCGGGAGGCCTCGCCCGACCGCCGGCGTAGCGGGGTACACTCCGACGTCGTGCTCGAGGTCTCGCCAGCATACGAGCTCGAGGCCGCCGTCGGACGCGGCGGGATGGGCACGGTGTACCGCGCGCGCGATCGACGCAGCGGGCGGCGGGTGGCGATCAAGGTGCTCGATCGCGCCACCGACGACGGCGTCGCGCGCTTCGTGCGCGAGGCCCAGGCGCTGGCGGCGCTCGAGCACCCGGCGATCGTCGCCTACATCGATCACGGCGCCGCGGCCGGCGGCGTGCACTGGCTGGCCACCGAGTGGCTCGAGGGCGAGACCCTGGCGACGCGGCTCGAGCGCGGCCGGCTGACCGCCGAGGACACCGTGGCGCTGGCGCGCCGGATCGCCGACGCGCTGGCGGCGGTGCACGCCCGCGGCATCGTCCATCGCGATCTCAAGCCGTCGAACCTGTTCCTGGTCGGCGGCGAGATCGCCGCGATCAAGCTGCTCGACTTCGGGGTCGCGTTCCTCGACGAGAGCCAGTCGACCACCCGCACCGGCGCGCTGGTCGGCACCCCCGAGTACATGGCGCCCGAGCAGGCCCGCGGCGACAAGGGCGTCGATGCCCGCGCCGACGTGTTCGCGTTCGGCTGCGTGCTCTACGAGTGCCTGGCCGGGGTCGCGGCGTTCGGGGGTGAGCACCTGGCGGCGGTGCTCGGCAAGATCCTGTTCGCGACCCCGACGCCGCTGGCGGTCGTGGCGTCGGCGACGCCGCGCGGGCTGGCGGCGCTGATCGGCCGGATGCTGGCCAAGGCGCGCGAGGACCGACCCGCCGACGGCGCCGCGCTGCTGGCCGCGCTCGACGAGCTGGGCGAGCCGAGCCGCGATCATGGCCCCGAGGACACCTCGGGCTTCGGCTGGCACGAGCGCCAGGTGGTCAGCGTGGTGCTCGCCGGCCCCGGCCTCGAGGGCGGCGCCTCGTCGGACCCGTGGGGCGCCACCGCCGTCGACGCCCGCCCGGCGCTGGCCCGGATCCGCGCGACGATGGGGACCCTCGACGTCGCGATCGAGCAGCTCGCCGACGGCGGGCTGCTGGCCACCTTGTCCGGTCGCCGGACAGCCAGCGACCTGGCGGCGGCGGCGGCGCGGTGCGCGCTGCGGGTGCGGGCGGCGCTGCCCGCTGTGCCGATCGCGGTGGCGACCGGGCGCGGCCTGCTGGCCGGCCCGACCGCGGTCGGCGAGGTGATCGATCGGGTGGTGGCGATGCTGGAGCGGACCGCGCCGGCGCGGATCAGCCTCGACGACACCACCGCCGGCCTGCTGGCGCCGCAGTTCGACGTCCACGCCGGCGACGGCGGCCTGCTCCTCGACGGCGAGCGCGCGCCCGGCGATAGCACCCGGCGGCTGCTGGGCCGGCCGACCTCGTGCGTCGGTCGCGACCGCGAGCTGGCGGCGCTGACCGCGACCTGGGCCGAGTGCGTCGGCGAGCGGGTCGCCCGCGCGGTCGTGGTCACCGCCGGCGCCGGCGTCGGCAAGTCGCGGCTGCGCTACGAGCTCGGGCTGCGGCTGGCCGGCGGCGAGGCGCCGCCTCAGCTGTGGACGGTGTGGGCGGATCCGACCCGGGCCGGCTCGCCGCTCGGGCTGATCGCGGCGGTGATCCGGTGCGCGGTCGGGCTCCGCGACGGCGACGACCAGGCGACCACCCGCTCGCGGCTCCAGGCCCGGATCGGCCTGCACCTGGGCGCCGACGATCGCGAGCGGGTCGCGAGCTACCTCGGCGAGCTGATCGGGCTGCCGCTGGCCGATCACGACGACGCCGCGGTGCGGGCCGGGCGCGGCGATCTGCGCCTGCTGGTCGATCATCGCCGGCGCGCGTGGATCGACTGGCTGCGCGCCGAGTGCGCGGCGGCGCCGGTGCTGCTGGTGCTCGAGGACCTGCACTGGGGCGATCCGTCGTCGGTGGCGATGGTCGACGCCGCGCTCGGCGCGCTCGCCGATCTGCCGCTGATGGTGCTGGCGCTGGCGCGGCCCGAGCTCCACGGCGTCTTCCCGGAGCTGTGGGCGGCCCGGGCGCCGCTCGGCATCGAGCTCGGCGACCTGCCGCGGCGGGCCGCCGAGCGGCTGGTGCGCGAGGTGCTGCCGCGGGTCGACGACGAGGTGGTGGCGCGGCTGATCGAGCGCGCCGCCGGCAACGCCTTCTACCTCGAGGAGCTGATCCGCGCGGTCGCCGAGGGCCGTGGCGACCGCCTGCCCGAGACCATCACCGCGATGGCCGGCGCCCGCCTCGACGCGCTGGCGCCCGAGCTGCGCCGCACCCTGCGCGCCGCCAGCGTGCTCGGCGATGTGTGCTGGCGCGGCGCGGTGCGCGCGGTGCTCGGCGAGCCCGGGCACGCGCTCGACGTCGAGCTGGCGGCGCTGGTCGATGCCGAGCTGCTGGCGACCCGCGAGCCGGCGCGCTTCCCCGGCGAGGTCGAGTACGTGTTCCGCCACGCCATCGTCCGCGACGCCGCGTACGCCTCGCTCACCGTCGAGGATCGCCGGCTCGGCCACCATCGCGCCGGGACCTGGCTGGCGGCCCGCGGCGATCCCGACGCCCGCGCCATCGCGCTGCACCTCGAGGCCGGCGGCGACGCCGAGGCCGCGACCTGGTGGCTGGCGGCCGCCGAGCACGCGCTGGCCGCCGACGATCTCGACGCCGCGTGCGGGCATGCCCAGGCCGGCATCGCCACCGCCAGCGGCGAGCTGGCGGCGCGGCTGGCGCTGGTGCTCGGCGACGCCGAGGCCTGGCGCGGCAACTTCGCGATCGCCGCCGAGCACGCGGAGCGGGCGCTGCGCGCGTTCGGGCCCGGCGAGCTGCGCTGGTTCCGCGCCCTCGGGGTCGCGCTGCGCGCCGACGGCCGGCTCGGTCGCTACCATCGGGTGGCGACCCTCGCCGGCGACGCCGCCGCGCTCGAGCCGATGGGCCCGGCGCTGAGCGCGCAGGCGACCTGCCTGTGCACCGCTGCCAGCTCCCTGTTCCACGCCGGCGACTACCCGGCGGCCCAGCGCGTGATCGCGCGCGTTGACGAGATCGTGGCGGCGCGCGGCGAGCAGCTCGACGGCGGCGCGCTCGCCGAGGCCCACCGGCTGCGGGCGGCGCAGGCGCGCCAGGCCGGCGATCCCTGGGGCGACGCCCGCGGCTATCGCGAGGCGCTGGCGGCCTACCTGCGCGCCGGCGACGAGCGCGGCGCGTGCAACGCGCGGGTCAGCCTCGGGTTCGCGCTCACCGAGCTCGGCGAGCTCGAGCGCGCCGAGGACGAGCTGCGCTGGGCGCTGATCGACGCCGAGCGCCTGGGCATCGGCGCGATCGCGAGCCGGGCCCGCCACAACCTCGGGCTGGTGCTGTGCGAGCGCGGCGACCTCGCCGAGGCCGAGGTCATCGAGGCCCAGGCCGCCGCCGAGGCCGCCGCGCAGGACAACCCGCGGCTCGAGGGTGGCTCGCGGATCTACCTGGCGATGATCGCGCTGCGTCGCGGCGACCACGCCGGGGCCGAGCGCGAGGCGACCCGGGCCGGCGAGCTGTTCGCCGCGATGCCGCCGGCGCGGGCCGGGGCCGAGGCCGCGCGGGCGCTGGCGCTGCTCGGGCTGGGCCGCGCCGACGACGCGCTGACCGCGGCCCGCGCCGCGGCGGCCACGCTGGCGGCGCTCGGGCACATCGAGGAGTACGAGGCGATGGTGAGGGTCGCGCTGATCGAGGCGCTGCTCGCCACCGAAGATCGGGGCGCCGCGGTCGACGAGGCCGGCGCCGGGTTGCGCCGGCTCGAGGCGCGCGCCGGCTTCATCCCCGACGAGGACGGCCGCCGCCGCTTCCTGGCCAACGACCGCTACAACGCCCGGCTGGTCGAGCTGGCCGCGATGCTGGGATGAAGGGCGTCGGCGATCAGGTCGGCGGCCGCTGGCGGCTCGACGCCCTGATCGGCGGGGGCGCGGCCGGCACCGTGTTTCGCGGCCGTGGCCCTGACGACGCGCCGGTCGCGATCAAGCTGCTCGACCGGCGCGCCGCCGCTTCGCTGGCCGGCGAGCTGTCGGCGCTGGCCGCGGTCCGGCACCCCGCGGTGGTCACGCTGCTCGATCACGGCGTCGACGACGGCCTGCCCTACCTGGTCCTCGAGTGGATCGCCGGCGAGACCCTGGCCGCGCAGGTGACCCGCCGGCCGCTGGCGATCGCCGACGTGCTCGCGCTCGGCGCCGGGCTCGCCGGTGGCATCGCCGCCGCCCACCGCGCCGGCATCGTGCACCGCGATCTCAAGCCGTCGAACGTGGTGCTCACCGGCGGCGATCCGCGCCGGCCGCGCCTGATCGACTTCGGCATCGCGCGCGCCGGCCCCGACGCCGGCGCCCCGGCCGGCACCCCCGGCTACATGGCGCCCGAGCAGATCCGCGGCGACGCCGTCGATGGGCGCGCCGATGTGTTCGCGCTGGGCTGCCTGCTCTGGGAGGCCCTCGCCGGGCGTCCCGCGTTTCGCGGTCCGCACCCGATCGCGGTGCTGACCCGCACGCTGTTCGACGATCCGCCGCCGATCGACGAGCTGCGCGCCGACGTGCCGCCGGCGCTGGCCGAGCTGCTGGCCGCGATGCTCGATCGCGATCCGGCCCGCCGTCCCGACGCCGCGGCGGTCCAGGCCCGCCTCGACGCCATCGACGCCACCGCGGTCACGACCGCGACCCACCCGATCGGCGGCGACGAGCAGCGCACCGTCGCGGTGGTGCTGGCGCGCTTCGACAGCCCGGACGAGGCGGCCCGGGCCGCGACCACGGTGCGAGCCCTGAGCGCCGCCCTCGGCGTCGAGGTGGTGCCCGGCGCCGGCCTGGCGATCACGATCGCGACCGGCGCCGCGACCGACCGCGCGGTGACCGGGGCCCGGGCCGCGCTGGCGATCCGTGACGCCGCGGCGGTGGCCATCGCGACCGGGACCAGCCGCCGCGCCGCCGTCGTCGGGGACGCCATCGATCGCGCCGCCGACCTGCTCGCCACCGTGGCCCAGGGCGCGATCATCGTCGACGACGTCACCGCCGGCCTGCTCGATGCGCGGTTCGCCATGACCTCGGCGTTCGGCCGCTGGCGGCTCGTCGGCGAGCTGCGCGGCGAGCCCGGGGTCCGCCGCCTGCTCGGCCGGCCGTCGGCGATCGTCGGCCGCGATCGCGAGCTCGCGGTCATCGACGCCGCGATCCTGGCCTGTGTCGAGGACAGCGCCGCCCACGTCGTGCTGATCACCGCACCCGCCGGGGTCGGCAAGTCGCGGCTGCGCCAGGAGGTCGTGGCCCGGATCGAGCGCCGCGACGCCGCCCCGCGGTCGGCGTGGATCGCGCGCGGCGATCCGATGCGGGCCGGCTCGCCGTTCGGCGTGCTCGGTCAGCTGGTCCGCGCCGCGGTCGGGCGCGGCGACGGCGAGCCGTTCGCGGCGGCGGTGCGGGCGCGGATCGCCGAGATGGTCGCCGACCGACCGCGGGTGACCACGTTCCTGTGCGAGCTGCTCGGCCTGCCCGCCGACGACAGCCCCCAGCTGCGCGCCGCCCGCAGCGACCCGCTCCTGATGCACGACCAGATGCGCCGCGCCTTCATCGACTGGCTGAGCGCCGAGGCGGGCGCCGCGCCGGTGGTGATCGCGCTGGAGGATCTGCACTGGGCCGACGCCCCGTCGCTGCGCTTCCTCGACGAGGCGCTGCGGGCGCTGCGCGATCGACCGCTGCTGGTGCTCGGCTTCGGGCGGCCCGAGCTGCTGACCGCGGCCCCCGAGCTGTTCCGCCGCCATCACCCGACCGAGCTGCGGCTGGCGCCGCTGGCGCCGCGCGCCTGCGAGGCCCTGGTCCGGGGCGCGCTCGGCGACGTCGACGCCAGCACCATCGCGCGGCTGGTCGAGCGCTCGGCGGGCAACGCGTTCTACCTCGAGGAGCTGATCCGCGCGGTCGCCGCCGGGCAGGGCGGCGAGCTGCCGCCGACGGTGATGGCGATGGTGCACGCGCGCCTCGACGCGGTGCCACCGGCGCAGCGCCGCCTGCTGCGCGCCGGCAGCGTGCTCGGGCGCGCGTTCGCGCGCGGCTCGGTGGCCGCGCTGGTCGGCGAGCCCGCCGCCGACCTGGTGGCGCCGCTCGGCGAGCTGGTCGCCCGCGAGCTGCTCGGCCAGCGGGTCGCGGCCGCCAGCCCCGACGACGACGTCTTCACGTTCCGGCACGAGCTGGTCCGCGAGGCCGCCTACGCGATGCTGACCGCCGACGATCGGCGCGCCGGGCACCACGCCGCGGCGGCCTGGCTCGAGGCCCGCGGCGCCGGCGACGCGGTCGTGCTCGCCCAGCACTGGGAGCTCGGCGGCGAGCCGGCGCGCGCCGCCAGCTGGTATCGCCGCGCCGCCGAGGCCGCGCTCGCCGCCAACGACTTCGCCGGGGTGCTCGCCGCGGTGGCGCGCGCGACCGCCGGCAGCGAGGCCGACCGCGGCGCGCTGGCCTTGCTCGCCGCCGAGGCCCACGGCTGGCGCGGCGAGCTGGCCGCCGGCGCCCGCTGCGCCGAGGAGGCCGCCGATCACCTCGACCCGGGGACCCCGCGCTGGCTCCGCGCCATCGCGTTCGCGGCGACCATGCGGGGCCGGTTCGGCGACTACGGCGGCATCGACGCGCTCACCGCCCGCGCCATGGCCGCGCCCGCCTTGTCCGGGTCCCGGACAGAGCGCCTGACCTGCCTGTGCGCGCTGACGCGCCAGCAGTTCCACGCCGGCCGCTACGCCCAGGCCGCGCGCACGATGGAGACCGTCGACGCGCTGGCGGCCGAGGATGGCCTCGAGCCCCACGCCGCCGCCCAGGTCCACGGGCTGCGGGCCGCCGCGGCTCGTCACGCCGGCGATCTCGCCGGCGATCTCGCCGGCTATCGCCGGGTCCAGGCCGCGTTCGAGGCCGCCGGCGACGCCCGCAGCGCCTGCAACGCCCAGGTCAGCGTCGGGTTCGCGCACATGGAGCTAGGCGCCTGGACCACCGCCGAGGCGCTGCTGCGCGCCGCCCTCGCCGACGCCGAGCGCATGGGGCTGGCGACGGTCGCGACCCGGGCCCGGCAGAACCTGGCGCTGACCCTGGCCCGCACCGGCGCGCTCGAGGACGCCACCCGCCTGGTCGATCAGACCATCGCCGAGAGCCGGGCCCACGGCAACGCGCGCTTCGAGGGCTGGACCCAGATCTACCAGGCCGAGATCGCGCTCGCCGCCGGCGACGCCGCGGCGGCCGAGGCGGCGGCGCGCGCGGCCGCCGCGCAGCTGGTGGTGTCGCCGCCGGCCCGCGCCGGGGCCCTCGCGATCCACGCCCGCGCCCTGCTCGCCGCGGGTCGAGCCGACGACGCCGAGCCGCCGGCGCGCGAGGCGATGGCGATCCTGACCCCGCTGGTCTCGATCGAGGAGTTCGAGGCGGTGGTCCGCCTGACCTGGGCCCAGGTCGCCGACGCTCGCGGCGATCACGCCGAGCGCGATCGCGCGATCGGCGCGGCCCGCGATCGCCTGCAGGTCCGCGCCGCCGCGATCGCCGACCCGCAGTGGCGCGCCAGCTTCCTGGCCGAGGTCCCCGAGAATCGCGACACCCTCGCGCTCGCCGCCCGCTGGCTCGACCACTGACGCGGAGCGGACGGGTCTTCCCCGAAGGCGGCGGGCTCCCCGTCGACGTAGATCGGGTGAGCGCGACGCGCGAACCTCCGTGAACCGGATCCCACCGAGGCTCAGCCGACGCGGAAGCCGCGCTCGCGCCAGCGGCGACCGGGCCGGGATGGCACCCCGTGCGCTCGTTGGTCGCGCTGCGCCTGACTCCAGATCTCACGAAACCGACAGGCAACATTCGCGTCACTCACCACGGGAGATTCGATATCTCCCGCGGCGAACGATCCCTCCCTGTGGGGCTGCAGATACCGCACCTCACTGCCGATCTTCGTGACCGCGCATCAACCAGCGTATCAACCTGGGTGAGGGTGATCCGGCCCGCGGTAGCTGAGGTCCACTCGTGGCGGCGCGGCGGCTTCTCGACGAGAAAATCCGCTCCCGACGGTTTCTTCCGTGCGATCGCAGGGTGACACCGGAGATCGTCAGTGATACTAGAAAGGCTCGTCACCGATCGTGGGTGAGCATGAACAGCCGTCGCGAGATCGGCAGTGATTGTTCCTCGCTTATCGACGCAGTGCAGTCACTTCAATGTCACTGCTATGCTGTCATTCGTGACGACAATCATGCGGTGTCTCGTTCCGACGACAATCGCAAGCGTCCCGAACCCGCGTCGGCGTCGCGTCCAGGCGCCGGCGAGCCCACCTCGAGGTCGCCGAGTGGCGATGTCGAGCCACCGTCGGCGCCGCTTCCGCGGATCGCCGAGCCAACCACGGAGAGCTTCCCGATGAGCACCAAGATCGATCCAATCACCCGCAAGCCGATCTCTGTCGAGCGCGTCGGCGTCGTGCCGAGCGTCATCTACTTCGCGACCGACACCGCCGAGAAGACCAGCTCGGCGCTGATCGGTGCTGGCCAGGACGTGCGCGTCGAGCTGCGTCAGGTCACCGAGAGCAGCATCGAGATCGCCGAGAACCTGGTGAAGGCGCTGTTCAAGATCACCCGCCGCGTCGCCGCGCGCCTCGACGAGCTCAGCGAGTCGACCCTGGTCGCCAGCGAGCGCACCTTCGCCGGCGTGCTCCGCGCAGTGCGCGAGACCACCCACGCCGCCGCCGAGCTGACCACCACCGCGGTGGCCGGCGTGGCGGCCGACGAGCCGTCGCGCCCGGTCGTGACCGCGACCGCGCAGGCGTGATCGCCGCTGGGCCCCCGGCGTCGAGCCCAGGAGGCTCCGCCGGGCGCCTGATCTCCGGCCCCCAGGCCTTTGCCGGCCCCGCCGGGTCCGCTACCGTGGTGGGGTGACCGCAGCGTCGCCTTACGGCATGGATCCCAGGGTCGTAGCCGTCGGTCGGCTCCGGGTCCTTGGCGCGGTCATCGGGATCCTGGGCCTGGCCGCCGGTGGCCTGGCCGCGTCCCTCGACGGTGGCACCCGCTGGGCGGTGGTCGCGGCCGCCATCGTGGCGGCGGTGCTCGGCATCGTGGTCATCGCCACCGCGCGCGCCATCCCGCTGACGTCGCGGGACACCGGCCCCGACGACACCTCGGCCTCGGACCTCGACGCGGTGGCCGAGCAGCTCGATCGACTGGCCCGTGGGGTCACCGGCAGCGGCGGCGAGCGCAGCCCTGCGCTGACCACGCTCACCCCTCATATCAAGCGCGTCGCCGATCGGATCGATCGGCTCACCGAGGCCCGCGCCCGCGCGGTCGCCGCCGAGCGGGACCTCGATCATGCCCGCAAGGTCTATCGCGCGATCCTGCCGCTCTCGACCCGCACCGCGCACGGCGTCATCAAGGTGGCCGGTCACTGCGTGCCGGCCGACGACTGCGGCGGCGACTGGTGGGTCTACCGCAAGCTCAGCGACGGCCGCCTGCTGATCGCGGTCGGTGATGCCACCGGCCACGGCGTCCACGCCGCGATGATCGACTGCGCTGCCCACGGCGCGGTCGAGACCCTGGCGGCGATGGGCGAGCAGCACCTCACCCCCGAGCAGGTGCTCAACGCGATCAACCGCGCGATCCGGGTCCCCGGCAACAAGGAGGTCGGGATGACCTGCTTCGTCGCCTTCGTCGACCCGGGCCGCAAGCTGTTCGAGTACGCCAACGCCGGCCACAACTTCCCGATGATCGGCAAGATCGACGAGCGCCGGGTCATCAACCACCTCGACGTGCTCACCGGCACCGGCGACCGCCTCGGCGACGACACCGAGGAGCGGCCGCTCGAGGTCAACACCGGCTCACGGCAGCTCGCCGCCGGCGACATGCTGCTGATCTTCACCGACGGGCTGGTCGAGCGCTCCGACAAGCAGGGCCGGCTGTTCGGCCACCGCCGGCTGCAGAAGGCGCTGGTCGGTCAGGTCATCGACTCCGAGCTCGACGGGCTCGGCACCGTGCGCGACACCATCGTCGCCGCGGTCAACGAGTTCGCGGCCGGGACCGAGATGGAGGACGACATGACCTTCGTCCTCTGCATGTTCGACCCCGACGCGCCGGCCTCGAGCGATACCAGCCCGACCACGACGCGGCGCTGAGGTCGCGAGCAGCCCGGGTTCTCCCTCGTCACCCGGGCGGCGTTCGCTTCTCGCTGCGCTCGGTCGCTCAGCCGCCCCAGGGACGACGAGCTTCGTGGCGCGGGTCGGGCGGCAGGTTCACGAACTCCTGCGGGACCTTCTCGGCGAGGTGGCTCAGCAGGTCGCGGACCGACGCCAGCGCGACCACGTGGCCGTCGCTGTCGACCAGCGCGACGTGGCGGCGGCTGTGGCGGCTCATCGAGCGCAGCGCCTCGGCGAAGGTCGCGGTGACCGGGAAGGTCTCGGGATCCGGGGTCATGACGTCGGTGATGGGCCGCTCGCGCCAGCCGGCATCGCCGTGATCGACGCGGACCACCAGGTCACGCTCGGTGAAGATGCCGGCGACCTGGCCGCGCTCATCCTCGATGATCACCGCGCCGCGGCGCATCGTGCACATCGCGTCGACGGCCTCGCCGATGGTCGACGCCAGGCCGACCCGACAGGGCGGACGCAGGGGCAGATCCTTGACCCGTGTGCTGGCGATGATCTCGAGCATCAGCCACCTCCCAGGTCGACCCAGCGGTCGCCGAGATCATTGCGGACTGGCGAGCTCTCGACGTCGTCGAAGACCTCGGCGAGGTGATCGACCACATCACGCACCGAGAGCAGCGCGACCAGCGCGCCATCGTCGTTGACGATGGGCACGTTGCGATAGCCCTGCACCGCCATCCGATTGATGGCGTACGAGATGCAATCGTGTGGGCCGAGGGTCTCGGGCCGGCGCGTCATCACCTCCGCGAGGGTCATCGTCGCCGGGTTGTGGCCGTGGCGCGCGACTCGATAGAGGAAGTCGCGACCGGTGAAGACACCGACCAGCGCGCCATCGTCCACGACGAGGACACAGTCGAGGCCTGGCTTGCGCATGAGCTCCACGGCACGCGCGACCGTGTCCTCGGGATGCAAGCGCGGCACCGCATGGCGATGCATGAACTCTGCGATGGTCTTCTCGATCCGCTGCATGGTGTCCCCCTTCGGGCAGCAAGCAGGCCAGCCAGAGTGTCCAGCCACCGTACCCGCCGGGTCGCGCGGCCGTCGAGCGAATTCGCCCGGGAAGTCGGCGATAAACTGCAGTGTGCGTATTCCTGATGACTTAGCCGCACGACGAATCCACGCCGACCGCATAGCTACACTTTTACTGACTCCGTGAGTCGCGATTGACCGCCATTGCCAAGCACGACAGTCGTGATTGGGCCTGTGGCGAATATGATGAGCCGATGAGTGAGCCGCAGCGGCAAGCACCCGTGATCCTGAGCGCGGGCGCCCTCATGATCGGCGTGACCAGCCACGCCTGGTGGACCTTCGATCTCGGCCTGGCCAGCGCGCGGGTGGGGCTGCGCGAGCTCGAGCTGTGCGACGGCGCGATCTGCATCACCGGCGACCTCGCCAGCCGCGGCGGGTTCGCGGTGGCCTCGTCGATCACCTGCTTCGTCGGCGTGATCGCCGCGCTCGCGATGGTCGCCACCGCGGGCCTGCGAGCGTGGACCGGGCTCGAGCAGGCCGCGGTGGCGCGCGCCGCCATCACCGCGGCGAGCGTGGTGGCGGTCGCGACGGTGCTGACGCTGTCGACCTTCGATCCCCGGCTGGCCCCGCTCGGCGATCACTCGCTGTCGTGGGCGCCGTGGCTGACGCTGGGCGGCGCGGGGCTCGGGATCTACGGCGTGATGGCGGGCCATCGCGCCGACCACAGCCTGCGTGGGGTCGCGCCGATCCAGAGCGTGCCGGCGGCCTCGCTCCCCGCGGCCGGCCAGCCGCCGCGACCGCTTGGGCACAGCGGCCTGGGGCTGCGCTTCGTCGTCGCGACCGGGCAGCTCGACGACGATGGCCTCACCGTGCAGCTCGAGGCCGGCGGCGAGCGGCGGCTGGCCTGGCGCGAGATCGCCAGCGTGGTGGCCCGGCGGCTGCCGCCGGAGCCGCCCTTCGATCAGGCCCTGATGGTCGACCTGGTGCCGGCCGGGGCCGCGCCGGTCCGCCTGCTGGGCGCGTCGATGGCGGGCTTCCCGGCACTCCCGGGTGGCGGCGCCGGGAGCCCGCGTGACCACCTGCGCCGGCTGGTCGCGCTGATCGGCGAGCGCAACCGCGGCTGCACGATCGAGCCGGCGTCGGCGGGGTTCTTCGCCGGCCGCGGCGAGGCGCCGCTGATCGGCGATCGCCGCCAGCTCGACGACTACGACGCCCGCTACCGGGGCTGATCCGACGGCAGCGCCAGGCTGACCCGGGCGCCCCCGCCGGGCCGGTTCTCGGCCCAGGCGCGGCCATCATGGGCGGCGGCGATGCGAGCGACCAGGGCCAGGCCGAGGCCGAGCGAGGCCCGGGTCGACGGCGCGCCGGTGGCGGCGCCGCGCACGAACGGCGCGAACACCCGCTCGGCGTCGCCGTCGGCGAAGCCCGGGCCGGCGTCCTCGACGGCGAGGACCAGCGCGGCGCCGTCGCGGCTGACCCGGACCGCGGTGGCGCCGCCGCCGTGGACCCGGGCGTTGTCGATCAGGTTGCCGAGGGCGCGGGTGATCAGCGTCGGGTCGACGAAGCCGCGGAGCGCCGCGCCGTCGAGCTCGACCAGCTCGGGATCGGCGCCGGCGCGCTCGAGGGCGCGGCGGGCCAGCTCGCCGAGATCGACGTCGCGCTTGTCGACCGCGGCGACGTCGAGCCGCGATCGCGCCAGCAGCTGGTCGACCAGGCGATCGAGCTCGATCAGCTCGCGCTCGAGCTCGCCGAGGATGCGCTCGTCCTGGGGATCGAGCGCGCCGGGCCCGCGGCGGTCGCGCGCGGTCTCGATGAGGATGCGCATGTGACCGAGCGGGGTCCGCAGCTCGTGCGAGACCGCGGCCATCAGCTCGCGCTGCTCGCCGAGCTGGGCGCCGATGCGGGCGGCCATGTCGTTGACCGCGTCGGCGAGGATGGCGAGCTCACCGCCGTGGCGATCGAGGTCCTTGCCGGCGTCGAGCTTGCCATCGCCGATGTCGCGGGCGACCTGGATCAAGCGGATCAGCGGCATCGTGACCCGCCACGCGATCACGCCGGCGGCGGCCCACAGCGCGAAGGCGCCGCCGAGGATGGCGAGCCAGCGCGGGCCGTCGTCGCCGCGCACCGCCCAGCCGCCGACCAGGCCGCCGGCGACCACCGCCAGCGCCAGCCAGCCGAACAGCTTGTGGCGCAGCCGGGCGTGGAGCCGGAACATCTGCCAGGGCCACGGCCAGCGCCCCCGCAGCTGGTGGCGCAGCTGGTGGCGCTGGTCGCGCAGCATCTCGCGGATCTGCCGGCGATGCGCGCGCCAGGCCTCGCGGTCGACGCCGGGGCGCGGGGTCCAGGGCCCGCGCTTCCACGGCGGGACGCGCGGATCGTCGGGCGCGCCCGGCCACGGTGGGAGCCACGGCGGGCCGTGGTGGCCCCACGGCGGACCCATGTGGCCCCACGGCGGGCCATGGTGGCCCCAGGGCGGCAGCCCGCGCCGGCCGCGCCGCTCGCGCCCGTCCGCCGCCCGGCCCTCGGGCTCGTCCGGATGTCGGACGTCTTGATCGTCCCGGCCCGGGCCGGCCTGCTCGTCCGGTTCCCGGACATCGGGCTCGCGGCCCTCGCGCCGGCGCCGGCCGCCGCCGCGGCGATCGCGCCGGCTCACGCCGCCTCGCTGGGGTCGCGGACCAGCAGGTAGCCGACGCCGCGGATGGTCCGGATCCGGCGATCGCCGTCGTCGCCCAGCTTCTTGCGCAGCCGCGAGATGTGGACGTCGACGGCGCGCTCGCCGACCGCGACGTCGTCGCGGCCGGCCTCGGCGAGCAGCGCCGCGCGCGGGATGACCCGGCCGGCGCGCCGCATCAGCGCGATCAGGATGTCGAGCTCGAGGCCGGTCAGCTCGATCGGCGCGCCGTCGAGCAGGGCCTCGCGGCGGCCGACGTCGACCTCGAGGCCGGCGACGGTGAGCCGCTCGGCGACCGCCTGGGGCTGAGCCCGGCGCAGCACCGCGCGCAGCCGGGCCAGCAGCTCGCGCGGGCTGAACGGCTTGGCGATGTAGTCGTCGGCGCCCAGCTCGAGGCCGACCACCCGATCGGCCTCGTCGCCGCGGGCGGTGAGCATCAGCACCGGCAGCTGGCTACGGGCCCGGATGCGGCGCAGGACCTCGAGGCCGTCCATGCCCGGCATCATCACGTCGAGCAGCACGGCGTCGAAGCCGCCGGCGGCGAGCGCGGTGAGCCCGGCGCTGCCGTCGACGGCGTGGACCACCGCGACGTCGGTGGGCGTGAAGTACCCGACCAGCAGCTCGCCGAGCCGGGCATCATCATCGATCAGCAGGACGCGCAGGGCCACGACGCCGCCACTCTACCGCGAGCCGCCGCGGTTCACCGGTAGGGCCCGAACCCGCCGCGGCCGAAACCGCGGCCCGGCCCCTCGGCGAGCAGGTCGGCGAGCCGGGCCCGCTGGCGCTCGTCGAGGGCGGCGTGGATGCGGCCGAGGGCGCCGACCGCGGCGGCGCGCAGGGCGTCGAGGCCGTCCTGGTGGCCGTCGAGCAGCGCCCCCAGCGCGATGGGGTCGAGGCTGTCGGCGCGCAGCAGGTCGGCGACGTTGCGCCGGCTGTCCTTCCAGCGCCCGCGCTGCTCCTTGCCGAGCTCGACCAGCTTGTCGAGCTCGTCGCGGATGAGCTTCTCCTGGCCGGGGGTGGCGTCGAGGTGGGAGAACAGGCCGTAGAGCATGGCGCGCTTGCCGAAGCCGTGGCGGCCGCGCCAGCCGCGGCGATGGTGACCGCCGTGCGGCTGATCCCAGGGCGGGACGTCGCCCTGCGCCCAGGGCGGACCGGCCCAGGGGCCGTGCGCCCAGGGCGGGCCGCCCCAGCGGCCGTAGCCGTGGCAACGACGGTGGTGACGAGAGAACGCGAAGGCGCCGAGCGCTGCGGCGCCGAGGAAGAGTCCGATCATTGAGTGCCTCCGTGGCATCTGGATGACTCCACGGTGCGGCCCGCCTGTTTCGGCTGTTCACGACGCCACGTGAAGAAGTGTTGCGCCGACGTCGACTGGAAAGCGCCTGATTCTCCGTGCGCGCCGCGACCCGCGTCCGGGTACTGGTGGGACTCAGCCCAACCTGGAGCTTCTCGATGTCCTTCGCCCGCTCGATCGCCGCCGCCGCCCTGCTCGCCTCGCTGACCGTCGTTCCCTCCATCGCCCACGCCGCTCCTGTGGTGCTCGACTTCGTGGTCGTGAAGTCCGTCACGAACAAGATCTCCTCCGGCAGCAGCACCCGTCATCTGGTCATCTCCGGGATCCTTGCCGGCACCGACGCAGTGATCGACAAGGATCTGCCCCTGGGCTCCAGCGCCGACGCGGCCCTTGTCGACACCATTCACAGCTGCGAGCGGTACGCGACGCTGGCCATGAGCAAGCCGGGCAAGTACGAGCTCGTGATCACCACCGACGGCAGCGGCGTCGATTGCCGCCTGGTCCGCAGCGACGATTGAGGAGGATCATCATGATCAACCTCCGCCTTCGCCATGCCGGCCTCGCGGTCGCGGCGTTGCTCGCGGCGTGCGGCGACAACGCCGTTGCGCCGACCGACGACGCCTCGCCGCAGCCCCACTTCGACGCGCACGTCGCAGATCCGCCTGACGCAGCCGTCGACGCCGGGCTCATCGATGCGGCTCATGCCGCGGCGATCGATGCATCGATCGATGGGCCGGCGGATGCCGCCATCGACGCGGCGCCCGATGCGAGGCCGGACGCCACGCCCGACGCCCCGCCGCCGCCGCCCGATCGCGATCACGACGGCACCATCGACGATCTCGACTGCGCGCCCGACGACGATCACGCCTGGGTGCTGCTCGCGCTGTTCCCCGATGGCGATCACGACCACGTCGGCGCCGGCACGCCGATCGCGACGTGCACCGACGGCACCGCGCCCGACGGCACCTCGATCCTCGGCACCGACTGCGCCGACAACGACGACCGCTCGTGGCAGGTGCTCGTCTATGCCAACGTGAACCGCGACCGCGATCAGGCGACCAGGCCGGAGGTCGGCTCGGTGTGCTCGGGCGCATCGCTCGTGCCGCCGTACTTCGCGACCGCGACCGGCAACGACGGCGACGACGGCGATCCCGATCGCTGGCGCTTCGTCGTGCTCTACCCGGATGGCGACGGCGACGGCGTCGGCGCCGGCCACTCCCAGATCCCGTGCCTGGGCGCGGCCATTCCCGACGGGCTGACCATCGGCGGCTACGACGAGGACGACGGCGATCCGCGGGTCACCGAGGATCCCGACGACGATGAGGACGAGCTGCTCGACCTGTACGACTGAACGGCGCGGCGCTCAGAGCGCGGGCAGCGGGACCCGACGGCTGCCGATCACGACCTTGTGGGCGCGCGCCAGGAACGGCACCGGGTCGATGTACAGCAGCTGATCGTCGACGACGGCCTGCAGCGTGAAGTGGACGTGGGCCTCGCCGTTGACGATGCCGCTGCGGCCCAGGCTGCCGATGACCTGGCCCTGCTCGACCTCGTCGCCGAGCTCGAGGCCATCGGCGATGGCGTCGAGGTGCATGTACTGGGTGTAGACCTGATCGGGGTGCTCGATGCGGACGTAGCGGCCGCTGCGGCCGTCGCGCCCCATCTCGCTGTGCTCGACGCGGACCACGGTGCCCCAGGCCACCGCGACCACCGGGGTGCCGCGCGGGCCGCCGAGATCGACGCCGCAGTGGCCGGCGCCGCACTCGGCGTGGGTGTCGCGATCGACGCCGGCGCGCTCGGCGCCGAACCAGCGGGTGCGCCGGGTCGGGACCAGCTCGCTGGTGCCGGTGATTGGATGTGCCCAGTCGGCCAGCGTCGGGTACCACGAGTCGAGCGGCTCGTCGCCGCGCATCGGGATGGTCGCGACCGGGACCGCGATCGGCTCGTCGGCGTCAGCGCCCGGGCGCTCCGACTGCCAGTCGCTGGCCTCGGCGACCGCGGGCGGCACCTCGGTCGGCGCGATCACCGGCGCGATCACCGGCGCGGGACCGGGCACCACGACGACCGGGGTCGGGACCGCGACCGCGGCGTGCGCGCCGATGCTGGCCACCGGCAACGCGCTGGCGGAGGCGCCGCGCGACGCGGTCTGCACCACGAACACCGCGCCGATCGCGATCGACACCGCGATGCCGGCGAGCGCGCGCCGCAGCGGCCGCGGCTGATCACGTTGCGCCTCGGCCTCGTCGACGCTCACGCTGGCCTTGCTGATCGGCTTGTGGCGCAGGATCCAGCAGGGCGGACACCAGAGATCGATCCGGCCATCACCGGTGACCTGCGGTTGACCTTCGTGGAGGGCAACAGTGCGTCCGCAACGCGGACAGCCTTGTGCCGGCTCGGGGTGCCCCATTACCGACGACGGTACACGTGGCCAGGCCAGGCGAGAAAGCCGAAACCTGATCTGTTTGCTCCGGATGTTTCGGCGCGCGGTGCGTGGCCAGCGCACACCGCACGCCATCGCGGGCGAGCCGCGCTGCGGAGCCGCGTCGATCGCGACGGCGCATCGTCAGTGCATGTCGGCAGATCGGCGCCCCGCAGCCCACGAGAGGATCTCGCGGTCGCTATCCTGCCCGCCGTCTCGCCCATGACCCACCGATCTCGTCCCGTCGTCCTGATCGTGCTCGGCGTGCTCGTCGGCTGCGCCGATCCGCGCAGCGCGCCGCCCGCGCCGAAGCCCGTCGAGCCCGTGATCACGATCGACGCCGCGCCGGCGCCGGTCGCGGCGCGGACCGCCCCGACGACGCCCGCGCCGACGACGCCCGCGCCGACGACGCCAGCGTCGCCCGCGACTCCCGCGCTCGAGGGCCACGAGTTCATCACCGAGGCGCGCGCGCTGTTCCGGGTCGCGGCCTGCGGCGGCGACGATCCCATCCCGGCCAGGATCTCGCCCGCGGTGGTCGCGGCCCACTGCGCGCGGCTCGCCGCCGATCAAGCCGAGCTGCGCCGCGCGTGGGTCGAGCCGGCGCGGGCGTTCTTCGCGACCGTGGTGCCCGCCGACGCGCCCCGCGTGGTGGTCTATCCGTTCGCCGGCGGCGATCTGCACACCGCGCTGACCGTGTTCCCCGAGGCCGACGAGCTGACCACGATCTCGCTCGAGCCCGCCGGCGATCCGCGCTCGCTGGCCGCGCTGGCGCCGCCGGCGCTGGCGCGCGAGCTCACCGAGGTCGGCGCCGAGCTGCGCTTCCTCTACAAGGTGAGCTTCTCGAACACGATGGACCTGATCGACACCATGCGGATCGGCAAGCTGCCCGGGCAGCTGGTGTTCAGCCTGGCGGCGCTGCGGCTGCACGGGCTGGCGCCGGTGTCGCTGCGCTACTTCCGCCTCGAGCGCGACGGCCGCATCCACTACCTCGACGACGCCGAGCTGGGCCGCATCGCCCGGCCCGGCGCCGCGATGGCCAAGGAGCGCAACCGCGCGTTCGCCAACATGGAGCTGCGGTTCGCCCGGCCCGGCGACGATCGGGTGCGGATCTATCGCCACATCCAGGGCAACCTCGACGACGCGCACCAGAACGCCGACGACCGGCTGCTCCGGCACCTGGCCGCCAAGGGCAAGGTATCGATCATGACCAAGGCGGCGGCGTACCTGCTGTCATGGAGCGACTTCTCGCGGATCCGCGCCGTGCTGGTCGAGCACCTGGCGTGGATGGTCTCCGACGCCAGCGGCGTGCCGCCCGCGATCGCGACCGCGGCCGGCTTCGAGCAGATCACGTACGGGCGCTTCGCCGGCGCGCACATGAAGGCCGGCCACCGGGTCCAGGCGCAGTGGCGCGAGCTGTTCGGGTCGCAGCCCGAGCGCCCGCTCGACTTTCGCTTCGGCTACTACGACATCAAGCACCAGCATCACCTGGCGATCACGCGGCCGCGCTGATCGCGCCGCCAGCGCGGCGCTCAGACGATCCGATCGCGGCCGCTGCGCTTGGCCTCGTAGAGGCGGAGATCGGCGGCGGCGAGCAGCGCGGTGATGTCGGCGCCGTCGTGGGGCAGCTCGGCGATGCCGGCCGAGAAGGTGTAGTGCGGCAACCCGACCCGGCCGTTGCTCTCGGCGTCGAGGCCGGCGCGGACCTGGGCCAGCGCCGCGCGCGCGCCGTCGGCGGCCGCCCCGCCGAGCACCACCAGGAACTCCTCGCCGCCGTAGCGACCGATGAGATCGGTGCCGCGCAGCCGCTCGCGCAGCACCCGCGCGAAGTCGCGCAGCACCGCGTCGCCGACCAGGTGGCCGTGGGCGTCGTTGATGTCCTTGAAGTGATCGAGATCGAGCAGCGCCACCGCGAGCCGGCCGCCGCCGTTGACCGCCTCGGCGAACGCGTCGACCACGTGGCGGCGGTTGAACAGCCCGGTCAGCCCGTCGCGGATCGCGAGATCGCGCATCCGGGCCTCGCTGTCGCGCAGCGCGGCCTCGGCGCGGCGCTGCCCGGTGATGTCGCGGAAGCTCCAGACCCGGCCGACCACCTGATCGCGCAGCACCTGCGGCCGCGACACCCGCTCGAGGAAGCGGCCGTCGGCGAGCTCGATGACGTCGGTGGAGTCGCCCCATTGCCCGGCCAGCAGCTCGTTGGCGTCGGAGACGAAGCCGGGCACGGTGCGGGTCAAGGTCGCGATGTGGGCGCGGATGGCGGCGAACGGCCACGACGGCGCCCCGTCGAGGTGCCACATCTCGAGGAAGCGGCGGTTGTACGCGACCACCCGCTCGCCGTCGGTGGCGACGATGCCCTCGCCGGTCGACTCGAGGGTGGCGGCGAGCAGCGCCTCACGGCGGCCGCGCTGCTCGAGCTCGAGGGCCAGCGACGCCAGGCTGGCCAGGAAGGCGGCGTCCTTGCGCTGCTCGCGGCTCCAGGGCCGGGCGCCACCGACGTGCTCGTGACACAGCACGCCGACCAGCCGGCCGCCGAGGCGGATCGGCGCGTCCAGCATCGCGCCGATGCCGTTGGGGGTCAGGTAGGCCGCGCCGAACTCGGCGGTGCGCGGATCGGTGTGGGCGTCGCCGGCCGCGATCGGCTCCTCGGCGGCCAGCGCCGCGAAGTACGCGGGGAACATCGCGGCGTGCAGCACCTCGCCGCCGCGATGCTGGCTGGTCTCGACCTGATAGAGATCGACACAGCGGAGCTCACGATGATCGTCGTCGAGCAGCCAGATGCTGGCGCGCGCGACCTCGACGGCCCGCACCGCGGTCTCGGTGATCACCCGCAGCGCGGCCGCAGGATCGTCCTCGAAGCGCCGCCAGGTGCGGGCTAGCTCGGACAGCGCGTCGGGGGCGAGTCCCTCGGAGATCATCGTAGGCAGCGCTCGGGCTGCCAGAGCGATTGTAATGCCACAGACCCTGGTTGCGTGTCCGTGCAGTGGCCATCGTGGTAGCCACTGAGGTCCACGTGCGCCGATGAACGGGGCAAGGTGGGACCACGAGTCCTCGAGTGGCACATCCCGATCACACGATCTCGGTCGCTTGGCTCGTCGGGCGCGTGGCGCGTGGCGTGCAATCGAAGAATAACGTGCGTACTGCTGTAACGGCCCCCATTCGCCCGATCCTGCAGCTCGCCGCAGGCGCGATCCTCATCCTCAACCTGCTCGACGCGATCTTCACCCTGGCCTACACCGGCTCGGGGCTGGCCGCCGAGGGCAACCCGCTCATGGATCGCGCGCTCGCCTACAGCCCGGTGTCCTTCATGGTCGTCAAGCTGTCGCTGGTCTCGCTCGGGGTGCTGCTGCTGTGGCGCCTGCGCGCGCGGCGGGCCGCCGGCTTCGCCCTGATCGGCAGCGCGGTCGCCTACTCGTCGCTGCTGGTCTACCACCTGAGCGCGGCGCACCAGCTGGTCGCCCTGGCGCGCTGACCGGGCCCGCGCGCTAGGCTGCGGGCATGCACGTGCCCGACCTGCGCCGCATCCTCGAGACCTGCCCGACGATCGCCGTCCTCGGCATCCACCACGAGCCCAGGCGGCCGGCGTACTACGTCCCCAAGTACCTGCACGAGCAGGGCTACACGATCCTCGGGGTCAATCCGGCGCTGGCCGGCCGCGAGCTTTTCGGACATCCCGTGGTCGCCACCCTGGCCGAGCTGACCGTCCCGATCGACATGGTGGACGTGTTCCGGCGCCCCGACGCCCTGCCCGACCACGTCGACGAGCTGCTCCGGCTCAAGCCGCGGGTGGTCTGGTTCCAGCTCGGGATCAGGCACGACGTGGTCGCCGCAACCCTGGCGACCGCCGGAATCGAGGTCGTCCAGGACGAATGCACCCTGGCCGAGCACCAAGGACTGGGCCTGGGGCCGCCGCGACGCTGACGCCGGGGGCGCTGCGAGTTATCCTCTGGCGGGATGGCCCAGGAGCCTGTCACTGAATCGCTGGTCGGCGCGCGCGCCGCGACACAGCCGCCGGTCGCCGGCGTGCTGCGTGCGGTCTATCCGCCCGAGCTGACCTGGGTGGTCCCGGTCGAGGATGTACCGGTCACCATCGGCCGCAGCCCCGACGACGGCTCGCCGCCGCTGCGGCACGGCACGGTGTCGCGCCGCCACGTCGGGGTCTGGTGGGACGTCGATCGGCGCGCCCACGTCGCCGCCGATCTGGGCAGCCGCCACGGCACCGAGATCGACGGCAACCAGCTCCAGCAGGACAGCCCGCCGCTGCCGCTGGCCGACGGCGTCATCCTTCACCTCGGCGATGTGTTCGTGGTCTACGAGCTGCGCCCGATGGTCGCCGATCCGCCCGAGGTCTCGCACGACGAGCTGCCCGGCGAGTCGAGCGTCGCGATCAACCTGCGCGCCGCGGTGGCGCGCGCCGCCGCCGATCCGTCGCCGGTCCTGCTGATCGGCGAGACCGGCACCGGCAAGGAGTGGATCGCGCGCGAGCTGCACCGGCTGTCGCGGCGCAACGGCCCGATGGTCGCGATCAACTGCGCGGCGCTGGCGCCGCAGCTGGTCGAGAGCCAGCTGTTCGGCCACATCAAGGGCGCCTTCACCGGCGCCACCGTCGAGGCCGAGGGCGTGTTCCGCGCCGCCAACGGCGGCACCCTGCTGCTCGACGAGATCGGCGAGCTGCCGCTCGATCAGCAGCCCAAGCTGCTGCGGGCGCTGCAGGACGGCCAGGTCCAGGCGGTGGGCGCGACCCGCTCGCACACCGTCGACGTCCGGGTGGTCGCCGCCACCAACCGCGATCTCGCCGCCGAGGTCGAGGCCGGGCGGTTCCGGCGCGATCTGTACGCGCGCCTGGCCAAGTGGGAGCTGCGGGTGCCGCCGCTGCGGGCCCGCCGCGGCGATCTGCTGGCGTGGATCCATCGCCTGCACCGGCGCTGGTGCCGCGATCGCAACCTGCCGTTCGTGCCCTACGAGCTGACCCCGGCGGCGGTGGCGCTGCTGCTCGGGCACCCGTGGCGCGACAACCTGCGCGGCGTCGATCGCATGGTCCACGACCTGGCGGCGCGGGTGCCCGATCCGGCCCTGGTCGACGTCGACGTCGACGCGCTGCCGCCGTGGCTGCCGCGGGCCGGCGATACCTCGACCAGCACCAGCAGCATGACCCCGATCCAGCGGCCCTCGGGGATGACCAGCGATCCGCCGGTGCGCCCGCCGGTGCCGTCGCGCGAGGAGTTCGAGAAGGTGTTCCGCGAGCTCGACGGCAACGTGCGCGCGATGGCGCGCCACTTCGGCCGCGATCGCCGGCAGATCTATCGCTGGCTCGACGCCTACGGCCTGCGCGCCAAGGAAGAGTAGCGGCGGCTCACTTCGGCGCGTTGGCGGTGCGCAGGCACGCCTGCACCTCGTCGCTGACGTCCTGCATGGCGTTGCGCTGCTGATCGCCGGGGACCGCGTCCTTCAGCTTCATCGCGTTCTTCGAGGCCCAGTCGAGCATGGCCTGGCCGACCGCCTGGGCGCAGGTCGGGTCGTGGCAGGCGCAGGCCTGATCGCGGAAGCCGGTCATCGCGACGATGGCCTCGGTGACCAGGGCGTCGACGTGGGCGGGATCGACCTTGGCCTTGGGCGCGGCCAGCTGCTGCAGGCAGGCGCCGGCCTCGGCGGCGAGCTTGCCGAGCTGCTGCTGCTCGGTGACCGCGGTGGGCTGGCCCTTGAAGCGCGCGGCCTGGGCCTTGGCCCAGCTCTGGAGCTCGGCCTTGACCGCGGCCGCGCAGGTCAGATCGGCGCAGGCGCAGGCGCGATCGCGGAAGCCCTGCATCTCGGTGACCGCGGTCGCGAGCGCGCTGGCGGTGTCGACCGACATCGGCTTCGCGGCGACCGGCGCGGCGCCGGCATCGCGCGCGGGCGCCTCGTGGTGCTTGCAGCCGACGAGCAGGAGGATCGCGACCAGGACCGTCGAGCGCAGGGACATCGCGGCGACGGTAGCACTCGGTCTCATGGGACGCACCGGCGGGAGGCCGCGGCGCGACGCGGACTTGGCCGCGAGCCGCGATGGCATCTCGGTTGCTGAAGAGATCGGCCGAACCCAAGGAGGCCGCCGATGTCCATCGCCCGTCCGTCGCTCGTCCGCTCTGCCGCTGCCCTCACCGCCCTGGCGTCGCTGCTGCCGCTGGCCGGCTGCTTCGACGTCACCGTCGACCTCAGCGACGACGGCACCGGCGCCGTCGAGATCTCGTTCGACACCAGCGGCGGCTGCCAGGGCACCGGCGCCAGCGACGATGGCTCGGCGCGGTGGACCAAGATGACCAGCGAGGCCGGCGCCTGCGTGATCCAGCTCGAGTGGCGCGGGGATCTGCTCGACATGTCGTCGCTGCGCGCCGACGCCGACGAGCAGGTCGAGAAGCGCGACCTCGACCTCACCAAGGTGAACATCGAGTCCGTGACGTTCACCGTCACCAGCGCGGCGGTCACCGCCGGCGGGCTGAGCTTCGCGCGCGGCGACCTCGACCAGTTCTGGGCCGAGGTCGGCACCGACGAGGAGCTGCTGTTCACCATCGACGAGGCCTCGCCGTGGCCGAGCTTCGACGCCAGCGCCGGCTTCCGGGCCGCCGCCAAGCAGGCGTTCCTCGACGGCGGCGCGGTCGAGGGAGAGGCGTCCGCGACCCTGGTCATCCCCGCCGACAAGCTGGCCCAGCTGCAGGCGGCCGGCACCGCGACCCTGACCGTGGACTTCACGCACACCATCGCCGCGACCGCCGACGTCCCGGCGCTGTGAATCGTGGCACCATCGGATGGTGCACCGCACGGCCTGCATCGCCGCGCTGACGCTGACCGGCTGTCTCTCGACGCCGGGCCCGGCGCAGGCCCCCATCGACGCCGCGCCTGACGACGGCGACGCTCGCGATGGCGCGACCGCCGACGCCGGCGACCCGTGCGCGATCGTGCGTGAGCCGCCGCCGGCGCAGGTCTGCGACCCGACCGCGAGCCTGACCGCGCGGCCGTTCCCCGGCGGCGACTTCCGGCTGCGCAACCAGCTGGCCCGCGACGTCAACGGCGATGGCACGGACGATCTGGTGCTGGCCAGCGACGTGGCCGGCCGGCGCGGCGTGTTCGTGCTGCTGGGGCCCCAGGATCCGGCGGCGCTGACCTATCACGCCTTCGTCCCCACCACGATCGATCCGCAGGCGCTCGCGGTCGCGAACGTCACCGGCCCGGCCGGCGGCTGTCCCGAGCTCATCATCGCCGGGCACAACGACGCCGGCACCATCGGCTATGTCATGTCGTACGAGTACGTCGGCGGCGACAACCTGTTCGCCGCGGCGCCGGTCCAGGCCGAGATCGGCTTCGTGCCGCCGAGCGCCGGCGTCCCGGTGATGGTCACCACCGCGGCCATCGCCAGCCCGGCCGGGCGCGATCTGGTCGTCGCCGATCTCTACGATCTGAGCGTGCTGGTCACCGACGGCGACGTCGGCGCCAACCTCGACAGCGCCAGCGCGGTCCGGGTGCTGCGCAGCGGGCCTCCCTGGGCCGACATCAACGCCGTGATCCCGGTGCCGAGCCCGGGCGCCTGCGCCGATCGCGATGACGTGATCGCGGTGCAGAACCGGTCCGCGGTGCGCCTGCACAACACCGGCGCGGGCATCGAGGAGCTCAACTTCGCCGAGCTCGCCGACGTCGTCGTCCACGGCGTCGGGCGCGCCGACCTCGACGGCATCCCGCCCGACGATCTGATCGGCGGCGCCGCTGGCTCGGCGTTCGGCGCCTACCTGCTGCAGTACGGCGCCGGCGATGTGCTGGAGATCGGCACCCTGCCGCTCGACAAGAGCGTGCCGGCGCTCGGCGCCTCGTTCTGGTTCGATGGCATGGTGGTCGCCGACCTCGGCGGGTCCCCCGCGCCCGAGCTGGTGCTCAGCGACTCGCCCGATGGCGACGTGACCGCGGACGGGGCGCTGTGGCTGGTCGACGGCCTGCGCATGGGCGAGGCGTCGATCGAGAGCGCGACCCCGCAGCAGCTGACGTTCAGCGACGGCTTCAAGCCGGCCCAGCTGGTCAGCGCCGACCTCGACGACGACGGCACGCGCGAGGTCTGGGTGCTCACGACCGGCGGCGAGGCCCGGTGCTACCAGCGCCAGCCCAGCCCGCCGGCGCTGCGCCTCTGCGACTGATCCCGGCGCGACGCCGCGGCCGGTTGCCCGTCGCGGCGGCCGGCGCGATGCTGCCGGCATGCGCACGACGATGACGATGATCGCGTTGGTGATGGTGGGATGCGCCTCGTCGCCGCCGCCGGTGACGACCGGGCCCGGCGAGCCGCAGGTCCCGGTGGGCACGCCCGCGGCCCCGGCCGCCGCGACCGTGGTCGACACCGGGGTGCTGATGGTGTCGATCGGCGGCCAGGCCGCCGGCCAGGAGCGCTTCACGCTGAGCCGCACCGGCACCGGCTGGTCGCTGGCCGCGGCCACCAAGCTCACCGTCGCCGGGGAGACCACCGCGACAGAGGGCACGCTCGAGACCGACGGCGAGTTCCGGCCCCGCGCCGGCAAGCTGACCGTGACCGGCGCCAGCATCCAGGGCGAGGTGGAGCTGTCGGTGGTGCAGGGCACCCCGCAGATCGTGTCGCGGTTCGGCGGCGGCGAGCCCCACACCCAGCGGGCGAGCCGCGCGATCGATCTGTTCCTCGCCGACACCTTGCTGTCGCACCTGCTGCCGCTGTGTCGCGGCTCGGCCGAGGCCCGGACGATCTACGTGTTCCCCGGCGCCGCGGTGAAGGTCGGCGCCGCGGTGCCGGTGCCCGAGCACGCCGAGCCGCCGCCGTCGACCACCCGGCGCGACCTCGACGTCGGCGGCGATCTGTCGCTGGCGCTCTACTGCGACGGCGACCGGCTGCTCGCCGTCGACGTGCCGCTGCAAGGGCTGATCGCGGTGCGCCAGGGCGAGGAGGCGCGGTTCGAGCAGCTGCGGATCAAGCCGCGCGAGAAGCCGGCGCTGCCCGAGGGCCTGGTCGAGCTGGCCCGCAAGGTCGAGGTCCCGGCGACCGCGCCCGGCGGCGCCGCGACCCTGGGCTGCACGCTGCTGGTGCCGTCGGCGAGCGCGGCGATCGTCAAGCGGCCGAAGCGGGGCGCGCTGCCGGCGGTGGTGTTCATCACCGGCTCGGGCAAGCAGGATCGCGACGAGGACAGCTACGGGCCCGGGGGCCTCAAGCTGGCCATCTTCAAGACCATCGCGATCGAGCTGGGCAAGGCCGGCATCGCGTCGCTGCGCTGCGACGATCGCGGCGGCGGCGAGTCGACCGGCGACTTCACCGCGGCCACCCTCGACACCTTCGTCGCCGACACCAGCGCCGCGGTCGCCGCGCTGCGGGCCGAGCCGGCGATCGATCCGGCCCGGATCGGCCTGGTCGGGCACTCCGAGGGCGGCATCGTCGCGCCGCTGGTCGCGACCCGCGATCCCCGGCTGCGGGCGCTGGTGCTGATGGCCGGGACCGGGCGCACGCTCGACCTGATCATCCTCGAGCAGCTCGAGCGCGGCCTGCGCCACGGCGGGCTCACCGACGACGACCTCCAGGCCCGGCTGGCGCGGACCCGGGCGGTGTTCGCCGCGATCCGCGACGGCAAGCCGTTGCCCGACGACGTGCCCGCCGACGAGCGGGCCCAGTGGGCGGCGGGCCAGGCCTGGCTGGCCAGCCACTTCAAGCACGACCCGGCGCTGACCGCGGCCAAGCTCGGCAAGGTCGCGGTCCTGATCGCCCAGGGCGCGCGCGATCAGCAGGTCGCGATCGCCGACGCCGAGGCGCTCAAGGCGGCGTTCGCGAAGGCCCACAACCCGCGGGTCGAGTACAAGGTCTATCCCGATCTCAACCATCTCTTCGCGCACACCGAGACTGGCGACCTCGCCGAGTACGCGTCGCCGACCGCGGCGGTCGACGAGCAGTTCTTGCGCGATCTGGTCGGGTTCCTCGGGAAACGACTGAAGTAGTCGCTCCCGCGGGAGTCTGCGCGTGAGCGTCGAATGCCGATGTTGGGACTCGACCATCGCGCCGCAATTGCGTATTCGGGAGAGATGCGCCTTCACGCTCTCCGGGGACCTGGAGTGTGGGCAGCGGACCTCGCGCGCGCGCTCGTCGCCGCCGCGGTGGCCACCGCGTTGCCCGCGTGCGTCGACGATCCGGCCGCCGCGCCGGCGGCGACGCCCGCCCCGGCCCCGCGGCTGATCGCGCCGCGCGCGCTGCCGGCGATCGACGGGTATCACGCGGCGGCCGCGATCACCGGCACGCCGCCGGCGACCGGTCGCGCGATGCCAGGCCGGATCGCGGCGATGGACGCGCGACGACCGGTGCCGCGCATGCTGTGGACCGCGGCGATCGCGCCGCCGCCCGCGTCATCATCATCGCTGTCGGCGCGGGCCCGGATCGAGACCGCGGCGCGCTGGCACCTGGCCCGCTACGCGCCGCTCTACGGGCTCGACGAGGCGGCGCTGGCGACCGTCGAGGTCGCCCACGTCCACGACCTCGGCCACGGCGCGATCGTCGTCGATCTGCACCAGCGGGTCGACGGCCTCGAGGTCTGGCGCAACGAGCTGAGCGTGGTGATGGATCGCGGCCTGCGCGTGATCGCGCTCGCCGGCAACCTGCACGCGGCGGCGCGGCATCGCGGCCTGGCCCCGGCGCTGGTGATGCCGGCGCGCGACGCGGTCGCCCGCGCGGTGGTCGACACCCGCGGCGGGCCGCTGCCGGCCGCGGCGCTGGTGCTGGCGCTCCACGACGACGGCGTCGAGCACGGCTACCAGCTCGTCGACGGCGCGACCCTGGCGCGGTCGGCGCGGGCCCGTCAGGTCTGGTTCCCGCTGCCCGATCGGCTGGTGGCGGCGTGGCTGGTCGAGAGCACGCCCGCCGACAGCAGCCGGAGCCCGGCCGGCTTCGTCCACGTCATCGCCGGCGACGATGGTCGGGTGCTGTCGCGGCAGTCGATCGACGCCGCCGAGGCGGTGACCTACCGGGTCTGGGCCGACGGCGCCGATCATCGCCCCGCCGACGGCCCGACCGTCGACTCGACCCCGCACCCGACCGGCGTGCCCAACGGGATCAGCCCCGGCTTCGTCGCGCCGGTCGACGTCGTCATCGATGGCTTCAACCACCCGCCCGGCGGCGGCGCCGGCGATCCCTGGCTGCCGGTCAACGCCACCGAGACCAGCGGCAACAACGTCGACGCCTACGCCGATCTCAACTTCCCCGATCACTTCGACGCCAGCGACGTCCGCGCCACCGCGACGGCGGCCCACCAGTTCCGCCGCACCTACGCCACCAACCAGGGTCCGATGGCCAGCAGCGAGCAGTCCAAGGCGGCGGTGACCCAGCTCTTCTACACCAACAACTGGCTGCACGATTATCTCTACGACTCGGGCTTCACCGAGGCCGCGGGCAACGCCCAGGCCTCGAACCTGGGCCGCGGCGGCCTCGGCAACGACGTCCTGCTCGCCGAGGCCCAGGACTTCAGCGGCACCGACAACGCCAACATGACGACGCCGCTCGATGGCCGCTCGCCGATCATGCAGATGTACGTGTTCTCGGCCGCCGTCGACGAGGCCTTCATGCGCGACGGCACCATCGACAACCACGTGGTCGCGCACGAGTGGGGGCACTACCTGCACCACCGCCTCGAGACCTGCGGCGCCACCCAGTGCGGCGCGATGAGCGAGGGCTGGGGCGACTTCAACGCGCTGCTGATGTCGATGCGCCAGGGCGACAACCTCGATGGCACCTACGCCATGGGCATCTACGTCACCAAGGCGTTCACCGTCGACCACGCCTACTTCGGCATCCGGCGGTTCCCGTACTCGGTCAGCTTCGCCAAGAACGCGCTGACCTTCCGCCACGTCTCCGACGCCCAGGCGCTGCCGGCGACCGCCAGCAACGACAACCCCGGCCCGCACTGGGAGGTCCACAACGCCGGCGAGATCTGGGCAGCGGCGATGTTCGAGGGCCTGATCGCGATGCTCAAGGACAGCCAGGGCGGCGCGCCGCGCTTCACCTTCGAGCAGGCCCGCCGCCGCATGGCCGACTACATGGTCGGCGGCATGATCGCGACCCCGATCGAGCCGACCTTCACCGAGCAGCGCGACGCGATCCTCGCGGTGGCCGCGGCCAGCGACCTCCAGGACTTCGCGGTGCTGGCCCAGGCGTTTGCCCGGCGCGGCCTGGGCAGCGGCGCGATCTCGCCGCCGATCGAGTCGGTCGACGGCCACGAGGTGGTCGAGGACTTCGCCACCGGCGGCGTCCCGACCCTGCAGGGGGTCACCGTCGACGAGGGCAACGACGCCTGCGACGACGACGGCGTGCTCGATCCCGGCGAGCAGGGCGTGGTCACGGTGCGCGTCCTCAACACCGGCACCGCCACCCTGGCGGCGACCACCGCGACCGTGGAGGCGACCGGCGCCGGCGCCTCGTTCCCCGACGGCACCACGCTGCACCTGCCGGCGATCGCGCCGTTCCAGCTGGTGACCGCGACCCTGCCGATCGCCCTCGACGCCGGCCTCGGCAGCGCGCGCCGGCTCGCGGTCAGCGTCACCATCGATGATCCCGGCGCGGTCCACGGCGACGCCGCCAGCGTGGTCGCCGCGGTCAACCTCGACCAGCACGCCGCGACCTCGGCCAGCGACGACGTCGAGGCCCCGGCCTCGGCGTGGACCGTCGACGGCGAGTGGGCGCGCCTGGAGTCGAGCCCGGCCCAGAACGTCTGGCACGTCACCGACTACGCCGGCGCGGCCGACTGGCGGCTGGTGTCGCCGCCGCTGGCGGTGTCGCCGACGGTGCCGCTGGTGCTCAGCTTCAGCCACCGCTACAACCTCGCGGTCTACGACATCTACCTGATCGATGGCGCCGTGCTCGAGGTCTCGACCGACGGCGGCGCCACCTGGGCCGACGCGTCGACCTACGCGACCATGGACTACGACGACGTGGTCCCGGTCGAGGCCCTGACCGAGCTCGGCAACCGGCTGGCGTGGGGCGGCACCTCGACCGGCTACCCCGGGTTCCACACCTCGACGATCGACTTCGGCACCAGCCTCGCGGGCCAGACCATCCGGCTGCGCTTCCGCATGGTCACCTCCGGCTTCTTCGCCGGCGTCGGCTGGGAGCTCGACGACCTCGCGTTCGCCGGGCTGACCACCACGCCGTTCCCGACCATCGGCGACGACGCCGGGGTGTGCTTGCCGGGCCAGCGGCCGATCGCGGCGGCCGGCGACGACCTGATCGTGACCTCGGGCGACGAGGTCCACCTCGACGGATCCACCTCCACGGATCCCGACGGCAGCGCGGTGAGCTACGCCTGGAGCCAGCTTTCGGGCCCGACGGTCGCGCTCGACGGGGCCTCGACCGCGACCCCGAGCTTCCTCGCGCCCGACGTCGGGAGCCCGCGCACCGTGGCCCTGCAGCTGGTGGTCACCGACGAGGACGACCGGTCCAGCGCCCCGGACCTGATCGCGATCACGGTGCGGCCGGTGCTCGAGCTCGACGCCGGCATCGACGCGACGCCCGACGCCGCCGCCGAGGATCCCGACGGTGGCGGCAACCCCGCCCAGCCCGACGCCGGCGGCGGCGCCGGCGAGCCCGGTGGCTGCGGCTGCCAGTCGGGCGGCGCGGCCCCGGGCCTCGGCCTCGGCCTGGTCGCGCTGGCGCTGCGGCGCCGGCGGGCCCGACGCTACGGCGCCAGCGCGTAGACGACCACGTACTCGAACGAGGCGCTGACCCCGTTGGTGCGCAGCCCGATGCGGCCACCGTCGCGGAGGGTACCGTCGAGCGAGGACGCGGTGGTCGAGCCGCCGTACTCGAGCGTGCACTGCTCGCTCGACGGCAGCTGGGCGCCGTGGAACACCGCCCGGCCAGGCGCCAGCTCGAGGCTGAGGTCGGCCTGGTCGAGCTCGGCGATCTCCTCGCCGAGGCGCGTCAGCCGCAGCTGCGTGGTCTGGGAGCCGGCCAGGTTGTCGCGCAGGTTGCAGAGGTAGTAGGCGTCGTCGTCGGGGACCAGGGCCATCGCGACCCCGATGCTGCGGGTGCCGTCGTCGTCGAGATCGTCGAGCGCGCGCGGCGGGACCACGTCGATGCGGACGCCGACGTCGACGGCGACCCGGTCGAACTCGGTGTCGAGGTAGAAGAGCCGGGCCCCGGGGGTGAGGCTGGGCTGCACCAGCGCGCCGTTCGCGACGTTCCAGACCTCGGTGCCCGAGCCGGTTTTCCAGCCCTGGAGCTCGGCGGGATCGTCGAAGGGCGCGAACAGCGCGATCGCATCGCCGCCGGTGTAGGGCCGCGGGTCGCAGGCGTCGCCGACCGGATCGGTGTCGAGGAGCCGGGGCTGCGTGGGGTCGGCGAGGTGCGGACAGTCGTCGCAGGGATCCCCGACCCCGTCGCCGTCGTGATCCTTCTGGTCGTTGGCCAGCGCCGGGCAGTTGTCGTCGGGGTCGGCCACCCCGTCACCGTCGGTGTCATCGACCGGCGGCGCGTCCGGCCGGGCGTCGACGCTACCGCCGCCACCCAGGCCGCCGCCGTCGAAGCTGCACCCACCCGCCACCAGCAGCGCCACCACACTGACCCAGCGATCACTACGCATCGAGCGGACGCTACCATGCAGCCTCGGCGGGAATGGCGATGCTCCCGCTCGCCGGCTTCGTCAGACGATCGGAGCGCAAGCGCAACCACACCTGCGCGTGGCGGCGTGACCACGGTCCCGCGAGGATCGGCGATGCGAATCGGGATCACGGCGGGGCGCCGGCGGTATGCTGGCGGCGCGGCGATGAGCACCGCACGCACGTACCTCTCGGGGCTGACGCTGGTGCATCGCATCGGCGACGACGACGAGCGTCGCCAGGTCTGGCGCCAGGGCATGGCGGCCCTGGCCGCGGCGGTGGTGGAGCGTGTGCCCGCGCCGCTCGAGGGCCTCGACCCCGAGGCGCTGCTCGGCGCGGTGCGCGCCGCGACCGCCGATGGTCAGCTGCGGGACCTCGACTGGCTGGCGCCGGCGGCGGCGGCGGTGGCGCTGTTCGAGCTCGGCAACGCGTTGCCGGCCGGGGCCGAGCGCCGCGAGCTCGGTCGCCGGGTGCTGGCCCGGCTCAACGACGGCGACACCGCGACCTTCGTCGAGCTGGCGACCGCGATGGCGCTGGTGTCGCGCAAGCCGTTGACCTCGGCGCTGGTGCGGGCCCGGGTCGCCCGGGCGCTGGCCTCGCCGCTGGCCGCCGGCGTCCGCGCCGACGCGCTGGCGCTGGCGCTGCTGGCGCGCGACGACCTCGAGCGCGACTGGGTGACCGGGCCGTCGATGGGCTCGCTGCCGGCGCGGCGGCTGGCGGCGCGGCTGATCGAGCGCGCCGCGCGCGAGGCGATCGGGCGCGCCGCCGCCGGCGATCTCAGCGGGCTGGCGGCGATGGCGCGGCCGGCGGTGAAGGCGGCGTGGCAGCGGCTGCTCGGTGATCGCGAGGCGCTGGTGTGGCGCCACGTCGCCATCGCGCGCGGGCTGATCGCGACCCGGGTCGCCGCGATCGCCGCCGAGATCGATCAGGATCTCGAGCCGACCTCGAGCCCGACCGCGTGGCGGCGCGGCGGCGCGTCGCTGGCGGCGTCGATCGAGATCCACGGCGACCGGGCGCTGGCGCGCTGCCGGGCGCTGGCCACCGGCGAGCTGCTGGCCCGCGATCGCGGGGTCGCCCGGGCGCTGCTGCAGGGCCTCGCCGGCGGGTTCGCGGTCGAGCCCGAGGACGCCGCGCAGCTGGCGGTGCAGCTGGTCGAGGTCGGCGGCCTGGAGGCGGTCGAGGCCATCCTCGAGCTCCGCCGCGAGCTCGGCGACGCGGTGGCGGTCCCGGCGCAGGCGGCGCGTGGCTGGATCGACCGCGCGCTCACCGCCGACACCGCCGACGACGACGGCCACACCGCGCTGCTGCTGGCGCTGCGCGGCGAGCTGATGGACGACCGCGGCGCCGACGAGCGCTCGCTGGCCAGCCGGGTCCACGACGCCCACGACGCGCTGCTCGCCGGTGACGTCGTCGGGGCGCTGCGGGCCGCCCACGACGCGGTCGAGCTGGTCACCGAGGCGGTCGAGTGGCTCGAGCGCGGCGGCGACGGCGACCCGGTCGAGCGCCGGGCGGCGCTGTGGGCGATCCGCGATCTCGAGCTCGGCGTGCTGGTCGACGGCGTGCTCGGCGACGTGCTCGCGCTCGAGCCGGCCACCGTGGGCACCGGGGCGCGGCCGCTGTCGGAGCTGCTCGAGCGCCTCGAGCGCTGCTTGCTGGCCCGCGAGGCGCGCCCGGTCGGCACCCGCACGGTCCCGCACTTCACGCTGCGGCTGGCCCGCCTGCGCGCGCTGGTCCGGCTGATGGACGCCGACGTCGCCGGCGACGAGGCCGGCCGGCGCGAGCGGCGCCTGCACGCGGTCCGCTTGCTGATCGATCGCGCTCGCGGCGAGCGCTCGCAGCTGGCCCGCGCGACCTGGGCGGCGCTGGCGCGGACCTGGGACGCGCTGCTCCGCGACCAGGAGGTCGAGCTGTCGGATCTGCTGCTGGCGCTGACCACCAGCGTCGCGCCCGATCAGGACTTCGCGGTGATCCGCGAGGCGACCATGATGCCCGAGGTCACCCACGTGCTCGACGCCAACGCCGCCGCCGGGCTGGCGCTGCGCACCGCGGTCGACGGCGAGCTGGGATCGCGGCGCGGCGCGCTGGCGGCGCTGCGCGGGCTGGCCTCGGCGCTGCCGGCGGCGGCCGCGGCCCGGGTCGAGGCCTTGCGCACCGCGATCCTCGAGATCGCCGCCGCGCTCGAGGCCATCGGCGACGCCCGCTCGCAGGCCGCGATCTCGCTCGACGCCATCGAGCGGCTGGCGACCGCGGCCCAGGCGATGGCGCTGCTGGTCAACGGTGCTCGTCGCCGGCTGGGCCTGGACCTGCTCGCCGAGATCGCCGAGACCGGGCCCAACCTGCGGCTGATCGCGCTGGCGCTCGAGCGCACCCGGCGCGGCGTCGATGATCCGTGTGATGACGAGGTCGAGCAGGCGACCGCGACGGTGCGCCAGGAGCTGCCGCCGGTGATCGCCGAGGCCATCGCGCTGGTGCTGAGCCGGCTGCCGCGCCTGCCGGCCAGCGCGTCGGAGAGCGGGGTCCTGCGGATCTCGGCCGAGATGTTCGCGGTCGAGGCCCCGCTGCCGACGTGGCTGCCGCCGAGCCGCGCGGTCGGCGGCTTCCACATCGTGCGCGCGCTCGGCAAGGGCGCCGGCGGCTCGGTGTTCGTCGCCTGCCGCAACGACGAGCGCCACGACGACGCCGCCGAGAAGGTCGCGCTCAAGGTCCCCGACTACGACGGCGCCGCCGCCCGCGACCTGTCCGAGCAAGAGTTCGAGCGGCTGTTTCGCGAGGAAGCCCGCGCCCTGCTGACCTTGCCCGAGCACCCCAACATCGCGCGCTTCATCACCTTCGACGCCGGCGCCCGGCCCAAGCCGATCCTGGTGATGGAGTGGGTGCGCGGCCCGACCCTCGAGCACGCCCTCGAGGTCGCCGCCTTCGACCTCGCCGGCGCGCTCGCGATCGTCGACGGCATCGCCGCCGGCCTGGCGGTCATGCACGAGGCCCGCCTCGCCCACCTCGACATCAAGCCGGCCAACGTCATCTTGCGCGCCGAGGCCATGCCCGGCCGCCGCGCGGTGCCGGTGCTGGTCGACTTCGGGCTCGCCGGCCGCAAGCTGCGCCCGGGCTGCGGCAGCCCGCACTACGGCGCGCCCGAGGTGTGGAGCCAGCAGCTCGCCGCCGCCGTCGAGCATCCCTTCGCCGCCGACGTCTACGCGTTCTCGTGCCTGGCCTTCGAGGTCCTCACCGGCGACACCCTGGTGATCGCCGACAACGTCACCGCGGTGCTGCGCGCGCACCTGTCGGGGCAGGCCGCCACCGACGTGCAAGCGCGGCTCGGCCGCGAGCCCGCGCTGGCGCGCCTCGGCGACGTGCTGGCGTCGGGGCTGGCGCGCGACGCCGCGCAGCGCCCGACGATGGCGCGGCTGCGCGCCGGCCTGGGCGCGGCGGCCGCCGAGATCGGCCATCACGCGTGGCCGCTCGCGCGGGTGTGAGCGCTACCCGGCCGATACCCGCCGCGGCGCGTCGGCGATCACCCGGGGGCGGTGAGCCGGTGAGACTCTGATTCCGGAGCGTCGCCAGGCAGGCTAGGCTGATCGGGTTGCGGCTTCGGGTCACGTACCATCGCCTCAGCGAGCTCGCTGCGGACGGCGAGCGCCAGTTCAAGCACGGCGGCTTGCTGGTGCAGGTCACGGTGGCGAAGCCGCCGGAGCGGGGGTCGTCGGTCGAGCTCGAGCTGGTGACGCCGGCGGGCGCGGTGGTGATGGCGGCGTCGGTGCTGCACGTGCTGCCGACCGGGATCGCGGTGGCCTTCGAGCCGGGCAACCCGCAGCTGACCGCGCTGCTCGAGCGCGCCCGGCGCGAGCCGGCGACCGACGCTGGCGAGACCATCCACGAGCTGGTCGGCGGCGCCAAGGTCGTGGTCGCGGTGGCGCCGGTGCCGACCACCAGGCGGGGTACGCCGGCCGGTGGCATCCCGGTCAACGCGGCGATCGCGGCGATCACCGGCAAGCGGAGCACGCCGGCGCTGGGCGTCGCGGCGGCTGGGCCGATGACCGCGCCGCGCCCGGTGGCGCCTCGCCCGG
>JADMIO011409303.1_pt1 | contig 44479 bp, 40 predicted proteins | sample 8958161 | NCBI WGS metagenome assembly JADMIO01 (sample SAMN16585339, study PRJNA669376) | soil metagenome | isolation source: Crop rotation soil | place: USA: Cullars Rotation, Alabama | collected 2011
CCGCGACTTCAAGTCACGTGAATTCCAAGCTTCGGATCCCACTGTGCTGGAAAGCCGGCCGGTATCTAGCCAGTCGCGAGAAGCTTCGGGACGTCCCCAAAAACCGTCATCAAATCGGATTATAACGGTTGGCATCCCGTCTTTATTCGATGAATTTACGTACTCATCCAATTCCAATCTCAGCTTACTTTGGTTAACTCCTACCTCGTCATTGGGCCACCTTCCTACATAATGATAAGGTTGAACGGCTCGTATTCGCTGGCACATGTGTCTGCATCCTGCATGCATTGAATTGGCAATGGTCTCGAGGAATTCAGCATCTTCCATCAATGCGATCTTAAGACACGCGTCCGCTTTAGCATTTCCCAAACTCTGTAGGTGCGCGCTGAGTGCCCAATTAATCATTGACTCAAAGGCAAGCACGCGGTGATTTCTCAGCATCGTTGCAGTAATCTGTCGTTTACCAAAAAGCAGAGTAGCGGCGGCAGATACTCCTCCTTCGGAGAGAGACAAATGAGGATTATCCATGTTGTCACCATATGTGAGGCAAAGATTGTTGAGAAATCCCCGCACATTTATGACGCCTTGCTTCAACCCTGAGAAGTATGAGTCGCGCGCATAGTGATCAAGTCGATCTATATCTAATAAGCCACTCACTAGTTCATGCAAGATTCCTAAAAACGCTTTATGGTCATGAGGGCAGTTAGAAAGATATGTCTTATCTCCCGTTATCAAATAGAGAATGCCGGGAACGCAGACGGTTTCTAATCGTTCCTCAAAGATGTGCCTAATATCGACGAGGGTCTTGATGTCGTCACCATACTTTTGTTTTGCGATCTGCTTCCATTTCTGGGCCAATGGACTATTGGCATCAAAAAGCTCAGCTCCCCTATGCTCATGATCAACGTGGGCTATTTTTGCCTGACGAAGACCCTCACCAAATTCGGGGTTACGTTCGAGAACGTGACTCAAAGGAGCGTGCCCTATATCGTGAAACAACAACCCCAGATAGAACTCCTCTCGCAACTTGGTATCCCTGAGCCATGAATGTAGCGTCCGCATACAATCGAGACCCTTGACTCTTCCCTTTACTCTGATAAGAGTCTCCGACATCCGCCCTAGCCACCAACAGCCGATGGAGTGTGCGAACCTCGTATGCGTCGCTGAAGGAAAGACCAACCAGCCCAGACCAGTTTGGCGCAGATGAGCTAGCCGCGCGAACTCGGCCGTTTCAATTATGTCTCTTGGATCAAGAGGATCTTCGTCACTGTTTGACAGGAACTGACGGCTTGAGGGGAGTCCTTTTTCGAAAGTAATCGTTTCGTAAAGTGGATCGAAGAATTCTAGACGATTTTCAGTCATCAACTTTCCCTCTCCAGCCAATCTACAATTGGCTGGTATGCTTCCGCGATCTCGGATTCAGGAAACGAGATGGCCACGACGTCTTCCTCAAGAGTTAGTTCTGGAACCAGAGGTATCTGTGCGTCGAAACGACGCCCTTCACCTAACAGTCGCTGCAACTCTTCGACTTTCTCTTTTGCCCGTGGAAGATCCGGTACCTGAGACAGGACTAGAAAAATGGGGAGTGGATTCCTGGAAGCCTTTAGTATGTCCAGCAGCATTCTCAGTCCCTCTGCATTTTGTTTATTCGGCCTCAGCACACAAACCAAACGGTTGGACTTAAGTATTGGAGCTGCCGCTAGGTCAGCGAATCCCGATCTGCTGTCTACCAGCACAAAATGTGGACGGCAAGCCTCTATGGCTTCATTAATTACCTTGCCAAGAAGCATGGGAATATCTCGTACCGCTTCCATGACCTCTTTTAACTTCTCGGGTTCTGAAACGGCCGGGATCAACCACAGCCTTCCTGGGACGGGTGAAGGCAACAAGTCGGTCACGTCCACCAGAGCCTTTTCAACGCCAGGATCGAGAGCCCTAGTCAATAAATCTAACAGCGTAGACTTTCCAGCGATTCGACTCTCAATGCCGAAAATTGTATGAAGACCGCCTGCTTCTAGGTCAAAGTCTACACACACTACTCTGTGACCTTTTCGAGCAAGCAGGACAGCCACGTTCGAAAGTGACATCGACCGACCCACGCCGCCCTTAAATGAGTAGAACGAGACTACTTTAGTTGCCAAGGAACAACCTCCTGTAACCAAGGTGAATGTCAGACCTTGATGCTTTGATTTAGATCCTTAATCTTACTCAAAAGCTCAAGCTCATCATCTTTGCGGCTTCGAGCTTTCTGAACTAAACTACTAAAGACTGCTTCGACCACTTCGGTTGATGCCAAAACGTCCCGAAGAGCGGCGCGCAATTCGTTTTCCCTCAGGTTTACAGTATCAACCCGTCCGTAGAGAACGAATCTAATAAGGCCCACTAAGGCGTCAAGCGTATAACAGATCAATGGCCGACCATCGTCCCAAAGATTAGTGGGATCATCGATCCAATCGTCAGCCACGCCTCTGAATAATGAATCGCCAGCACGAATAAAATCTTCGGTTACGACACTTCCGTCCCTTTTCTTCGCTAAGGCGAGAAGGCCCAAAAAAGCCCCTATGTATCTTCGGTCGTCGTAGGATACTGTTCCGGCTGCACCAGGAAAAGGGAGGGCATGAAAGAAATCTGTTTGGAGTTCTGACGCTCTTGTAGTGCTTGACATCTTACTCATGATTGCCGCAAGAGCGTTGGCCGCGTTTTGACGCAGCTCCTCCGTCAAAGATCCCCCGACGGTATAAAGAACCTCAAGGGCGTACAGTACTCCCATCACTGGTCCTGAAGTTCGCCCCTCATCCATCCAATAATTGTTGGTACCTGGGTCATACTGTTTGGCGACCCAAGCGGTCACTTTCGGTAAAAGGGCTTTGATCTTTTCGTTCCTCCCTGCTCCTAGCGATTTCTCCATTCCGGGTGTGTTCAACGCCTTATGGAGTGATAAGGAGGCGAAGTTAGTAAAGAAAAGATTTGTAAACTGGCCTTCTGCTGGTTTCCGTCCGCCAGGCTCAGCATCTCGCATGAACCCTGGCCAACGAGCGCCATTGCGATCTTCAATGCACGAAGCTAGGAGAAAATCGACGGCCGAACTCCCTACAGAGTTCAAAAGCTTATCAAGCTCAGGTGGTATCTTCTGTTTTTGGTCTGCGAACAATTGAACAGAATTGCAAATTAAACGAAGGACGGATGAAGCGGAGTCCACAAAGTCTATCTCAAACTGAACGTACGGATATGGTGAAGCGCTGAAACCTCTATAGACTTGGTCATGTTTGTCGTCTTGCCCGTCTACAGTGGGAGAGGACTGGGTGTTGATATTTGTCAGAAGACCTTCAAGGTGTTTCGCAAGCTGTACCAAGCCGAGGGGCGGATCTGCGAAACTGCTGGGAGCCATCAAGAAGGGTTCGACCAGAGCATTCAATGCATCGACATCTTTAAGAAAGCCGGTGTCCGCTTCTCCGTCAGTCCAGTGCCCGCCCGATGGCTCCTCTCTAAATCGATGAAGAAGGCTCTTCCAAGCCTTTTCGACAACCTTTTGCGTCTCCTGATCTAGTCGACGTTCAGTCATACCAATTCTCTCCTTTTAGTCTTTGAGTCAAGAGACGAAAGGTCTTTTATTCGAGGCCTCTATTATTGAAAGCAGCGCGCGCGCGCGTGCGTTATCTCTGAACTTCACTAAACGCAAAGATTGCAGTTGGGGTGCACCCCTTATGTGAGACAAAAAGTTAAGACACTCCCTTGGCCCATCGAAAAAGGTGCTTGCTTTCGACTGGACCGTTGTTGACAATCAGCGCGGTTGGCGAAGCGGAGGCGAGCTCTGCTGGAGAGCAACTCGCCAAGGAATAACCAACCGGAAACTCATCAAGACGATGAGCGAGGGCGTGGCCGCAAGGTTGCGCCCTCTGCTTTCTCCGCACATCGGATTGATAGATTTCCTCATGCCTAAAAAAACTCACCTTCGCGCCGAACTTCACCCTCAGCCTCTGTTTGGCCCAGCCTAAGTATCGCGCGCCGACGCGGAAATCGATTATATGTCAAATACGCGCGCAGTTTTTTTGGGCGCCCCGCGCGCAATCAATTTACTCAGGCCTGGACCACCACCAGCTCCGCCGGAAACAGAAGTTGTTGCTCGAACTCAGTCGGCGGCAAATAGCCCAGGGCGGAGTGCAGCCGCTTCCGGTTATAGATACTTTCAATAAACTTGCCAATCCGTCGGTGCGCATCAGCAAAGTCAAGATACTCGGTGCGATAAACTTCCTCGTACTTCAGCGTTTTCATGAACGATTCAGCCTGCGCGTTGTCATAAGGGTTGCCGCGCCGGCTCATGCTAATCATAATCTCGTGCTCCGTGAGCAGCGCGATGTAATCCTTAGACGCATATTGCACCCCGCGATCCGAGTGATGCACCAGTCCTGGCGCGACCCGCCCACGCCCGATCGCCATCTGCAACGCGGCGACCGCCAACTTCGCCTCCAGCGTGCGACCCAAGGCCCAGCCAATCACACGCCGTGAAAAAGCATCCAGAATCACCGCCAGGTACACAAACTCCAACATCAACCGAATGTAAGTAATATCAGCCACCCAAAGCTGATTCAGACCCGTCACCGGCAGCTCGCGCGCCAGGTTAGGATACACCGGCAGGTCATGGTACGAGTCAGTGGTGCGCACAAATGCTCGCTTCCGCAGACACAACAGATTATCCGCACGCATCAACCGCAGCACTCGTTTGTGATTCACCTCCCAGCCCGTTCGCTGCAACGCCGCGGTGATCCGCCGATAGCCATAGGCCGGCATCTGCACCGCGAGTTTCTGGATGGCGTCGCGCAACTCCATCTCTTCGGCCTTCTCTTGGAGCGGCTTCAGGAACCGATAGTAGCTGGCGCGACTGACCGCCGCCGCGCGGCACAACCTGGTTACCGGCTTTTCTTCTTCCCGGATCTGCTGATAGACGGTGTGCCGCCATTGACGGCCGCCTGTTGCGCCTCGAAACTCCGCAACAGTTTTTTTAAGAAATCGTTCTCCATCGTCAACTGCCCGATCTTCCGCTCCAGCTCAGCCTCATGGCTCTCAGCTAAGACACGTCGACCCTGACCGGAAAACGCTTTCGTAGGTTGCTCTTTGAATTCGCGGCGCCAACGATGCAACGTGTTGGGATTGACTTCCAACTGCCGCGCTACATGGCCGAGCGGCTTGCCTGATTCCAGTTCTTTGACCGCTGCCAATTTGAACTCCCGGGTGAACACCCGTCGAGACTTAACCATAAAATCCTCCTTTGCCAGTGTAGCAAGTGAAAATTTTGTGGCTTAACTCACTGTCTCATTTTTGGGGTTCACTCCAAGTTATTGAGATATTAGACTGCGCATCTAGTACTTTGAGATATGAAAGTTCTTCTTGCTGATTGATTGCCCCTGAGACCTAGGCGAATTAGTTCTATTCAGGCGCAATTAAGATGCGGGATAGCTTATATGCCTAATCTGGCGGACGGGTCAAGTATCCTGGGAGGACTTCGCCACTGACCAGGGCAATAGCGAAGCAGACTAGGATGACATCTAATAACGACAGTGGACAACAAACGCTCGTTGGAGTGCACTTCGTGAATCTCGTTTAGGTCACCCCTAAACCACTGAAATGATCACGAACGTCAGGGCCAGTTTCGATCTCCGCAAAGTGGAAGTGTTACCCAAAATGCGTGCGTTTGAGATAGGCACCTACTTGCGCAAGGATGCAAACTTCACCCCAGCGCTCTTTGGCCAGCATAGTTCTCAACAAGTCAAGAGTCTATAAGAATGCGTATTTGCGCCGGTGACACACGCTATCGTCTCTGTTGACTTTTGCACCTCACGCTCATATGTTAAGTCTCCCTTCTCACTATGATAAAGGGACCATCTATATATTCGATGCATCGTGACTTAATTCGTCATTCTTGAGCTCACTCTCGAGGAGAATAATCACCAATGGCTGAAGGACAGTCTGGACAATCTAGAACGTGGTGGCAGCGGGTCCGAGGCGGCTTCTGGAGAAACTGGATTGATTTTTTAGAAGCTCTCTGGCGTGGCATGATCGACCCGTTCGGGCAGCCTCCATTTATTTTCTACTTTTTGGGGATCATTATTACTGTCGGAGGTTTGGGTGTATTGATTTCGGTTTATGAAGGTGTCCGTACAGCTACTCTGACAACTACGGTTTTAGTACCGCGGTCTCTGTCCACGTTCTTACTAGCAATTCTTGCCACCGCATTTGTCGATTTGAATTTGTCCTCCGAGAAGGATTCAAAGCGGTCGATGAAGATGTTCGCTTTGTTCACGCTCGTTGTCGGAACAGTCGGTGGCACGATGGCGTTGCTGACAGACAATGTCAGATTGGCATATTTGTGCGCGCTGGTCGGCACCTTCCTTGCTCTTTTTCTCTGGTGGATAGCAAACTCAAAGAACGAAAAACTTTTCGAACCTAACCCGCCAGCGACAGCCGCTCTTGGGGAAAGCTCAGCGGGCCTCCCCGGAACACTTGAGGGGATTCAGACCTAAGAGGCTTACATGGATGATATCGAAGCTTCATTTGCCGATGTGCCGGCAATAAGAATCTCACAGCCGCTCGGCACTTTCTATGTCACTAAACTGAGGGCTGACTTGCTTCTAGAGGTTAGTTTTTCCGATCCTCTGCGATTATCCGATCACGTATCAGGTGAGCACCCTTACTCGTTAAGAGGTGCGCAGCGAGAAGAACGTGAAAACAGGCTCGTTGAGATTGGTCGATACATCGATACCGTCGAGGCGGCATTTCCGAACTCCATTATTCTGGCAGTGAACTACGACGAGAACGGAAAGTTGATTGATGAATCCGATCCGAGAAGGTGGCGCTTGGAACCTAAAGATGGTAGTGAATGTGTACGGCTAATTGTTCCCACCCCGGCGAAGGTTGCAAGTATTGTTGACGGGCAGCATCGGCTCCATGGCTTTCAGTATGCAAGCCCATTAAGGCTAGACACAGAATTATTATGTGCGGTTTACTTTGACCTACCGAATCCTTATCAGGCGTATCTTTTTGCAACCATCAACTTCAACCAAAAAAAGGTTGATCGGAGCTTGGCATACGAACTGTTCGGGTTTGATCTTGAGACTGAACCACCCAGTTCCTGGTCACCCGAGAAAACAGCGGTATTCCTAACCCGCCGACTAAACACGGAAAGTGACTCGCCTTTGCACAACCACATCACAGTTGCCCCGCTTTATGAAGAAACTGTTTTCCAGGCACTGACCGATAGGAATTGGCAGGTATCGACAGCCACTGTAGTTGATGGAAGCTTGAGGCTTTTCTCTGCGAATCCTAGAAGAGACCGAGATCAAATGCACCGGAAAAGTGTCGAAGCGGGTCGGGACCGGAGCATGCTTGGTCCAGATAATACGCCGTTGAGAGATCTATATCGGACTACAAACGATAAGGCCATCTACACGGCGATAAAGAATTTCTTCGTCGCAGTCGAGAAATCCTTGTGGACTCAAGTCAAGCCACAATCCTACATAAACAAAACCGCGGGGTTACAGGCGCTGTTTGACGTATTGGTTGATTTGCTCAGGGGGTTTGATAAAGACAAAAACATCAGCGTCAATTTCTTCAGCGACTACTTGGTAAAAGCATCGCACATCAATTTTGCAGATGACTTTTTTCAGACGTCAGGCAAGGGCAGAACTCGAATCAAAAATGCGCTCGAGCTCGCAAGCGGACTGAAGACGGCGGACGAGGTTCCTCAAACTGATCGCGATGATTATCTCAGGGTAACGGCATAACCAGCAGGATAGGGTGACTATATTATGCCTTCCGGACTACCTCTAAGTAACCTTACTGCAACTTGCTGAGAATGCGTTCGACCAAAACGTGAGCGTTGCCCTGATTGTTTGAACATTCGTAAATCAAACCAAAGACTTGCTGGTAAGCTCGCCTTTTAGCTGCTGACATCCTTTCCAGAGGTTTTGCTACTCTGCGGTTACGGTCGACGTGCTTGATTTCTTTTTCCAGCGAATGTAGCTTACGTCCCATCATCTCCTGGTTATGTACTGCTACCGCCTCTCGAGTAGCGGCGCGTTGCATGGCCGCGATATGCTGCTGTATCTCACTCAATAATTTTCTCTGTCCTTTCGAATCGATACTGCCTTGCATTATTCCTTTTAGTTTTTCTTTTACAATGGCTTCTCGTCGCTGAAAATCTCGCACAACATTGCGAACCATTGAGCTCTTGCGACATCGGGAGCTTATATCTCTCGCGATGGGCGTAATGTGGTTTGTAAGATGATTGAAGTGAATATTCTGTTCGTAGTGATCGCGCCGACCGTTGGGAACTATACGATCGTCGATTGTATGGATCTCACCCACGCACCAAGAATTGAAGCGAGATTCCGGAAATAGATCTTGAAACAGATCGTGCCCACCAACCTGAATATTCCCGCTACGGACCCTTAGGCCGCGGATCTCCGTCGCAGGAATCGCTCCCTTGTAATTATGATGAAGGATCCAGCCAACAGCCCCGACACCTCCATCCAATGATGAAAGCGAACAAAGTTCAACGTCTACAAACTCATCATACGGAGCGCCCTGGAGTTCCAACTCATTTCGGTGGGGTCGGTAAACTGGACCATCAAATCCCTTAATGCGAATATCAATGTCTCCAAGGGAAATGTGGGAAGCAAGGACCGACTGAATTTGTTCCGCGAACCTAAAGCTTGGGCAAAACGGAACGGGGGCAACTTGCGATAGATACTTAGAAATTGCGAATGGGCTCATCAAGAGATCATTCTTCTGTCGGACTAGACCTCTCAACTCAACCTCAAAAAAATGATCAGGCCACCCAGATCCAGGGACACTTCTGATCTCAACACCTTCATTTACGACATCCTGTAGTGTTAACTCTGCTCCGGGCGAACGCAACGACGCCTTGATTTTTCGGCAGTCCCATCTCATCTCACTTACCATCGGATCGCCCGCAGCACGAGATCTAAAGACAAGCTCCTGGCAGTAACCCAACCCTGCAAGCCTGCCTACGCCTCGAAAACCTCGGGCTTTTGTGCCCCGCTTCGCGCTAGAACCGAATGAGAATAGACGTTCTTCAAACTGATCTCGCGTAAGCCCGCAGCCGTTATCACGAATCCAAACAGTCCGGCTCGTGACGTCGTGATCAATAAAAACCCGGCCCACGTCAATTTCAGAAAGAATTCCTTGTGAACGAGCATCGTCGATCGCGTCGGCGGCATTCTGGATATACTCGCGATACAAAGACATTGGGTCGATATACATCGAGCTACTAAGCAACTCCAGAATATCCTTGCCAACGATTATCGGATCAAAATGACTTCGCCAAGAATTCGTAGTATCGGTGAGAGAAGCGACTTTAGCTTTCATAGGAGCGCCAATTGTGAGGTATTTGCACTATTTTGATCCTTCGAACTGTCTAGTAGCTCATCCAGTCCGGCATCTTCAACTAATTCGTCTTCGGGAAGTATCTCATGAGGCTGCGTCATAGATCTTTGCCTTTCCCAAAGAAGCGCCTCCTCAGTGTGCGAAGGTGTACGATAAAACTGAAGTACATTTTTCAGTTTGGAACTGTTGGTTTCATGCGCCAATGTCGAGAAGTTTCGAGGATCAGTCGAGGAAAGAAGTGTAACCAACTCCTCCTTCTCAGACCCACTTAATCGTGAAAACTTGGATTCATAATCATCAAATTCGGCCTTGCCACCCAATCCCTCATACCAATCGCGATGCAAGATGTAATGGTGAGGACGTAAAAGAAGATCCTCGAAGTTCCCGACTCCATCACCAAACGCGCGTTTGAAAAAAGAAGGGTTGCCGCTGACTACTCCGTGAGTCGCCTGAAGAATCATCTGTATCGACCGTAGTCGATATCTGTTCCACTTTTCTCCAATGTAGGAACGGTCAGGTCGGTCCGTTGGTTGGTACCGCATGGGGAACGACCAGATTCGTATTCCTAACTCCTCGTTTAGGTCTACGTTTAACCTCATCCTCTCATAGAGGTCAGCCGGCGAATCATGAAAGTTGTAAAGCATGTAGTTAGACAGCTCGGTGAGGCCGAACTGATGTGCGTACCGAATTGCTTTCTCATACGGCTTACGCAGTCCTAGGTGATCAAACGCAATTCGCAAAGGCTTGATACATATCCGAGAAAGTTCACGGAGAAATACCGGGTCTTTACAAAGAATCCTGGCGTCCACGCCTTGATTAAAATCCACTCGTCTCTGTACGGGTGGTCTGCCATTCCGCACCAGCTTTGCGCCGGGTATAAATCCCAGGTCCCGGATTTCAGCAATAATCTCCTTGAAATTGGGTGAGGCGACCACGTTGTTATCCATCAACGTCAAATCTTTCTTAGGTCCATATAATTTCTCTACGCCTTTCACCAACGCAGAGATGGATTCAGTATCACGTTGTGGTCCTTCCAACTTTGGCACTCCACAGAATCCGCATGTCCGAATACAGCCGCGGGAAGCATACGCGAAATAAGCGTCCCGAACGGGATACTTATAGGAAATCTGATCGAGAATGCTGTAATCAGGAATCAGATCTTCTATAGGTGTGCCATCGCGATCACCAGAGTAGAGTTCCTCTGAAAAATCGTCTAACTGCAATGCAATCGCCGGAGCTTGACCTAATAGTCCTTTGATGAATCGAATCCCGTGCCATCTCGGTTCTACAAGGAATCGCTCATTCATCAACGATGCGGCAATTCCTCCAACGAAGACCTTGTCAGAGTGTCCGTTTGCAGCGAATAACGCGAAATCAATGCTTTGGGAAATCTTCTGGAATTCAAAAGAAAAGAGAGTAGTTACGTAAATGCGATCCCAGGCAGTAGTCAATACAGTCCGGTCTTCGCCCTTTATAAAGCGTACATTATCTTGTTTTCCATATGGGCCATGGTATTGAGCAAGTTTCATAAGACCCAGTGGCGGGTATTTGTTCTTATAGCTTGGCTCAATCAATAGAATGTTCTTGTTAGCCATTCGAGACGATCCTGAGTCTACGTTTTTCTCGCATTGATCTTAAAAGCTCTAGTGCGCGCTTAACTCCTGACTGGCCACCGAACCCTTTGAACGGTCCGCTTGTGGTCCAGTCGGCATCATTAAGAAACTCTGCCAGTTTGGTGACAAAGTACCGCTTGTCGACTTGGTGCGTAATGCTTTCTGAGTAGAGATCGCCCGCTATTCCCATTAGCGAGTACACTCCAACGCCTTTAGTCACAAGAGACCTGCGCGGATTATCCCAGGATTCTCGCAATAGAATGGCAACAGCTGACCAAAAATCGAGCACGATTTGAGCTGCGGATGCTGGCGAGTGCTGATGCAGAATATTTGTTTGTTTGAGAAAACGTTTAATTGCCTTCTGCATCGTGCGCAATGAAGCTCGCCTCATTAGACCAGACGTAGCAGCTCCGCCAAGATCCAATTGTCTAAACCAGGGCGAGTCAGTGTTATTGTTTAGGTAAAGTGCAATAAATAGTTCGGGTCGTTCCCCGGCCAGGTCCTGAGTTAGCGTAGCATCATGAAAATCTAGCAAGCTCGAACTCAGTCCCTTGGCTTTACTATTGATAATGTTGAAGATTTCCGTTTCCTCTCGCACAGAGAGGCCCAGATAACACATAAACGGGAGGACCAGATCAAGATCACTGAGATAGCCGAGTCGATGTTGACAATCAACTTGTGCGAGCACCTTTCCAGCATCAGCACGGATCGTCAATGTAGCAAGAGGCTGATCTTGTTCCTCGAGTTTCCAAGCGTTATCTGAAGAGGGACGCAGATTGAAGGTGAGTGGGATTGTTGAACTCAACGACTGCTGAATGTAGTTGCGAAAATCTAAACTGTGCCGAGAGTTGAGGCGTCGCTGGTACCCACGGCCAGTATCTTCATCCAAGACATCGGCGAAACTAAATCTATGCAGGACGTTGGCAGGAGCAAAACCCAATAAAACCCGCTTCTTAGACGAATATCCCAGCACACCAGCAATGCGGATTGAGGTAAAGGTTGCGGGCATGGATGATGAACAGAGACAAAAATGAAGTAAACGGCTGCAATTATGGCATCGTTTCTTCCTTTGTCAATGAAGTATTTCTGTACTCGAATTAGTTGGCGGTCTATTGATCTTATTCGGAGCTTAACTTGGAGCTATAACTTTCAGTGCTCTCTTCCGGAGTGGTTCAATTTTGACTCTGGAGATCTCATTGTTCGCAAAGAAGAGGGCCTCACCCTTTTGCAGTCGTGCGATGTCTCCTGCTAATTGTTCAGGATCCGTTTGAGCTAGGGACTTACTGGCTAGTTGGTGAGATAATCGATTGCCATGGTCAAACGTTTGGAAAATCAGCTTTGAGGCTGTATTGCCAAATACCGTCCGGTTGAAGTCGGTCGGTTGTTGGGAAGCAAGGATGAGTCCAAGTCCAAACTTGCGGGCTTCCCGAACGAGCTTATCTATCGGGCCGTCGCTGCTGAAAGAAAGATTATGAGCTTCGTCCAATACACAGTAACAATCTAGATTATGAGGTCCACGCCTCCTCAAATAGTGATAAAGGTCCCACAATAGAAACTCCGTAACAACTTTTTGCGTGCGATCTTCCAATCCCTTTAGTTGAATGATCAAAGTTGAGTCAGAAGATTGCCCAAATGATTCCCAATTCATGTCCACGCCCGAATTGCGGAAAGTATCAAACAAGAAGAAGGTAGATATGTGGGATTTGAGACCTAGCGCTTTTCCTGCTCTCTTGTCTGATCGATTTGATGCAACGCTTCTTAGTTTTTCATTAAGATCTGAACAAGAAGGGCTCCTTTGATGCCATGTGCCGGGCTCCGCTCTGACGATTCCGAAGTCTGCAAATAACTCAATGATTAAGTCTCTCAATAAGGCATGTTGTTGTACTCCTATGCGATAAACTCGACCAAAGCAATCCGCTATTCGAACCGCAACATTTATTGGTCCATTGGAATCGCCAGGGTGTATTTGCAGTGGGTTTAAATTTATCCCCCGGTGGCTTGCTGATACTTCTTGCGGTAGTGCTAAGTCAATAAACTGTCGTGGAGCCGACTCAAGATCAAATCCCCGGCCAAAATCGAAAATGAATGATCGAATTCCTCGAGTCACTAACTCAGCCACAATGCATTGGATTGCATATGTCTTTCCGAAGCCGCTTTCTCCTACAATCATTAGATGAGGATTCGCGGTACCGCCTTCAGGATGAGGATCCCAACAAACGGGAATTCCTGTGGCACTATCGTTGCCCAGTGGAATTGCCGTCCAGTTTCGGCCAGCACATGCTTCACCATCGCGAGAGCTCAGCTCGTCAGTCGGCGGAGAGGCGAGGTAGTCTTTAGTGGTGAGTTCTCGGACGGCGTTGTGACCGAGGCCATACGATCCCATTGTTTTATGAGCCTTAATAGCCGCAACTTGTTTACTTGAGACACCAAGTTCTCTACAAACATCGGCGGTTGACCGACCTGAGGATAGAAGTGAGAGAATCCGGGAGCGGGTCTCGTCATTGATTTTTACTTTGCTCACTTTCTTACACTGGCTCCAATAATTTTCGCTTGTATTGATTTCTCGTCTTTGCCTCTCGCGTTATAAGTTCTTAATCACGTGTGTGATTTGTCCAGTTTCGAAAGCTCGAGTACCGGCACTAGCTTCGGCACCGGTTGTCCTTCTGCATAGACACAGCACGGTTCAGTAAGCAGAGAATCGGGAGATTCTAAGACGAGGTTGACATTTGGATCTCTCCCTTTACTATAAATAACAATTATTGTGTTCATTACTCTTTTGTAAAGAGCATGATGAAATAACTTCACGTCCATATCATGTTCTAGAAGACTCTGTCGGAGCAGTAGACGGATAGCTAAAGAGCGGAGCTGAACACCCTTTGCCCCTTGTAGTAATTGAATGTCCTCGGAATTCACGATCTTCTTCAACGTATTAGTATAAACAGCAGGCCCTCTGTCGTGTGGCATATACGTCCACGCAAGAACAAAGGCTCGATTCTTCTGTCGAGCATGTTTTGCAAAGTAGCTTCGCAAGCCGGCTATCTCTTGAGCAAAGGGATCTTGCTTTACTATTCCACCACCAAGGAAATCAAGAAATGCAACATCCGCCACCAACTCTTCAACTGGGTATTTGTCTCGCAGATACTCCCACATGCGGCCTGTCACGAACTTTCGCTGCTTTAACCGTAAATTCGAAATAGCCCTCCGTGCTTCGTCCAAGACTGATTCTTTATCATCAACACAAATGACGTTCTTGAGGATTCCGTCTAACTTGATTATGTCGAGGGCTCGCCCGGCTGGGAGCCCTAAATATGTGAGACCACTCCGATTGAGAGTCTCAGCTCCATCAAGAAGCAACGACCGAATAGCGTCTTTTGCGTAACTTTCTTCGAAGGTATCCATCTAATGATTTATTATCATCTATCACCCAGAATAAGATCGCTGATTATCTCCAAGATTTGCTCGATCTCATCGGAAGTGAGACCGATCTGAGCCAGCCGGGGAACTACTCTTCCGAGGCGTGCTTGAATATCGTTGAAGCTTATCACCTGGACCTTTTGCTTACTTTCCGAAACGGCCGACCCAGCTTTTCTTTTTTCCGTGACAGTCCGCTTCTTCGACGAGGTGTATTTGTCGAGCAGCTTAGCTTCTTTTAGAATTTTTCGAGCTTGTTTCCGTATTGGTTCAACCTTCGGATCTTTGGCTGCTTCGCGTTGTCGCTCTTCAAGTTTCGTCGTTGGCTTTGTTCGTTTAGATGCTTCCTCTATAAGCTGAACTGCTGTTGCGATTTGGCTTTCTGTCTGTATTCTTTCTGTGGCTGATAGACCTCCGTTTTTCAACTTTTCAGCTGCTCCTATGGCCTGACGAAACTTGCGTTCCATACTTATTACGTCAGATTTACGCTCACCTTGCTGTTCGAGTTGTTTGTAGAAACCCTGAAGTGCTGCGATAAATGTTTCTCTTGCAGTTCCAGCCCGTAGATCTTGTCCACTTGCGTCTGGTCGGATATCGTCAGCTAGGATATGTATTTCTCCAACATACCAGTTGGGGAGAGTAGCTCTAACAACGCCATTGCTATAGATGTTCTTTGGTCCAATCGGGACATTTAACTTCTTGAGTTGGAGTCCTTTGCCTCCCAACAGATGTCGGTCCTCATCGATTGTTCTCACCTCGCCAGAATACTTGCTACTCGTCGTCACCCAAGCCTTAGCGACAACTTGTTCGCCTACCATAATGGGCTGCACTGTTGGTTCCGGCAGATCATCTGGTAATCCGCGTTCAAGTGGATCACCATCAAGACTAATATGAGTCAAGACGTATCCTGCTTCCCGACAAATGTCGTGAATTACTTTGTAGGCTCCGCCTTCTGATGAAAACGGGATTGGGCACGACTCCACGATGATGCTCCTAAGGTCTGAGTCAGGATCGGTGTAGTCATAAAGACGATTTAACTCATGACGATTAATTGACTGGGGTGGCCCATCGCATACGACTTCAACCGTTGTGCCCTGAGAAAGTCCTGTGGATGTTCGTTCCCCGAAAGAAATGCATTTCGAGTTATTCAGAATATCTTCCAACGTCGTGGCTGGGCCCATAATGGAATATATTTCCCGAACGTCAATCACGAGCTGAGCCTCGGATGAATGATTCTTTTTGTTTGAGGTAACAATAATCTTTGAACCTGCACCTATAGTTGACCAGGATCCAAGTCCTCTAAACCCGGTAGCATTGGTGAGTTCTTCTTGCTTTTTACACAAGCTTATTTGTACAAACGCCTTCAGCTCTTCGACTGTGAGACCTATTCCTGAATCGGCTATTAATAGCCGGCCGATACCTTTCTCGTTCCTTTCTCTGGAAATCACGATCTCCCTCTCTACTTTCTCATCCTCAAGTTCATCTGGGTCGACCGCGAGATAAGCATCGTATGCATTTTTAACAAGCTCACGCATAATTTGCTTTGGTCCCGAATAAATGTCGCTGGACAGTTGGTCAATAATTTCAGAACCAATGTCTCTTAACGTGAACTGAACTGCTTTCTTCTTGAGTTGGTCCGTCATGCTAGGGCCTCCGAGTAAACCCCTTAATTCCGAATGGATGTGGGTATGAGAAATCCAATGATAAAACGACGTGCTTTTTGGACATTGTGTGCGGTTTGGTAAGCTGCTTCAGTATATGCTATTGAGCTGTGTCCTTGAAAGTGTCATTGTAGAACCAAACTAGGACGCGGAAGCATTGGGTTCGTTGAAATGGCCAAATCTAGTATTGAATGGACGGAGCTAACATGGAATCCGGTAACTGGTTGCACAAAGATCAGTCCGGGGTGCAAACACTGTTATGCTGAACGCATGGCCTTAAGACTAAGGGCGATGGGGCAGCAAAACTATGTGAATGGCTTCGACCTGACGCTTCATGCCCGCGCCCTTGAATTACCGTTCAAATGGAAAAAACCACAAATAATTTTCGTGAACTCGATGAGCGATTTATTTCACGAAGATGTTCCGGTTGGCTTTGTCTTAGAAGCGTTCGACGTAATGCGAAGGGCCAATTGGCACCGCTATCAGATATTAACAAAAAGATCTCGGCGTCTCCTTGAACTTAATCGCCAAATCCACTGGACACCGAATATCTGGATGGGTGTTAGTGTTGAGGACAAGGATTATACGTTCCGCATTGAGCACCTCCGACGCACAGATGCTCCCATTAAGTTTCTTTCCCTTGAACCACTGCTTGGACCGCTCTCTCAATTGAACCTAACTGGCATTGATTGGGTAATAGTAGGCGGAGAGTCCGGGCCAGGCGCTAGACCCATGGCCCAATCCTGGGTCATCGACATTAGAGATCAATGTGTTAGAGCCGGCGTACCGTTCTTCTTTAAGCAATGGGGAGGCGTTAATAAAAAGCGCGCAGGACGTCTGCTTGAGGGTCGAACGTGGGACCAGATGCCGAAAGTAGCCCATGTGGGTAAGGAAGTGGTCGACTAGATTGAGCCTAGTAGAATTGATTTAAAAAACCTGTCCCCCTGGTACTGTGTGTTTGGTTGAACTGCGCGCAAGCTGATGTCCCCTCGACCATCTGAGAAGCTGGCTAAAGCGTTAATTGCAGAACCTGAACCGATCATCTATTCGTAATTTCATTTCCCGCAACAGCTCATCGAACGTAATGATCTTCACTTCTTTTTCGTTGCTGATGAGTTGCCGAAATTGCCTATCTGAAATTTGTGGATTCCTTCCAATGATTAGATTCAAACTGGGCTGGAAATATGAAATTCCCTCAGCCTCAAACTTTTGCCTAACTTTGTCTTGAGTAAGCAGCTGTCGATAGTATTTCACTTGCTGAATCGCATAACAGACTTCCGACGCCAGCACTTGGCTGTCTCGATAGGTGGAAGTTAGCTTGGTAGCTCGCTTAATCTCGAATAACTCCCAATCATTGATAACACTATTCCTAAGAAAAACATCCAGTCTTCTGCTTTTCCCAAAAGCATCTAATTCAGGGAATCGTAGCCAGAGCTGCGTTTCAATTCGATCAAACTTTGGGTCAAAAATGAGTCGAAAGTTCTCAACAAGAAATTCCTCTAACTGGCGTTCCTTCGCATTGCTATTGATTAGCGATTCGAAGTCCCTCAACACCTGTACTTGTTCAGTTCGCCTCAGAGTCAATGGTTCATAGGGTCGGTGACTTTCCCTTGAAACCCCGCAGAATAGAGGTTTCTCGGCCGCAAAGGTGTTTACCTCAGCTGCGTCAGTTGAAAAATGGATTTGAATGCCTTCTCGATAAGTGTCTACAAAACGCTGGAACGCTGCCACAGTTATCGCAGCGTCCTGATCCACAAACGTATCGATATTATGAACTCCTATGCTGGTATATGGTGTATATAACTCACCGAGGTGATGATATTGTGCGGTTAAACTAGCGCGATCATTGTCTGAAAAATTTGCAATATTGTTTAGCAGGCTGCTGAAAAAGTGAGTATTGCTACTGATATTTTGTTCTTCAATTAGTTTTGGTTATCAGTAATGAGCGATTTTCGTTTAGCTATTGTTCATTCCAGTGGTTCATTCGCCACTTTCGTTCGCTTGCTTAAGCAAGAGCGGCCACCGCGGCGCGCCAATTCACGTTACCGCCGACAGGTTTCTGATCCTGACCAAGTTGTAAGCCGCGGTCGCGAACTGAAAGATCCAACCCACCAGTTCCAAGCCTCGGTGCCGCGTCTTACGCAACAGCCCGACCGTCTTCAACCAGCCGAAGATCTCTTCGACTCGCTTGCGTTTCTGTTGACTAACTGCATAGCCAGGATGACGGGTCGTGCGGCCATCAATGGCACTACCGCCGCGCCGCTTGTCGTTCTGCGCTACGTGTGGCGTCACGCGCCGTTCACGCAAATCGGCAACGAACTCTTTCGTGTCATAAGCCTTATCGGCCGCCAAAGTCACCCGTTTATGGGGCTGGCCCAACAACGCCAGCGCCGCCGCGCGCTCAGTCGTACCACTGGCCTGTGTCAACTGGGCGTTGACCACCAAACCGTTGCGATTTTCCATCAGGACGTGGCCCTGGTAAACCAGTTTGGCTTCGCTCCCCTTCGTCTTCTTGAACAGTCTCAAGTCGCCATCAGTAGTCGATTGATGCGTTTCATTCGAGCGTTTTTGGCCATGAAAGTCGACGGTCGGATTGCCGGGATCGTCTGGCTTATCCCGGTCGCCACGCTTCGTCTGTGCCTTCGGCTGAAAACTTTTCAAGCTGGCCCAACCTTCCACCAAAGTGCCATCGACGGTGAAGTGTTCATCGGAGAGCAACTCTTTGCCGCGCGCCAGTGCCAACACCGCCGCAAAGAATTCGGCGGCAATCTCGCCGCGCAACAAGCGGTCTCGGTTCTTGCTGAAGGTAGTCGCATCCCAAACACGGTCGTCCATATTCAAACCTACGAACCAGCGAAACAACAGGTTGTAGTCCAACTGCTCCATCAGCATTCGTTCGCTGCGGACCGAGTAAAGCACTTGCAACAGCAAGGCGCGTAGCAAGCGCTCGGGCGCAATCGAAGGGCGGCCCGTGCGCGCATACAACTGGTCGAAGCGTGGCGACAGTTGTTTGAAGATTTCATCCGTCATCTGGCGAATGGGTCGCAAAGGATGATCGACCGGCACACGTTGTTCTGGCGAGATGTAACTGAACATCGCCGCTTCTTGTTCGTTGTCTCCTCGCACTCTGCTCCTCCGTCTTTGGCGTTGGACCAGATTATAGTTGACCGTGATCAAGCTACGAGAAGAATGTTTAGTTTTTCAGCAGCCTGTTAGGAAGCAGATGGATTGTAACGGCGAATATTCTTGTGTGAGTAGATAGCGCGTATCGAATCTCTCTTGAAAGATATCTCGGTTGAAGGTGTCAATTCTCTTTAGTGTGCTTACAAGTTCATCAGTCTCGACAGCTATCCGGCTTGGGTTCCTTAGTAATTCAGCTGGTAGAAAATTAGTTACTTGAGCCGCATAATGACCGCTATACATTCCGTGGGATTCGTGACCACGGCTTAAGATCACACCTTCGCCAAGCTCTTGAGCGACTTTCACATTCCGCGGTAAAGGTGGTGACTTAAAGAGTTCAACCACGAATTCTTGGAAAGCGCCTTTACTTAACCGCGATAATAAAGCTTTTAATAATTTCGTATCGATACTGCTCATCAAAAGTCTCCTTTCCGCCGACCGCGATCACGCGGCAGCGAGAGTCGACCGCACTGCGATGGAGTGTCGATGTCAGGAACCGCCGGCGAACACCCGAGTGATCGGAGTCTCTCAACACCCTTGGCTATTCAGAAGAGTCCAGGATTGTCCTAAGACAGCAAACGACGAATTCTGACTGTAAAAGCGGCGCGTTTAAAGAAGACCACGTTAACGGTTTGTCCGATCTGAGTATGATTGCGTGAAGTCTGTGTAGTCACTGAAAACGAATGAGCACGCACCGCGATTAGAAACGGTCGCTTTGCAATCCTCAGGCGTGAGAGCCTTATTGTTGGCAACTATTTAGTCTTCGCCTTTCTCAATCGAGTCTCTCACCTGTTGTTAACTTGATAACCGCATCTGGAGGGCCGAATCATTTGCTTGGCTTGACGTTCGCTTTCGCGGCCTCGCATTCAAGAGTCTTCAGCGCAAGGTGTAAGAAACCGGGAATCGCCATTTCGTCACGTTCCCAGCGTGCAACCGTGTTTCGGCTTACCTTAAGTTTGCTTGCAAGCCCCTGCTGAGTTAAGCCCAACGCCAGTCGCCGTTCTCGAAGTTTAGCGCCCTTCATGACCCATCATTCTAGCACGTCAATTTGACACGTTGCGTATCATGGCTATTCGTGATACGATGCGTATCTAATACGGAGCGGGCCGGCTGTCGCTGTGAACGACAACCAGCCCTTACACAGCCGACTCCTAGCCTGTTAAGTGAAAGGAATCGACCATGCCGAATAATACTATCACGGAGCCTCACGCGAAGGGTGAAACCCCTTACGCCATCGTAAAACTAGCTCCCAGCGACATTGAGCCAAAAGATTGGGTGTTCCTGCGCGAGTGGGCCAACAGGCTCAACGTGTCGCTTGAGGTCTTGTTAACGCGCATTCTGATTGCGGCTGTGATCGGCCAGCTTTACGTAGAGAAGATTCCTGAGATTTGAGACAGCCTCGTGCGCCGCTCAGTTGCGACGTGTGAGGTCAGAGTCAGCCTTGCACGTGTCTAGCGACGCATGAGGCTAGGGGCATCGGGCGCTCTGCGGCCTTACCACGCATCTCATCGCATAGTGACCTCACCACATGTGCGCACCGATGCCCCACAGTTAAGCGTTATCGATCCGAGAGGGGGCAAAGGATCGGTGACGCTTTAGAGGGCGCTACGAGTAGGTGGGTACTTTGTAGCGCCCTCGCCATTCACGAACCGCCGATTCTGATATGAGCTACCTGAAAGGCGAAAACCCGCAACGTCTTACCCGGTGCATCTCTAATCATCACGACCGAATGTTCCCTCAACGAGAGCGATGGTTTTGCGAAATTCGCTTATCTTGTCCTCTACAGTTGGTATTTTTAAGACCACAAACGTAACTGGGCTAACCTCATATTTAGTCTCGGTCAATGCAAGTTTCTTCAACCAATCGATCCACAACCGATTGCTGTTCACGTCCAAAAAATGAGCGCAACTGATCAGGAACTTCTCATAATCGAAGCCGTACTCTCTGGAGATTGATCTCCAAGCTTCTTCTTCCACAACACAATGGGTCGCAAGCAACCGCGCGCATAGAAAAGAGTCATCATTTGCCTGGTCGTCCCAGAGGTCCTTAATACCATCTATCAAGTTTACTTGACGCAGGCAATGCAAGAGCGTTGTAAACATTAGCGCGTGCACGCTACTCCAAAAGTCGATCATCTTGACCTCGCTGCTTGGAGAAGCGTCTATCACGGCTTGAGATGTTTGCGTATCACCCCGCGAAATGGCTTGTAAGAAAAGGATCAAACGCTCATCTCTCGTGAGTAGATTATAGTTATCGTGAGGGTTCACTGCTTCCTCTCTTTCGCGCGCGTAGTGCCAATTCGACACTTGCCAACCGCTGCTCTACGTCAAGCTGTTGTTTCGCTCGCAACGAGAGGTCTATCAGCTTACCGGCAGCGGACATTCTGACTGACGCCGACGTCTGCTTATCAAGCATGATGTTGCGCAAAGTGTTAACAGCCTCGAGAGTATTGGCCTGTAGGCTTACGACAATTTCTTCGCTGAGTCGAGCCCGCGCTTCCTGCAAACGAAGCTTAAACTCGGGGTCTTGGCTCATACGCCATAATGTCGTTCGACTCATGCCACACTGGCGCGCAGCATCTTCTACTCGTGGGCAAGCTAAGAGCGCGGTGATTGCCTGCTCAACCCTGTCGTCGGAGTGGCTCATTGGAACCATTTGAAACCAAATGAAACTTGAAATTGCAGGCCCGTGCTAAAAAGTAACCGGTCGTGAACCGACTAAAACGTATGCGCCGGCGAGGCTGCTTTTCTAGTCTTGCAACTCCCACGCAATTTACTCGGATGTCCACGACCCAATTGCGACGCATTGTGGCCAATTTTTTTGGCGGAGAAACCGACAACGACTCTGAAATATGGGTCACGAACTTGTAACGAAACTGGAAACCGATCAAATCCTGGCTGGCTGCAACCTGTTTAATTGATGGATGCTTAGCAAACGGTGGGCTTAGGGCTGCTGGCCATTGCGTGTTCTGGTTTAGATCTCTGTAATACTTACGATTCTCGGAACCGCTGTAGTGAATGCAGCGACAGTTCGACGTATTGCTGTTCGCGATCTCCTCATTGATCAAAGTGACAGGAAGATTTCAAATCTCTCTCCCGACTTTGCGTTGGGCTTCCAGGACTGCCGTTTGCCAGATAGCTCTGCAAATCTTCGTGAAGGATAAGGACCCTGCGACCAAATTTTTTGAAGGGCAGCCTTTTCGCCCTTATCTCGTTCCGAAGAAATGCGACAGATAAGCCAGTAAAGTTGGAGATTTCCGCAAGACTCCACGCCATTCTTGATGTCGATATGGTTTCCATGCCTGGGGGGTCCTTTTATAGAGTTGCCGAAAATCATTGAGTACTTGGCCGCATTTATGCTAGATTCCGCAGCCGTGTCAGGTCAATTTCTTTTTTCCAAAGGATTTAAGCGATAGTGGGTCGACAACTAACACGCAACAGTTTGAAGCTGAAGCGTTCTCGCCTGACCCCATGTCCTCCTGGTTTGAAAAGCATTATCGACTTAGTGAACCTAGCACCCCCGGAAACTGATCTTTTGGACTTGGCCCTAAACGTCCCCAATCTAGATGAAGAGTTCTTACAGTTTCTGAAGAGCACTGATGTAAGAGAGGACGCTCAAGAGATTTTTGGGGAGCCAGGTCGCCATAAATTAAGTATTGATGCATGGATTGAGAAGTTGCTCCATTATCACCATCTTATGGTTGTGGCTCTGGAGCCATTCAGGAAGGATGTACGTATTCGACTCTGGGAAGAGGCTTTAATGCCTCAGCGGGCTTTCGATAAGAACTACGGACCGAGTGGTGAATTATCGGATGACAACTTACGAATACAAAGGCATTTGGCCCACGAACTTACACCGCGCTTTGCCAACGATACGTTAGAGGAATCCGTATCTTTTCTATCGGAGTTTGCGGCTCAGAGCCTAGATAACGCAAGACTCTATTTCTGGGCGTTTTACGGTCTCGCCAAGAGGTACATTCGTCTGCATGAATATCGGATTAACCTTACTAAAGTCATGGAGATTGTTGCATTGGCTCCAGCGGACCGACTTAATTTCTCTCAAGTTCTATATCCGATCGTGATAAGTCAGGAATACTCAGTCGATGATCAAGGCCGATTTGTCCAACGCAGCAATCCCTTCACTGATGCTTTCGAAGATGACAATGTCGATGTCACGCGTATTCGGACTTGCGACAATTGCAAGAAAATTTTCTGGGCTGGGCGAAAAGACCAAGCATGTTGCACGCCTGCTTGCAATCACGTTCGACACAGCCGACTTACAAGACAAAGGTATGCGCAAGGTTATTACCAAGGAGCAAAAGGAACTTAGACCACTCGTAGAAAACACAAGAACCTAACTTGCTGAACAGCATAGCAGTAAATTGAAAGGTAGGAACCATGGCTATATACAAACGCGGCAATGTGTATTGGTATCAGTTCGTTTTCAATAACAAACGTATCCAATGCTCCAGCAAGCAAGGTAACGCTCGCGTTGCGCGTCAAATTGAAGCGGCACACAGAACAAGACTTGCTAAAGGTGAAGTGGGTATTGAAGCACCAAGGAAAGTTCCGACGCTCGCCGAATTTGGTCCTAAGTTCAAAGCTGAAATCAAAGTTCACTGCGCCGGCAAGCCCAGAACGATCGCGTTCTGGGAACAGAAGCTGATGCGCCTACTTGAGTTCACACCTCTCGCATCTGCGCCACTAGACAAAATCAACAAGTCAGTGATAGCGAGTTATGTGCAAAGCCGACACGGCAAAGTTGCCGTCGCGACGATCAATCGCGAACTGGCAACCTTGAGACGCATTCTTTACCTGGCCCATGATTGGAATGAGATCACCGCTGTACCCAGAATAAAGATGCTCAAAGGAGAACGTAATCGCGATTTTGTTTTCTCGCATCAGCAGGAGAAGAGTTATTTAGAGGATGCGCCTCAGCCACTCAAGGATGTTGCCATTTTGCTCCTTGAGACCGGCTTGCGTTTAGGTGAGGCACTCGCGCTCAAGTGGTCTGATATTGAACTTGATGCGGCGAACGGAAAGAAGCTTGGGTACCTCTTTGTCCGGGAAGGGAAGTCGAAGAATGCAAGGCGACACGTGAGTCTGACTCCTCGAGCTCAGGAGATGCTTGTTAATCGATCGCTGGAGAGTAAGTCAGAGTACGTGTTCGCAAACCAAGCGGGCAATCCTTACTTGGTAACCTCGCTCGATCATCTTCATAAGAAGCTCCGGGACGATTTGCAGCTTCCAAATGACTGCGTGATACACTCACTGCGTCACACGTTTTTGACGCGGTTCGGTGAAGCTGGTGCCGATGCCTTCACTATAAAGAAGGTTGCGGGTCATAGCAGCGTTACGATCTCAGAACGCTACATCCACCCAACACCTGAAGGGCAGGAACGCGCCTTCGAGCGCTTTGCTAATCTGAACCGAGAGGCGGTCGAAAAAGCGGAAAACGACGCGGAGTCGCTACAGTTTCCGCTACACTCCAAAGCCGACCGCTCGTAAGTTATTGTGCCCCTGTAGCTCAACGGTTAGAGCAGCAGACTCATAATCTGTTGGTTCGGGGTTCGAATCCCTGCGGGGGCACTAAGTATCTGGGCGAGTAGCCATCCAGCACCTCAAAAATGCTGCCCTCGATGATGTAGAATATCCTCTAATATGGCTCAACCATTGCAAGATGTTTTATCGTCACTTAGCGAAGGAGAGTGGCGAGATCTTTATAACAGGCTTCGATTTTTTACTTATAAGCGTTATGGTCTGCTCGGATTGGACTTGAGGGAGGTAGTGCACCAATCGATATTAGAGGTACTCCAAGGAAAGAGGCCTCTGCCTCCAGTGCATTTACAAACTGGAGAGAGCGATTTGAAACTTAGCCTGTTTCTCTCGCTGTGCCTTGTAATAAGAAGCAACGTTGCTCATCAATTGGAATTTGAGAGGAGGTCACAGACTCATACTCAAGAACTTGATTTGGATATGGAGGAGTTATTATTGGACGAACCCGGAAAATCTCAGGACCTCGGTAAAAGGCGTGCCGTTTTCCTCGGTATTAGAGATTCAAAGAGTAAAGCCGACGGCAATAACTTTAGAGAGAAAATTGAGGAAACCCTGTCCGATAATCAAGAGGTTGCGACTGTCGTGGAGTTGTGGCGCGACGGATGTAGTCCTAAGGAAATTGCATTAGAAACTGGATTTTCATTGCCCCAGATCTTTCGAATTCTCAAGCAGTTTCAGAAAAAGTTAATTAGATTGCAAAAGGAAGCTCTTAATGGATAAGCATTTCCAAGATGCAAACACTCAGACAGCAATCTACCGGTTGGTGGTATTGACCAGTATATTGGAATCCGATCCCGAGATCATAAATTCACTACCCGCAGAAGATGTCAACGCGGAACTCCGAGAGATGGGAATTGATCCTCTACCAGTGGTTAACCTAGCCGAGTTAGCAGCGACTCGCACGGTTAGAGAAGCACAAACGCCTGCTGTGATCGAGGATAAAATAAGAACTCTCTTCAACGAAGCTAAGGAAGAAATCTTTGAAGACGGCATGGAAAGCAACTTCACAACAGGGCTCTCAACGTTGGTTGAGCAACATGGAGCGGAAGCTATAACTGCCCTTATTCGCTTGATTGAAATTGAAAATAGGAATGTCGAAATCACTGCGGAGACACTGCGGTGGGTTGGACGTATAGTTCATCCGTTATCTTATAAATCTCGCCTGAGCTTGCTAGAGCGAAGCCTTGAGAATGATTCTGCACGTGTGCGTGATGCGGCATCGTTAGCCTTGGCTACCTTGGATGATGAACATGCGCTGCCAGCACTGAGAGCAGCTATCGCCCGTGAGCAATATGCAGAGTTGAGAGAGGATATGCAGCAAATACTCTCCCAACTGGAGGCGTGAGCTAGTGCCTCTGATCCTGCGCAAGATCCGTAAAGCAAAATGGTATCGGAGCGACGCTGTACCGTGGCTCTCGAAGGAGGATCTTCAAGCGGACGCCCTAGTCGACCTGGCAACGAAGGGTAATAGGCTCTCAGTTTATGTCGTCGAAGATGATCGGAGTAACCTGGAGCGGATCATCACTGCGATAGCCGCGAATTGTGACTTCATCTCGGACTTTGATTATGCATTGTTTGCTCAAGAGGCGCTCGATGAGATCAAAATCAATGCTGAAGACACCAGCGGTGAAACTCCCGACACAGTAGTAAATAGCTGGCACCGAGACTTGGTTGAACTTTCAGCCGCCACCATCTTTGCGTTGGCAAATGTAATCAGCACGAACGCGGAAAGAAAGCGAGTGTTAAGTAAGCGCGTTCTGGAGTTGGTTGCACGCGCCGTTGCCTCAGGACAGATCGAACGCGAGAAATTGAGACTCAAACCAGATCAGATCGCTAAGGTCGATGGGATGCTCGAACAAGACTGAGCACTGTATAGCAACCAAGTTTGCCTACAGATTGAATCGTGCGTCGCACTCGAGGGAAACGGAAGTTGCGCTTTGCAACCTTTAGATTGATATCATTAGCCTTCAACGTTATTCAGTGAAAGAACTTGCAAGTCCGTTCTGGTCTCGGAACTACGAACGCCAGAGTTAACTAATTGCTTTGTGTGCCGATTGTGTGCCAACTAAACGGAACCCGGCTATACTCAGCCGCGCAGGGAAGATATAGACGAAGCCGGAATTCTAACAATTCAGCATCAATCAAAACACAGTAGAACGGAGAATAACTCGCCTTCCGAGACTCATAATCTGTTGGTTCGGGGTTCGAATCCCTGCGGGGGCACCAGAATTGTGATCTCTATCCTTCTTTTGAGTCTGGGTGGCGAACTGCTGGTCAAGAGCGTAACGTTGTTTTCTAATGATCATGCCTGAAGAAATCGTCGGCGAAGAATGGGCTGCATGGTATCGCCTCTCACCGCAAGAGCGCTGGCGTGAATCGGAAAAGTTGTGGCAAGTTTATTTCTACCTTGGTGGCTCGCTTGATACGCAACCCGATACTCAAAGTCCTTTCTTCGATCCAGACGCATCGAGTACAAGCGCTGCTCATGGGCGGTCAGGCATGCGTATTCTACGGCGCAGCCGAGTTTAGCCGCGACACCGACGCTCGCCATCCTTCCAAGCTCTGAGAATCTTGCGAGACTCCAGACAGCCCTAAAAGATCTGAAAGCTCGAAAATTATTTAAACGAATTCTCATTTACTGAGACGTGCGAGTCAAGGAAACATTGCGGGTACGTTGCCAGAGGAGTAGGATACATTTCTCAAAGATCCCCAGACAAAATCGGCAAGCATACGGATTCGAATTCCGGCGGAGGTGAGTGCAGCATCGTTTTTCACCCCATGTTTGGTGATTTCCCTGCTTAGTTTCTCATCTCTCAGGTAATTCGGTCATTCCACATATCGGTTCTCAACACACGGAGGCGATCATGAAATTCTACTGCCAGGTTCTAAGCGCAGGCTTCCTTCTAGTCTCTCTTTTTGTTCTTCCAGCTTACACACAAGTGAGTACCGCAGACATAACCGGACGTGTCACAGATCAACAGGGCCGTGTTGTTCCAGGCGCTACTATCACTGCAACCAACAAGGGCACCGGAGTCGCGCGCACGGCGACGACCGACGATGCCGGCGATTACACCATCACACAACTGTCTCCCGGAAAGTACGATCTATCCGTTGAGGCCACGAGCTTCAGCAAAGCGTTAGCGCAGGACTTTGAACTCAACGTCGGCGCAAAGGTAACGAAAAATTTCGAGCTACAGCCGGGCGAGATTACAGCCACAGTCTCCGTGTCAGCTGAGGCTGCTGCTGTCAATACGACGACTTCAGAGCTAGGCAAAAGCATAACGCCCACCGAGCTTCAGACTCTTCCGCTACTCAATCGAACATTCGCCAACCTATCGATCGTTGCGCCTGAAGCGCGGCCAGTCGGTACCTTCGATCCCACCAAAACGCACGTCGGAAACGTAGCCTTCAGTGGTGGTGATGGCCGGCAGGTAGATGTAAACGTCGACGGCGGAGATAACAAAGACAATGTTGTCGGCAGCCTACTCCAGAACTTCGCTTATGAAGGCATTCAGGAATTCCAGGTGTTAGAGCATCGCTGGACTGCGGAAAGCGGTCGCTCGGTCGGCGGTGTAGTTAATGTGGTCACGAAGTCAGGAACCAATCAGCTACATGGATCAGGCTTCTTCAACTTTCGCGACCAGTCTCTGCGCGCAAAGGACTTCTTCGAAAAACAGACAACAGATCCAAAGCCTAGTTACAACCGAGAAGAGTTTGGAGGCTCGGTTGGCGGCCCACTCGTCAAAGACAAGCTCTTTTTCTTTACCGCACTGGAGCGTTTTAGAGAGCGGCAGAACCTGCTTGTCAATCCTGCTTTGCTTCCCGAGATTGCGGCCATACCGGGCGTGACCGCGTCGTCTACGATCCCGCTTCCTTACAATGACACTCTGCTCACTGTAAAAGTGGATCATCATTACAGCGACAAGCAGGTATTAATGTATCGGTTTGCTTATCAAAAGAACGACTCTCCTAACGATCAGTTCGATCCGAGCGTACCTGCCGATCTAACTGGTGGTAACCTGAATAACAACCGCCTCTACAGCATTTTGGGCAGCGACACTTACACGTTGAGCCCGACCACGTTGAACACATTCTCTTTCCACTATCAGGATTTCAAGAATGCAATTCTCGGTGTCACTACCAATCCGAACATTGTGTTCCCCTCCGTTCAGACCGGAGCCAATGTCAATGTGCCCCAACAGACAATCGAGCGGAAGTTTCAGTTCCGTGATGACTTCTCACTGATTAAGCACAAGCACACGATCCAGTTTGGAGCAAACTACATCAGGACGGAACTGCGGGGCTTCTTCTTTTTCGGCGCCAACGGGTATCAGATCTTCTTCTTCGACAATCCCCTGGCGATTAAGAACAACCTGCACACCAGTAACTGCCCAACGGTTCCGGCAAATCAGGGTTGTTATCCATTGGGCTTCGCCACGCCAGGCGCTGTTAGAGAGATAACCTTCAACACCGGTTCCGGCGACACTGGTCAACCGCCGTTCCATCAGGTGGCGTTGTATTTTCAGGACGACTACAGGATTACTCCGCGACTAACGCTAAACCTCGGAGTGCGCTGGGACGCCAACATAGACATGCTGATCGATCAAACCAATAATCGCACCATCGAGCTACTCAGTAAGCTGAACAACGCTCGAGCTCAGGCGATTGCTGGTGACGCTGATCAACTCAAGAACACAACCGCCAGTTACAAGGAGTTCCAACCACGTGTCGGATTCGCGTGGGATGTGACCGGCACTGGCCGCACAGTAATCAGAGGAGGATATGGGATCTTCTACGATCAGGTCTTCCAGAATCTGATACTGTTTGCCAAACAGCAGTCAAACGACACGATCTACCAGACAGTGCTGGATCAGGTAAACGACTCCGTTGGCGTCGGTCAACTAGGCGGATTCAGATTCGGCGTCGATCCGTTGCCGGCACCATCTGCAAGCTTCTCGCCGACCAATCTCGAATTTGGAGGCTTCGGCCGTATAAACGATCCATTGCTGAGGGATCCGTATGTGCAGAAGTGGTCCCTGGGAGTGGAGACAAAACTTAGTCACAACTTCATTCTGTCGAGTGACTTCGTGCATACGCTTGGTCTCCATGAAAACAGAGTACAGAATATCAACCCGCGCATTCGAAGTATCTGCGATCCGAGTTTCCCTGGCTCGAATCCCGCCTCGCCTCTCTGCGTAAGAGGGAGTAACACGAGATTCTTCGACAAGGCTTTTGTCGATGCCGGACTCGGCGCCGGTCGGCTGGAGCAGATCAACATGTTTACGTCTACAAATCGATCGAGATACGACAGTTGGGTCAGCACTCTTCGCCATCGCACGCACAGCACACTGCTTTCGGTAAGTTATGTCTTATCGAAATCTCAGGCTTGGGGAGGACAACCGACTGCCTCGTACAGCGGTAACGGCATTGCCATCACGCCCGAGGATCAGTTCAAACCGGAAGAGTTTGGACCAACACGAATCGATGAACGCCACCGGATAGTCGCGAGCGGAGTATTTGATTTTCGACACGGATTCCAGCTTGCGCCAATCGTCCAGTTTGCGACGGCCCGGCCTTTTTCTCCCCTTGCCGGCATCGATATAGACGGCGATGGCCGAGTCACCATCGATCGAATTTGCGCCGGCGTTGATCCGTTGAGTCTGCTCCAGGCGCAACTGGCTGGTCAGCCATTGCCGGCCGCTGCTACAGCGCCTGGATGCACGCAGGCCACCGTGAATAGTCAGCGGACTGGGTTTGTGGTCGAGAACGGACAGATTGAAGAACGCAGTGGGCGGTTCTTCAACGTAGATCTCCGCGCTCAAAAGACCTTCAGCTTCGGTGAATACATGAAAGTGAGGGCGTACGTCAACTTCTTCAATCTGCTCAATCGCGAGAACCTGTCTTTCGCGGATCGAACAGGTTTCACCACGCTTAGTTCGAGCCTCTTTCTGCAGCCAGTTTCGTTGTATGGCCCGGGCTTTGGTCCTCCTGTTGGGCTACCATTCACGGTCCAGGTCGGTGGGCGAGTGGAGTTCTAAAGTCTGTTTAAATCCGTGTAATCCGCGGCTAGTTTTTGGCACGGATTACACGGATTAAGCAGTTGCGGGCGGCGTTGAAACTCGCGATCGCCGCTCACTCCACCAGATCCAGAAGCCAGCTATTATAAGCAGACCGAAAGCAGTTGGTCCGTAGGGCATGGTATGGCTGACCTGAAGCTCCCAGCCGAAACCCACTAGTAAAATCAGAGCTGGCCACGGTGCTTTCTTCGCGAGAAACAACGCAATCGCCACAAATAGCGCGCTGAAAAATGCGGCCCAGGAGCCTGTCAAACTGATGTAGGATCCAACCCCGCCAACCCACTCGTTAGTCCAGGTTTGATTCAATACCTGTTCGACGGCCGCAAGCTGCTCCGTTGACAACTTCGCTTGCTCCGTTATCTCAATGGTTTTGCTGAGCCCTATGCCGCCAATTGAGTCTAAGGCTGTGTAGTAGACAAAGAAAACGAACGTTGTGACACGAGCGAGCCATGCAAATATCGTCGCTGCTAAGCCTGACGAAGAAGTAACCTTGCCTACCAATAACCATAGACCAACCGCAACAATGCCCACCATGGGAGTCTGAATCATGTGAAGAGTAAACCACCATTGCGGCCCAAAGTATCCGAGCGCTTTAAACTGAGGATCGTATGGCTCAGGTTTACTGAGATATCCATACATGCCCGGGGGGTATTTAGTGAAGCCCGCCGGGTGATACAGCTCAATACCAATCAATATGGCTGGGGCGATAAGAAAGCAAACCCACCAAAGCACCTTTTTGACAGAATCGTCTGACATAGCTCCTCCTCATCAGGTAAACGTGAGAACGGAGCGGCTTATATCACAAGGCTTCATTGTTGGAAATAGTATAGGACCACTGAGGACCTGTAACCGAAACGCTCACAGCGGGAGGCCTGTGAGTTTGCTCACAGGCCATCCGCAGTAACACTACAGCGATTGGTTTATTGCACAGTGAGGCTTACGATCGTTTACCCAGTTTTGCTGAATCAGGTAGTCGCGCCCGCCCAGCTTCAGATTGGCGCGAGCTCCGTTCGACGTTGCGTAAGTTGTACCGAATTGGCCCGCGCACTTTGCCGCATTCTCCAGTCCATACCGGTCGAACCAGCCGCCGCCCGTCGGGTTGGTCACGATCTCACTGAGCAGTTGGATCATCGTTGACGCCATTGCATCCGCAGCGAGGTCTCCATTCGGAGTTGGCAACTGCGCGCCGCGAGAGAAAAACTGTGGCGCCGCAATACTCGGACAACGAGTCGGATTACCAACAAAGGCGTATCTAAACTCAGAGCCCAATGCGTACCCGATGCCATGGTGCCCGAGCGCCGCTGGCGCGCAGAAGCCGGTCGCGACTGACCCGACGTCAGCCGAAGCGAGTACGACGTAGATTCCACTCGGATCCTGCGGCAGACCATTGTTGACGATCTGGTCCTGCACTATGCCGGCGATGTCTGGCGCAGTGAGTTCCATCCCATGTGAATAGCGATCGACAACACCGCCGGCATATAAAAGCGCGCCACTCGGCGTTTGGCCAAACATGTTTGGGTACATGGCATTGATCTGGAAATATGGTGAGCCGCCCACATTCGACGCGAAGTCTTCGAGAATTGATTGTGTGGTCGGATTGCCGGCGTTTCCGCAAGTGCCGTCCCAACAGCCGTACCAGATGAAATACACGCCGGGGGTGCCGGTCATGATTGGACCATCGTGATAAGTAATTTTCGTAGTGGTGTTCACGTTACCAGGTTTTTGGCTGGCAGCGGTGCTTTGGGCCGATGCGGTTGGCGCCAAACAGCCGGCAGACAACGCGAGTAGGACCAGTAATAATTGCAAGTTGGTTTTTGTTCTTTTCATGTCTCTCTCCTTCTTTTATGGACCACCTCTACCGTTCTAGTGGCGAGTAATTCAAAAACATCACAACTTGTATGAGAAAAATCCTGGGCCATCGGCGTGGCCTGTTTTCTAATGGTTGGAACTGTAGGGTAGAATGTGCGGACTTTCTTCGAGCAATTTACTGAAATCTGATGAAGCGACTAATAGTTCTTTTACTCTCTTGCGTAGCGCTGTTTGGCGCGAGCTGTTCGCGGTTTCATAACGCGCCGACCGCGGCCAAAGACGCGCGCTACGTTGTCATATCGCCGATCTACAACGAGATCATCTGGGCCCTCGGCGCCCAGAACACGGTCGTCGGTATCGATCTGTCGACCACCTATCCACCCGAAGTTAAGAACGTGCAGACCGTCGGCTACCATCGCGCCCTGAGTGCGGAAGGCATTCTCTCGCTACATCCAACGGCGATAATTCACGACAACAACATTGGCCCACCGCAAGTAGTGCAACAACTTCAGCAACTCAACATTCCGATGCATACGTTTGCCGCGAAGAATGATTCCTTCGATGGGACGAAAGCGTTGATTCGCGAAATGGGCGCCTACTTTCATAAAGAGACGCGTGCTGAAGAACTCTGCAACACTCTCGACACGCAACGCGCCGCGTCGCTGGAAAAGGTGAAGCAGTACACGGATCATCCACGCGTGGCAGTGATTCATTTTGGACGCGCGTCGAACGTGTATCTCGTCGTGGGGAAAGGTAGCGGCGGTGATGGCGGCGGCGTCAGTCAGATGATCGAACTCGCCGGCGGCGAGATGGCCGTCGAGAACACAGGCAGAGGCATGCAGCGAATGGAATCGCCGGAGATAATCGCGAAAGCGAATCCGGACGTCATTCTGCTTACCGACTACGGTTACGATCGTCTCGGCGGATCGAGCGATCAGATAAAAGCGTTGCCGGGCGTCGCGACCTCGAACGCTGCCCGCGACAATCGCATCTTCCGAATCGAAGAGAACGTGCTAGATTACTTCGGTCCACGCTCGGGAGAGAACATCGCAAAGGTAGCTGCACTCATCCACAAAAAGTGACAACGCAACACGGCCGTCGACAATTACTCCTCATCGCGTTAGTCGCCGTCGCTCTCCTTGTACTAATCGCTTCTATACGATACGGCGCGATCGATTTTTCGATTACTGAAATCAGTCGCGCACTCGCATCTCTGTTTCCCGGACGTCCCGAACCGACCCTCGATCAGCGCATCTTTCTCGAACTGCGTTTCCCGCGTGCAATTCTTTGCCTGTTGGTCGGTGCGAGTCTCGGTGTTGGCGGCACGTTGATGCAGGCACTGTTTCGAAATCCGATCGTCGAACCCGGACTAGTTGGCACTTCGAGCGGCGCCGCGTTTGGTTCTGCATTGTTCTTCGTTCTCGGCGGCGTGTTTCACATCGGCGCGAGTCTCTGGAGTTTGCCGATCGCAGCGTGTGCCGGCGGCATCATTTCAACTTACCTGGTTTTTCTTCTGGCGCGGTCGCGTGAAGACGGGCGAGCGTCGATTGTTATGCTCTTGCTGACCGGGCTCGCTGTCAATGCGCTTTTCATGAGCGCTATTGGATTTCTGTCGTACATCGCGCGCGATCCGCAAGCACGTTCGATAACGTTTTGGAGTTTGGGGACTTTGTCCGGAGCAAGTTGGAAAGCAGTCGAGATCGTGGCGTTGACGACTATTCTCGGCTCGATAGTCGCGTTGCGTTATGCAAAACAGCTCAACGCGTTGATGATCGGAGAAGAAGAAGCGACTTACCTTGGCGTCAACGTCAATCGTTTGAAGTGGATCATTCTTTCAGTCAACGTCGTCATCGTTGCGGTGGCGACAGCGTTCACGGGCGTCATCAGTTTCGTCGGGCTCGTCGTGCCGCATATTCTGCGGATGCTTGGCGGCGCGGATAATCGATTCCTAATCGTCGGCAGCGCGCTGACCGGCGCCACATTGCTGACACTCGCAGACTTAATCGCGCGTCTTTCAGTGCGGCCGGCGGAGCTGCCGATTGGTATCGTGACGTCTGCGGTCGGAGTTCCGGTATTCATCTTCTTACTGCGACGACGGCAGTACGTGTTCTGATGCTTGTTAGCCAAAACATCACTTTCCGTGTCGGTAGCAAGGTGCTCATCTCCGATATTTCTGCGTCGTTCGCGCCGGGCGGACTTCATCTGCTCGTTGGCCCAAACGGCGCGGGCAAATCGACGTTGGTCAAAGTTCTTGCGCGTCTGCTGCGTCCGCAAACAGGTACCATCGAGTACGAAGGCACGGATGTGAACGCCGCTTCCGAAGCAGAGCTCGCGAAACGACGGGCGGTGCTTTCACAGGCAATCGAGATCGCTTTTCCTTTGACGGTTCGTGAGGTCGTGATGATGGGCCGCTATCCTCACTTCTCCGGCCGGCCTGGACCAACAGACGAACGCATCGTCGACGAAGTCATGCAGCACTTCGACGTCACGGAATTCGAGCATCGTTATTATCAGACTCTCAGCGGCGGTGAGCGCCAGCGAGTAAACTTCGCGCGTGTGCTGGCCCAACTATGGGACGACGGTTCCGTTGCTTCATGCCGCTATCTCTTCCTCGACGAGCCGTTGACGTTTCTCGACATCCGTCACCAGATCGATTTCATGAAGCGGATACGAAGTTTCACTGCTGCTGGTAATGTGGTTACCGTCGGCGTAGTGCACGACCTCAATCTTGCCGCACGATTTGCCGATCAGATCCTGATGCTGAATGGAGGACGTGTTGTCGCCAACGGCACTCCCGCTGAGGTACTCACGACTGAGCGGATCGAACAAGTCTTCGGTGTCCAGCCAACAATGGTCGAGACGCAGGACTCAGGCCTCCATCTCATTTTCAACTAGCCGCGGATTTCACGGATAAACGCTGATCTGGTTAAATGTTGCCGTATGCCAATGGATGAGTTTCAACATGGCGGCGCCGTCATAGAAGAGACCGAGAGTAAGACTAAGCTGGAGCGACCACCGCTCTATAAAGTCCTTTTGCATAATGACGATTTCACTCCAATGGAGTTTGTCGTCTTCATCCTGCAAACTATATTTAATCACGGCGAAAACGATGCCATCCGACTCATGCTGGACGTACACAGGAAAGGTATTGGTCTGGCTGGCGTGTATACTTTTGAAGTCGCTGAAATGAAGGTAGACAAAGTAACGAGCCTCGCTCAGGCTAATGAGTTCCCTCTCTTGTGCACAATGGAAGAGGATCAACAGCTTCAATGATCACAAAGGAACTTGAAAACACTTTAAGCCTGGCAATTGCAGAGGCGACCACGCGACAACACGAGTACGTCACGTTGGAACATCTCCTGCTGGCGTTGCTCAACGATCCTACTGCGCGCGACGTAATCTATTCCTGCGGAGGAAACCTCAATACTCTGAAGAAGGATATCGAGGAGTTTTTTACTGCACATAGTGAAATGGTTAATCCGGATTCGAGCACGTTGCCGGAACAGACAATCGCATTCCAACGCGTGTTGCAGTACGCGTTGCTGCAGGCGCAAGCGAGCGAACAAAAGGAAGTGAACGGTGGTAATGTTCTGGCGGCGCTATTCCACGCAGAGCATTCTCATGCTGTCTATCTTTTGAATAAACAGGGAATCACACGTCTTTCCGTACTCAACTACATCTCGCATGGAATTTCTGCCGCAGGGGAGACGCAAGCAACTGGTGATGTCAACGCTGATGAAGGCGAGGAAGAAACTCGGCAATCGAGAGATCCGTTGCAGGCTTTTACCGTTAACCTGAACGAGCGTGCTGCGGCAGGACAGATCGATCCACTCATCGGCCGGAACGACGAGTTGCAACGAACGATTCAGATATTGTGCCGTCGTCGTAAGAACAATCCGGTTTACGTGGGCGAGCCGGGTGTTGGTAAAACAGCTATTGCCGAGGGGCTCGCGCTAAAGATTCAGTTGGGCGAAGTTCCGGAAGTGCTGCGCTCTGCCACTTTGTATGCATTGGATATGGGAGCCGTTCTGGCTGGCACTAAATATCGCGGTGAGTTCGAACAGAGATTCAAGGGCGTGATCACAGCCCTAAAAAAGATCCCGGGTTCAATTCTTTTCATTGACGAGATTCACACGATAGTCGGCGCCGGGGCCGTTAATGGCGGCTCGATGGATGCCTCAAATATTCTCAAGCCCGCCCTCGCTTCAGGTGAATTGCGTTGCATCGGCTCTACGACCTACAGCGAGTACAAAGCGTCATTCGAAAGAGACCGTGCCCTCGCCCGCCGGTTTCAAAAAATTGAAGTCTCAGAGACGTCGGTCGAGGAGACCGTGGGAATACTGAACGGACTGAAGAGCTACTACGAGGAGTATCACGGCGTGGAGTACAGCCCTGATGCGATACGAGTAGCTGCTGAGATGTCCGCGAAGTACATGCACGATCGGTTCTTACCGGACAAGGCGATAGACGTACTTGACGAAGCAGGTGCGGCGTTAAAGTTGAACTCAACGTCGGAGACGAAAGTCGTTCGCACACAAGACATCGAAACTGTAGTTGCGCGAATGGCCAAAGTTCCGCCTAAGACAGTAGTGAGTTCAGAAAAAGTGCGGCTGGGAGAACTGCAAAGCAAACTACAGGGCGTGATTTTTGGCCAGGACCATGCGATCGAGCAGGTCGTTCGGGCCATCAAGTTGTCTCGTTCCGGTCTGGGCCAACCCGAAAAGCCTGTCGGATGTTTCCTCTTTTCGGGTCCTACGGGTGTAGGCAAAACTGAGTTGGCCAAACAAATCGCGGTGATTTTGGGTGTCGAGTTTATTCGCTTTGATATGAGCGAATATGCCGAGAGTCACACCGTGTCGAGGTTGATTGGAGCGCCACCGGGTTATGTGGGTTTCGATCAGGGCGGTCTACTAACAGACGCGATTAACAAAACTCCGTACGCTGTGTTAGTTCTGGATGAAATTGAGAAGGCGCATCCGAATCTCTTCAACATCCTGCTGCAAGTGATGGATCATGCGACGCTGACTGATAACAATGGTAAGAAGGCTGATTTCAGAAATGTCATTCTGATCATGACGACCAATGCCGGAGGGAGAGAGATTAGCGAGAGTGGGATCGGCTTTCAGAAAGATCAGGGCAAAGGCCAGGGAAGAGGCGCAATTGAGCGAACGTTTAGTCCGGAATTTCGCAATCGTCTGGATGCGTGGATCGCGTTCAAGCCATTAGACGCCCAGGTCATCGAGCAGATCGTCGATAAATTTATCGCCGAATTGAACGAGCAGCTCCGTGAAAAGAATGTGGTAGTTAAGCTTTCGCCTGATGCGCGCTCGTGGTTGGCCCAACGTGGGTTCGATCGACTACTCGGTGCGAGACCAATGGCTCGTTTGATCCAGGCGAAGATCAAGGAACCACTGGCCGAGAAGATCCTGTTTGCAAGTGAGCCCATTGCCGGCGATGTTTTGGTAGAGCTGGAGGCCGAAGATCTCTCATTAAAATTCCCGGAACGATGATGCCACGTGACAATGACTTGATTCATTTCATTGATCCCGCAAAGTCAATTGACGGCATTGTTGCTTTCGGTGGACCTCTCACCACCACAAACCTTCTGCACGCTTACTGCCGTGGGATTTTCCCATGGCCGATCGAGGACCTCGTGCCATGGTTTTGCCCGGAGGAAAGGGGCATCCTCGACTTTAACGAGCTGCACATTCCTCGACGGCTTGCAAGAACCAGGCATAACTTTCACTTCACCATTGACCACTCGTTTCCGCAGGTAATCAGTCACTGCGCGACTATCGAACGCAAGCACGAATCAGGCACCTGGATCACGGGGCAAATGATCCGCGCATATTGCGAGCTTCACAGGCTAGGCCATGCTCACAGCGTAGAGGTTTGGGAAGGTACAGAGCTCATCGGTGGACTTTACGGAGTAGATGCTTGTGGGAGTTTCTCTGGTGAAAGCATGTTCTCGCTGCGATCGAATGCGTCAAAGTTTGCACTGCTGTTCTTGATCGAGCACCTCAAGGAGCGTGGCCTGGATTGGATTGATATCCAGATGGTGACACCTCACCTGGAAGCACTAGGTGGGAAACTTGTGTCGCGAGCGGAATTTCTCGAGAAGTTGACTGCTACACAAAAACGCAACCTAAGCCTGTTCGGATAGAGATCCATCTTTGCTATAATCAGCCCGCCGTTGGCTCCCCAGCGCGTACGCGTTCAACCCTCGTATCCCAGGAGATCACTTATCATTTTCCCCCACAAATCCCCGCATCGTCGAATCACGCTCAAAGCGATCTTGTTTTCACTCCTGCTCGGCACCTGTGCTGCGCTCTACCTGGCATACGGAAACTACCGGGCGCACGCAGCTATGACGTTCGTCGTTACTAACGTCGATGACAGTGGACCAGGTTCTCTGCGGCAGGCCATCCTGGACGCGAATGCCAATCCCGGCGCAGACTCCATCAACTTCAATATTACTGGACCATCGCTCAGGATCCAACCGGTTCTCGGTCTTCCGGACATCACGGACACAGTCGTAATTGATGGTTCGACGCAGCCGGGCTTTTCGGGAGCGCCGATAGTCGAGTTGAACGGTAACAAGTCGGCTGTGCGAGGGCTGTTTGTGAATGCGACGGGCAGTACCATCCGCAGTCTGGTTATCAACGGCTTTTCAACAGGCGCGATCATTATCGGTCCTGCCGCTGCAGGTTCTCACGTCGAGGGTTGTTACATTGGCACAGATGTGACCGGCGAGCACGTGATTCCTAATGGTGGTCCAGGTGTAAGTGTATTTAGCTCGAACAACGTCATCGGCGGCTCGACGCTCAGTGCACGAAACATTATCTCAGGAAACTTCGGCCCGGGCGTTCAAGTGGAATTGTTTTGTTGCATGGGTGGCAACAACTCTATTTCGGGGAACGTTATTCAGGGGAACTATATCGGTGTCACGGCGCAAGGTGATAAGGCACTCGCCAATCAGCGAGAAGGCGTTGCCATCACTACTGCCGCGAGTGATGCTTCCGTCGCAAATACACTCGTTGGCGGCACGACTCCCGGCGCAGGGAATGTCATTTCCGGTAATGCTTTCGACGGTATCGGCATAGGCAGCATCACCACGACCGGCACAACCGTGCAGGGAAACCGCATCGGTACAAGCGCCGACGGCATGAAAGCAATTCCCAACGGCGGCGACGGCATTCATATCGAGCTGGGCAGCAACAATGTCATTGGCGGAAGCGCTGCGGGCGCCGGCAACCTCATTTCCGGAAACGGCACAGTGGCAAGTGGCTTAGGACGTGGTAATGGAATTACCGTCGGCAGCTCGAACAATGTCATCAAGGGAAATTTGATCGGAACTGATGTGACTGGTATGGCGCCATTGCCCAATTCCGATAACGGTATTGCAGGCGGACGCAACACGACTGTCGGGGGAACAGGAGCCGGTGAAGGCAATGTGATTGCTTTCAATGGACTAAATGGCATCATCATCAATGGACCTCAGTCCACTGCTAATACCTATCGCGGCAATTCGATTCATTCAAATGGCACTTTCGCGTCGCCATTCACTTCAAGTCTCGGCATCGATCTCGGCTCATTTGGTCCAACCGCCAATGATCTTGGCGATGCAGACACCGGCGCCAATAATCTCCAAAACTTTCCGATCATCACGTCAGTCATGGCGGCCGGAGGCTCGACAAATGTGAAAGGAAGTTTGAACAGTTCTGCCAGTAGTTCCTTCAATCTCGACTTCTATCGCAATAGTGCCTGCGATCCATCAGGCAATGGTGAAGGTGAGCACCTAATCGGATCGACTCTTGTAACTACTGACGCACAGGGCAATGCAAACTTCGACATTACGTTTGCCGTCGCGACGGCCTCGAGCGAATTGCTGACGACAACAGCGACCGATCAATCAGGAAACACTTCAGAGTTTTCTCCGTGCGCCACTGTTGGGTTAGTCGGGTTGTCGATTGGTGATGTGTCAGCAGTGGAAGGAAACTCGGGCACAACGAACTTTAGTTTTCCAGTGACGCTTCAGTCTGCTGCGACGCAGGATGTTACCGTTACGTTCGCGACACAAGTTGGCACAGCAGTGCCGTCAGTTGACTTCGTAGCTGCGTCGGGTACGGTCACGATTCCGGCCGGTCAAACAAGCGGACAGATCCTCGTCCAGGTTAATGGCGATACCGACGTAGAAGATGACGAGCAGTTTTTTGTGAATCTAACCGCGGCCACCAACGCGTCGATTCTGGACGCTCAAGGTAAGGGAACGATTCTTAACGACGATGAGATCAGATTGGTTCTCGAAGAGTCTGGACCAGCGGCGGATCAGGTCGCAGCTTTCGACTCGCTGTTGTTTCTGAGAGATCCATTTCCGGTGGTTAATCCGGCGGGCTCGCTGATGAATCCGTTTAATTTAAACACGGGCGTAAGTGTGTTTGCTGAACACCTCACACTCGCATTTTTCGAACCGCCCTCGACAGTTGGGGTGGTTCTGGTGGATAGCACTAACTTCACTTTTAACCTCGTCGCAGAAGAGGTGAATACTGTATCTGTGTCGGGTCTCAATCTAACGCAGGTAAACTTCCGGTTGCCCCTCGGGATAGCTCCGGGAAAATGCGTTATCAAACTAAAGTTGCATAATCACGTGAGCAACTCCGCAACCTTCCGGATCGCGCCGTGATCGTGGCCCTACCGGTCTATTGATTGTCAGTGACTTTGCCTCAACAATCGGACGGTTGGCTTGGACAAAGTCAGTACAGGGAGCGATAGCGACCTGGTCAGCGATTCGACTCAAGGAACCCCGCGAAAATATCTGATGCTGATCACTGACCAGGTCGCTATCGCTCCCTGTACTGACTTTGTCCAAGCGCGATGGTCCAAGCGCGTTGCACGGCTTTGCACAAAAGTTTCAGGACTACGTGCCGACAGGCTTTACCCGAGCTACCGGAAAGCCTCGCGCTGTCAATTGCGGACCCAGCAACAACGTAAGTGCGCCAAGGACTCGAAAGAAATTCCAGTTCATAGGCTCGTTTCACGCCCACTAAGTTTCGGGGGTTCAAATTTAAGGACAGGCGATGATCTACAATGAACTCGCATGAACTACTCAGCGGAACAGATCATCGCGCTTGCACCGGATGCGGCGTCGGCGAAGGCGGGGAGAAGTTTGGCGACGGCGAGTAAGTGGCAGAATGTGGGGCAGGATGAGCGGGCTGTGTGGGGCGAGTGTCAGGGTAGCGGTTTTAACCCGTATCAGACGGTGATTGATTTGAGCGAGCCGGCGTTCAAGTGCAGTTGTCCGAGCCGGAAGTTTCCATGCAAGCACTCGCTCGGTTTGTTTCTGCTCATCGCGAACCAACCTGCCACTGGTAACACAACTGTTCCCGCGTGGGCTGCCGAGTGGCTGGCCAAACGCGATCAGCAAGCCGAGCGCCGAAGCGAAGCCGCGAAGAAAGCGGATGAAGAACCTGACGAAGCGACTCTCGCCCGCAGAGCTTCGCAAAAAGCCAAACGCTCACTCGATCGCGAAGCCAAGGTAGTCGCCGGCTTGAAGGAATTGGAACTATGGCTGCGCGATCTGTTGCGTCATGGTCTCGCCTCCGCGCAGACGCGTTCGTTCGATTACTGGGAACAGATGGCTGCGCGTTTGATCGACGCCCAGGCTCCGGGCGTTGCACGACGAGTTCGTGAACTGTCGTATCTGCCGCAGACCGGTGATGGCTGGATCGAACAGTTATTGGCGAAGGTGAGTTCGGTGTTCCTGCTCTTGAAAGCTTACGAGCGAATTGAAACATTGTCCGCTGCGACACAAGCTGACGTTCGCACCGCGATCGGTTGGAGTTATAAAGAAGACGAACTACCGGACGAGAACGTCGTCGCCGATGAATGGCTCGTGATGGGCCAACGCACGACGGGTGATGAAGGACTACGCGTGCGTCGCACCTGGCTCTGGAGTGAACGCACTGCGAAGGGCGCGCTGGTTTTGGAGTTTGCTGCTGCGGGCCAACACCTCGCACTGGATCTCCTCTCGGGAACTACAGTCGAAGCAGAGTTGATCTTCTATCCGAGCAATTATCCGCTGCGTGCGGCACTTAAGAAGCGTGTCAACACGAAGCGCTCACTGAAAGAGATGAATGGATATACAACCAGCGAACAATTGTTGATGACTTACGCTAGCGGGCTCGCGCTCAATCCGTGGCTCGAAGCGATTCCGGCGCCGTTGCAAACAGTTGTTCCAGTGCGTCGCGGCGAACAATGGTTTGCGAGAGACAGCGATGCCCGGCTCCTGTCGCTCAGAAGCGATTCAGCTTCGGGTTGGAAATTATTGGCACTGAGCGGCGGTTATCCGATAACGATTTTTGGCGAGTGGAACGGGCGATCACTCTTGCCTATCAGCGCCTGGGCTGATGGTAGACACGTAGAACTTTAAAGGCGGCTTGGACGAGGTCAGTACCGCAACGCGATAGCGTCGGGTTAGTCTCGCGCATGTCGACCCGACGCTACCGCGTTACGGTACTGACCTCTTCCAAGCCAGTTCACAAAAATGCAACTCTGGGACGATATTCTGGCAACGGCAGTTATTGGTACTGAGCAACGTGAACTCAAGCTCGCCACGCGCGAGGATGAGTTGGGACGTTTGCTTAAGCAAATCGACAACACGGATCGCGAAGGTTCGCTGTTGAAGGCGGCGTCAGTTGTTGCGCTGTATCGCAGCGCGGGCGTGGCGCCGCCGGCTGATACGCATTCGTTGCCGGAAGCTTCCGCTCAAGACGAAGCGAGCCGCAGCAGTGCAGCGTCTGGTCAACACCTCACATCGATGCTCGAAGGCGAATTTCAAGAAGTACTGGCGGAATGGTTAGCTGCTAAGAGCAAAGCGCGCAAGCGTGTTCCTGAAGAACATCTGCCCGCGCTGCTGGACCACGGACGCCTCGAACTCTCGTTACGCCGCGCGATCGTCGATGTGATCGGCCAACGCGGTGAGTGGTTGGCGGCGCAGAACCCCGATTGGTACTACGCGATTCAAAAAGATGATAAAGACGTGTGGGAAACCGGAAGCCGTGAGGAGCGATTACTTTTACTCGAACACCTGCGAACAACCGATCCCACCAAGGCTCGCGAACTGCTCGCCACCACATGGCCACAGGAATCAGCGAAGGATCGAGTTGCATTTCTCGAGAAGTTCACTACGGGCGTGAACTCGAGCGACGAACCGTTTCTCAACGAAGCGCTTCACGATCGCAGTGTCGAAGTGAGACGCGCGGCTCGCACGTTACTCGCATCGCTGCCAAACTCAGACTTCTCGCGACGATTGAAAGATCTCGCGAATCAAATTCTGAGTTTTAAGAAACCACTCATCGGCAAAGCCCGAATCGAAGTCACGCTTCCGGAAGATACGATCGCATGGCTCAAAGCAAACGATATCGAGATCGACAGCCCACCGCGTAACGCGACGCAATCAGTCGGACCAAAGGCGTGGGCCTTGAAAGAGTTCATTTCACTTGTTCCAGTCACTCACTGGAACCAACTCTGGGAAAAGACGGCGCTCGAGATCATCCGTGCCGGTGATGAGAGCGAATGGCGCGAATCGTTTGCTTTGGGTTTCCTCGCCGCTGCTCGAAGAGATCGAGATCCCGCCTGGATCGAGGCACTCGTCTTCTTCACGGCGACCGATCCAAAGCAACCGCCGCTGATCGAGCTTGTCGCTTACTTGCCGGCTGCTCTTTCCAGCACATTGGGATCCTAAGCTTAGAATTCCACGTGGACAAGTTGTC
>JADMIO011460636.1_pt1 | contig 44473 bp, 40 predicted proteins | sample 8958161 | NCBI WGS metagenome assembly JADMIO01 (sample SAMN16585339, study PRJNA669376) | soil metagenome | isolation source: Crop rotation soil | place: USA: Cullars Rotation, Alabama | collected 2011
CGCGACAACTTGTCCACGTGGAATTCTAAGCTTAGGATCCCAATGTGCTGGAAAGGGAACCGACGGGATCAGGTTGCCGTATAGATACAATTCAGCAAGTCCTTTCATATTTGAAATAAAAGCCGGGAGTTCGTTGATCCGGTTATTATTCATGTAAAGTTTTTCAATCCTGATCAGGTGCGAGAATTGGGTTGGCAGATAAGGGATCTCATTGGAACTAAGATCGAGGTTGGTTAGTGTAGTCATTCGACTAACTACCTCCGGAACCTTTGAAAGTTTATTGTAGCTGACATTCAGGGATATCAATTCAAGCCCAACCAGGTTCATCGGCAGATCTGTAAGTTTATTACCTGCGAGGTTAAGGTCCTGCAGATTGATCAGCTTGTAAATACCATCAGGAACTTCGGTCAGTTTTTTATTGCTTAGATCGAGAATGTAAACTTCCTGTGGATTTTTCAGCGCTTCTTCGAGAGAAGAGTAAACTTTATCAGTTTGGGCAAATGAGCAAATAGAGCTCAGTACTGTAAGGATAATTAATGATAGCTTTTTCATCTTGGATAGAGGATTTCTTTGGACGAAAAGATATTAACAATTGGATGGAATGCAGAGGGGGAATTACTAAGTATAAACACTAAATAATATTGTTCACTATGGTTTGCAGCAGCGAGGCCTTCCTGGCTAAAAAAAGAATGTCAGGGATGCTCTGAGAAAAAAAGGCGTGCCAGCTGTAAAATGAATTTCAGAAATTGAGGTTTGCTCATTTTGCAACCGGCTTTCGGTATCAAATTGCGTTTCCTTCCATTTTATATTAAACAGGTTTTGAATTGATAATCCAGTCTCCCATTTTTTCTTTGTGTAATTGATAGCTGCATCTGTAACAAAATATCCTTTTGCAATTACAGAATTGTCTTCATTGGCCGGACGATCACCCATTAATCGGTAACGGAGGCTCCCGTTTATTCCCGTTTGTTTTCTGTAGGTTAGCCCCCCTACACTGGAAAATCGCGGAGCGAGGGGAAGATAGCTTTCATTTTTGAAAACTCCGACGGCACGCGGATTGGCAAAACTCAGGTCTGCATCGGCAAAAATATTTTTGAAACATTCAAACCTGGCTGAAAGATCCATTCCAAAGCGCCTGGTTTTTCCCCCTGCTTCAACTACTCCCTCGTCGCCTACATACACGAACTCCTGGCCAAGCCATAAATACCAGAATGCCGACTGGATAAAGAGTTTTTTTCCAAATTTAAAAATCCCTCCAATGTCGGTACCCCATGCAGCAGGCAATACTTCTTTTTTATTTTGTTGCACTACGACTCTCGTATCATTACTGTGAAATCCGCGGCCTGTATACCAGTAAAGCTGCAGTTTTTCACTTGCATTGAAATTGATATCTAATTTGGGGCAAAGAACAGATTGGTTTGCCGACAAAGATGAAACAGTCAATTTGTCGGTGTACTTATTATTAAAATGGTCAAGCCTGAGGCCTGTTGTTATATCCAGTTTATCATTAAGGGTTAGTTTTGAACTGATATAGGCGCCAATATTGTATTCCAGGATATCGCCAAATTTTAAGGGTAAGATATTAATGATCCTGTTTTTCGTTCTGGTCAGTTCAATATTATTGATGTCATCAAATCGTGCCTGGATGCCGGTAATGATTTCAGATTTTATGTTTCCGAGATGAATGTTTTTCCGATAACTGCCATTGTATCCAAAAAGATTTCTTTGTTCTTTTTGGCGGATCTGGTCTCCGTTTAATGAGTCTTCTTTAAAAAAAGTAAAATTCGAATAAAGCTCGAAATTGTAATTCGTGTAATAAAATTGAGTACGGATATGTCCGCCTTTTTCCAGGTTGGAAAGTAATTCAACACTTGAATTAATTCTTGATGTATGACCTCCCTCTGTATTGTCAATAGCGCCATAGAAGTCCACCAAACCTGATTCAACTGCGCGATCGGGAATTTGACCAGAAGCACTCCATTTACTGGAAAGCCCGGATATCAATGCTGTAATGTTATTATGTTTATCTATTAGTCCATGATATTTCAAAATACCATTGAGGCGGCTGAAATGTTGAGGGTCGTCAAAATAACCGTTTGTATATGAAGCTTCTCCTGCAAAATAGAAGCTATTATTTTTTATACCGTTAGCGGGTTTTAACAGGTTAATACCTGCGATGCTACGAAAGCTGTTAAACTGACCTGCTTCTGTTTTAATGAAACTATGATCGAGATAATCTTTGGTACGGAATTCAACATATCCCGCCGTTGTAAAATCTCCTTTTTCTGCATAATAAGGACCCTTATTAAAATTCACCCTGTCAATCAATTCAGGAATTACGAAATGAAGATCGGCATACCCCTGGCCATGAGCATGACTTACCATATTTACAGGAATTCCATCCGCAGTTATATTAATATCAGTTCCGTGATCCAGGTCGAACCCCCTCAAAAATATTTGTTCGGCCTTTCCACCACCGGCGTGCTGACCAATGAACAGACCCGGTACAATTCGCAGAACTTCCTGGGAATTGTTAATTGGTCGGATATGGATGTCCAGATCACTAATAGATTTAAAAATGCCGCCACCAGCTCCCGCTTTTATTCTTACTTCTTCAAGGCTCGCAATCTTTGAATTTAAATAGACAACAGGCCGGTCATTTTTAAATTCTGGTGTAGCCAAATCGACTATAACGGATTCAAAGCCGATCCGGCTTAGTTGAACTCTTGCAATGCCAGGTGGAAATTCCTTTAATTCAACCCGGCCATATTCATCAGAAATCGCTGAATAGTGATGGTCTTCCGATTGTACCAGCACATCTGAAAGAGGTGTTTTGGAAAGGGATCCAACAATATAAAAGCTACGGAATTGAGACTGCGACCAGGTTTTTTGAGAAATAATAAAAAAGATAGCAAAGTAAAAAGTATAAAATTTTACAGTTGGTCGCATAATCGTTTAAAACCTTACGAAAAACGAGCAATTTCGGATTTAAAAACGCAGTTATTTGTAAGATTTGATAAGCGGATTTTCAGGCTCCGGATGTACTCAAGCCAAGTTGGGAGCGTAACGCAACCATCTCAGACTGCATTTGACTTATTTTTTGCAATAAATGCTGAATTGCGGCAAGGCCTTCGGGGTTGATTCCCAGGTCTGAATTCAGACGAATCAATTTCTCCAGTTCGGGAAGTTGTTCTTCGTCGATGTAGCATTGCTGTTCTATGGTCGTCAGTTCAATTAGCCCGAATTCATTCAATTCATCAATAAATGTGATCTCCAGGTTATGACCCGAGCAAAACTGTTGTATAGAAATCATGTTATTCATGAGAATTTTTATTTAAGATGATATTCCGGATAATTTTTCAAACAGTTCTTTTTGTTCTTTTGAAAGCTGAGTAGGAATTTTTACATGATAGGTCACGATCAAATCTCCAAACTCATTCTCTTTTTTATAAACAGGAAATCCTTTTCCTTTCAACCGGATCTTTGTACCATTTTGTGTGCCAGCTGCTATTTTGACTTTTATTTTTCCATCTATTGTATCGATCATCGTCTCTCCTCCCAACACGGCAGTAAATAGATCTATTTCTGCATTTGCATAAAGATCATTGCCGTTTCGCCGGAAGCGCGTATCGTTTACAATTTTGAACTGTATGTACAGATCGCCCGGTGGACCTTCATTGGCGCCGGAACCTCCCTGCCCACTTAATTTTATTTTTTGTCCATCCTCTGCGCCTGCAGGAATTGTAATACGGAGATTTTTTCCATTGATCGTAAAGGTTTGCTGATGAGTTTTGTAGACATCAGATAGTTTTAACTGGAGTGTTGCTTCAATATCCTGCCCGCGGAATTTTGTTTGTCGTCTGTTTGACGAAGAGCGCTGGCCGAAGAGAGATTCAAAAAAAGAGGAGAAGTCTCCCTCATCACTATCATCCCCCCACCCATATTCAGCGCTTCTGGCGCCTCGATTACTTTGTGATCTTTGTTGCTCAAATTGGTCGGCGTGTTTCCAGTCTTTGCCGTACTGGTCGTATTTTTTTCTTTTTTCGGGATCGCTTAATACTTCATTCGCTTCATTGATCTGCTGGAATTTTTTGTGCGCTTCTTTATTGTCTGGGTTGAGGTCGGGATGATGTTGGCGTGCAAGTGTTCGGTAGGCTTTTTTTATTTCGTCGGTTGAAGCATTTTTAGAAATGCCAAGAGTTGCATAGTAATCTATAAAATCCATAGTCGCCTCTTTACTCTGGCAAAGTTACTTAAAGGTTGGCGGCTAGTGGTAAGTAGCTAGTGGCTAGTGGGAAAAAGCCTCGTGGCAATTTTAATCTTCTCCGACTCGCTACTAGCCCTTGGCAACGGCGTTGGAAAATTTCCCCCAAAAGCTATGAAGATTATTGTGCAGGTCGGTCAGCGCTTCGTTTAGTTCAAGGATTTCTCTAGGCGTGTAATTCTCCCCTGCCCGTGAAATCAGCTTGGATGGCTTGCGGAAATTATGGAACAAATATTCGTCATCATGATTCAGAATGACTGATATCATAAGCCGGTTCTTTTTTTCGAGTAATTTCAACAGCCGTTCTGAATACTCAACGAGAGCGTTTTGTATTTCGGGATCGTGAACTAAACTTTTTCCTTTACTTGTGATAAGCTGAATCTTACTCTGAAAATTATTTTCCATGTAAAATTCAGGATAGTATTTAAACAGCCCCAGATCAATTGCCATATTGGCAAGAAGGAATTCAATCTTGGCAGAGGTATAAGTGATCTGCCCGATCAGTTTATGAATAGTATGTATATCGGGTTGTTTTGACATTTCAGGAAAGATAAGATGATGGTATGGATACAGAAATCTGGTTATGTTTTAACTGGTCGCAGCCAATATTAAGTTCACCATGAATCATTGAAGCTCTTTCTTTAATTGCAAGTAATTCAATCCGGTTCATTACACCGTTGGAAGAGCTGAACACGGGTTTGCCATCGTCAGTGATAACCAGATGCAGAAAATTATTTTTTAGTTCGAGAATACTTTCAATATGTCTGGCTTCTGCATTTTCAGAAATGGTAGTAAGCGCTTCTTTATAAATGCGAAACAGGCCATTGGCTACAGGATAGGATGGTTTTATTCCATTGGTTGAAGGATGAAATGCAATCTCAATACCATGTTTTTTTTGAGTTTCATGACTTTGCCATTCAAGCGCCGCTTCAATCCCCAGATTGTCGAGGATCGATGGGTAAAGTTCTTGTTCAATTCTTCTTAATGAAGCGACCATTTTGTCAAGTAGTTCATTCATTCCATTTAATTTCTCATGTACCTGCAAAGGATCGGTATTGGTTCCAATCTTTCTTTTCAACCAGGCAATATCCATTTTCAGGCCTGTAACTTCCTGTCCAAGCTCGTTATGTACCTGGTAGGAAATGGATCTTTGTGAATTTTCGTAATAGGATTGTTGCCAGGCGATAAGCAACCTAAGGTGCTCATTCAACTGTTTAAACAGCGTTGGTTCGTTTGAATCTTCCATAAATAAGGTAAAGGGTTGTTCCCGGCTGGGCGACGGATTTGGTACATCGCAAAAAGGGCTTGAGAAAATCGGCTGAAACTAAAGGCTAATGGTTAATGGTCTTGAAAAAGGCTAGCCCCTTCTGCGATGAATTACCAGGAACAGTTCAAATTTATTTATAAGAGATACCTGAGACAATGTGGTGACTACCTGTTTTGTTTCGGAGATTACCTGTTTTTTACGGAAAACAATAAAGTTCAGTTTTAGGGGTATACTCTTAGACTGGATTGTTTGTGAATACTATAGTGTTGATTTTCAGATTTGTTGCCTTATTTTGAATGCCAAATAATATTCTGCCTGTTAATCAGTCAGTTACTGGTCTGTACCCCCACTTTCTATTCACCATCTGATTATTAACCTTAAAAACCACTTGTTATGAGCGAAAATCTTATTACCCTGGCCCAGGCGGTAACCATGACCAGCCGTTACCGTGAAAATCGTAACACTATCCTTAAAGAAGAGTATCAGGGAAATAACCTGTTACTGACCTGCGAAACATTCGACCGTCAGTCATTTGATGATGTATTGGGACAGGATGGATGTGTAAAAGTTCGAGTATATTTTGGAATGGATGAGAAACTGCAGGTAAAAGCCATCATTGTAGGTGTGAATGCAATGGATGAAGATATATTGGTGACGAATGATGAGAAGATAGTTGAAGATGGCTCGATGTGTCCAACAATGTGTCCTCCTCCATCCCCTTTAAATCAGGATTAATTAGAAAATGACATATGAACTTGCAGTAGCCCTAAGTTTCAGCATTCTGATTCCCGCATTATTTGGTCTTTTAAAAGTATTCCGGATAAACAGAGCCTGGCTACCATTTATTATAATAATGTGGTTGGGACTTGTGACGGAATTTATTGCATGGCAAAGAATGTATCGGCCAAATGGGATATATAACAATGTATATGTTTTATTAGAAGCAGGATTTTTTACATGGCAGTTTTATAACTGGGGTATTTATAAAAAGAAAAGATGGCTTTTTGCTGGCCTCTTGATATCATACCTTGTTTTTTGGATAATTGAATGTATTATTTTTAAGAAAATTGATTCTGGAACGACTTATTTCAGAATCTATTATTCCTTCCTCATTGTATTAATGAGTATTAATTGTTATAGTATTCTTTTGAATTCGAGTCGGACAGAAGTGTTTTTAGATCCAATCTTTATAATCTGTACTGCATTTATAATTTATTTTACATTGAAAACAATAACAGTTTCTTTTGGAATTTACGGAACTGAGGCGTCCTATGCTTTCAGGCAAAAAATTGCTTTCATAATGCCGTACATAAATGCATTTTGTAACGTAATTTATGGTGTAGCAATATTATGTATGAAAAGGAAATATCGGTCCTTAGAGCAGTACTGATAAGTTGTTCGATTGTGCTGGTTGTGATGATATATTTTATCATTACAGTAATAAGACAACAAAGGAAAAAGCGACAGCTTTATAAGGAAAAGCTGCGCGTTGAAATTAACACTCTTGAAAAAGAAAGAAAGCGGATCGCTGCAGACCTTCATGATGAACTCGGGCCATTACTCTCATCAGTCAGACTTCAGATACAATGTGTAGAACCCAATTTAGAAGAAGACAAAGAAATTATTGAAAACTCGACCAGGCATATTGATTCAATCTTACAGCGACTCAGAGAAATCGCAAATGACCTGATGCCTGGAGTGCTTCTTAGAAAAGGTCTTTCAGCCGCAGTGGTGGAGTTTTCAAACCGGATAAATAATTCAGGATCTTCATTGAAAATAAAATGTACTACCGAAGAACTGAATTTATCTGACCCCGAAAAACAAGTCCATATTTACCGTTTGGTACAGGAGATTATTCAGAATGCTATCAAACACTCCGAAGGAAATAACATGGATCTTTCAATTAAACAGGCAGATGGAAAAATCCTGATTAATGCATCAGATAATGGAAAAGGATTTGATTATGATACAACATTGAAAAATGGCGCAGGCCTGGGACTAACCAATATGATCAGCAGGGTTGAAATGCTGAAAGGTAGCCTGGATGTTAAAAGCAGACTTTCAAAAGGCACTTCAATAGCTATTGAAATAGAAAACTAGATTTATGGAAAGTGGAGCTGCAATAAGGGTAATGGTAGCAGATGATCATGAGATCTATCGCGATGGAATGAGGATGATGTTGAAAAGACAACCTGATATCGAATGGGTTGGCGAAGCTAAAGACGGCGCAGAGTTAATCCAGCTCGTTAGTAAATTAAAACCTGAGGTTATCCTGATGGATATCCAGATGCCGGTAAAAGATGGAATCAGTACGACAAATTATTTACGCGAGCATTTTCCAGCAATAAATGTGATTGCACTTTCGATGTTTAATGATGATAATCTTATAGTCGATATGCTTGAAGCCGGAGCAAAAGGATACCTGCTTAAGAACTCTGATAAAAAAGAGATTGTTGATGCAATCAAATCAGTATACCGACAGATTCCCTATTACTGCAGAAGTACCTCTACCAAGCTGGCTCAACTCATCGCCAGAAGTCAATACAATCCTTTCGGACCGAGCGATAAACTTGTTTTTTCTCCAAGGGAAATTGAAATTATTCAATGCATATGCCGGGAAATGACCAATAAGGAAATAGGAGATCGTTTATTTTTAAGTACAAGAACGGTTGAAGGGCATCGTCAAAAAATAACTGAAAAGATACAGGCGAAAACTACCACGGGGATAGTAATATATGCTATAAAGAATGGGCTCTTCGTGCCTAAATGATTGCGCGGGTCCTTATATTCGATCCTTTCAGGTTCACTATCAGCGCTGCAATCAACAAATAGAAAACACTGCCTATTTTATCTGTTTCGATTAGATCGCTTAAAAAGTTCAATGCAATTATCATCGCAAGGATAGACCCTAAGCAAAGAAAGTAATTCTTTTGATAAGGATCGCCCGACTGGTTATACCCTTTTTCAATATAATAGATCATCACACCCAGTAATACTAGAAAGAAAATCAAAGCTGGCACACCCTGTTCAATTAAGATCAGCAAAAAATAATTGTGTACTGTTGAATGTTCGGGGTTATCACTAACCCAGGTTTTATAGGCAGGGATTGCGTAGGATTTATATAAAGGGTAAAACGTATTAGGGCCGGAACCCGTAAGCCAGTTGTCTTTGATCATCCTGATCCCGGCGATCCATCTGTAAAATCTCTCTTCTGTTGAAAGATCTTTTAGTTTATAGGTCGAGATCAGGTGTTGGGAAAAATCTTTATGAAAAACCGTTGTTTTATACTGGTGCGCGTAGTCAAGATAGCGGTTGTCTTTCTTTAACCAGAAAATTGCGGAGGTGCTGACAATGATAAACAAGCAATAGCCAATAATGAATAACCTGTTCCTGATCAGCCACCATGCAATCATTCCTGCAATCAAAGCCAGCCAGGCGCCCCGGGAGTACGAGAAGTACAATGCGAATAGAAAAATGGAAAGGAAAGCTCCGTTAATCAGCCGGAACTTAAGTTTGTTTTGATTTCTCAAAATGGTCCAGCAAACCGGTATTGCACATACGAGCATGGCCGCATAGTTTACATGGTTCCTGAAAAATGGCGATACTGCATCATTGACAGACGCAAAACTGAAATCAGTTTGAGAATGTTTTACAATGATGATAATTGTAACTATAAACATCGACCAGCAAAAACAGTGAGCTGCAGTTCTTAACCAGTTGGATGTTTTAAAAATAAGAAGTGGAGTGGCCAGGAATGCGAGCAGATACCAGCTTTTGGCTAAAATAAATTTCAATGACAAAAAGGGCTGACTGGAAAAAATCACTGTCAGTGTCGACCATAAAAAGATAATTGCAATTAGAATTAATAAAGGATGTAGCATTTTTTTCCTGAGTATCAGCGGATTTTTATACAGTGCTACCGCAACAGTGATCAATGATACAAGCCACATCAGCAGTTCATCGGGAAAATCTGTACCCAGCGTTTCTGAAAAATGAAATTCCCTTGAGAAAGGCAGACTACAGATCAACAAGTAAAATAGAAACTGCGGATGAAGCCAGCTGGCATAAAATAGAAGTACACCAAATGGCAAGACTGCAATCCAATAAACATCAGTAGTGACTGCAACACCTATAGCCGATATGGATAAAAGACAAAAGCTGCTGAACAAGCCCGATCTTTTATTCAGGACTAAATTCATGACACTTCATTTTTCCTGCGCTCCAGAACTAATGCAACAAGCAGAGAAAATATAAAAGCAAGTACCGCACTTGCAGCGATGATCTGTTTTTTACGAGGTTTGGAAGGATAAAGGGCCGGTCTGGCTTTTTCAACAGTGACAAGAACAGATGGTTTGCTGTCAACCATTATCCTGTATTCATTGATCAGCTTATCATATTCAAAAACCTGGCTTAATGACTGGGCACCTGTGGAATCTTTTCCTGCGAGAATTTTATTTCTGCCATCTAAAAGACTTTGCAAAGTAGATTCATTAGATTGACTCCTTAGATTACGATGCATCTCAGCCAGTTTATCCAATAAATCGTTGGCAAGATTTGCTGCAATGTTGTTATTACCATCCCAGACCTTCACTTTAAGTTCTCCATAGCCACTCTTGACAACCCGCGATTTTTTTCTAAGACAATCAGCAGCTTTTCTGATTGCCTCAGGCCCTTCGCCGGAAATTTGATAATGCTCCTTTAAATTGTTGTCAGCTGACACTGCGATATAGATGGTGTCGAGCTCGGAAGTTCCGAGTATGAGGTCGAGGTCATCGGCATCGCCAAATGCAGAGTATAAAGCCTGAATATTTTCATTGAAGACTTTTCCCTTGTCAGTAGCATAAGAACTGGCGGGTATCGCAGTTGCAGTAGATAAATATAGTTTTGGTTTGAGAAATACAATAATTCCAACTAAAACAATAGTAATGATCACAAATGAAATCATGTATTTCCACCAGCGTTTGATAATATCGAAGAGATCAGGCATCTTGTTCATTTTTTTTAATTGACTCGGATTTCCAGATATTCAAATCTATTAGTTTGAATTGATAGGAAACTGCCAATGTGAAAATTCCTGCCATGCTGATCAGCAACCAATGACTCACTGCCAGATCCCGGCAGAAATAATACATAGCAGATAACAGCCCTCCTATAAAAATATAGATTAAGATCGAGCGTAAGTTGATTCTGATGCCTGATTTTTTGTGTGAGTAGATCATAGCTCCCGTACCGCAAATGGTTTGACTGATCAATGCGCTGTAGCAGCAACCCAGGGCTCCTTCAGCAGGAATCAATAAAAGATTTAGAATGATGTTTACTCCAACTGAAACTAAAAGGATATAACAGAACGGCATCAGCTGGCTACGGGCAGTCATTAAGGTTCCATATATGTGAACGAATGAGTAGGAGATCACAACTGGCAGACACCATTGCATAATAGTAATTGCACGTTCATCCTTGTTAGTATAAAGAAAGTCGTGTATCCAGTCCGACTGAAAAATGAAACTGACGCCAACAAACAGAGAGAAGATTACCAGTAAATGCCGGCTGTTTAGTACTATCCATTCGACAGGTTTTCTTCTGGACAGCTGGTTTGCGATGAAGGGCAGCAAAAAAGAAGCGAATAAAAATCCAATCATATTGGATGCATCAAGTAAACGAAAAGCTCCTGCATAAAGTCCCGCCTCATAGGCTCCGTTTGGATGAAGTCGTTCCAGGAAAAATGCATCAGCGCGGTAATGGGCCGACATGAGCAGCACGACTAAAGCATATGGTAACGTTGCTTTAAAAATGTTTCTGTCAGGCCAGTAAGTTTTACGGGAATTGGTAATTGGTAATTTGGAATTGGTTGGATTAAAAGATAGTCTCTTTTTCACAAGAATGATTGAAATAATGATTACAGCAATTGCTGTACATATTATTTGAATATCCAAAAACAGCGAAAGAGATATTTTCCCGAATGTTAATGGAAAATAGAGAAAGCCTGTACATAGAATTATCATCAGAGATTTATCAAGAACAGAAAGCCAGGCATCCAGACGAAACCACTGGTTGGCAGTAACAATATTTCTAAGAAATACAAAAAAAGAAGTAAGGATCTGGATAATAACAACCTGGATTATGATATTCCATCTTTCAATACCAGCCATGCTTCCGATTGCCAGTACAAAAACAGCATACAGTAAAGCAAACAATAGCTTTATTAAAATAAACCCCCCGGCACGATGTTGAAAGTTTTCAGGATCAGTTGAAAGTTGTCGGTTATAGTAAACAGTTAGTCCCCAATCAAGTAAAAAATTGAAAAAGATGGAAAGTCCAAGTATTGAAAAATACACCCCAAATTCGCCGGTTCCTACTTCATTTTGCACCTGTCTGTCTATTCCGAATATCCAGATTGGTTTAACGAGGATATTCAGAATGACGAGTAAACCAAGGGAGGGAAAAAATGAAGAAGATTTCATGTAAGTCAAAATTATCGGACCTTAGTTATAATGAACCCCAGGGCGCTATTTTTCTTTCTTATTTCAATAGTTGTTTTACTTGCAGCACTGCCTGTATACTACTTTGATCAGTCTGATCGCAAATTATACCTGATCAACTGGATAAGTCATGGAACCTGTCTCGGAAATCTTTTTTCAGTAATTATTTATGCTTTCGCCGGATATTCAATTGCAAAAGGCAAGACTTTCAGTGAAAAATATGATTTCATGCGGGGCGCTGCCACTTTATATTTAACGACGATCTTATTCAGTTACGCCACCTTTCTTATGAGTCGTCCTTATTATCAAAACGGGTATTTCGACTGGCGAGACTTTACGCTTCATCTTGCAAATCCCTTTATCATGATATGCTGGTGGCTGATCTTCCCTCCACAGAAACCGGTGTCAGCCGTTAAATCTCTTATATGGCTAATACCAGGAGCAGCATACCTGGCATATATTTTAATTCGCGGTGCTATTATCAACTGGTATCCTTATACTGTTCTGTACCCTTCGCCTGACCAGGGCTGGGTCTCCGTCTTTAAGGTTATTATTTCAGCTGCTATCTTTTTTGTTTTGATGGCCCAATTGGTGGCTTGGACATCCCGGATCAACAAATCCTAACTCACATTACTTTTACATTCCGGTTAAAGCTTTCATCAAGCGAAATGAATGTCTCAGTTCTTTCAATGCCTTTTATTTTTTGCAACTGGTCATGCAAAACAAAACGAAGTTCTCCAATGTCTTTACAAACGATCTCTGCAAACATGCTATAATTGCCCGTTGTGTAGTTCAGTCTCACTATTTCAGGAATTTTTTGAAGGTCTTTCGCTACCGTATCATAAAGTGAACTTTCTTTCAGATAAATGCCGATAAATGCAATTACATCATAGCCGAGTAATTTAAGATCGGCTTTGAGCCTGGTTCCTTTTGCAATACCAGCTTCCTGTAATTTTTTTATCCGGACATGAATGGTACCGCCTGATACAAATAATTTCTTACCCAGGTCGGCATAAGAGATCTCAGCATTATCCATCATGGCAGCTATGATCTGCAGATCCAGTTTATCAAAATTCAATTTCGGGTCCATTTCAATATAGTATTTTAGATATTATCAAATAGTATTACAATATATTGTATAATTTCAAAACTTTATTGTTTTTTATTAGAAAATTTGGAACAAAAGGGATAGTCGATTTATATTTGCAATAGCTCTTTAAACGAAACGACCCCCCAACCCCTTAAGGTAGAGTTAGCTAATAACTCAAGGGTGGTCGTTTTGAAGTTTCGATTTCGAATTGCTTTTAATGATAGTATCTACGATCAATCAGGGTCTGGAATACTTTCGATTTTCGCGTTTCGATTTTCGACTTCAAATACTGTGGGGTGATGAAATGGCGTAAGCCTGGCAGACATGCCCTCTTGTCTCGGGGGTGAAGAAAACCCGTCTTAGCGAAAGCTTCGGTGGGCTAATAGGATAAACGTAAGGTAATGGGTTGACCACTAATGCGCGCAATGCCTTATAGCTAACTACTTCGTGGAGGTTCGAACCCTCCCCCTACAGCTACTTAAGTTTTAGATTGATTCAAATGCCCGTCAAACTCACTGTTGACGGGCATTTTGGTTTTTGGCCTTCGGGATCGGAACAAAAAGAAATGGGTATAACCTCTCAAACTTATATATGGGTGGAATCAAACTCTCTGATGCAAAGTAAACATGACGAATATGTTAGGCACAGAAAAACACCGCATCTGAATCAAAGCCCGACGGGCGGATACTATCCTTACTATTAAAATTATTTTGGTATGGCTTATGTGAATATTTTATCGTTCTTCTTTTTGATGCTGGTTAGTTGTTCGCTTAAGAGAAGTGATATAGTTGGAATGTATTCCGCAGTAAGCTATTTAAATACCTACGATACTATATTGATCAAAAAGGGTGGAGACTATGAACGGAAAGTATACGATAAAAGCAAAAATCTGGCTTTGAAAATGAATGGAAAGTGGGAATATGAAAATGGAGCACTAGTAATGCACAGCTTCTTTTTAAATTTGGATAGAGATATTGTTGCTTTTCCAGAGCTACTAGCTGATACGTCAATGAGCATGGAGGTGCAAATCGAACGAAACGGAGGACAGTTTAAGTTTTGTACAGGATATCTCAATAATCAAAATTGTTATCAGAAAGTCAAATAGAACCGCATTTTAATTTTTAGGGAGTGGTTGAGCTTTAAAAGATTGTCCCTAAACGGAAAAACCGGCATTGCCGGTTTTCTTTTTTATCAGGAATGATTAACCAATCAGAGTCTTTTAGCTTTATCCCTGTAATATGCTATGTACTTAGCCTTTGGTTCCTCACTAAGGAAAGAGTTTTGACTCATGCTGACTACTTCGCTGGATTTGGAAGTCAGGAAGTCTATTATAAGCTGTACTCTTTTGGGAATCATTCCAAGTCTTTCGGCCAGTTCCTCAAAATTCGGGCGACCATAGTAGCCATGTGTTTGATAAAAATTGGTTTGAATATCATTGGTGAAAAGATCGAGTGCAGTGTCTTCTTCATGGGGAGTGTGAAGCACAGTGGACATCAGATCATAGGCCTTGGAAAGGATATAGTCGCCATGATCGGATTCAATGAGTGAGAAGTTTTTTAGATGGGCATCACCGTTGGAGAATAAATAATTAAATACCACAAGTTTAAAGTATTGTTCCAGTACCGGGGGATAAGCCGCTACTTTTTCCCGGATTGATTTCCCGACGTCCTCATAGGTTCCATCGTATTTATAGTTATCTCCGTGTGTATTTTTTGTTTTACCGATGATCTGGGCGAAATCTTCCTGCAGGTATTTGGTGCCATCTGGTTTAATATCAAAGCGACGGGTGATATATGCGGGGTCTCCATTTTTGAAAAAGATTAAAGCATTTTCTGCTACCGGGATATTAAATAGCTGGGTAGCGATCTGCATGGTAAGATGTTCGTTTTCGGGTGCCTGATCCTGCATTACCAACTGTCGGGCGGGAGGTATAGGTTTTAGAATATACTCACCTTTTTGATCTGTAAGTTTTAGTTCATTGTCGTCAAGGTGTAAGGAATATTTTAATTGTACACCTGAAATGGAAAGTCGTTTTGTTTTTTGCTGGTATTCGGGAAAATTATCTTCATTGGGTGGATCAAATGTTAGTATCGATGAGATCTTTGTGCCGTCAAATAATTTTTTTCGGCAGGTGGTGCAATAACCTTCTATATTTTCTTTATAGCATCCGGGGCACATCTTTATTATTTTTTATTTCATGAACCGTAACCGCGCCGATCGTATCGGTATAAGCCGTTTTGATCAGGCGGGTAAAATCATCGTTTTCATCGATTTTAAGCAGCCGGCACTGAATGTCTTTATTTATCCCTTCTGCGAGAAGTCCATAAAAAAAGGGAAACAGGTCCATGGATTCATAACTGATCTCTTTTTTGGGAAAGCTTAAACTGATTGGAGGCAAAGCTGTGTTTTGGAGGTACTCTTTTATATATGTATATACATAGAGGTTCTTTTCGGTCTTTTCCAGAATTCCGGCTAGTATATTATTATAGTATACGGCACCTGAAGACATTAGCTAAGCTTTTTGATTTCCAGGTTTAGCTCCAGCCCTAATACTTCTGCTATTTTCTGGAGGGTTGAAATAGAGGGATTTGCCCTACCAGCTTCAATTAATTGTATGGTTTTCACGTTAATATGACTGAGTTCAGACAGATCTTCCTGACGGAGATTCATTAATTCCCGCCTTTTTCTGATGTTTTCTCCTATTTGAACTGGTGTCATAAAACGAATTATAATTCTTGTTTGTACTCAAAATTATTGAATAATTATTAATTATTAATAAAAAGCGAATTATAATTCTTATTTTATTAATAAATTTTTAATTATTTAGTTATAATAGCAAAAAAGCGAATTATAATTCGTTTGGTACGTGATTAGGACATGCAATATTTTATGATATAATGCTAAAGTAAAAGGACCCGTAGAAACGGGCCCCTACTGCCGCAGTGTTCAGTGCTAACCCCGAAATTGCGGCGGTCCTCACTGACCACAATTAACTAAAATGCTCGTCCTCACAGACGAGCATTTTTTTTATAACATCGTTCCTTCCCCCTCTCCTCAAGGAGAGGGGGTTAGGGGGTGAGGTATTTTACTGCACCTGGTCATCATTATTCACTCCTTTCTTCTTCGAAACATTTTCCTTCAGCCTTCCAAAATTATAGGTCAGCGCCAATCCGAAATTTCTGAAGGGATTGATATTCGTATTCTCAGTAATGAAATAATCATTCTCAGTTACAAACAGAAACTTCCTGTCTTCTTCAAGAAAATTGGTACAGTTCGCTGTAATGGTGAGTTTTTGCTTTAAGATCTTATACGCGAAATTTAAGCTATAGAAATAATTGGCTGGGAATGTACTGTTAGGCATCCGTAGCGGAACAAAATAGCCGCTGTTAGATGAGATCGTGAACTTCGGAGATGCTTTATAAGAGATGTTCGCATTTATATTGCCTGCAGTGGTCCCGAAAAGAGAAGTTTGTAAGCTGTTGCGGATACTCGCAAATCTTCCGGTTGCATTTACACCAAACGTCCATTTCTTAACAGGCAGACTGGAAACAAAGCCCAGCGTAAATTCCCTGATCTGTCCTGCATTGGCACCCGTTACAGATGTAATTCCCGTAGCCGGATCAAATGTGGGATTTTGAATAATCAGGTTATTGGAAAAATTAAAACCGGTTTGGAAGGAAATAAATTTCGGTCCTTTGAACAGGCGGAGTTGTCCTGTAAGACTATGAATATACTGCGGACCAAGGTGAGGATTACCAAAACTTCTGAATAACGAATCATTGTTGTTTACAAAAGGATTCAGACTGTTTATAGATGGCCTTCCCAAACGAAGGTTGTAGGTAAAATTGGCGTTCATCGTTTTGCTGATCGTTTTTGTGATCAGCAAGTTGGGAATAAAGCTGGTGTATTCCTGTTCTACTTTAGTATTGGTGCTGATAAAATCACCATCTACACTTGTATGTTCTATCCTTAAACCAACTCGCACGCTGCCCGTTTTGTAGGTTTTGTTGAGCGACACATATCCGCCATAAACATTCTGGTCATATGCAAAACGATCACTGTTATCCGGGTCAAGATGATAGGGCTCTGTTTTATTGTACTTAACACGACTTTCGAAATCAGAATGAGCTTTTCGCAAAATAGCTTTAACGCCTGTTTCAAGTCTCAGAGTTTTGTTCAGGGGCTGAACTAAATCTGACTGCAGCGTGTATTCACTATTAAATGCTTCACTGTTGTTAATGATAAAGCGGTCCATTGAATTCATTACCTGTTGGCTGTTGACGAAATTATTTACCGTGTTATACAATGCCTGGAAGCGGAAGGTTAGTTCCTTTTGTGGCTTTCCCTTGTATTTGCGGATGAAATCAGCTCCAAAACCATGTGTAGGAATAGCCAGCTTGTTCTCCACGAAATAGGGATCGGTGTCGCTTGTATTGTTCGGAAACAAAGTATAAATGCTTTGATTATTCAGCTGTTCATTCCTCATCTTTGTTAAATTACCGTAAACAACAAGCGTGTTCGTACTATCAATATCATAGCTTAGCTCAATGTTACCCTGTTGAAAGAACATTTCTGTTTCCCGTTCTCCTCCAACTTCTCTACGTCTGTAAGCAAGCGGTTGAGTTGGGGTAGTAACTGAAACTGAGCTGGCACGCAAACCCGGATTACGCATGAAGCTATACATGCCTGTTATACCCACTTTACCTTTCTTTAAGCTAAGATTTATCCCGGCCGATCTGTTACCGATGGTTGTGATGTTCGAATTAACCGAACCATTATAACCGGTCACTTTCTTCTTCGTGATGATATTAATAATACCGCCAACACCTTCTGCATCATATTTGGCAGACGGCGATGTTATGACCTCTATGCGGGCAACACTTGCTCCTGGAAACGCTTTCAATGCTTCCTTCACATTCTGGGAAAATAAGGCAGTCTCTCTGCCATCCAGAAGCACTTTAAAATTCGTTTGACCATTTACCTGGATTGCACCATCTCCATCCACATTTACATATGGGGTCTTGCGTAAAATATCACTTACCGATTCTGATTTAGCCGCGGGATCTTCTTCCACATTATAGACAAGCCGGTCATCTTTTTGTTCAACCAGCGGTCGTGAGGCAATAACCGATACTTCGGCAAGGCTTTTAACCAAAGTGATGAGTTCAAAGTTACCCATGTCTACGGGCTGCCCCTGCACAGTCAGTTGTGCAATCTTTCTCCTGAAACTGCTGTGTGTGATCGTGACCCTGTAAGGACCTGATGCCAGGCTGGTTTGAAATACCCCGCTTTTATCTGAAACTACTGTTGCGGAAGTTTTTTTCTGTGGCTGCAGAAAATTGACTGTTGCATCGGCAACTGGCTTTCTGGTAGCACTGTCGATGAGCATGCCTTTTACTTTAAATTCCTGCGCATTGGCGCTGATAAATAAAGCCAAACATATTATAACCGTTAGTCCTGTTTTGTAAATGTTTCCAATCTTCATATATAAATTCATTAATTGTTTAGAGTTTTTTTTGCCGGGAAGACAGGAAGAAGGAAAGAATTCAAACTGATTCGGAAATTCATCATCGAGAGGAAATCTTCAATGCATTAGTAACTGAATGATCATAAAAAATCTCTTACCACCTTCCCGTTATCCCGGCAAATAATGAAGCCAAAACAATAAACTGTTTGCCTAAATAATGGCTAATGGAACTTAATTAAGATAAATGAAAGTAAATGTCTGATATATGGTAAACAGCACATGTAGACACTGGTGATCACGGGAAGGGCGGTTACCATTTATCCCTGATCGTAACTATCTTTCGCTTCTCAATTACATTTGATGAAACGATCGGCGCGTACAGCGACTATTTTTATTTTTTTCTTCTTTCTTGTATTTAATGGCGTACAGGTTTATCTCATTTTACAACGCATTGCCGGAGCAAAAGCAAAATTCAATATTGCCTGTACCAATGCTTTGCTATCAAGTTTGTTTCAATACAATAAATTAAAAGCAACCGATACTACTGTCTCACCAAAGAATGCGTTAATTACTTACACGCTTAACGAGATGGCTGTAAACCGCGTGGATTCGCAGAATATATCCGTAAACTCGCCAACCTCCAGGCTTTATGCAATCAGGGTAAATCCGGCATCTATTGAAGCAATTATAAACAGACCGAAGTCGCTTTCACTAGACCTGGCTTTTTTTGGTAAGGTTTATGAGAAAGCGCTTGATTCATTTAAAGTTCATTCTCAGTATCGCCTTGATACGTTTCCTATTCCATTTGCAACGGATAACACCGGGCCAGACATGCCTGCCCGGATCAATAAAGCATGGAAGATGAAAAGAACGAAGGGGTATCCCTACTCGACAAATCCCCAGCGAATATTTTTTTATCCAACTGCTTTGATCTTTGCGGAGCATAAGTACGATTACCGCTTTTTCAGGAATGACCTTTTATGGCCAATGCTGGGATTCTTTTTTATCCTCCTCATCAGCAATACGGCTCTGGTTTTTGTGTATAAAACAATTCTAAAACAAAAAAGGATAAATGAAGTAAAGACCGACTTCATCAATAATATTACTCATGAGATGAAAACACCGATCACGATCGCTTCGGCAGGATTAGATGCCCTGGAACATCATATTTCTCCAACAGAGCGCACCGCGTTTTACCTGAAAACAAGCAAGAGACATTTACAGGTGCTCAATGAATTCGTGGAAAGGATCCTTGATGCTGCAGTACGGGATGTTCCTGATTTCACATTGAAAAAAGAAAAAATTGAGCTGCATTCTCTTTTCGAAGAGTTGATACAAAGTCATTCCATTTTAAAGGGAAAGTCAGTCAAATTCAATTTGACAGGAGCTGCCCCGGTTTATCTACTGGGTGACCAGCTCCATCTGCAAACTGCTTTTTACAATATTATAGATAATGCCATCAAATATTCGAATGGTGCTGTGGAGATTCAAATCGGACTTGTTGAACACAACCGCGATATTACCATAAATATCCACGATAATGGAATGGGAATACCACCTCAATACATTAAAAACATATTTGAAAAATTTTTCCGTGTGCCACAGGGTGACGCCCAGAAAATTAAAGGTTTTGGACTTGGCCTGTATTATGTAAACAACATTATTAAAAAACACGGGGGAAATATTGCAGTGCAGTCACAACTGCAATCAGGAACTGAATTTATCATCACACTACCCAAAACTTCATGATACCGATCTTATTAATAGAAGACCAGGTTGAGCTTTGCCAGATATTGAAAGATACGCTTGCACTATATGATTTCGATGTCAGCTATGCACACAATGGTAACGATGGCTACCAATTATTCACGACCCTTGATCCCAGGCTGGCCATCATTGATATCATGATGCCCGGAAGTGATGGGTTCAGTGCGGTAAAAAAAATAAGAACCGTTAATAAGGAAGTTCCTATTATCATGTTAACGGCAAAACCAATGACAGAAGACCTGGTAAAAGCCTATGACCTGGGTTGCAATGATTTTGTCCGCAAGCCTTTTGTAATGGAAGAATTAATTGCGCGGGTCAAATCATTTGCGAAAGTTGCAGCCAATGGTTCGCGGGCAGAACACAAAATATATAAGCTGGGAAGCTTCACCTTGAACCCTGCTACACATGAGCTGGCGAATGATACAGGGAAATTCCAGCTTTCTTATAAAGAAGTAGAATTGTTGAAAAAACTTTGCGAAGCGAAATCAACTGTAGTTGACCGGCAGCAGCTGCTAATGGAATTATGGGGAAGTGATAATGTGTTTAACAGCAAAACCATGAATGTGTATATAAACAGGTTGCGGAATTATTTAGAGAATGATAAGTCGGTGGAGATACTAACTATCAGGGGGTTTGGATATAAGTTGATTGAGCGTTAATGACTGCAACTCAAATTCCCGACCACAGGATATGAATAAAAAAGCTGTATCGCAGAACGACACAGCTTTTCGATACATGAGGTATTATTAATCTTAGTTTTTCTTTCTCATTTCTGCTCCCATATTCTCGTAAGCAGCATATACAGCTTTTATCTGATCGCCTGTAAGAGGAATTTCACTGTATCTCTTTTCTTTAGTAACTTTTAGTTCTGCGATTTTTGCAGAACGGTCAGCGTCACTAAGACCGGCTAATGTAGTAGCTGCCTGCGTGCGGATCTCAAAATTGATATCTACAATCTTTTCTGCCTGTGCTGCGGTGAGCCCTGCTTTTTCTACCAGCATTGGAACTTGTTTTTCCTTTGCTTCCTTAAGCATAGCTGCCATTTGCTCTGCAGTTGGCTGCTGAGGAGCGGTTTGTTGTTTGGCTGGTGGTTGTGAAGTTGACGGACCACCTTGAGCATTTGAAGCAGTTGAGATTAATATACCCGATATTAAACTCAGAAATAGTAACTTTTTCATAATTTATTATTTAGTTGAATTGTGAAATTACTCCACCTGAATATTAATGAATATTAAATAATATAACCAGTGGAGGCGACTACTGCATTTCATCCTGGTAAAATGAAAAAATAACAGGAGTATCTACTTATTCTTATGATTTTTTTTCCTGTTTATCCTCCTTAAAAAATGACAAAGCAAAAATATTGCAACCACTAACATAACCCCGGGCCATAAACCAGCACCTCCGTTATAAGCCCATTTAAAAAGCAGGATCAGCACTCCGAAGAAAACTGCTATGGTCACGATACTAAGCAATAACTTTTGTTTAGGTGTAAGATCATTGGATTTCCTGATTGCTGTTAATTGATGCCTGAGGAGCATTCTTTTTTCTTTCGAATTCAAACTTGCACCATCTGTACCTTTCAGTGCAGATCTGAATTCCTGGATTGATAGAACCCGACTATGACTGCTGTCTGTTGGGGGAAGGGTATTACTGGCGGCGTAACCACTCGGGATGGCTAAAATGATCAAAAAGAAACTTATTACCCGTCTCATCAGCATTAGCAGGAGGTTAAGTATTCTAATTTATCCTTATTTCCTGATTAATAGTTTATCCTCTGACAATTTTTATTTGAAGTTAATTCCAGTTTCCTTCCTGTGTTTGCCGTACCTGTAGTTCTAACAACTCAAACTTCGTACTATTCATCTTCATCCTTCCCTTTTTTCTTTTTAGGCAGAGTCATCTTTTTCGGATAAGGCTTGTCACCCATCATTGCATACCAGATAATATGATTCAGTAAGTCATCATTGCCGCTGTCAATTTTTGCAAGAGCAGGCGAAGCTGATAGCTCAGCATATTTTTTTGCCTTGCCAGATAAATTCGTTGCAGACTTATTCATCTCATCAAGCGGGATTTTATTCTGAATTGCAATAAATGGTGTTCTGTTTATTTTATCTGTAAAGCAATCGAACATCGGCAGGGCAGTCGCATCCATTATATTCATTGGGGGAATACCAAGGATCTGTTCAATCGTTCTTACAATACAGGTTTGATTATAATTGGTGTGAACTGTTTTTTGTAGCCGCGAATAAGCGGAGATTACAAAACCGGTCGTGCGGTAAGCTGAAACATGATCCCACCCGGATTGAGAATCATCTTCAGTGACAAAGACTACCGTTGAATCCCAGAACCGACTTTTAGACAATGCTTCAATTATTCTACCGACTGCAAAATCGTTATCAGCAACAGCAGCACGTGGAGTGGGAAATCCTTCTCTTGAGCCCGCTGTATGATCTGCAGGCAGGGCCATTACCATAAGGTGAGGTAACTGATCTCCGGGTAACTTTTCAATGTCATTCAGTTCTCTTATAAAAATGTCAGCGCGAATCTGATCAGCAAAAGTCTGGCCTTCGTAACAAGGATACTCTTTCGACATGATAGGTCTTACTCTTGAAATCGAAGTTTCGTTTTCAAATGGAATTTTTTTCCCTTCCTTATGCATGTCGAATACTTCTTTCCAGCTAAGTCCTCTTTTTAAATTGGGCACACAGGCCTCACCATAAATCCGGACTGTTTTGCCATGGTCCAAAGCATTGTTCCATAAAAAGCCTTCTTTGTTATATATAAGCGCGTCGGCAAGAACATGTCCATAGCTTCTGAACCAGGCCCTTACATTTTTTTCAACATAGTCAGTAACGATAGCTGCATCGGTCCATGAATGACCTTCTGCTGAAGATTTTCCTGAAACATAATAATTATCCATCAGCTGAAACTCTTTCGTGAACTGATGTTGGTTCGGCGTAACATTTTCACCAAAAACACAAAGCTCTTTCATTCCATTTCCCGTTGGTAAATCGCCGAGAACCTGGTCATAGGTTTTGTTTTCTTTAATGATATAAAGAACATGCCTGAAAACAGAGGGTTCACCAATTCTTTCCGGAACAGGTTTAGGTGCAACATTTTTACGAGGTAACAGTTGAGAGATCCTTGTCCTGAACAGAAGATTTGCATTTTGTACCCTTTTGGTATAGAAGCCCAGTTGTTGATTATCCGGCAATGGGATGATTGAAACTGTAGCTTCCTGCTGATGCGACTGGTATCGCTTGTTAGTTGTTGCCCTTGCCCCTTCACCTTCGAGATTAGCAACCAACAACTGATCATTACTAATTGCGATCCCAGATGGATAAGCTCCGGTTGGTATAAAGCCTTCCAATTTAGTATTTCCTTTTCCATTGGATGATGAATTGTTGCCCGGTTTCACAACCGCTATCGCATTATCCATTCCATTGGCGACATATAGAGTATTGGAAGTTTCATCCAGAAACAAAGCATTAGGAGAGGCTCCGATATATTTATTTAGTCCGGCATTCAGTCCGACAGGAGTTGTTTCAACAACTTTTCTTGTTTGCGTATTGATAACAGAAATATCATCACTGTTACCATTAGAGATATATATAAATTTTTCGTCCCTGCTACTGATAATCGCATTTGGATGAAGTCCAACTTCAATATCATTTTCAGGATTTCCTGTTTGCAGGTCAATTACAGAAACGCTACCTGAACTTGTTGCACCGGTACGCGGATCGGTATAAACTTTTCCATATGGAATGCCGGAGGTTTCTCTCGTTGTATCTGTAGGTTTTGCGCCGGCCCAATTGGTAACCCATGCTTTTCCTGAGCAAATTGTAAGTCCAAATGGTGCCATGCCCGTAGCTGCTGTCCAGATAATTTTCTTGTCGCGCAGCCGCATTTTTACAAGTTGGTTATTTCCATTCAGCACAGTATATAAATATGTTTCATCCTGTTCTTTTTTTAATGCGATATCATTTGGCAATGACATGGGTGCTGGTGAAGCAGGATCAAACCTTATAGAATCTTTCATTGAAGCTTTCTTGCCATCCCAAACTGCAATCATGATATAGGAGGCCTTTGAGGTTGGATTTGCAGCTCCCCAGAATATTTGAGTACTGTTATTCTCATTCAAAACTTTTACCCCGGAATAAACACTCATAAAACCCCGGTTAGTAGCATCGATATCGAGGTGGTACAATAATTTCTTTTCATTGTAATCAATAAATGCGAGTCCATAACGGTCTTCCACCACCATTTTCCCCGGATCAGGCAATAAAGCAAGATCGAGACTATGATTTTCCAGGTTTAATTTTCCAAACCTTATTATTGTGCCCGCCGGATCAATGAACCTGTTATAAGGAAGAAGAATGGAATTGTTATCTACAGTGAGAGTAGTATCGTCATATGGGCTTTTGTATTGTTCAACAGAGAAATGAAATTTCTTCTGGAAGATGCATGAGGAGAAAATGATCAGGAAACTGAATGAATAAAAAAGGGACAAAACCCGGTATGGTCGAGTGGTGGTCATAAATTAATCAATCTACGGCAAGTTTTTCACTTCACTTTGAATTTTTAGACTTTAAACCTCAATAATCAATAGTCTTACCAGTATTTTTCCCATCTAGGAAATCTACTATTTTGGCATTTCAGGCACCAGTTTTGTCCTAGTAAAAACTGTGATTGATCTATGATCTTTTACCCTATCTAACTGCAATAGTTTATTGTTTTCCCCAACGTAAGAAAGAATAAATAACGAAAGACAGGTCTGCGATAAGGATCTCTTTCATTATTATAATTATAATCCGAAAAACGTACTTTATGGATCAGCCAATTATTGTGCGCGCACCAAAGCGTGGGAAAGCAAATTCACTTCAATCATTAATTGAAAACCTGGTAAGAGACATTAATCCTTCTGCTACAAAGAAGCGAAACCTGATAGTTAATGATGTACCCCCAAACCTTGTTCTGAAATGCAATATTCATCTGCTCCGGTTATTGATTTCAAGGATCATACTGCTCATAATGGATGTAACAAAAAACAACACTATTTCAATTTCTGCCAAAACTTATAGTGATGTGGTACTCATGCATTTTAAAGAAACCAATCTGCGGCATCTCGCATTTGTTTTCGACGGGCTTAAACAAATGCATAAAGAAGCTGAACAAATGGGTGGATTTTTGGGGGTGACCAATCACCAGGGTTACTCCACAACAATTGCTTTGACTTTCGTCAACCTTAAAAGGTCGTCTAATAACAATAAAAAGGATCTGGCAAAAACAGTAAGTGCGATACAGCAGATTCCAGGGAGTAAAACCTAAGCTACTTTCCTGTTAACAAAACTCAACGCAATGGTTGAAACATTGTTCCGGAAACTGGTCACATCAACTGAGCCACCTATTGAAGCTGCGAGAATCTGAATACTTTCTAATGTTTTAGGAAACTCAGGATGGGTGATCTCCGTGTTTGCTTTGAAATGCATCAGGATCACATCATGATATTTTTTTACGGAGATCTGCAGCGCGGTTTTTTTATTGTGCGTTACCAGGCTGCTTAATAATGACCCTACAATTGAAGCAAGTTTATGCATATCGGTTCCTACTTTGAGCTCAGCAGGAATATTATTTTCAATCGTGTTTTCGTTTTTAATAGCCTCTGAAAGATTATTTAACGAAAGCTGGTTGATCATCAGGTGTAAAGCAATATTGCTCTGACCGGATTTGGGTTTTCTAAGAAGTAGTTCCATCACTAATGTGTTTTAATCTCAAAGGGGCGGATTCATTAATAAGACGGCACAAAGGTGCAGGCATTATCTCTGCAAATAAATAGCAGAGTTTATGAATGAGTTGTAGAAGAAAATCTACCAAACACCTAAATAATAAGGGTTTATCGTAAGTTCACCTGGGGTAATTACGTAGATTGTCTTGATTCTGATCAAAGTCTGCCTCTTACATTTAACGCATCGCGTAACCCATTCCCCAATAAATTAAAAGCTAATACAAGTAGCATAATTGCAAATCCTGGGGCCAGGGCAAGCATGGGATTCTGGGTAATGATGAAATTATAGTTCTCTTTTATCATTAATCCCCAACTTGGTTGCGGAGGTTGTACCCCAATACCAAGAAAACTTAAACCAGCTTCAATAACAATGGCTGAAGCAAAATTGCTGGCAGCTATGACCATAACGGGTCCCATTATATTTGGCCAGATGTGGCGGACAATAGTGCGAAAATCAGAATAACCCAAAGCACGCGTTGCTTCAATGTATTCCAGTTCACGAACAGCAATTACCTGTCCACGTACTAACCTTGCAATATTGACCCACATGGTTAAACCTATTGCAATGAATACCTGCCAGAAACCTTTACCAAGTGCGAGCGTTATCGCGAACACTAGTAATAATGTAGGGATACTCCAGATCACGTTAATGAACCACATAATGATATCGTCTGTTCTGCCACGGTAATACCCGGCCATGGATCCAAGCAGTAAACCAATAGTAAGTGAAATGATTACGGTGATCAGTCCTACACTTAAACTAACCCGGGTGCCGATTATGATACGACTAAAAATATCTCTTCCATATTTATCTGAACCCAGTATATATTTTTTACTGACAACAGGGCCAGGTGCAAGCTGTGATGTTGAATATGCCTGCCTTTCTGATAAACCGATATCAATATACTTGCTGACAATTATCGAATCGTCTTTTTGCTGGTAACTATTGATGGGTAAATAGGTGTAGACATCTTCTTTTCCTGAAACCAGGCGTTTGAAAAAACCGGTAGGCTGGACATTTTTTTCTTTTTTTATTTTCAGGAAATTTTGTCTGAAGCCTGGTTTTTCACCGCCGATCTCGAGTATGATACGATTTGCATAAGGTGATGGGTCGGGAGAAATAAAATAAGCGAAAATGGCAATGATGATTGCTATGCTGATGATGATCAATCCAAACACGGCTCCTTTATTTTTTTTTAAACGCCGCCATGCGGCATGTTGAAAGGATTCCGAAATTGCCATGCTTCGAAGATAATTAAACGCAAAGACAAGAAGTCGCGAGGTTATACTAAGTATCAATCAATTTTGAAAATTATTTGCGGATCATTGTGCCTTTGCGTCATAGCGTTTAAGACTAGCTCATCGAACTTTTCGACCTTTCCATTCATACTTACCGAACTGTCCAAAAAGACCTGACAGTATCGTATATAAAATATGGAGGGGTTGAAAAAAGAAAAAAAGCGGTGTGAGTTTTTCTTTATTAAAAAACCTGGCCACAGAAATAAAGAATGGCAGTTCAACAAGCGTTTTTCCAAGCCATATGCCCAATAGCCAGATCCAGAACTGCCAATGAAAAAATCCTGCAACGGCTAATGAGAGAAAAGAAAAATTAAAAGCGTATACCAGCAGTAACACCAGGAAGATTCTTTTGTCATTATAAAATGTCGCCTTGCTTGCCCAGCGGATGCGCTGATTGAAAAATGCTTTCCATGTTTTCATGGGCTCAGTACTAACTATTGCCAACTTTGACTTCAGGTAACCCAGTCTATCCGGATATAGTTTGGAAATTTTATACATCAGCAGCATATCATCTCCCGAGGCGATCTGGTCAATTTCACGGAATCCTCCAATATGTTCAAATGCTTTTTTTTCATAAGCGAGATTGGCACCATTACACATTGTGAGTGCTTTTTTATAAACTGCAGCTGCAGTGATTCCCTGTAATATCAAAAAGTCCATTGCCTGGAACTGCTGAAGGATCGAGCTGTTATTTTCAAATACAACAGGCGCTGCAATAAAAACAGCATTTTGTTTTTGTTTGAAAGCAACTATTAATTTTAACCATTCAGGTCCAGGAATACAATCTGCATCTGTTGTAACTATCAATTCACCAGTCGAAGCCTCGATACCCTGCTCAATCGCTTTCTTTTTATATGAATTCAATTCATCGGCTTCGAGGTTGATAAGCTTTGCAAATGAAAACTTTTTTACTTCTTCTGCTGTTCGGTCTGTAGAGTGATCGTTGATCACAATAATTTCAGTTAGACCGGAAGGATAGGTTTGAGCGGATAAAGCAGACAGAAGTTTACCTATATTATTCTCTTCGTTCCTGGCGGGAATGATCAGGCTGATCTTTAATGGCGCTTGGTTTTCTCCAGGTTTAAAATCAGGAATAGATTTCCATGCCCTCCAATAATAAATAATCAGAAAGCTATAAATAATAAATAATGCAATAACAAGAATCTGCAACACCATGAATAGCAAATCTAATCAATGCGCCAGAGCGGAAATGATATCTTCCGCATGTTTTTCATGAAGCACCTGGTGCCCGGCTTCAATGACTTCTATCCTGCAGTTCGTTTCAATTCCTTTTCTGAATTTTTCTCCTACAGATGAAAGGATGATTCTGTCATGCTTTCCATAAACCAGTTCAACTTTTGTATCGTTTTGCTGTATCAGCTCTTTGATCTTTGGAATATTCGGTCTTAATTTTCGCAGACTGGTCCAGCGATTGTATAAGTCCAGCCTTACAGCTTCATCGCCAATATAAAAATTGACAAATTTGAAGATGCTGCGATTTACAAACCCAAGCTTATTCACGAGTTTTAAGAATCCAAAAAACCAGCCGGGATGTTTCATGGTAAACCTGAATATCCTATTGCCAAACTTCGTTCTCGTAGCAACCCGATACCAGAAATTTACTTTTAATCCATCGGGAGCAAGCAGGATCATTTTAGTTACCTGATCCGGAATGGCCTGGTAGAGGCTAAGAGCAATACGACCACCAAGACTAAATCCTATTGTAAAATACTTACCCCCAAAGTTGTTTGTAATGGCAGTAACAATCTCGTAAAGATGCTGATGAGTAAAGATCAATCCTTCGTTCCAGATTGACTTGCCATGGAAAGGAAGATCGATGGCATAAAAGCTATAATCCCGGTTTTTTTCTGACAGAAATTGAAAACTTTCAGCGGTTTCTCCATATCCGTGAAAACAAATAACAGCCTGGGGGCCACTTCCAAACCTGTACCAGGCAATTTGAGAATTTTTATAAGCAAGGATATTTTGAGTCATGGAAATATTTCCAAAAATAAAGCCTTGAAATAAGACAAAGCAGACCGCCGAGTCGGTCCCCTCATACTTCACCGCCGAGTCGGCCGGAAGAATCCTTCAATTTGTTTTGCGTGGTGGCCAGACATCGGCTGGGGAGTAAATAATAGGATGTTCCCCAGCCGAGTCTCCACAACAAGATCTTCAATTTATCAGGGTCTGGCGTGGGACTCGGCGGTGAAAAAAGAATGCTACATCGCCGAGTCCTGTTACGCAGAGACATCGGCTTGGGAGTGACCCATTCGATGATCCCCAAACGAGTCTCCACTGAGTTCTCATCGATTGTAAGAAAATTTCTATGGGACTCGGCAGTACAGACAGCAAAAAAGCATTACATTTGATTAGTTGCACAAACAACTATATGCCAAACAACCATTTTAAGAAAGGCGAATTATACAGTTTTATAACGGGCAAAGCTTCGACCGCAATTGCAAGAAGATTGCAGAAGAAGTTTAATACCGCGGGTTTAAATCTGACGATCGAGCAGTGGAGCGTTTTATATCATTTGTGGAAACAGGATGGCATCAGTCAGCAGGAATTATGCAACGCCAGTTTTCGCGATAAGCCGAGCATCACCCGTTTAGTGGATAATCTCGAAAAGCTAAATCTCGTTAAACGTGTTCCTTCAGAACATGACAGAAGAATTAATTTGATCTATACAACGAAGCAATCTCACAAACTTGAGGAAGAAACGATGCAACTGGCGGAAGAAACTTTGAATGAAGCTTTGGAAACCGTACCTCCTGAGAAAGTGGAAGTTTGTAAAGAGGTGCTGAAGCTGGTGTATGATAATTTGAAATAGAATTGGGAATGGCGAATAGTGAATGGTGGATAGTAAACAGGAAGGCAAACCTTAAACATTAAACATTAAACCTTAAACTCTTCATATGAGTACAGATGCTCAAACAAAAACAGCAGCAGCCTCCGTAATAAAAGGGGGCCAGTGGCTTACCAAAGAATCCAGCCCTTCAGACACTTTTATCCCTGAAGAATTTACCGAAGAACAGATCATGATCCGCGATATGTGCGATCAGTTTCTGGATACTGAGATCTATCCTATTCTCGACAGGATCGATAACCTGGAACCGGGATTGATGAAATCGCTGGTAACAAAAGCAGGTGAACAGGGATTACTTGCTACCTCATTCCCTGAAGAATATGGAGGCCTGGGAAAAGATTTCGTTACTTCTACAATAATTAATGAATGGTTGGGTGCAGGTCATTCGTTTTCTGTTGCGATTGCAGCACACACAGGAATTGGTACTTTGCCTATATTATATTTTGGCACGACAGAACAAAAAAATAAATACATACCCAAACTCATCAATGGTGAGTGGGCAGGCGCGTATGGATTAACTGAACCGAACAGCGGAAGTGATGCATTAGGTGCTAAGTCTACAGCCAGACTCAGTGATGACGGTAAATATTATATACTGAACGGACAGAAATGCTGGATTACCAATGGCGGATTTGCACAGGTATATACTGTTTTTGCAAAAGTAGATCCCTCCAATCAGCCAAACGGCCAGGGTGGATTTACTGCATTCATTGTTGAAAGAGGAACGGAAGGATTTACACAGGGACCTGAAGAACATAAAATGGGGATCAAGGGATCTTCTACTGTTCAGCTGTATTTCCAGGATTGCAAAGTGCCCGTTGAAAATGTTCTGGGAGAAATCGGTAAAGGACATAAGATCGCATTTAATATTCTCAATATCGGCCGCCTGAAACTATGTGCTGCAACTGTTGGTGGTGCAAGAAGAGCATTAACTGATTCAGTAGTTTATGCAAAAACAAGAGAACAGTTTAAACAGCCTATAGCCAATTTTGGAGCTATCAAGCATAAGCTTGCAGAAATGGCTATCCGAGTTTTTGTTGGTGAATCAGCATTATACCGTACTGCTAAATGGATCGATGAAAAAGAACATGAGCTTCGTACTGCAGGAAAATCAGAATCTGAAGCATTATTGGGAGGTGCTGAAGAATTTGCTATTGAATGTGCGATGCTGAAAGTATTTGGAAGTGAAGTGCTGGATTTCGTTGTTGATGAAGGTGTGCAGATCCATGGAGGAAATGGTTTCAGCGCAGAGTATAATATTTCAAGAGCGTATCGTGATAGCCGGATCAACCGCATTTACGAAGGAACCAATGAGATCAATCGCCTTTTAACAATGGACATGACATTGAAAAGAGCGATGGGCGGCAGACTGGATCTGATGGGACCAGCAATGGCGGTTCAGAAAGAATTGATGAGTATCCCTGACTTTGGAACTGACGATGAAGAACGTTTTTCAGCTGAGAAAAAACTGATTGCAAACCTGAAAAAAGCTATCCTTATGGCTGCAGGTGCTGCTGTTCAAAAGCTGATGATGAAAATCAGTGATGAACAGGAAGTGCTGATGAACATTGCAGATATGGCAATTGAAACTTTTAACTCAGAAAGTGTTTTATTACGTGTGTCGAAAATGGTTGATCAGCGTGGTGAAACAGCTTGCCAGGATTATATCGATATCATGCGTTGTTATTTATACGATGCCGCTGATCGTGTAAATAAATCAGGAAAGGACGCGGTCAATGCATTTGCAGAAGGAGATGAGCAGAGAATGATCTTAATGGGGCTTAAACGTTTTACCAAAGCAGATCCTTTTAACAGCAAGGATGCGAGAAGAAGGATTGCGGATAAAATGATTGGTGCGGGAAAATATTGTTTTTAGAACATGGCATTCAGCTAACAGCTAACAGCTATTAACTAATAGCTGTTAGACCCAGGGATCTTTATCAAAATCCAACGCAACAGTGCGGATTGAACGTACGGGTTGCGTTTCGTTTTTATAGATCACTGAAAGTTCTTTCCTGGTTTGAAGAAGTTCAGTAAGTTTCAGAATCCTTTTTCTTTCAACTATAATTCCTGCACACATTCCCAAACTTGAAATCGTAACCACAAGGAAATAAATCAGGAATGTATCGGCAACGTATGGGGTCTTGATCACATAATACATCAGGTAGATAATGGCATAACATCCATAGGCGAACAAAAGCGATGCAGTAATGATTGCTTTACCTGCAGCTTTATGATGCGAGATCGTGATCTTGGTCTGGCGTACAAAAAAGTGAAGGCAGAATCCAAATACAATTAATATCGACGGTCCGAGAAAAATGGTGACCGCTTTGGTATTAAATCCAACAATGGATACTACGATAAGTTCAAACAGAATGATGCCAATTATCAACTGCCTCATTTTTTTTGTCAGACCCGTTGAAGTACTGAAATAAGTCAGGAAGTATAACATCAGGGGCGCATCCAGAAAATTATTACAGGTGTTCCATATGTCGAGCGCTTCATTATCTGCAGGGATCAATTGTGCACGACAAATATTGTAAGCAAATACGGTTCCGTAATAAATCAATAAGGCCGGAAATGTTTTGTATGCTCCAAGCCTGAAAATTAATATCAGGCAGATGGGCAGGAACAGGGTGGCGGACGAAATAAGTCCCATGATAGCATTGGTGGTCATAGTTCTATTGTTTTTCCCCCGAAGGGATGCCTTTCGGCACAAAGGATAAGGTTAAGGTTAAGTAAATCCTCAGTGGAATTACTTATACAATACTAACGTGGTTTGATCAGATCTCATACCATCGGATATATGTTTGAAATAAAATTCAGTAAAACTGTGATACCTGTTTTCGTATTAATACGCCGCGGGCACTGGGGTTTTTTATACTAACTTCCGGTTATGATACGATACTTTATTCCGGCTTTTTTGTTATTGAGTGTAAACGCGTTATCTCAGAACTCTGTACAATCCAAGCCCATAGCGGGTAAAACCGTAGGTGCGCTTCCTTACATGGAATTTGGATTGGGTGAAGACCGGTTGGGTGGGGCAAAAATGACTTACCTGGATACCAGTGTGGTGGTTAAAGTAGTTGATAGCACGCTTGGGAATTACAAAGTGCAGCTATCGCAATTTCATTTCGGATACCTGCCACGAAATAATTTCAAAAGAGACAGTTCAATAAAGATCCGGCCTTATTATCTTACCAATAGCTGGATGGTAAATGGAGATGATAAATATGATTATGTAAGTGTGAGCCTTGATGAGCGTTTGCCCTATAAAAGTTATATGCAGATCAATCCTTCAAGGATCATAGTTGAAGTTTTTGGAGCAACCAGTAATACCAACTGGATCACACAGCGACCCACAGCAAAAGAAGTAAAAAATGCCTGGTACGAACAGCCTGAAGATGATGTGTTCCGCATCATTATCGAATTAAAACATCCGCAACACTGGGGTTATACTATTTATTATGAAAACAAAAGACTGGTTGTAAGAGTGAAAAGACAGCCAACCGATCTGAGTCTTGATCACATGAAAGTTGCTGTTGACGCAGGTCATGGCGGAGATAATAGCGGGGCTTCCGGAGTCAAGACAGGCATACTTGAAAAAAACTATACACTACTGATCGCAAAAGAACTTCAGAAAATACTGGTTGATAAAGAAGCTAATGTTTACATGACAAGGACCGATGACACTTCTTTGGGTATGATTGAGCGAACGCAGATGCTGAAGAATGAAGACCCGGATTTTATGATCAGTATTCATCTTAATTCTTCAGTTAAAGATTCAATACGGGGAGTAAGCACGTATTACCGCTATATCGGCTTCAGGCCTTTAACTCAATATATTCTCGAAAATGTTGTGAAAACAGGACTTGTAAATTTCGGAAATGTTGGCAATTTCAATTTCGCATTAAGCGGGCCGACTGATTATCCAAACTGCCTGGTGGAGGTGGCATTCTTAAGTAATGAGGAAGATGAAAAACTAATTCGCGATCCTGATTTTCGAAAGAATGTCGCGGAGCAGATCGTAGAGGGGATTAAAGAATGGTTGAAGTCGTTGAAAGAATGATCTGTCTGACCGTCCCGGTCTGATGGATATTAAATGATGCAATCCGGTTTAAAAGATAGAGGTCGTTAATAGTAAATTATCAGATGGAAATCGTTGGATTGTAATTGTCAGACGGCGACCGTCAGACAATTATTCCTGCGGAATCGCCTGCCCGTTGTGACAGGTTTTACATGATATGGTTTTAAGGTAAAGAGGCTGGGTATTCTTATCGAACCAGAAATTGGTTTTATTGATCTCCATTGTCATCAGCATCATTTTCCTGGCTTCTTCTTTCATGGGTTCGGCATCGGAGGCATAATCAAGACTATCGGGGAAATTTTTATTAAACGGTACATGGCAGAAGCTGCATTTTTCACCTAACGCTTTCGTATAAACGTGCATGAAGCTATCGAGCTTCTGGTCGCTGATATCTTTTGGAAGAACTTTAAGATTTCTTCCTGTGGGGGGCTTGCTTGCCGCAACGCCTAAAACGACAAAGGCAACTATTGCGATAAATATGATTCCTTTTTTCCGGTGCATAAATATTGAGACGATTTAATATGATTCAAAAGTTGTACCTGATCCTTAAAATTATTAAAAGGCTGATAACCAAACCCGAGTTTACACGAAAAGCAGGAGTTTCTTGATAAAAAACGGGTGATTTGATAGTAAAGTTGCTTTAATAGGATCTGCCTGCGGCAGATGAGAGAAGGGCCGCGGATTTAACGGATTTAGCGGATTAGCATGGATCTGTTTTTTAAAACTGATTGATCTGCGTAAATCATGAAGATTATGAAAATCTGCGGCCTGCCTGGAAATGTGTGCCAGCGCTTTTAAACATCACTAATCATAAGTATCATAAAGATCCGCCGCCCCTTCTTTTCGCGCTTGCGCGACTCCTATAATTAATTAAATTTGTGATCTATGACAGATTCCCCCGCCCCACAAACCCTAACCGCAAAAGATTTTGCCACCGACCAGGAAGTCAGGTGGTGCCCCGGTTGTGGTGATTACTCGATCCTTGCCCAGGTACAAAAAGTAATGCCATCGCTTGGAATTGCCAGGGAAAACATCGTGATAGTTTCCGGCATCGGATGCAGCAGCCGCTTTCCATATTATATGAATACGTATGGCATGCATTCGATTCATGGTCGTGCTACTGCAGTAGCATCCGGTTTGAAAGCAAGCCGACCTGATCTGAGTGTATGGATCGTTACCGGTGATGGCGATAGTTTAAGTATCGGTGGTAATCATACCATTCATTTATTGCGAAGGAATTTTGATGTTAATATATTATTGTTCAATAACCAGATCTATGGGTTGACGAAAGGGCAATACTCTCCCACCTCAGAAGAACATAAGATCACAAAGAGCACACCGATGGGAAGTATCGATCACCCATTTAATCCATTGGCTCTTGCATTGGGTGCTGATGCAACATTCGTAGCGCGAACTATGGATCGTGATCCAAAGCATCTGCAGTCCATGCTGATCAGAACGCATCAGCATAAAGGAGCCTCATTCCTGGAGATCTACCAGAACTGCAATATTTTCAACGACGGCGCATTTGAAATATTTACAGAAAAAGGGACCAAGGCGCAGGAAACATTATTCCTTGAGCAGGGTCAGCCACTGGTATTCGGAGTGAATAAAGACAAAGGCATTCGCCTGGATGGATTTACTCCTAAAGTGGTCGATTTAAACAATGGATTCAGTAAAGATGATTGCTGGGTTCATGATGAGCATGATATTTACAAGGCGCAAATCTTAGTGCGAATTTTCGATGATCCGAAAATCGAAGGTCATCTTCCAAGACCATTCGGGGTATTCTATCAAACTAACCGCACCTGTTACGAAGATGATATGGCGATCCAGATCAATGAAGCAAGGACGAAGAAGCCGGGTGACCTGGATAAGTTGTTGAAGGGGAATGAGGTGTGGGTCATCAACTGAGAATAGTCAATATTAATTATTGCAGGTAGGGTACGATGACAATTCCCTCCCGAAAAAAATACAGATACATAAAACAAATCCCAGATCAGAAGATTCTGATCTGGGATTTGTTTTTCAAATGTTCCTGATTTTCGTTATTGTTTTACTAATTTGAATTGATAGGTCTTTTTGGATGTTCTGATGATCATAAAATATATTCCCGCTGTTATTGGTCCTGGATCGATATAGGAATTAATGAATCCTTTGGAGAAGGTATTAGTATTCGATTTATAAATTACCGCTCCGTTGGCATTGATCAGTTCGATTCCGATTTGTTTGTCTTCGGGTGAGAGTTCGACGGAATAGTTGATGTTATGATTGAAAGGGTTGGGGTAGACTTTGGCGTCGGTGATTGACACATCTTTAGGTTTTTCATGTTGCGTAAAATTTCCTTTGCCTGAAGATTCACACTCTTCTATTAAAGCTTGAAAAATGCCTGAGCCTGATACCGAAGTTTCAAATCCCGATTCCAGGAGAATGTAATTGCCAGCTTTATATAAAATTTCACCTGATGATACAGTCACGGTTGATGAAGCAGTTATATAATTCGAAACACTACGTATCTGTGCACCTGAGATTGGGCTTGTTATATTTTCAGTTTCCGTGCATTCCGTATCACAATCTTCCACAACAACTCCGATTAATGCGTCTGTTGAAGTACAACTATTACCTAACGCATCAGTTACATAACAAATCCAATATCCGGCATGTGTGAGTAATGCACTAATATTTGGATTAGCGCCCTGCGCTGTATACTGGCCACTTTGGTGCTCCCAATGATATGTAGTTCCAGTAGGATAAGTAACTCCTGTAGGCGGGCTAGCGCTCAGAGTAAAGTTAGATCCGACGCATACCGTGGAAGGACTTACGCTTAAAGCAGGAGCTGCAAGGCCAGCGCTGTAAGTGTCAGAGAAAAAGAAAAACTTATTAGAAATATTGATAAAAATAACCGGCACATTCGCAGATACTCCCCAAAAATGATTTTTATCATCGTGAGGGACATTGAAATAAGCGATTTTATAGTTTGTTCCCGCATCATAAATCGGCCTGATCTGGCATCCTTCGGGAGTAATAAAAACGGGGCGGTGATTCCAGGCAAGGAAGCCCTGTTCATTATACAAATAGACGCGATCAACATCAGGAATATAAACGTGGTTGTAATCACTATTTGGATCCCCTACGGTTCCAACTACATGAGGATTTTGCTGATAGCCAGTTTGATATAAAATGACTCCGTCGTCCGGGTCAATCGTCATTTCATTTACTTTAATACCATGGATTTTTGTAAAAAAAGTAAGGACGAATTCTCCATAGCTGGGCAAGGTTAAATAAAGATCGCCACCTCCTGATTGTGACAACTGGATATCTAAGTGGGTACTCCAGGACTTATCAACCCTTTCAAGTACAACCCTCGTAAAATGCTGGTCAGGCATAACAGGTCGGGGTTGAGTATAAGAGGTAAAAAGATAATCTCTTAAATAAATTTTCTTTGAATTTGATTCTTCAGTATTAAAAACCATAAATGAAGCGCCATCAGATATACCTTCGTCAGTTGACGCAGCGATAATTTCGTTTTTCATTATTTTCCCGTCTGTCCACATCTGACCCGGAATATCGGAAGACTCCATAAAGGCAAAACTCATCGCTGGAATTTCACTATTCAATGCAGACAGATCTGCAGTAAAAAGATAATCGATATCAGAAGGATCTAAAGGAGGATACGAGCCGGCGAGTGTGGAACCATTATTCACCATATCCCAGGTGCTTAACAAAGAAGAGAAGCATGTATTGGAAGGAGTGGGTGGTGTCATATCGTTAATATAGTAGGTTATAATCCCATAACTATTTACAATTTTATAAGACATGATTTGCACCAGGTAGGTAGCGAGAGGTGTAAATTTTGCCGCTATATCAGATATTTGAGTGCTGTTGAGACAACAAGTGGTGCACGTGCCCCTGGGAACATAAACTTTATCGAATTCGAACATCAACCTCATAAAATGGAACCAGGCTTTTAATTCTGTGATCCTCCATTGAACACGTGTCGACATATCGTCATCGGCGGCCTCATTAAGTAGTCTGAATGACTCACGCAACAGGTAATACTTGCTTTGCAAGCCGCCCATCATGTAGTCTTTTTCCCAAAATGTAAACAGGTCTTTTATTGCCGGACCAGCGGTGCCAAACATTTCAGAAAAAAAATCATCATAAGTGGTTGTTACATCTGAATTATCTTTTAAAAAACGATTATAAGCCTGCAATAAAAATGCGGGAGTAAACTTGGCGCATTGCGTTTCGATGTAAAGACCAAGAGAACGGCATGGTGTTGATCCATAGTTATCCATGTTATGCCAGTTGAGCATATCGGTCATTCCCTGGCGTCCAAGGAAGAAAGGCATTCCCAGGCTAGATCTGAAATCATTGTAATAATAATATTCTCCAAGTTGTCGGCGACTCCCGCTCATGCGGTCTAACCACATTGTCCGTAGATCTGTACCTGTACTTGAATAGGCAGCGCCATAAAGATCAGGTGCCATGGAAATTTCAAGGTCTTCATGAATAGAAATCCCTGAAGAAGGGGGATCAATATGAATACTATAAGCGTCGGTCTGCAGTTTTTTTGGCTTAGTTGAATAACTGGTGCTATTGAAAATCAGGGAAGCGGTTTGGTTTGCAAGAATCATGTTTTGGTCAGAGGCAGAAGGGTAGTTGGTGCCATAAGTACTGGTTCCTGAAGCGCATCCGGTATAAATCGGATCTTCTGAGACATCCGCATTACCCCAATCTTCACCATCCTGCACTGCAATTGTAGCTACATCACTATAGTAAGGATCATTCGGGAAACTGGAAATAATATCTGCATACCAGTGCATGGCATTATCAGCATATTTTTGAAAAACCCCGCTGCTGTTTATATCTGGTTTGGATCTTCCTGGATTGCGACTTATATGCGTAGCGTCTTCTCTATATAAAGCAATATCACAATAATTCAGGGTGTATGGTTGCGTATGCCCACTTGGATAAGGGTTCCCGAAATAATAGCCGGGTTTTTGAGAATAATCGAGAACATCAGAATATAAACCATTCCGAGCATTCCAAAGGTCCCAGTCAAATTTTACCTGGTTAATTCTATTGTAGGAGCCGGCGAATGCACCAGAACCGATGCTGGTGTGATGATATTTGTATAACGGATAATAATATCCTCCGAAGTCATGCGTCGGGTCCTTCAGAAAGTTTGACGACGAAATGGATGGAATTTTTGTCCATAAATCTTCGGGGTAATTCCCCAGGGAAGTACCACCAACTGCTGTCCTGAATGAAGCGTCAATTCCGTCCGATGCATCAGGTAAATAAAATCGAAATCCTAAATCAGCTTCCAGGTACTGATAAATCCCAAATTGAATACCTCTCCAGTAAGGGGCCCTGAATTCCAAACGCTGAGGCCAGGAGGTATAGCTTACGGAACAAGTCGAATTCATCGTTTCTGATACACCACAATTTGTCACCGGCGGAAGAACGGTAGCATCAATAAAAAGCTGAAGTCCATAGTTTTCATTTGTCCATACAGAAAGAGTGGCGGTTTGGCCGGTCGATTCTTCTACCAGATGTTTAACATCTACTGCTATATTATAAAGGGAGGCATCATTGTAAAAAATACTAACCTGTGATTGGCTTTTTGAAGTTGCAAAAACCAGATAAACAACAAGCCCGAGGCGTAGGATGTATTTTTCAAATATTGATTTAACAGTTATAATCATAACTAACATTTGAATAGATTAAAGAATGAATTACCGGCGAGTGTTTCGTTGCTTTAGGTCCTGCACTTTTTTCTTTAACCCATCAATATCTTTTTGCTGATTAATTATATATAAAGTCAATTCTTCTATTTTTTTCAATAAAATTGCCTGGTTATCTGCGAGATCCAGTCCGTTCCTCTCAACTTCTGAAGCAGTCGGAACATCAGGTAAGTGGTTATTCTTATTAATATACCCTTCCAGTTCCTTCAAAGACATTAAATGATATTTTTTTTCAAATACAAAGTCAGGCCAATTGGAGTAGGATTCTACTTTAACTTTAGTTGCGATCATCCATCCGTTTACCGCAAGTTTATAGTCTGACCAGGGACCTGTTGTTCCAATGCAAACAGTTCCGTTCGCATCAATCCGCATCTGTTCGGTTCCGCCTGTAACAAAATTGATCGCATCGGAAGCTACTTCTGAAATGTAGGTATTAGAGCCACCGTCAAGATAAAGCTTGTTGGTGCTATTCAAAGCTGCATGACCACCAAATGCCGTATTCAATGTTCCCACTGGTGAAGAAATAATTCCATTACCTGATGGATCAAATAAAACGAAATTATTGACTGAACCTGCTGAGGATCTTAATGTAAGACCATAGTAATAATCTTTCCAAATGGAGCAGGGTGAACTTCCACTAAACGTGGTAGTAGATGGAAAATATAAACGATAACCATCAATCACCGCATCTCCTGTCGGTGTAGGAAACTGGTTCTGTGAGAGAACGGTCGAACAGGTAAGGCATGATGCTATCATCATGAATAATAAAGATTTTTTCATGTTTGCGTTTTTATTGAATTGAAAAAAAATGGCCTTCTACTGAAGTGGGATGGATGAGAATTGGAGATTATTAATGTTATCTAAAAATAGTGTTCCGATTATGCGAAAACAATACCCCTTTCGGGTTAAGCAAAAACTCTTATTTCAATTAGAGCACAAATGGTTAGATAATCTTGATGAATCAATGAAAAAAAGCTTTTCAATTAAGAAGTTGAAAAGATAAGAAGAAACTCTTAGTAAAATAGAGAACAAAGTTGAAAACAAAAAAAATCCCGAATCAATTTTGATTCGGGATTGAACAATATTTAAAATTTTTACCTTATCAAGTCCTTAGATATTTGTTTTTTCCTAAGCAACTACCGCCTTCAACTCCCTGTCTGCATTCGCATACACTTTCTTCTCCTTACGATGATACCACCATTTGGGTGCAGTCTTTTTCATAAGTGTATCAATGTTACGCATGCCGATCAGACTCCAGGCTCCTTTTAGTTTTCCGGAAAGAGACGGTTGCAAAGCGCGAAGACTCATAGCGAAACCGCTCTCCAGGTATTCCATGTGATGCCAGTAACCAGCAGGCATGAACAAAGTATCACCGGGTTCGAGGATGAAATCAAACCCTTCAGCAAGTTTTAACGCAGGGAATTTTTCGTAATTGACCTTTCCATCAATATAATAATTGGAAAAATCGGCAAGACTCAAAACTTCGAAAGGTTTGCGATAGAGTTTGCGTTGTTCATCATGATGAAACATCAATACTCTTTTTCTTCCGCCAAACTGGGTATGCAGAATATGTGACAGATCCATATCATAATGCATATGAGTAATGGATCCCGCACCGCCCGTAAACAACATCGGGTATTTTTTTACAAAACCCTTCATCAGTTCTTCGGGCCAGCTGAAATCCTGAATGAGCTGAGGAGCATGATCAAATATGTTGAATAAAAAAATTCTCCATGCAGCCGGACCTGAACTGATCATGTCGATGTATTCACCAAATGTTTTGTAATCGTCGGCAGTATTGATCGGAGTATAGGCATCACTTTTTACATTATTGTAAAGAGGAACCTTTTTATCGCCAACCAGTTCTTTGAAATAATCCCAGTTCCATTTCGTGTAAGCAGGCCAGTTATGAGCCAGTTTTTTGATTACAACTGGAACACCGGGTTCGTAAAACTCTTTTCTGAAAACTTCTGGTTCTATTGAATCGAAAGTGGCTACCGGCTTTAACTGCATGACTTGCAATGTTGGTTAAAGATAAACAGCGGTGAAAATACGAATTGCCCGTTAATTGACAATTGATTTATAAAATAATCTTGGGAGTGGAAACAATGGGGAACTTATTCTAATACAGGGATTTCGCCTGGTGCAAAATCCAATTCAACCGGCTGGCTTACCCGAACTTTAAAGGTCTTGCGATGATACTTACATTGTCCATGCAGTTCGATTGCCTCGCAATGGGCTGCTGTTCCATAACCCTTATTGCTGTTCCACGAATAAACAGGGTGCTTTTTATGTAAACGCTGCATGTATTCATCACGGTAAGTTTTAGCCAGTATACTTGCCGCGGCAATAGAACTATAACTGGCATCACCCTGGACAATACAATGATGAGGAATTTTTTTATAGGGCTTGAACCGGTTTCCATCGATCAATAAAAGTTCAGGAGTAAGCTTAAGTTTTTTTAAAGCGAGATGCATTGCTTTAAACGATGCCCAAAGTATATTGATCCTGTCAATTTCATTATTATTCACCATGGCAACCGCATGAGCAATGGCATTTGTTTCAATATATCCGCGCAGTTCCAGCCGGTCTTTTTCCGGAACCTGCTTGGAATCATTTAATAACGGATGATAAAAATCTTTAGGTAAGATAACAGCTGCTGCAAATACAGGACCAGCAAGACATCCCCGGCCCGCTTCATCACATCCGGCTTCAACCAGTTTGTTTTGATAATAGGGCGCCAGCATTAATAAAAAATGACTTGCATGAGTAGGTTGATAATGATGCAATATCTGTAAAAGCAATAAATGAAAAACATATGGGAACAACTATTCACCAACTAACTTTGCACACTCATGAACCCCGTTAATCCATCGCGTTCTTCAAAACCCGTTGCCATCTGGCTGCTTGTAGGTGTAGGAATGATCGTTATACAGGTTTTGCTGGGAGGAATTACCCGACTCACCGGTTCAGGTCTTTCAATAACTGAATGGAAACCTATCATGGGCGCGATACCACCAACCAGCTCCACTGAATGGAATCTGGCATTTGAAAAATATAAACAGATCGCGCAGTTTAAATACCTGAATGCAAACTTTACTTTATCAGATTTTAAATTCATATTTTTCTGGGAATGGTTTCATCGTTTATGGGCACGCCTGATCGGTGTTGTGTTCATTATCCCATTCATAATTTTCATAATACAAAAAAGATTCAAAAAAGAAATGATCCGCCCCATGATCATTCTTTTTTTACTGGGAGCGCTCCAGGGCCTGGTGGGATGGATTATGGTACAAAGCGGCCTTGAAGATTCTGAATTGCTATATGTGAGTCACTATAAACTGGCGATCCATTTTATTCTTGCGTTAGGACTGCTTTGTTATACTGTTTGGTTTGCTTTTGATCTCCTTGTTCCCCGAACACAGCTTACAGGTAATCATTCCCTGAGATCTTTTGCAATATGGATCACCTGCTTGCTTATTGTCCAGCTTATTTACGGAGCGTTTATGGCAGGATTAAAAGCGGCCGCTGCAGCTCCAACCTGGCCAGATATGAATGGTGGATGGTTGCCGCCTTCATTCACTTCGCATGGTACTCATCACTACGGTGGAATATCATTCCTTGCAGACAATCCGCTTGTTGTGCATTTCATTCATCGTAACCTGGCATATATAGTTACGATATTAACTATCACCTGGTGGATCAAAGCAAAGAGAATTGAAGGAACAGCCCTTTTTAAGAAGACCATATCGTTACCAATGATCGTGGTTTTAGTCCAGGTGTTACTGGGAATATTAACTGTATTAAATCCATTGCACGCTAAAACTTTTCTCTGGCTTGCTGTTGCTCATCAGTTTGCAGCCATGATGTTATTGCTTACACTGATATTCACACTGTATGTGGTGAGGAATCGGTATTCTAAATTCTGAGTATTTATAGTTATTTTTAGAAAACCATCGTCATTTCTTATGAAAGCCTGGCTGAAGGGATTCTATTTTTCTTTTCCCATTCAATTGCTCTTCCTGCATATCAGGAAATACCAGGTACTTCTGTTGTTCTGGTTCGTACTGTTCAGCACTGTTAATGGCAGCTTCATGAAAACATTCGGTGCTGATTCGCTTTATCTCGCACCGGAATATCTTGGCAATGTTAACTCGATCAGTTTTGCAATTGTAGGGATCTCGATCGGCATGTTTATCATGAGCTGGAACATCGCTACGTTCATTTTATTCAGCAGGCATTTCCGTTTTTTAGCGGCAACTACTAACCCGTTTCTGAAATACTGTATCAATTTGCGACCCGTCAGTGAGAGTCGAGCGCTAAAAGGCCCGCCTAGCGGTGCTCCC
>JADMIO011331837.1_pt1 | contig 44455 bp, 50 predicted proteins | sample 8958161 | NCBI WGS metagenome assembly JADMIO01 (sample SAMN16585339, study PRJNA669376) | soil metagenome | isolation source: Crop rotation soil | place: USA: Cullars Rotation, Alabama | collected 2011
CCGCGACTTCAAGTCACGTGAATTCCAAGCTTCGGATCCCACTGTGCTGGAAAGACCTTATCGACCATGGTGTGCACGTCTTCGTCCTTTGCGACATCCATCTTTATCGTGAGTGCGCGCCTGCCGCGGGCCGCTATCTCGGCTGCCGCCTCGCGCAGTGACCAGCCCGGTCTGCCTTCGATCGGCTCTTCGACGCGCGCGGTGAGGACGATATCGGCGCCAGCACCGGCAAGCTCGAGAGCAATAGCTTTGCCGATACCTCTGGAGCTGCCTGTGACCAGAGCAACCTTGCCTTCCAACGGTAGCGCCATGGTGCAATCGCCTCCATCTTTCGCAACGCTAAGCTCAAGAGCGGTGTCATTGTAGCCGGGCGCGAGAAGCCAGGTCAGCGTCTCGTCGCTAGTCAAGGAATACTTATCCTCATTTGCTTCAGGGTTATTTCCGATTGCCGTCCGGCTTCGTAGCGGATACGATCCGGCCCGAGTGAACGAACGAAAGGAGACTCACACATTGCCGAATCTTCAACTTAGCCTGGCGTGTTCTAACAACCCGCGCACGCGCCCCGTAATCGAGGGCAGGGTCAAGCCGGATGGGATCGACCTGCACATCACGCCGGTACACCCTTCGGAGATGTTCTGGCGGCAGCTGCACTTCGAAGAGTTCGACATCTCCGAGATGTCGATGTCGTCGCTGCTGATGGCCACGGCCCACGGCGACAAGCGCTGGGTCGGTATCCCGATCTTCACGTCGCGCAACTTCTTCCACACCGGCATCATGGTGCGCATTGAGTCCGGCATCGAGAAGCCGGAGGACCTGAAGGGCAAGCGCGTCGGCGTGCCCGAGTACCAGCAGACGGCCGCGCTGTGGGCCCGCGCCGCCCTGCAGCACGTCTACGGCGTGACGGCCCGCGACATGAAGTGGTGGATGGAGCGCAACGAAGAGATGAGCCATGGTGGAGCCACCGGCTTTGCGCCACCCTCCGACATGGAGTTCCACTACATCGACCGGGACTCCAGCATGGGCGAGATGCTGGTCAACGGCGAGCTCGACGCGTCGCTGCTGTACATTGCCGGCGGCAACCTCGTCGACCGCAGCACGGTGAACATCGCCCAGGACCGGCGCTTCCGGCGCCTGTTCCCCGACCAGGCGGCCGAGGCGCACTCCTACTACCGCAAGACGGGCTTCTACCCGATCAACCACGGCTTCGTTGTGAAGCGCGAAGTCTACGAGGCGCATCCGTGGGTGGTCCTCAACATCTTCAACGCGTTCTCGAAGGCGCGTGACCTGTGGGCGGCCGAGGCGAAGGAAGCGGCACAGCCCTTCCTTCAGACGGGCGTGCTGCAGCCGGATGGCAAAGGCATCGACACGCCCCTGTTCACGTATGGCGTGCAGGGAAACAAGGAGATCCTCACGGCGATCCCCCAGTTCAGCCACGAGCAGGGCCTGACCCCGCGCGTCGTCGGCCTGGACGAGGTGTTCGCGCCGCAGACCCTGGACCTGTAGGGCAGAAACCCGGCAGCAGAAAAGAATCGGAGCAGAAGAGGCCCGGCGAATTGCCAGGGCCTCTTCTGTTGGGCCCCGGCGCCGCCGGCGATGTTAGGTCCGCGAATCTGTCTGCGGGTACTTCAGCTCCTGCCTGAGCTCCTCGATCTCCCGGCGCAATGCCCTGACGTCGTTCCGCGTGTCGTCGTCTTCCTTCTGGCGCTGGCTGCCGAAGAAGAAGGCGGCGAGCCGCGCCGTGAGGTACCCGAAGACGGCGACGCCGAAGACCTGCACGCCGATCGCGACAACGCGCCCCTCAGTTGTCACCGGCTCCACGGAGGCGCCGACAGTCGTCAGCGTGGTCGCAGACCACCACAGGGCGGTGCCGACGCTGGTGATGCCGCCCTGCACGCCGGCCTCCAGGGTGTAGACGAGACCGGCGGCGACGAGCCAGATAACCGCGGTCAGGACGCCGACGAACGCCAGCTGACTGAACCCCAGGAAGCCTCGCAGGCTGCGCAGAGCCCGGTTGAGAGTCGTCAAACTGCGGACGACGCTGGTACTGCGCACGAATCGTGCCGCCCGCAGCACCCGCATCGCCTGTGCGATGCGGAAGATGCGCAGCGCGGGTATGCCAAGCGAGACGACCAGGATCCAGTTGCGGCGCAGGTAGAGCAGCTTCTTCGGCGCGAGGGAAAGCTCGACGACGAAGGCAGCGAGGAAGACGACCCAGATGGCGACCTGCCCGACGTAGACGATGCGGTTCCATGGGTAGGAGAGCTGGACGAGAAGCTCGGCGAGCAGGAAGGCCAGCGTGATGAGGGCGAGAGGACCGAGGATGACGTCGAGCACGGCCGAGACGCGCTTCACGACACGGTAGCGCTTCAGCGTGTCGCGCACGGGATTAATCAGGCGGCGATGGGACCGCCGAGATGGGGGCTTCCTGTCAGGAGGGCGATCGATCCCGGGTGGCGATGGTCCTGCAAAAGTCACCCCTACAATCTGGCATGTAACGGGTTAAGCACGTCTTACAGGCGCGGTGCCTTGCTAACAGCCGGCTACATCTGCGGGAACCCTGGCGTGAGCGCTCTCGAGAAGACCGAGTTGCCGATAGACGGGTGGTTGGCGTGAGGCTGGGGTGGCCGAAAGCAGCTCGTGCAGGACGTCGTGCATTCGGGTGATGACCGGCTCGGAGTTGACGCCGTACTGCCGGATCTCGTCCAGGCCCAGAGCCACGTAGTCCCCCCAGTCAGGCCGGGGCAGGACAAGGCGCAGATGGCCGTCATCGTCGTAGCGCATCGCCGAGGGGATTTCGCTGCGGGCCAGGAGGCGGAGGATGTCGTATACGTGGTTGAGGGCCTGTATTGCGGTCGTCGGGTCGTTAATGCCGGGCGAGAGTGCTCGTTCCGCGATATCGACGAGCTGTCGCAGCCCAAACTGGGCGTCCTGCTGCATCGTGCGGTCCTTTCCGAAGGTGAGGGCATCCTGGATCCGGTCGAGGAGCGCGTCATCCGCCTTGCCCCAGACTCGCAGGAGGGGTGCAGTCTGGGCAACGAAGTCTCCCACCCGCGGGACGAGGGCGATCACGAGGTCGTTGTCGCGGGCGATTTTGGCGAGACGGTTTTCATCAATCGAGGTCACGATACCGGTGCGCCCGCTTTCGACGATCCGTGCCTCGCCGGGCGGCTCGGTGCCAGCTTCAGCCGGCCGGCCCCGAAAGACGTCGGGATACAGCCGCTGGATGGTCTCACGTGTCTCGGAAGCAACGTTTTCGATGATGGTGCTGGCCCTGATCGACTGTGTCATATGGCTGATGTACGAGATGAAGATCGAGACAGTCGCGAGTGTCAGCATGAGGGATGTCCAGGTGGAAAACGCGGGGACCTGTCCCGTGCCAGGCGACACTTCCCGAAGGACGAGGAGGCTAAAGATGAACGTGGCGATGGAGGCGCCGAGCAGGAGCTGTGTCAGCCAATCGCGAAGGAAGGTCCGCATGACACGGGGTGAGAGCTGGTTGGCGGCAAGCTGCAGCACAAGAATCGTCACTGAAAAGACGACTGCTGTGAAGGTGATCATCGAGCTGGCGATGGAGGAGAGAAGGCTCTGGGCGCTGTCGGGGCCGCCCGGGAAGAGGTAGAACTTGCTGCGATCGGACTCCAGCCGGGCGTCCAGCCCCAGGGTTATCCTCGAAAGGACGAATGCAACCAGGACGCCGGTGGCGGGAATCGTCCACAAGCGGGAGCGCAGGTATTCAACGGTCCGCTGGTAGCCCGCCTTCATAGCACCATTGTCGAGGTGCGATCGGTATAGAAAGGGCAAGAACTTGCGGCGGCGCGCTATCGAACTGCTGGAGCCACTGCGACCCTGTACGCGGGTGCCCCGGTAAGGAATCGATGGGACGACACGGAAATGGAGAGGCCCGGTGCATCCCTGCGCCGGGCCTCTCGCTTTCGCGCTAACGCGACTTTCTGAAATCGAGGTAACGCGGCCGGCCTCCTGCCGGTCGAGGAGCAGTCCTATCCGAGGAAGTCCGTGGTGGCCTTGCAGAACTCCTCGGTGTTTTCGTAGTGCACCTGGTGGGCGCCGGTCTCGATGATGTAGAGGCTCGAGCCGGGCGTCATCGCCTGGAGCTTGTCCGCGACCTCGCTGGACGGGTCGCCCCGGCCGATGAGGAAGAGGACCGGCACAGGGGTGTGCGGCAGGCGGCGGGTGAGGACGTACTCCTTGCGGTTGTCCTTGTTCGCCATGGTCTTCATCATGTCGGCGAACGCCTCGAAGAAGCCGGGCTCGGCCATCTTCGCGACCTTCTCGTCAACGATTGCGGCCTGCTCGTCGGCGCTGAGCATGGGCGAGACCTTGGCGATTGCCTCGGCGACGCGCTCCTTCGACGGCACTTCGACCTGTGCGAGGCGGTCGTTCGGGGCGCCGTGGAAGCCGGGGTTACCGGTGATGACGAGCTTGTCGACGCGCTCCGGGCTTTCGTAGGCGAAGAGGCCGGCGATCCAGCCGCCCATGGTGGCGCCGATGACGTGAGCCTTCTTGATGCCGAGGACGTCCATGAACTCGCGGAGGTGGTCCGTGAGGTTAGGGAAGGCCTGCATGCCCGGCTTGGTGTCGCTCGGCGGCCAGCCCAGCATGTCGGGCGCGATGACCCGGTACTTCTGGCTGAGCAGGTCGATTACGGGGCGCCAGTCGTCGGCACCACCGGCGACGGCTACGCCGTGGACCAGCAGGACCGGAGCGCCGGTGCCCGCCTCAAGGTAGCGGGTCTTGCCGTGGCTGAGGGTTGCCTCTTTTCGCATAACCGCTGTTGTCGTCATATTCGCTCCTTTTTCAAAAGTGGACTTACCTAGACCACACGAAACGCCGACGTAATATTAGTCCTCGCGCGCTGCTTTGTCGCTAACCGTGGGAAGTATCTTCGCCTCCGTGACGCCGGCACTCGGTTGTGCATCTAAGCGGCAGCGGTGTCTCCAGACAATCTGGCAATCGAGCAATCTGGCAAGCCGGAGTTGGAGACTCGCCCGGCTTGCCAGATTGCCGCCCTGCCAGATTGTCGGCTGCCGTGCGGTGTACTGCATATCGGCGCGTAGGGCAAAATTGACGTGATGACTCATAATCCCCTCCGTGTCGCCGTGATTGGCGCCGGTGCTGTCGGCTGCTACTACGGCGGGCGGCTGGCTGAGGTGGGGCACGACGTGGCGTTCCTGATGCGTCGCGACTACGACGCGGTGCGCGAGCGGGGCCTCGTCGTCCACAGCTGCGACGGCGACTTCCACCTGCCGCGGCCCACGGTCGTGCGGCGCAGCGAGGAGATCGGCGCCGTTGACTGGGTGATCTGCGCCCTGAAGGCGACGTCGCTGGACGAGGCGCGGGGGCTCATTGCGCCATGCCTGGGGCCATCGACGCGGGTGCTGCTGATCATGAACGGCCTCGGCCTGGAAGACGTTTTCGGCGCCTGGTTTGGGCGGGAGCGCGTCTTCGCCGGCCTCGCTTTCACCTGTATCAACCGCGGGGAGCCGGGAGTCGTCCACCACATGCGTTACGGCGCGCTGAACATCGCCCATCTGCAGGACGACGCCGCGGAGCTGGCCGAGGCGGCGTCGCTGTGGGCGGGCGCGAAGGTGTCGGTGAGCACGGCGCCGTCGCTGCTGCAGGCGCGGTGGGAGAAGCTGTGCTGGAACATCCCCTTCAACGGCATGACGATCGCGGCCGGGGGCGTGCCCACCGACCGAGTGCTGGCGCAGGAGGACCTCGCGGCTGAGACGCAGGCATTGATGGCGGAGGTCGTGGCGATTGGGAACGCGGCGCTGGCGGCGAGCGGTGTCGAGAGCCGGATCGACGGGCCGGGGATTATCGAGCGCATGTTCCGGTTCACGGCGACGATGGGGGACTACCACCCGAGCACGCTGATCGACTTCCTCGAGGGCAAGCCGCTGGAGGTCGAGGCGATATTCGGCGAGCCGCAGCGCTGGGCGCGAGAACTGGGGGTCGAGGCCCCACGCCTGGCGATGCTGACGGCGCTGTTGCGGTCGTTAGGCGGGCGGAGGGCTGGAGCAGCGGAGGGAGCGTCAGATGGGCGAGACGGCTCCACATCTGAAGGAACCTCACAGCCGGCGGGTTAAACCCGCGGTAACCAACATCGTTGCTAGAAGGTTGTGATGATGCCGCGGCCTAGCGTGCCGCGTTCGAGGTCTGCGTAGGCTTCGTTGATGTCGTCCAGGGCGTAGTGTTTACCGACGAGGCTGTCGAGGTCGATCTTGCCGGACTGGTAGAGGTCGACGATGGTCAGCATGTCGAGAGTGGGGCGAGTCGTGCCATAGTAGCTGCCCTTAAGCGTCTTCTCCTGGCGCACGAGCTCGACTGCGTCGATACCGGCTTTGTCGCCCAGCGGCGCGAGGCCTACGACTACGATGGTGCCGCCCTTGCGCGCGGCGCGGTAAGCCACTTCGATCGTCTCGGCGGAGCCGAAGGCCTCGAAGGTGAAGTCGGCGCCGCGGCCGTCCGTGAGCTCCTTCACGGCGGCGACCGGGTCCCTGTCGGCGGCGTTGACGATGTGGGTGGCGCCGAAGTGACGGCTGAAGCCGAGCTTCCCTTCGTCCGTATCGACGGCAATGATCATGCCCGCGTTCTGCAGGCGAGCTCCCTGGATGACGTTGAGGCCGACGCCGCCGCAGCCCACGACGGCGACGCTGCTCCCGGCCGTGACGCCGGCCGCATACAGGGCGGCGCCGATGCCGGTCGGGGCGCAGCAGCCGATGAACGCGGCCTGCGGCCAGGGAATCGATTCCGGGATGAGGACGCAGCCGGTCTCGGGCACCACGTTCTCGGCGGCAAAGCAGGCGACCTTGCCCATGTGGTGAATGCGCTGAGCGCCGGCGTGGAGGCGCGTCGTGCCGTCGAAGAGGAAGGCGCCGGTGGCGGCGTGGCCGTCGCAGAGGTTGCTGCGCCCGGTCAGACAGTATCGACAGCGGCCGCAGTAGGGGACGAAGGAGAAGACGACGTGGTCACCGGACTTTAGCGAGGTCACGCCGGCGCCGATCTCCTCGACGATGCCGGCGCCCTCGTGGCCGAGGACGGCGGGCAGCGGCATGGCGGCCTCGCCCTTCATGTAGTGGAGGTCGCTGCGGCAGACGCCGGCGGCCTGGACGCGGACGCGCACCTCGTGCTCCTTCGGCGGGTCGAGCTGCACCTCTTCGATTACGAGCGGCCTACCGGCCTCGTACAACACTGCAGCCTTCATGGGAACCTCCGATTCTTATCGTTTGGATACGTGCTATGAGCGCGTTAATCGTGCCTTTTCACGGAGTCCTGCACGCCAGACATGCGAGTTGATGGCGCCTGCAGAGCTGCGCATTATCGTACTACTGAGGTAGCGGGCGAGCGGAACCCCTGGGCGTACGCCTCAGGATTGAATCCCTTTACGATCAGCCAGAATGCGAGGCCGAGCTCGAAGATGGCACCGGGGATCAAGAGGAAGATGCTGATTTCGAGCCCGAACAGGTCGGCCAGGGAGCCCGTGCAGTGAACGAGGTAACCAACAATGCCGAGGGCAGCCAGAGCTCGGGGCACCAGCTGAGCCCGGTAAAGAAGCAGGCTCAGGAAGACACCGCCGAAGCATAGAACTGCCTGACCAATGTTGTAGGCCATCGTGTTGCCGTAGACCAGGGCGTCTGCGACATCCCGTGCCCATGGCGCCGCTTCTGGTTCAGCCGCGCCTCCAAGAGGCACCAGCATCAAGATGAAGAGGCTCCCTACCGCCAACAGGACGGCCTGGGCGGTTATTGCCCCGAAGTACAGAAGGGCGGTTCGTCGACCGTACTTCTCGACGATCGGGAAGAACAGCACGCCTTTGCCGATGTCGACCCCGACGTTCACCAGCATGAGCAAGACGCCCGTGACGAGCATGGTCTCATGCTCAGGTAGCGTCGCCAGGAAGTTGGACTTGCTGACGATGGACGAGACTATCGCTGCCCCGGTGCCATAGACCAGGAACCCGGCCAGGAAAAGGGCTCCGATGATACGGGACCAGGTCAGTCGCGATGCTGCCTCGTTGAGGGGCATTGCATCGGTTGTCGTTGCACTCATTACTCAACTCCTGTCGCACACGAGAACATTGTGGCCGCCGCAGCAAATGTGCGTGACCCCAAGGAGCCGAACCCTAAGAAGCCAGGAATGCAGGGAGGCAAGCCAAGCAGGCTCAGTTGGTTAGAGGACGAGATCCTGGGCTGAGCTTAACATCACCCGTACTGATCCAATTCAGACAGGTGCTTGTCCATCCAGTCGAAGCCGGCCCGGGTGCCACCCGCGTTGAATATGGGCGAGGAGAAGCACCAGCATGGGAGCTTCGTGGCGCGTACCCTTCAACGCTGGTGAATGAAGAAGCGCCGCCCTGCAGAGGGCGGCGCTTCTGATCCCGTTCTGTCCGCTTTGTTGTTACAAAGAGGGACTGGGGGTGTGGGCCAGGTTAGACGTCCTCGCAGTAGGCGAAGGCGTTGCCGACGGGAGAGGCGTAGGCGTCGACGTAGTCGACGATGACGTGGGGACGGCCATCGGTGACGCCAGCGGCGGAGATCCAGGCGCAGGTCTCGCGCGTGCCGCCCTGGGGGCCGCCGAAGCCGGGCATGCCGGTGATGCTGCGGCCACGCTCGCCGATGTACTGGCTCGTGTCGTCGGCGGGGATGACGTAGCTGTCGAAGTGCTCCGCCATGCCCTTGATGTCGCCCACCTTGAGGTGGTCGAGGGTCTTCAGGTCGAACTCGGTGTTCAACCAGGCACCCTTCATCTGCGGGGTGTGCCAGAGGCCGCCGGAGCCAACGACGCCGACGCGAATGTCCTCGGGGTACTCCTCGATGATCTCGCGGACGGCCTTGCCGAGCTTGTAGCAGCGCATGCCGGTGGGCTGCGGCGCGAAGTAGAGGTTCATCATCACGGGGACGATGGGCATCTTCCAGTCGGTGAGCTCTTCGCAACTGCGGATGACGCCGCCGGCGAGGCCGCGGTCAGGCTTCGGCATGTCCATGCAGAAGGCGGGGTCGAAGCCGCGCTGCATGAGGCCGCGCAGGATGGAGACGCCGAGGTCGGGCTGGCCCTTGAACTTGAAGCCGGGCTCTACGTGGCGGCCCATCTGGCGCTCGCCATCGGCGCCGTTGCTGCGCTGGCGGGGGCTCTTCTGGAACTCTTCGCCCACGTAGACCGCGAAGGCCGGGTAGTTGCTGAAGTCGAAGCACTCTAGCTGGTCGTCGCTGAAGACGATGAGGACGTCTGTCTGCAGCTCGGCGATCTTCTCGCGCAGGACGCGGAAGCCCTCGTGAGTGCGCTCGGCCTTCGCGATGTTGGTCTCGTCGTCCTCGATTGGCACATCTTCGCGGATCGGTCGCGAGAGGCGGCGTGCGCGCCACTCCTCGCCGGGCATCGAGGTCGTGCCGCCGTGAGAGTGCATGAAAGTACCCACGAGCTTCGCCATGTTTCTTGCTCCTCCTGGAAAGGCTCCATCTGTGCGGAGCCGCATCGCCTCTCGACGCGTTAAATCGTGTTTCAGGCGTTACGGATTATACGATACATCGCAAGCTAAAGAGCGGTTAGGAGCAAAAGGCGGCCAAATTGGTAGTGACAAGTGGCTGCATAGACTACGAAAGAAATACCGCAAGCACGAACAGCGGGTATGCCGCGATTGCGAGCAGACCCAGCGGCCTGCCGATTTTCTTCGTGGGGAGGGCGATGAGGATGAGGGCCGTGAACAGCGCGAGCATGAGGACGGCCGGCAGGTGCAGGCGAGCCGCATCGGTCAGGGCCAGGGGGCGGACGAGGGCGCCTGCTCCAAGGCTCATCGTCAGGTTGTAGCCGTAGGAGCCGACGACGCCGGCGAGCGCAACCTCGGGTAGGCCGCGGCGCGCCGACGAGTAAACCAGCATCACCAGCTCAAACGCGGTCGCGAAGCCGACGAGGGTCAGGCCCAGCTGCGTCTGGGTGGCTTCGACGTTTGTAATCTGCTGGACGGCCTCGACCAGCAGGATGGAGCCGCCGGCCATCGCCGCCAGCGCGATGACCACGAGGCCGAGCTCGATGCCGACGCGGCCCTGCCTCACCTGCACCGGCGCGTCGTGCACCTCTTCGGCGGCCTCGGCGAGCTCGCCCACCTCGCCGAGGAGCGGTGGCGCGCGCTCGAAGCGCCAGATGGCGACCACGTAAAGGAGGTAGAGGCCGACGAGGACCAGCCCTTCGAGGCGCGAAAGCGCCCCGTCCCAGATGAGAGCAACGGAGAGCACGCTAACGGGCACGGCAGCGAGCGCGTACATCAGCACCCGGCGGCTGAAGGCGATCTGTCCGGCGACGATGGCGCCGACGGGCAAAGCGACGAGACAGACGGCGATGTTCGTGCCGACGATATCGCCAAAGGCAATGCCCGGCGCGTGGCGCAGGGAGGCCGTGACGACGGTCGCGAACTCTTCCGGCTCGGCGCCGGCGAGCAGCAGCGCGAGAGCAAAGGCGCCGACGCCAAGGCGCGTGGCCGCCTTGCTCAGGTTTTCGGCGAACTGTTCTGCACCCCAGACGATCAGCGCCGTTCCGCCGACCAGGACGACGACCCAGAGAACCCAGGTCATGCCGTCGTGCAGTGCGCTGGCGACATACCGGCCTACTTCGAGGCGACGAGGGAGCGGCGGCGCTCCAGGGCCTGGCGGATGTGGTAGCCCGTCGCGCTGGTCGGGTGCTCTGCGACGGCCTCGGGCGTGCCCTCGGCGACGATCTCGCCGCCGCGATAGCCACCCTGGGGGCCGAGGTCGATTATGTGGTCGGCGTTCAGCATGACGTCGATGTGGTGCTCGATCACGACGACGGTGTTGCCGGCGTCGACGAGACGCTGGAGGACTGCGAGGAGGTTGCGTACGTCCTCGAAGGAGAGGCCAGTGGTCGGCTCGTCAAGGATGTAGAGGGTGCGCCCGGTGGAGCGGCGCGAGAGCTCGGTCGAGAGCTTGACGCGCTGGGCCTCGCCGCCGGACACGGTCGTCGCGGGCTGGCCGAGGGTGATGTAGCCGAGACCGACGTCGTGCAGGGTCTGGAGCTTCGTGCGGATCTTGGGGAAGTTCGCGAAGAACTCCAGCGCCTCTTCGACGGTCATCTCGAGGACTTCGGAGATGTTCTTGCCGCGGAAGAGGATATCCAGCGCTTCGCGGTTGTAGCGCTTGCCCTTGCAGACCTCGCAGGGCACGGTCACGTCCGGCAGGAACTGCATCTCGATCTCGATGTAGCCCTCGCCCTGGCAGGCCTCGCAGCGGCCGCCCTTCACGTTGAACGAGAAGCGCCCCGGCTGATAGCCGCGCAGCCGCGCCTCCGGCACCGAAGCGAACATCTCGCGTATGGGCGTGAAGAGGCCGGTGTAGGTCGCGGGGTTGGAGCGCGGGGTGCGGCCGATGGGCGACTGGTCGACGTTGATGACCTTATCGAGCTGGCCCAGGCCCTGGACGATATCGTGCTCTGCCGGGCGCTCTCGGGCGCCGTAGAGCATCTGGGCTGCCTTCTTGTAGAGGATCTCGGTGATAAGGGTGCTCTTGCCGGAGCCGGAGACGCCCGTGACGCAGACGAGCTTGCCCAGGGGGATTTCGACATCAAGGTTCTTGAGGTTGTTGCCGCGGGCGCCGCGGATGTTGATCGACCAGCCGTTGCCGGGCCGGCGGCCCATGGGCATCGGGATCTGGCGGGCGCCGCTGAGGTAGGCGCCGGTCAGCGACGTCGGGTCGTGCATGACCTCGTCGGGCGTGCCGACGGAGACGACTTCGCCGCCGCGGGCTCCGGCGCCCGGTCCCATATCGATGAGGTAGTCAGCAGCGCGCATCATCGATTCATCGTGCTCGACGATCAGCACCGTGTTCCCGAGGTCGCGCAGGCGGACGAGGGTACGGATGAGGCGCTCGTCGTCGGAGGGGTGCAGGCCGATGGTGGGCTCATCGCAGACGTAGAGGACGCCCATGAGGCCGGAGCCGATCTGCGTCGCGAGACGAATGCGCTGGGCCTCGCCGCCGGAGAGAGTGGCGGTGCCGCGGTCCAGGGTCAGGTAGTCGAGGCCGACCTCGACGAGGAAGTCGAGCCGCGCCCTGATCTCTTTCAGCACCTGGTAGGCGATGGCCTGCTCGCGCTCGTTGAGGGGCGTCGCGGCGCCGCCGAGATCGGCGAACCACTGCTGCGCCTCGAGGATGCTCTGGGCGGTCGTCTCGGTGATGTTCTTGCCGCCCACGGTGACGGAGCGCGACTCCGGCTTCAGCTTCGCGCCCTTGCAGGTGGGGCAGGGCACGGTCGCCATGTAGCGCTCGTACTCCTGGCGCATGTAGTCGGACTCGGTCTCCTTGTAGCGGCGCGTCATGTTGCTGATGACGCCCTCATACTTTGTGTCCCAGTTGTGCTGATGGCCTCCGCCGCCCCGGTAAGTGAGCGACACCGGCTCCGCCGTGCCGTAGAGGACGACGTCCAGCTGCTCCTTCGTCAGCTCGCGAACGGGCACGTCTAGGCCGAAGCCGTGCTTCTTCGCGACGCCCTCCAGCAGCCGGTAGTACCAGGTGCTCGTCGCTGCGGTGCGCGTCCAGGGGACGATGGCGCCTTCGAGGATGCTCAGATTGCGGTTGGGGATCACCAGCTCGGGGTCGATCTCCATCTTCACGCCGAGGCCCGTGCAGTCCGGGCAGGCGCCGTGGGGGCTGTTGAAGCTGAAGTTGCGCGGCGCGAGCTCACCGAAGGAAAGACCGCAGTGGGCGCAGGCGAGGTGCTCCGAGTAGAGGCGCTCTTCCTCGCCGTCGATCGCGACTTTGATAATGCCGGCGCCGAGCTTCAGCGCCGTCTCGACGGAGTCGGCGAGGCGGCTGGTCGACGCGGCGGAGCCTTCGGTGCCGGGCTCTTCGGTGATCAGGCGGTCTACCACGACCTCGATGGTGTGCCACTTGTTCTTGTCGAGGCTGAGCCTGTCTTCGAGGTCGTGCACCGTGCCGTCGACGCGGATGCGGACGAAGCCGGCCCGCCGGGCGTCCTCGATAACGCCGTTGTGCTCGCCCTTGCGGTGCTCGATGACCGGGGCGAGGAGCATGAGGCGCTTGCCGGGAGGCACGGCGAGGATCGAATCGACGATCTGCTGCACCGTCTGCTGCTCGATGGGCCGGCCACAGTTTGGGCAATGAGGGCGCCCCGCGCGGGCGAAGAGCAGGCGCAGGTAGTCGTAGATCTCCGTGACGGTGCCTACGGTCGAGCGCGGGTTGCGGCTCGCGCCCTTCTGGTCGATCGAGATCGCCGGTGAGAGCCCCTCGATGTAGTCGACGTCCGGCTTCTCCATTTGGCCGAGGAACTGGCGGGCGTAGGCGGAGAGAGACTCGACATAACGGCGCTGCCCTTCGGCGTAGATGGTGTCGAAGGCAAGGGAGCTCTTACCGGAGCCGGACAGCCCGGTGATGACGACCAGCTGGTCGCGCGGGATCGTCACGTCTACGTTCTTGAGATTGTGCTCGCGGGCACCGCGAACAACGATGGCATTGCGCGCGGGACCAGGCGAATCGTCTAGTGGCAAAGTTTCACCGATCTGAGTAGGATGCGCTCGGGTGTCCATTTTACCGGACGCCACAAGGGAGAACAAGGGTGCTAATGTAGTGCCCGCAGGATCTACGGCGCGCAGCTGTCACCGGGTACTTGTGGCGAGCGTCCTACTAGCAATCGGCGATCGAACCATCCGTCAGGTGTGCCGGGACGAGCTTCATCGTGCCGGTCACTCGGCCCTGATAATTACGCGACCCCTCGAACTCCTGAACCTCGAAGCAAAGCTGCACTGGGACCTCGTGTGCCTGGACGATTCTGAGCTGGGCCGCAGCGCCCTTCAGACACTATCGAACGGCCAGGGCAGCCATGCGCCCCTGGTCGGCATCGGCATCGATTGCGCGCAGGTGTTTACGACCGTGCGCCTGCCGATGGTGCCGGAGCGCCTCGTCGCGCTGCTGGAGGCTTGCGTACCGCGGAGCAACGCCTATCAGGACCACGAGGCACTGGTCCTGCACCCGGCCCGTCGCACCGCCGAGGCCGGCAACCAGGAGGTCGCTCTCACGCGGACGGAGTACCGGCTGCTGGAGTACCTCCTCGAACGGCAGGAGGCGGAGGTGCCGCCGGACGAGCTGCTGCGCGAGGTGTGGGGCTTCCAGAACGGCGCCGGCGGTACAGTGCTGATCCGGGCCCACGTGCGTAACCTGCGCACGAAGCTCGCGCGCATCGGGCTGCCGGACGCGGTGCGGGCGCGACGTGGCCGCGGTTATGCGCTGGTGGTGTGAGGCGCTCGCAGGATCATGCGCCCGCTGGGACCAGCGACGCGTTGCCTCCAAGTTTTGGCATGCGGGCATGGTCGCTTCGCTCCGCATACGGGCATAGCAGGAGGCGGACGAGACTGCATGACTGCATTGCCTGAGATCGATTACCGGGTGCGGCCGGTGTTGACGAACGAGGCGCTGAATGCGCTCTTCAGCGTCGAGGCAGGCAGGCCGTTCTGGCAGGTGGGGCCAGATGAGAGCGACTGGCAGGGCGTCCTGGCGCACAGCCTCGTCTGGGTGGGCGCCTTTGAGGGCGAGATGCTCATCGGGTTTGCGAACGTGGCGTGGGACGGGCGCGACCACGCCTTCCTGCTCGACCCGCGCGTGCATCCCGATTACAGACATCAGGGCATTGGCGTGGAGATGGTGCGGTACGCCGCGAACGAAGCGCGTGCGGCCGGCTGCGAGTGGCTGCACGTCGACTACGAGGAGGCGCTGCGACCGTTTTACGAAGGGGCGTGCGGCTTCAGACCGACGCCTGCCGGCTTGCGCAGGCTACGAGACTAACGAGGGGCGCTCCTCCTCATCCTATCCCTCTCCCGCAGGGAGCGGGGACCCGAGGTAGCTCTCGTCCTCAGGTTTGGGTTTCTCGACTATGCCCCTATGCGGAGCGAAGCGAGCATGCCCGTATGCCGGCGTTAGCCGGCCCGGCCGGCGGCCGGAACGGCTGTCGTCTTCGCGGCGCGCTTGCGCAGGCGGAGCTTCTTGGCGGTCTTGCGGTGCTTTTCCCAGGCGACGCGCTTGCGTTTGTTCATCGAGTCCTCATCTAGCGTTGCGTGTGTCTGCAAAGCTTGCCGGAAGTGGAGGCGTCGCGCAAGCTGCGTCAGCCAAGCCAGCGCATCGTCCGGCCGCGGGAGTGGCCCTGGACGAGGTGCTCCTGGGTGTGGACGCCGTCGATAAAGGTGTGCAGGTGGGCGGCCGCGCCGCGCACGCCCGCAACGCGGTTGTCGCCGCGCATGGAGACGAAGTAGACGGGCCGGCGCTTGCTCTGCGCCGCGAGGATCTGGTCGAACTGGTCGCGCTCCTCCTGGGAGACGTGGTGCAGGACGAAGGACTCGAGGACGCAGAGCGTCAGGTCGGCGGGCACTTCGTCCAGCAGGGGCTGAATCTCGAGCGCTTCGCCCTGGACGAGCCGGGGCGGGTCCTTTTGCAACTCCGCGATCGCGGCCTTCTGGCGCAGGGCGAGGTCACGGTGGTCCGGCCACATTGAGGCGAGCATCCAGCGCGCCTGCGCCTCGTCGGTGAGGTCGATGGGGTCGAGGTCGAGGCCGACGCGGTAGCGGACGTCGGGAACGCCAGGCTCGAGCGGCGGGTCCTTGTCGTCTTCGAGCTCGCAGCTGATGTGGACCGTGGCGGCGGGGTCGCCCCAGCTCAGGCGTCCGTAGTCGACGTAGTAGCGGTCGAAGCAGAGGAGCAGGCCGCCGCTGGGCCCCAGCTCCACGATGCCGAGGGGCTTGCCGCCCCGGCGCTGCACCTCGCTCAGGACGGGCAGGAGCGCCGCAATGCGGCCGATCTCGTTCGTCTGGTTCAGGTGAGACTCGATCAGGGCGACCATCTCGTCACGGTGGGCGACGCAGAAGTCGCGGAAGACCGGGAAGGCGTCCTTAGGGTCGAGGGGCGTCTCGGTGAGGCTGGGGTAGTAGCGAGCAAGCTCGTGCTGCTCGCCGCCGAGGAGCAGGTAGTGGACGGAGTCGAAGAGCAGGTACGGCATCGACTGGGTGGGCCGGACGTGTGTGGCGATCTCGAGAAGGAAGGGGTCCTTCATGATGTTCGCGCTGAGGTTTTCGTACAGCGGCGCGCCTTCGATGGCGGCGAGGAGGCTGTTGCGCCGGAAGGCCTCGGCAGCCTGCTCCATCATCGTCGTCTGAGCCTGCGTCATCGATTACTCCCTTCAGCGTGCGGGCAAACTGGCACGATGTTAGGCGGCGAGCCGGGGCGCGTCAACGAATGAGCCTGCCTTGACGATCCGGCGCGGCGGGTGCATCGTCACCGGCGGGCTTAACCGGCGCATCGAGACAACAAGGAGCGGAGCGATGAACGACCAGCTGACCGTAAGCGACCTGCAGCAGATGAAGCGCGACGGCAAGAAGATCGCCGCGGCGGTGGTTTACGAGTACCAGATGGCGCGCATCTGCGAGGAGGCCGGCGCCGACCTGCTGTCGGTTGGCGACAGCGTCGGGCGTACCTTCCTGGGGCAGGGCGTCGCAGACGAGCTGACGGTCGAGGAGATGCTGCCGTTCGCGCGGGCGGTGATCGCGGCCCGGCGTCGCGCCGTGGTCAGCGTCGATATGCCGACCGCGACGTGCAAGGCAGGACCGGTCGCTGTGGAGAAGGCGGCGCGGCTGCTGCGCGACGAGATCGGCGCCAACATGACGAAAGTCGACATCCGCGAGCTGGAGGAAGAGCTCTTCGACGTCGTCCGGGCCGTGGTCGAGACGGGATTCGTCGTCTATCCGCAGATCGGCTTTCAGGTGGGCGGCGAGCCGCACAACAGCGCCGCGGACCGGGAGCACGTCTTCAAGTGGGCGCACGCGGTGGAAGACGCCGGCGCTTCCATCCTGGACCTGACGAACGTGAGCCACGAGATCTACGCCGAGGTCTCGAAAAGCCTGCGAATCCCGGTGATCGGCGGGCAGACGGGCTCCGAGGCGGACGGGCGCATCTACGTGAGCTACGCGCTCGTTGGCTACCGGGCCGAGCGTCTCAGCGCTGACGACCAGCTGCCGAACGCGGCGAAGTACATGTATGACGTCGCGAAGGCCGCGATCGGGAACGTGCACGCTGGTAGCTGGTAGGCGCTGAATCTCCCTCTATCTCTCGGAGACAGGTATCAGAAGGAATTCGTGTAGCGGACGAGGGCGGCGCCGCTGCGATGGGCCTGCATGGCGCCATCGACGCGCCAGCCGCGGGTCTCGTAGAAGCGGCGGGTGCGGTCGTTTGCATCGAGGGTCCAGTGAACGCCCTTCGTGAAGCCGAGGGCGATGAGGCCGGCCTCGGCGGCCGCTAGCAGGGCGGATCCGATGCCGCGTTCCTAGTGGGCGGGGTCGACGTAGAGGGCGAGGACTTCTCCGACTTTCTCGTCAAGGTCATCAACGGGCGTGCCGTAGCCGCTGAAGCCGAGGATTACGCCCTCGTCCTCGGCAACGAGGGTCCTGTGGTCTCGGTTGAGGAGCTCGTTCTCCCGCCACACGGCCTCGCGCTCTTCAACCGAGAAGCGGGCGAGGTAGTCGGCGGGTATGAGGTCGACGTAGCCGATTTGCCAGCCGCGGACGTGAACCTCGGCGATGCCGCGGGCGTCTTCGACGGTGGCGGGCCGGATGAGCATGTCGCGCTCATGATAGGGCGGTTGCGCAGGAGCGCGTAGCGTCGCGGGACGGCGTTTCGGAGGTCACTCAGGAGCGCTTTTGCGCGGCGGGCGCTTGTCTTGCTTGCGAGAGCGGGTGTTCGCGCTGTACTCGAAGGCCGGATTCCTGGCTGCGCGGGTTGGTGGGGAGCCGCGTAGACAAAATAAGGGGCCGAGCAGAAACTCGACCCCTTAGACGTTGCGCGTAGCAGGTTGCGTGCAGTCGCTAACTGCCCCAGGCGAGGCCGGGGCGCGGGCGGCCGCGCGGCGACTCCTCTTCCTCGCGGCGCTCCGGCGTCGAAGGCGGCGCGGGAGGCGTCGGGGCGGCGGGCAGGTCCGCGGCGGGTGGGGTGTCGTCGTCGTTCGGGATCGGCGCGGCCATCAGGTTCAGCAGCGCGTCGCCCTCGAGAGTCTCGACTTCCAGCAGGGTCTTCGCGAGGTGCTCAAGCTTCGAGCGGTTCTCGCGGATGAGCGTACGGGCGATCTCGTGAGCCCGGTCGACGATGCGGCGGACCTCATCGTCGATCTCCTCGGCGACCTTCTCAGAGTAGTCGCGCTGCTCAGAGATCTCGCGGCCGAGGAAGATCATCTCGTCCTTCTGGCCGAAGGTCCGTGGCCCGAGGCGCTCACTCATGCCGTAGCGGGTGACCATCGCGCGGGCGGTCTGGGTGACCTTGCGGATGTCGTCGCTGGCGCCGGTGGACATTTCGCCGTATATGAACTCCTCAGCTGCGTGACCGCCGAGGGCCATCGCGAGGCGCTTCTCCAGGTAGGAGCGGGTCGCCAGGTGACGTTCCTCGTCCGGCAGGACGGAGGTGTAACCGCCGGTCATGCCGCGCGAGACGATGGTGATCTTGAAGAGCGGGTCGAAGTTCTCCAGCTTGTAGGCAACGAGGGCGTGGCCGGATTCGTGGTAGGCGACCATCTCGTTCTCGTGCGGGCTGCGGATGCGGCTCTTGCGTTCGGGGCCAAGCATCACGCGGTCGATTGCCTCTTCGAACTCGGACATGCCGATACGCTTCTTGTTCTCGCGCGCCGCCATGATCGCGGCCTCGTTGACGAGGTTGGCGAGGTCGGCGCCGGAGAAGCCCGGGGTGCGCTTGGCGAGGACATCGAGCATGACGTCCTTGTCCAGGGGCTTGCCCTTGGCGTGCACTTCGAGGATGGCGACGCGGCCCTTCACGTCCGGCGCGTCGATTACGACCTGGCGGTCGAAGCGGCCGGGCCGCAGGAGAGCAGGGTCGAGGATGTCGGGGCGGTTGGTCGCGGCGATGACGATGACGTTCGTGTTGGTGTCGAAGCCGTCCATCTCCACGAGGATCTGGTTCAGGGTCTGCTCGCGCTCATCGTGGCTGCCACCGAGGCCGGCGCCACGCTGGCGGCCGACGGCGTCGATCTCGTCGACGAAGATGATGCAGGGCGAGTTGCGCTTGGCCTGGTCGAACAGGTCACGCACGCGGGAGGCACCGACGCCGACGAACATCTCGACGAACTCGGAGCCGCTGATCGAGAAGAAGGGGACGCCCGCCTCGCCGGCGACAGCGCGTGCGAGCAGCGTCTTACCGGTGCCGGGAGGGCCCACGAGGAGCACACCACGCGGGATGCGCGCCCCCAGGGCAACGAACTTCTCGGGATACTTCAGGAACTCGACGACCTCCTGAAGCTCCTCTTTTGCTTCATCCACGCCGGCGACGTCCACGAAGGTCACCGAGGGCTTGTTCGCGGTGAACATGCGGGCGCGGCTCTTGCCGAAGCTCATGGCCTGCGAGTTGGTGCCCTGCGCCTGGCGCATCATGAAGAGGATGAGGCCGATGAAGATGAGGATGGGCAGGAAGTTCAGCAGCAGGCTGAACCAGTTGCCGAAAGCGCTTGGCTTTTTGATCTCGATTGGAATTGTCGAAACGTCGACGCCGTTCGTGGTCAGCACCTCGACGATGCTTGAGCCCGTCTCCTTGCGAGACGTGTAGGTCGTGTCGTCCTTCTTCGTGACCACGAGGTCGTTGTTATCGACCTGGATCTTCGAGATCGACTCGCTCTTCGCATCAGCAATGACCGTGCTGAGGTCGCGCTTGCTGTTGGCAGGAGAGCCGGGACGGAAGAACGCAACCACAATGGCGATGACCGCGACCAGAATCAGAAGATATACAAAGCTGTTGCGCATCCAGCGTGAGCCCATAAGACCCCCTCTACCCGTTTCCCCGCGTTGGAATGTGTGTCATGAGAGTAAAATCGTCGCCTTGACGTTTCGAGTATAGCATTACGGGGCTGCCCGCACCGGGCCGAATGGCCTGCCCGGCATAGCCCATCGCGAATCGGGTCATAACCGCCGCTGAAGTCTGTTCAGCGCCATCGTCAGGCGGCTGAAACCGGCGCGGTGCGACTCGAAAATGGGGCTAGGCGTCGGACGAGAGGACGCCGCCCTGGGCCCAGCTCTCCTTCGACACCTCGTTGAAGATGACGATAGTTGCTTCGGGCGTCGTGTTCGCGATCTTTACGACAGCATCAGTGATCGCCTTCGCGAGCTCCTGCTTCTGCTGATAGGTGCGTCCGGGCCACATTTCGACGTGGATAACTGGCATCTCGTACTCCTTACCTGACAATCGCTCCCTGGGCCTGGCATCGATGATAGCGATTCTCCACCTTTGCCTCGACACCCCAGTATCGGGGCATGCTACTATCGCGACGAAATGACGGCGGGTCCCCGTCTCCAGCCGTCCACTGCCGTGGAAGCCTCCCTCTGGGAGTCAGGTTGCCGCCTCGTCGCCGGCGTGGACGAAGTAGGGCGGGGTCCGTTGGCCGGCCCCGTGTATACCGCCGCGGTGATCCTCGATCCGGCCTGCCGGGCTGGTTGGCTAAGTGAACTCAGGGACAGCAAAGTGTTACCAGCTAATGATCGGCAGCGCCTCTCCCTTGTCATTCGCGCCGAAGCGCTTGACTTCGCACTCGGCTGGGCCAGCGTGGAAGAGATCAGCGCCTGCGGTATCGGCCCCGCCAACAAGATGGCAATGGTGCGTGCGATCCGCGGCCTGCGCCATCGGCCCGGCCAGGTCTTGATTGACGGGCCGCTCGGCATCGATATAGAAACGCCGCAGCGCACGATTGTGGACGGCGACGCGACCTGCAGCTCGATAGCGGCGGCGTCGATCGTCGCCAAGGTGGCGCGCGACGCCCTGATGTGCCGCCTCGATGGCGTATTTCCGGGGTACAGGTTCGCCTCCAACAAGGGCTACGCTACGAAGGACCACCTGGACGCGATCGGCAGGATGGGCACGTGCAGCCAGCACCGCAACAGCTGGCTCGCAGTCCAGCGCCGAGCCGCGCAGGGTGTACTCGATCTCGAAGCTGCGGAAGTTCTGGAGGCTGCCGATGCCGCGGGATAGCAGGATTGGGCCTCGACGCCGGCGATTGGGCGACTTCGGGGAGCGCGTCGCTGCCTCCCACCTGGAGGCGAAGGGCTACACGATCCTCGAGCGCAACTGGGCCGTGCGCGAGGGCGAGATCGACCTGATCGCGAGCCGCGGCAACAACCTGATCTTCGTCGAGGTGCGCAGCAAGCGCGGCGGCGCCTACGGGACGCCGGAAGAATCGATTACGGGGCGCAAGGCGGAGCACGTGCGCGCCGCCGCCGCCGCTTACGTGCAGTTGCACCCGGACGCGCCCGCGAATCAGCGCATCGACGCCGTGGTCATCGAGCTGGACGCAAAGGGCCGCGTCCTGCGCGTCGAGCAGATCGAAAACGCCATCGAAGACGAGTAGGCTACAGCTTCACCTCAGCTTCAGCATTCGGAGGACGATAGGCGCGTGGACCTGGGACTGAAGGGCAAGCGCGCCATCGTCACCGGGGGCAGCGGCGGGATCGGCGGAGCGATTGCGCTGGCCCTGGCGGCTGAGGCCGCGCAGATCTGCGCGGTCGGGCGCGACCCCGAGCGACTGGCCGCAATTGAGGCGGCAGTCTGTACGACGAGCGATGGTTTCGCCCTGGCGGCGGACCTCGCGACGGAGGAGGGCTGTCGCAGCGCTGTCGAGGCCTGCGTGGCGCGCTATGGCGGCGTCGATATCCTGATCAACTGCGCGGGAGCGGCCCAGCAGCAGCCCGTACTGACACTGCCGGGATCGATAGTTATGGACGCAATCGCGCTAAAGCTGGTGGGCTACATGCGCATGGCGCAGCTTGTTATCCCTCACATGCAGCGGCAAGGCTGGGGACGCATCGTCAACATCGCCGGGAACGCCGCGACGCAGCCGACGACCTCGAACCTGCCCTCCAGCTTCGCGAACGCGGGGGTTCTGAATCTCTCGCGGGCGCTGACGGACGTGACGGCGCGTGACGGCATCCTGGTCAACTCGATATGCCCGGCGCCCATCGACGACGAGCGCACGCGGCGCCACCTGACGGAGGCGGCAGAGCGCGAAGGAAGGCAACCGGACGTCGAGGCCGACATCAGACGCATGGGCGCGGCGATGCCGGCCGGGCGCCTGTGCACGCCGGACGAAATCGCGCCGGTAGCATGCTTCCTGGCGTCCGAGGCCTGCACCTACGTTTTCGCGACGGCGGTGTACATGGACGGCGGCGCCCGGCGGGGCACGCTGTAGGCACCTGCCCTGTGAACGAGATCGTCAGCGTCGGCTACGACGCGATTGCCGAGGTCTATACGGCACAGCGGGACCAGTTCAGCAGTATGCGTTATCTCGACGCTCTCGTTTCGCGGCTGACGGTTGGCGCGAAGGTCCTCGACCTGGGTTGCGGCGCCGGCCTGCCGGTCGACCGGTACCTGCTGCAGCGCGGGTTTCAGGTGACGGGCGTGGACCTTTCGAGCCGCCAGATAGAGCTGGCGAAGCTCGCTAATCCGGCCGTCACGTACGCGGTCCGCGATATGCTCGAGGTGGCTCCCGGGGAGTTTGCTGTCGACGCGGTGGCTTCGTTCTATGCGATCTTCCACACGCCTCGAGAGCTGCATGCCGGTTTGCTGCAGACGCTGCGATCGTTCTTGCAGCCGGGCGGCCTGCTGCTGATCACGATGGGCGCGACCGATTGGGAGGGCACCGAGCCGGACTTCCACGGCGTCGAGATGTTCTGGAGCCACTACGACGCCGTCACGAACCGGCGCCTCGTTGAGGAAGCGGGCTTTCGGGTCCTCCTGGATGAGATCGACGCCTCGAATGACGAGCGGCACCAGGTGCTCCTGGCCGAGGCCGTCTGAGGTCTGCCTTCGTTATACTCAGCTCATGCCCGTCTACGAGTTCGCCTGCAACGTTTGCGGCGCTGCGGTGTCCGTCTTCGTCCGGTCGGTTAACTCACCGGTGTCGCCGAAGTGCGACTGTGGGAGTACCGATTTGCGGCGGCTGGTGTCGAAGTTCTCGGTGGCGCGAATGCCTACGACCGGTCTCGAAGCGCTGGATGACTTCGACCTCGACAGCTTCAACGACGACCCGCAGGCGGCGGCGATGTGGGCCCGCAAGATGCAGAGCGAGATGGGAGGCGAGCTCGGCCCCGAGTTCGACGACATGGTGGAGCGCCTCGACCGGGGGGAGTCGCTGAACGACCTCGGTCTCGGCGATGCTTTGGGGCACGGCCACGACCACGGCGATGACGACGTCATCTAGAACGGCGTTCCCATGAACCTGCGCGACGTAATCCCCGAGATCGAGGCGCTGGCGGAATCTGCCGCCGAGACGCTCGCAGCGAAGAACGCGGCCCGCGAAGCTGCCCTCGGCCGCTGCCGGGACGCCATTCGCAACTCCGCAAACGCGATCCGCGCCGTCCACCGGGGCGACTTCGACCAGGCACGAATGCTCGCCGGCAAGGCGGGAACGCTGCTGGACGAGGCGAAGACTGCCCTGCGCGACCACCAGGACATCCGCTACGCCGGCTTCGTCCACGACGCGGAGAAGGAGTACGCCGAAGCCAGCGTCACCCTCGCGGTCATCAGCGGCGCGGGCACGATCCCGTCGCCTTCGACGCTCAACGTGGAGGTACCGGCTTACTTAAACGGCCTCGGTGAGGTCGTGGGGGAGCTGCGGCGCTACTTGCTGGACCAGCTGCGCGGGGTCAGCGACCTCTCGCGCTGCGAGCAGGCCCTCGACGTAATGGAGGAGATTTACGGCATCCTCGTCACCTTCGACTACCCGGACGCGATGACGGGCGGACTGCGTCGCACAACGGACAGCGTGCGCGGGATCCTCGAGCGTACGCGGGGCGACCTCGCGGTGGCGGTGCGGCAGCACGCGCTGGAGCAGCGCCTGGCCCAGTTCGAGGAGCGCCTGTAGCATCAGTAGGGTAATTCGTTAGCCGGCGGACTAATCGCTGCCAACAAGCTTTCATTTTCATTCTCAGACCTCTCCTGTAAGCGGACGTTAAGTTATAGTTTCGGAGCCCGTGCGCTGAGTGAGTTGCTGCGCCGTGGCTTCTCGGTTCGACAGTGCAGGAGGGTGTGCGTTGGCAATACTGATACCCATCGCGGGTGCAGCAGCGGTTTTATATGCGCTCTGGCTGGCTCGGGACGTGCTCAGCCGCAGCCCGGGCACGCCTGCCATGCAGGAGATCGGCGGCATGATCTTCGAGGGCGCGATGGCGTTCCTCAGCCGCCAGTACAGGACGATCGCGATCTTTGCCGTCCTGGTATCGATCCTGATTGGCGTCGTCGTGGGAGCGATTTCGGACGGCGTCAAGAACATCATCTTCGTTGACGGCGTTGTCACCTACGGCGACGTCGAAGTCAGCGCCGCGACGGAGGGGCTGCTTACGGGCATCTCGTTCCTCGTCGGCGCCTTCTGCTCCGGTCTGGCGGGCTACATCGGCATGTTCATCGCCGTGCGCTCGAACGTGAGGACGGCGGCGGCAGCACAGAACAGCCTCAAGGAGGCCGTAACGGTCTCGCTGCGTGGCGGCGCCGTTTCCGGGTTCCTCGTGGTGGCCTTGAGCCTCATCGGCGTGTCGTCGCTCTACTACATCTTCACGGGTGTGCTGGGCTACTCGTCGTCGATAGCGCCCTTCCTGATGGTCGGCTTCGGCTTCGGCGCCAGCTTCGTGGCGCTGTTTGCGCAGCTCGGCGGTGGTATCTACACGAAGGCGGCCGACGTCGGCGCCGACCTCGTCGGCAAAGTCGAGGCCGGCATCCCTGAAGACGACCCGCGCAACGCCGGCGTCGTCGCCGACCTCGTCGGTGACAACGTGGGTGACTGCGCCGGCCGTGGCGCCGACCTCTTCGAGTCCATGTCGGCCGAGAACATCGGCGCGATGATCCTCGGTGTGGCGATTTACGCGGTCACCGGCGAAATCGCGTGGATCCTCTTCCCGCTTGTCCTGCGCTCCTTCGGTATCTTCGCGACGATCATCGGTATGACGTCCGTTCCCTTCTTCACGAAGGCGGACGGCCACCAGGACCCGATGACGCCGCTGAACATGGGCTACTACGTCGTCTCCATCCTGTCGGTGGTCGGGCTCTTCATTACGACGAAGGCGCTTCTGGGTGACGTGTGGTACTGGTTCTTCTTCTGCGGCATCGTCGGCGTGCTTACGGGCATCGCCTTCGTTTACATCACGCAGTTCTACACGGCCGGCGCTTGGCGCCCGGTGCAGGAAATCGCCAACGCCTCGAAGACGGGCCCGGCGACGAACATCATCATCGGTACGGCCGTCGGCTTCGAGACGACCGCCGCCACCGCGATCACGATTGGCACCGCGCTGGTCTCTGCCTTCCTCCTCGGCTCCAACTCCGGTATCGAGAACGTCGACCCGGTTACGGCCGGCATCTTCGGTACCGCCGTGGCGACGATGGGCATGCTGATGTCCGCTGCCTACATCCTGGCGATGGACACCTTCGGGCCGATTACGGACAACGCCGGTGGTATCACCGAGTTCTCGGGAGCTCCGGAGAGCGCCCGCGAGATTACGGACGCCCTCGACGCTGTGGGCAACACGACGAAGGCCCTGACGAAGGGCTACGCTGTCGCCAGCGCCGGTCTCGCTGCCTTCCTGCTGTTCAGCGCCTTCCTCGACAAGATCAAGGAGCGCCTCGAGGTGCCTCTCAACGTGCACCTGCCGATTGACGTCGCGAGCGTCGACGTCTTCGTCGGCGGTCTCCTGGGCGCGATGCTCGTCTTCCTGTTCAGCTCCCTCGCGATCCGCGCCGTCGGCCGTGTGGCGGGTGAGATTATCGAAGAAGTGCGGCGCCAGTTCCGCGACGACCCGGGCATCATGGCCGGCACGTCGCGCCCGGACTACGCCCGCGCTGTCGACATCACGGCCCGCGCCTCGCTCCGGTCGATGGTCGCGCCCGGCCTGCTCGCGGTCGGTATGCCGATTACGGTCGGTCTTGTCTTCCGGTTTCTCGTTTCCGGACTGCACGCCGGTGATGCCGCCAACTCGGGCTGGCTCGCCGTCTCGGGCCTGCTGATCGTCGGCACCATCGTCGGTATCCTAATGGCGACTTACCTGAACAACAGCGGTGGCGCCTGGGACAACGCGAAAAAGTACATCGAAGCCGGTGAGCTAAAGGACGAGAAGGGCATGGTCCAGGGCAAGGGCACGGCGGTCCACGCGGCTGCCGTCGTCGGCGACACGGTCGGCGACCCCTTCAAGGACACCGCCGGTCCCGCACTGCACGTGCTGGTCAAGCTGCTGGCAACGATTACGCTGGTGCTGGCGCCGCTCTTCGTCGCCTGACGCGCGAAAGCCTCACGAATATCAAGGCAGGGCCCGAGGGCCCTGCCTTTTTCTTGAGAAGCGTCCTTCGTAATCAAATCTAGGGCGATTCCGCCAATTCGCTTCATGTCAGGACAACTGCTGCCGATAACTACGTGTAGAGGCTGCCACGGCAGCCCCTATTTGCCTCTCTCCAAGCGAAGGCAGGAAGCGTGACGCTGAGCGAGATCGACGGACGAAATGCACTGGCGCGACTAGAGGTCGGCGAACGGCCGGCTTCACGCCGCCTGCCGAACCATACGATTAGCGAGCTCCTCATACCCCTGAGCTCGGCGGTCGACCTGGCCGAGGGCCGCGAGGTGGGGCACGCCCAGCGCGTCGCTTTTATCGCGGGCTGGATCGCCACCGAGATGAGCCTCGACGTACCGGAGCGGCTGTCGGTGTACTACGCCGCGCTGTTCCACGACGTAGGCGTCATCCAGGCCGGTGCACGTCTCGCAACGAACATCCGCGGGGACGAGCGCCTGCTATTCTCGTCGCTGCCGCTGCTGACGCCCGAGGAGGCCTCCCTGGGCTCCGGCGATTCCACGGAAGAGGTCATCGAGCAACTGGTGGCCCACTCATTCGACGGCGCGCGTTTCGCCGCCGAGCTGGGCCTGCCGGAAGATGCGGCGGCCGGCATCGCCTCCCACCACGAGAACTGGGACGGCTCCGGCTATCCCAATGCCCTGCGGGGCCAGGAGATCCCCGTGGCCGGGCGCATCGTCGGCCTAGCGGACCAGATCGAGAGCATGATCGGGCAGGCTTCGGCCCTTCAGGCGCGGCGCAATCTGACGCAATGGCTCTGGCCCATGACGGGCGGCATCGCCGACCCGGAGGTCGTCTCGGCCCTGCGCGACCTCAGCGCCCGGGACGAGTTCTGGCTCGGCCTTTACAGCACGAACCTTCAGGCGGAGCTGACACTCACCTGCGCGCGCCTGCGCGAGACCAAGGCGCCACGCCTCCAAGCCATCGCCGAGGCGTTCGCCCAGCGCGTCGACGCACGCTTCCCGTTCACAGCCGGCATCTCGAACAAGGTGAGCAGCGTCGCCGAGTCGCTCGGGCGCGCCGCGGGGCTGCCGGAACAGCGCGTGAAGCTGCTGCGTATCGCGGCGCTGCTGCACGATATCGGCCAGCTCAGCGTTAGCGAGCGGATCATGGCGAAGCCGGGCATCCTCAGCGTGGACGAGCTGGACGTGCTCCAGCTGCACCCGCTGTACAGCAGCGACATCGCCGCCGCCATCCCCGGCCTCGAAGAGGTGGCGCTGTGGATCGGGACGCACCACGAGCGCCTCGACGGCAAAGGCTACCCGGAGCAACTCAACGGCGCCGATATTCCGCTGGAGGCGCGCATCCTCGCGATCGCCGACACTTATGTAGCGATGACCTCTGACCGGCCGCACCGGCCGCGCATGGAGCCGTCGGAGGCGCTGCGGCGCCTGCGTACCGCCTCGAGCGCGCAGCTCGATGGCGCCCTCGTAGACCTCTTTATAAGCTCCGTAGCGATCTAGGAGCGGCGGGCTCTGGCCGGAAGGTCGCGCCTCTTCAGTCGCTCGTGATAAGCCTGCCCGAGCCATGCAAAGCTGTACAGCCGCTCGTCCTTCGAGTGCCCCTCGTCAGGCTCATGGCGGTGCTCAGGATGAGCGGTGAGGGAGCGTCGACGACCAGGAAGAGACGGCGACTGAGAGGCTCGACCCGACGAGGGCCTCCTTAGGGCGAGGGCGCGGTTGGCGGCGGCGGCGGGATGGGGCCGTCCCAGGTGAGCGTTGGCGCCTCGTTCCGCTTTGCGAAAGCCTCTGCTGCGGCGTAGCCGGCCAGCAGTCCCACGACGAGTCCGATTATCAGTCGCATGCCGTTCTCCGTCCTAAGTGGCGCTGGTCGATACCTGGTAACCCGCGATCGCCCGCCGCAGGGCGTCGATGACGAGGGCGGCGCTGTGCAGCTTGCTGGTGGGGAGGCCGCCGACCGCCTCCGATATGTCCTCGTGCGTCAGGGCGAGCGCCTCGTCCACGGTCAGTCCGTTGACGAGCTCGGTGAGGATGCTGCTCGTGGCCATCGAGGCGGTGCAGCCTTCCGCCTGGAAGCGCGCCGCCGCGATTCGCCCGTCCTCGATGCGCAGCATGAGGGCGAGCGTGTCGCCGCAGACGGGGTTCATCTGGTAGCCGCGCGCGTTGGCGTCTTCGAGAGGGCCCTGGTTGCGCGGGTGCGCAGCGTGGTCTAGGACGATTTCGCTGTAAGACTCCACGAGGTAAGTGTAGGACATAGGCATAGGCATAGGCATAGGCATGCCGGAGCGGGCGGTCTGCCAAATCGAGAGCAGACGCCGCTATCGCACAGAGCGGAGGATGCGTCGTTCGAGGCCGTCGAGAAAAGCGCACAGATAAGGGTCTTGTGTTGCCTGGCGCGATTCTTCGAGGCGCGAGAGGGCCTCGGCCGGTCTCGCCGTCTTGAAGAGGCTGCTGGCGAGCCAGGCAAGGCAGCGCGCTCGATCCTCGCCGTCGATGCCTGCTTCAAGCGCCGACTCATACTGAGGGACGGCTTCGACTTCGCGGCTGTTGTTGTCGTGAAAAACGGCGAGCGCGAGATGCGCCCGCGCTCGCTCAGCGTCAGTCGCAGCCTGTGCGAGCGCCCGCTCCAGCGCTACCCGACTGCGCCTGGTCTCAGCCACCCTCGATGCCCTTCGACTGGATGAGGACGCGAATGCGGCCCAGACCGGCCTCGTCCGTGAGCTCCGCTGCGGCGCGACGACGTGCGTACAGAGCCTCGCGCGGCTCTCCCGGCGTCGAGGCGGTCACGGCCTCACGCAGGCCCATCGTGAGCAGGAAGTCGGACTGCGCGGCCTCGTAGACGGTGTGGAGGCCTGCAGCGGAGCCGGCCTGCTTCACGGAGGTGAAGTCGATGCTGGCGGTGATGTCCTGGCGGCCGATGCGGCGGTAGGGGTCGTCGCCGTCCGTGTGGCGGTAGAAGGTCAGCATGGTGCCGCGCTTGCGCGAGGGCTCGTAGAGGTCGGGGACGTCGTAGCCGTAGTCGAGGGTCATGACATAACCGCGGCGCAGACTCGACGCGGCGCGCCGTAGCCAATGGGGCGCTTCGAGGTTGACCTCGGCGTCGCAGCCCGCACCGGGGAGCAGGGCCAGCGCGTCGAAGTAGGCGCGCACCTCGGGCGAGGCGGGCGCCGGCGCGTCGATGAAGCGCCCGTCCGCCAGCGCCACGTTGACCTCGAAGAGGGTGCCGTCCTGAACACGGACGCGCCGAAAGGGGAGCGCGTCGAGAAGCTCGTTGCTGAGGATCACGCCTTCGAATGTGCCGGGATCGGGCAGCGCGCCCACGAACGCGCCGTGGCCGGTCAGCCCTGCCTGTTCGAGGCGCTCCCTCGCGCCGCGCAGTGAGACGTCCTGAAGCGTGTAGTGCGTCGCTTCGAACAGCGATTGCGCTTCGTCCCGCAGCGCGGTCAGTATGTCGACCGCGAGACGGCCGTCGCCGGCGCCCGCCTCGAAGATGTCGAAGCGCAAGGGGCGATCCATTGCCTCCCAGAGGGCCGCGAGTTGGCGCGCGACCATCGCGCCGAATATGGGGTGCACCTGCGGGCTTGTCTGGTAGTCGAGGGCTGGATCGCAGGCTACGTAGTAGCCGTGATCGGGGTCGTAGAGGGCGAGGCGCATGAACGCGTCGAAGCCTATGGGTCCGGCGTCGCGGATGCGGGCGGCGATTTTCTCGAAGAGGGCGGGGTTGTGTTCGGAGGAGCTCATCGTCCCGAGTTTAGGAGGGTAGGAGGCGGGGGTCTAACAGTGAGGACGAGGGCTTGAGCTGCCTGTGGGATGGGCGGGAGGTTGGGCTGGGGACTTGGGTCGAGCGATGACGGGAAGGGGCGCCTGGCGGCCTCGCCCTCGCCCTAACCCCCTCCCTCAATCAGCGGCAGAGACGGATCGGAGATATCGAGATTGCCTCCGGTTAGCACCCGACGACATTCACGAGTATGCGGCGCATGCGCGGGTGATCGAGCTCGATGAGGAAGACGCGCTGGTAGAGCCCGAGGGCGCAGCGGCCGTCGATTACCGGGACCGTCTCGCTGGAGGCGAGGAACAGGTGCTGGCAGTGGGCGTGACCGTTGGCGCACTCGTCGTCGTTCATGTTGACGGTGCGGCGGCCGAAGTCGTTGTGCTCGTAGTAGGCGTTGGAGGGCGCGAGCTGGCGCAGGGTGCGGGCCATGTCGCGCAGGAGCAGCGGCTCCGCCTCGTTGATGCGGATGGCGGCGGTGGTGTGGCTGGAGAAGATCGTCACCTGACCGAAGGTCACGCCGGACTCGGCGACGACGGCCTGTACCTCGTCCGTGATGTCGAGGAAGCCGGGCGCCGCTTTGGTCTCAATCTCCAGGGCGTCGCAGGTCGCGATTGCCGTGGCCTCGCGGCGAAACACCGTCTCTCGATGTACCTGATCACGGCTCGTTTGGTCCAGCATTCCGACCTACCTTCCCGATGGTTCAACCACAGCAAGTTTAGCAGCTATGTGATTACGAAAAAGACGACCTATCTACCGACTGTCTGTCCTCGAACACCTATCAGAAACATCTCTATGCCGATCTCGGAAGCTTGAGAACATAGCTGGCCGAGTCTGCCGTGTAGCCGGCCGCTTCCCAGAAGCCCGTTGCCCAGGGACGTTGCATCACAACGGTCGCGCGGGCCCGGGTACAACCGAGGCCTCCCAGCCATGACTCGGCCGCAGCGAGTAAGAGGCGGGCTACACCCTGACGGCGGTGCTCTGGAAGCACGGCAAGCCGGTAGAAATGCCCGCGCCAGCCATCGAAGGTAACGATAAGCGTGCCGATGATGGCGCTGTCCACGGTCGCCACGAGCAGTCGCGCCGTCTGGCTGTTCAGGATTACGCGCCGCACATCGTCGATTTCGCCGTGCGCATCCGCTTCGGCAAAGGCTGTACGCCAGAGCTGGATTATCGAAAGCGCTTCTTCCGGTAGGGCATCCCGAATACGCACACCATCCGTCATGCAGCGGTATCCCTCACCATGAGCGGCGGCTCAACTAATGGTCGTCTGCGGGGTCGATATCCTGAGCCTCATAGGCGGTGGCTTCCGGGAGCTTTGCGGCGTGGCGGGTGAGGCGGCGCAGCATGTCCTTCACCGGCTGCAGAGAGGACCCCGGCCTCGCGTGGTGCAGGTACGCGGTCAGGTCGTCGATGGCGGCGTCTTTGTGGCCCGCGCGCGCGTAGAGGAGGCCGCGGTCGCGGATCAGCTCCACGTCCCAGGGCGTCAGGGCGGTGAGCAGCTCCAGCGTGCGCACGGCCTTGTCGAGGCTGTTCTCCTGGAGGTAGACGAAGCGCAGGTCCTGCAGCAGGCGCGCGATGACCTGTCGCAGCGTGCCCGGCGCTACGAGCGAGTCGCTGAAGGGGCGCGATTCGCCGTGCAGGTCCGCGAGCAGTTGGCGGCAGCCATCGAGGTCCAGGAGACGGCCGTTGTTGTACGGGTCGACGAAGAGCAGGGCGTGCCCCGGGGAGCGCAGTCGCAGCAGGAAATGGCCCGGGAAGGCGACGGGTCGCAGCTCGATGCCGAGGCGGCGTGCGACCTCGATGTAGAGCACGCAGAGGGCCGCTGCGCTGCCGCGGCGCCGGTCGAGGACGTCGTTCAGGTAGCTGTTACGCGCATCGTAGTAGTTCTCGTCGTCGCCCCGGAAACCGAGGCGTTGTGAGAGGTAGACAGTGATCTTCTCGCAAGCTGCGTCCGCGTCGTCACGGAGGTCGACGTTCTCATCGACTTCGACCGCGAGATGGTCCAGGCGGCCGATGTGCTCCTGAGGGTCGAGGCCGGGGTATTCGGCTTGGGCGATGAGCAGGGCCGCGAGCGCGAGGTCGAGCTCGTCGCTGCGGTGACCGACGACAGCCGCGAACCGGCGCTGGGTCTCGGTTATGCCCTCGTTCACTCGCCTGCAATCGTACACCGAGGGCCGGCTGGTGTCTGCTGCGCCGTTGTTCGTGCACGCCCGCGTCTCTATAATCGTTTCGATGCCAAAGAGACCACGACAAGCCCACATACCCACGCAGCTCAAGCGGCGCCGCGTTACTCCCCGCCGTCCCACGATGCCGGGCAGCGTCCCGGGGGACCTCGCCCCGGAGGGCCTGCTCGCCGCGGAGGGAGCCTACGCAGGCGCGACAGCCTCGGCCGCGACGGCTACGGCCCCGGCCGCGCCGGTACGCACCGGCCGGCGCCTGGAGCAGCTGCGCAGCCAGGAAGCGCCGATGGGTGTACGCATCGCTCCCGGGCAGCTGCCCACCTTCGAGCGCACCTATCTCGTGCGGGAGCTACGCCAGATCGGCGCGATCAGCGGCAGCCTCCTCGCCGTGATCATCGTGCTCTCGTTCGTCCTGCGTTAGCGGACCCGGGCAAACGGGCAAAGGCGCAGACGAGCAAAGACGGAATCGGCCCGAAAGCCAAGTTGCGTCCCGAGCTGACGTTCTTTCCCCGATGAGCTGCCATGTCCATGCTTCCTGCGTGGGCGAGGCAATGACCAAGCCCCCAGACCAGCGAGTGGATGGGGGCTTGTATGCAGCCGAAGGTCCACCGGCATGGCGGGAGAGAGCCTGTCGTCTCCTCGCCGCCACCCGGTAGTCGCTTAGCTAACGGTCGTGGCCATCGCCGCCGCGACCGCGGTCGCGATCGCCGCCGTCCTTGCCGTCTGTCCCCCAGCCAGTGATCTCGAGGATCACGCCTTTTCCGGTGACATTATGCTGGACGCTCACGAAGAAACGCTTGCCCGTCGCGTCGAAAACGCCACCGGTCCATTCCGCGGTGAGGTCGTTAAGGGTAGCGATGCGGATGCAGGAGTCGCTAAGGAGATCAGCGTCCTGGCCGTCGTCCAGGCACTGCCACATGTCGTTGTTGCCTGTGAGCTGCTCGCCGTCTTCCATGATGACCCAGCTCCCGTGCCGGGGCTTGTAGGCGATGTTGTCCATCATGGCAAACTGGGGGTTGCCCATGACGAGGAACTGGAGCTCCGGCACCGAGGCTGCGGTGGCGGCCTGAACCAGGGTGCCGTCCGTCAGGCATACGGTTTCGCCGTACGTGTGGCCGTTGGTCGTCGGGGAGTTGCCCTCATTCCCGGTGTTGTTACCACACCAGCGCACATTGCCCTTGGCCAGAGCCGCCTGGTCAATCGCGATGTCCTCAGGACGGTAGTATGCGGTCATCTTCAGAGCTGCCGCAGCAGCGCCGAGGTTCGGGAAGGAGCCGTGGGTCGTAACGTTGACCCACTTGCCGAGGCCGGTCGATGTGCCCATGCCATAGTCGGTGGTGGGACGGACGCCCACCTGGAGCACGTACGCCGTTCCAGCGACGAGCGGTGACTGGGAGAGGCTGGTAATCGGGGCGGTTCCGGTCCGAAGCGTGGTGGGGATGAACTTGAAGAACGAGCCGCCGCCATTGCCGTCGTCGGGGCGCTTCTCGTCGCCGTAGTAAACAACACCGTTCGGGTACACTGCGACCCCCTCGAACGACAGGTTGCCGAGAGCGGTGCGCTGAACGATATTCGTGGGGTTCGTGCCGGTAGAAGTGACCGGGTTGCCAGAGCCGTCGAGCTCGACGTCAGAGGTGTTCAGAGGATCGATGAGCTCGTAGAACTGACCCGCGGCGCCTGCTTCTTCGGCAAAGACGATTGTGTTCCAGGGTGTACGGTGAACCGGGTCGCAAGAGCTCAGACCGGACTTGACGATGGTCTGGCTGACACCGTCGGCGATCCGCACGCGGATCAGGCCAACTTCATCCGTCCCCTGCTCATTGCAGGCGATGAGCCATTTGGGGTTGGTGTCGTCCGGCCACAGGGCCATCATGTCGATGTTGGCCGCCTGAGGGACGACGGCAACGACCCGCGCCTTCAGGTCCTCGGCGAGAGTAGCCAGCTTGGTCGGATCGGCATTGGCTGTCGCAGCGCTGATCGAAGCTTTCGAAGAGGCAGCAAGCGGCTTTTCGATGCCGAAATTGTCATCCGCGTGGGATGATCCCTGACCTTCAATGTACTTTCCAAAGTCGTCGGCGGCACTAGCAAGGCTGGCGATGCCGAACACCGCGACAGCAATGAGCACGCCATGACCCAGGCGCCGTAACAGGGGTAGCATTTTCGATGGTCCTCCTCGTGAATCGGGCAGGGATTCTGGGGCTATCCACCGAAGGCCTTCGGCTACACAAGAGAGTCTGCGCTCGGCTCGGTTAAGGGCCGATGAACATCGGTTTAATCTCTGGTTAGCGTCGTTGACGGGGACCGGGAGCAGCCTTCCCGGGACGTCCTAAAACTTGAGTCGAGAGCTGGCGAAGACCGCGGCGAAACCGGCGGCGATGTAGCTCCAAGGGTCGCCCTGCGGCAGCAAGATGCCGTAGGCGATGAGGTTGTGCGCGAACAGTGCGACGACGACCCCGAGGACGGCGCAGGCCTGCAAGGAGACGCCGCGTTTGCGGTTGGTCGCGAGGCTGATCGCCTCGCTGACGGCCCAGCCGAGGCCCATCGCGATGAAGATGATCAGGAAGCCCGCGAAGCCGCCGCCGGTGCCGCTGATATAGCCCCAGGCGCCGCCGGCGATGACGCCGCCGAGGACGGCAGCGCCGATGCCGCGCGCGAGAAACACCGGCTTGACGTCGACGGTGGGGATGCGGCGGACGTTGGCGCAGGTGGGGCAGCGCGCGCCGACCGGCGTCTGGACGAGGCAGCGCGGGCAGATCGGCGTGCCGCAGCGGCCGCAGAGCAGGCCGGTCTCGACGTCAGGGTGTCGGGCGCAGTGGATGACGGCTTCTGTCACGCTGCGCCGTCCTCGTTGGGGTCAAACATGCGCTTGCCCCAGAGGTTGTAGACGACGCCGCCTGTCAGCTTAGTCAGGATTCGCTGGCTCTCGAGGAGGGTGTTGGCCTCGGAGAGGACGGTGTCTGGGTCCGAGATGTGGATGTGGAACCACGTGTCGTAGCCACTTATACGCTTCGCGAAGCCGGTGCCCTGGGCGATGGCGTCGAGGGACTCACGGAACTCGGGACCGCCGCGGAGCTCGATGACGAGGCGGGGGCCATCGGAATCCTGTTGGACGGCAAAGAACTTGTCGTGACGCTCGATGGTCCAGCTGGCGCCGAAGGCCTCGACGGCGTGGTCCAGGCCGATATCCGGTGCGTGGAAGATGACCATCGACCCCGTGTGGCGGGGCGCTTCGCTCTGCGTCATACGACTATGGTAGCGCGTGACCTCTCAGCTTAGCCCGGTGGTCGGAACCCAGGTCAGATGCTTCTCGAGGAAGGCCTTGGCTGCGGTCGAGGGCAGGGGGATGTCGCCGGGCTCGCGCTCACCGGGCTGCTTGAGGGCGTGGTAGTCGCTGCCGCCGAGGGGCAGGATGTTGTGCCGCTTCGCGATTGCGCCCATGCGCGCCATCAGCTCGTCGTCCGAGTCCTTGTAATAGACCTCCATGCCCACGAGGCCGGCCTCGATGAGGGCGGGGAGCAGGGCGTCCGGGTCCTTGATGTAGCGCGGGTGCGCCAGGACGGGCGGCGCGCCGTACTTGGCCAGAGTCTTCACGGCCTCGACAGGTGACATTTTCTCGCGCTCGACATAAGCAGGGCCGTTGCGGCCGATGTAGAGGTCGAACGCCTCGTTAATCGTGGTGACGTGCCCGGCTTCGAGGAGGGCGCGTGCGACGTGGGGCCGCCCGACGCTGGCATCGCCGGCGATCTCCTGCACCCGCTCCCAGCTGATGGGCTTGCCGATGGCCTCGAGCATTTCGACCATCATGCGGCCGCGCTCGAACCGCCCGGCGCGGAAGACGGCGAGCTCGGCCTGCAGGTCCTCGTTCTGGATCTTGTCGAAGTCGAAGTAACCCAGGACGTGCACCTCTTCGCCCTCGATGTCGGTACTCAGCTCAACGGCCGGCACGAGGATGAAGTCGCGGTGCTTCTCTGCCGCCGCGCGCGCCTCGGCGATGCCCTCTGTCGAGTCGTGGTCGGAGAGGGAGAAGACGCGCACGCCGTTCGCCGCGGCGAGGTCGACGAGCTGACCCGGCGTCAGGCGTCCGTCGGAGGCGGTGCTGTGGTTGTGGAAGTCGGCTTTAGCTGACAAGAGTGTGCTCCCGGTCTAGGCGCTGGATCGATTTGGCTTTGTGGGTCTCATCGTCAATCTCGACGAGGACGCTGTTCATGATCAGGACGCGCGCCGACTCATCGATGGTGAGCCGGGTTGGCATGGCGGTGAGGAAGAGGCGGTGCGAGCCGGCGACCTCGAAGCCAAGGACGCTGTCGCGGGCGCCGCTCATGCCGGCGTCGGTGACGTAGGCGGTGCCTTTCGTCAGGATGCGCGTGTCGGCGGTGGGTGCCGAAGACCGCCGAGACGCGGCCATCGAGGTACCAGCCCATGGCGACCTTCTCGCTCGTAGCCTCGGCGTGAAAATCGACGAGGACGGGGCCGTTGCTGTGACCTGCGAGGAGGGCATCTGCGGTGCGAAAGGGGTCATCGATGTTGGCCATGAAGGTGCGGCCCTGCAGGTTTAGCACGGTAAGGCCCTTCACCGAGACCATGCCGCGGCCGGGCGAGCCGGGCGGATAGTTCGCGGGGCGCAGGATGGGCGCGTCGGAGTCCAGCTCCTCGATGATCTCCTTCTGGTCCCAGATGTGGTTGCCGGAGGAGATGATGTCGACACCGGCGCTGAACATCTCGCGCGCGGTGCGCAGGGTGAGGCCGCGGCCGCCGGCCGCGTTCTCGCCGTTGGCCACGATCACGTCGATAGCGTACTCGTGGCGCAACTTTGGCAGCAGCGCCGTGAGCGCGCGGCGGCCCGGCTGACCGACGACGTCGCCGATAAACAATACTTTGATTGCGCGCCTCCTGGGCCGCTAAGAGACCGTGTCGTCCCTAGCTTACCGTGCGAAGTCGGTTGCGCGCGTCTCCCGGACGACAGTTACCTTGATCTGTCCGGGATACTCCATGGACTCCTCGATTTTCTTGCTCACGTCGCGGGCCAAACGCATCGCGCCGAGGTCATCGATTGCCTCCGGCTTAACGAGGATACGCACCTCCCGGCCGGCTTGGATCGCGAAGGCGCGCTCGACACCGCCGAAGCTGGTCGCGATGGTCTCCAGCGCTTCGAGGCGCTTGATGTAGGACTCGAGGGCCTCCATGCGGGCGCCGGGGCGGCCGCCGGAAATCGAGTCGGCCACCTGGACGAGGACGGCCTCCAGGGTCGAAGGCTGCACCTCCTCGTGGTGGGACTCGATGCAGTGGACGATCGGCTCCGGGATGCCGTAGCGTCGGGCCAGGTCGGCGCCGAGGAGGGCGTGCGTGCCCTCCATCTCGCGGTCGAAGGCCTTGCCGATGTCGTGCAGGAGGGAGCCGCGGCGCATCACGTTGACGTCGACGCCGACCTCTTTAGCGAGCATCGCGCCGAGCTGGGAGGTCTCGACAGCATGCATGAGCTGGTTCTGGCCGTAGCTCGTGCGGTACTTCAGCCGCCCCAGGTTGCGCACGATCTCAGGGTGGAGGCCGGCGCAGTTCGCCTTGAGCATCGCCTCTTCGCCGGCGACCCTGATCTCGTTCTCGACGTCCTGGCGCGACTTCTCGACGACCTCTTCGATGCGGGTGGGGTGAATGCGGCCGTCCGAGATCAGGCGCGTCAGGGACAGGCGCGCCACCTCGCGGCGCACGCCGTCGAACGACGAGAGCATGACAGCGTCCGGCGTGTCGTCGATGATCAGGTCGACGCCGGTGGCGTGCTCCAGGGCGCGGATGTTGCGGCCCTCGCGGCCGATGATGCGGCCCTTCATCTCCTCGCTCGGGATCGGTACGACGCTCACGGTCGATTCAGACACCGCCTCGGAGGCGAGACGCTGAATCGAGGCCGTGAGGACCTCGCGTGCACGGGGGCCGGCATTCTCGCGCGCCTCCGCCTCGATCTGACGGACGAGGCGGTTGGCGTCCTCGCGAATCTCTGCTTCGACTTCGGACATGAGGACGACGCGCGCTTCTCCCTGGGTCAGGTGAGACACGCGCTCCAGCTCCGCCAGGCGCTGGCCGGTGATCTCTTCGAGGGCTTTGCGGGCTTCTTCGATGCGCTGTTCGCGGTCTGCGATGCTACGATCGCGCCGATCGATCGCGTCCTGTTTGCGATCGAGGTTCTCTTCGCGCTGCGATACGCGCTGCTCAAGGCGAATAACGTCCTGGCGCAGCTCCTTCGCTTCGGTTTCGGCCTGGGTACGGATCTTTATCGCCTCCTCTTTAGCTTCGAGGAGGAGTTCCTTTTCCCGAGTCTGGGCTTCCTGGAGGATGCGGTCCGCGTCTGCCGACGCCGCCGCAAGCCTGTCCTGCTCCTTCCGACTCCGTACCGCCTGACCGATAAGAGCCCCGACTACCAACGCCAGAACGCCGATGACGACGCTCACGACAATGGTCGTGGGCATTGCTACCTTCCTTTCATATCCAAGGCCACCGTAATCAGGTCATTTGATCCTGAGATGGTTTGTAAAAATTATGTACTGATCATAGGAGTGGGCAATTTTCGTGTCAACGCGAGGTTAACAGCAGGTTTCAGGCTTTGGAAACGACATCGAGTCCTGTGGGGCAGCGCTCCAACAGGGGGCAGCCGCCGCAGGCCGGGCTGCGCGCGTAGCAGGTGTGGCGTCCGTGGCGAATGAGGAGCACGTGGAAAATGAAGTGCTCGTCTGCCGGCACGGTCGCCTCGAGGAGAGTCTGAGCCTTGTCGGGCGTCAGCTTCGGCGGTACGAGACCGAGGCGGCCGGCGACGCGGAAGACATGCGTATCGACGGGTAGACCGGGCTTACCTAAGCCAAAAAGCAGCACGCAGGCTGCCGTCTTTGGACCGACGGCGGGGAGCGTGCGAAGCCATTCGCGCGCCTCTTCGACGGGCACGTCCTCGAGGAATCGCAGGTCGAAGCTGCCACGCCGCGCCTTAATCTCGGTGAGCATCGCCTGCAGGCGGGGCGCCTTCGTCGGCGCGAGGCCTCCCGGCCGGATGGCGTCCTCGACCTCCGCGAGCGGCGCCGTCATCACCGACTCCCAGTCGGGGAAGCGCTGAAGCAAGCGCGAGAACGCCTTGCCGGAGTTGTAGTCGGCGGTGTTCTGGGAGAGCAGCGTCAGGACAAGCTCGCCTGTAGCGTCGCCGTGCGGGCGCCACTCCGGCGCGCCGTAGAGGCTCGTAAGGCGGTCGATCACCTCGTCGGGAGTCCAGGTGTCGATAACGGTGGGTGCGTCGGTGTCGGTCACAGTCGCAGCCTAGCGACGCATCGGTCCAGGCGCCAGTCACTCGGGTTCGTTCGCGAGTTCCTTCTCCACCCAGCCGCTGGGATGCACGTCGTAGTCGAAGCCGTAGACACGCTTCAGGTCGGTAATTGCCGCGAGCGCCCTCTTGCTGTGCGGGCTTGCGGCGTATTCTCCCTCTTGCCCAGGTACCGGCTCGAAGGAGTGCAGGACGATGTTTTCCAGCAGCTGACCGAGCGTCACGCCGTTGAACTCGGCGAGGCCCTTGAGAACCTTCACCATCTTCTTCTCCATGCGGACACCGAGCTGGACGCGCTCGATCGGCTGTTCGGTAGTCGTGTTCATATGAGCCTCCTTTACTGCGGGGTGAATGTACCAATGTACCAAGGGACAATCAAGCATTGGTTGAGGCCCAAGAGATCATTATTGAACAATCAACCGCCAGCCTTGCGACCGCGGGGCTCGTATCCCCATCATGGAGCCGCTATGACTGAACCAGCGCCTGTCCTGCAATCGGCCGTTCCCATCCTGCAGACCGGGAACCTTGCTGCGTCCGTCGCGTTCTTCGAGCGCATTGGGCTTGTGTCGCGCTATAACGACGGCCGTTACGCCATCGTCGCGCGAGACGCGATCGAGCTGCACTTCGGGCTGATGGAGGGCCTCGACAGGCTGGAGAACAACTGGGAGTGCCGGATCAACGTGACGGGGATCAGGGCGTTCTACGAGCAGTGCATTGCGGCGGGCGCCGTCCATCCTAACGGGGTGCTGGAGCTGAAGCCGTGGGGCTTCTGGGAGTTTGCGCTGCTGGACCCCGGGGGCATTTGCGTTCACGTTGCGGAGCGGGCGGCCTCGTAGAACCGAAGGCGCAAGGACCGTGGCGCTGTACAGCCGCTCGTCCTTCGAGTGCCTCAGGGTGAGCGGCGGAGTGTCTCCTCTAGCACGCCGGGCCTTTGGCCGGTTTGCGTTGAGGATGCCGGCATTGACGCCGGCGGCAGCCATCGCCGCCGCGCTAATTGCTACATTGCGCGGAGGAGGCGGATGCGCTCTTCGATGGGCGGGTGCGTCTGGAAGAGGCCGTTCAGGGCGCTCTCGTGCGCCTGCAGCGGGTTGACGATGTAGAGGTGCTCCGTTGCCTTCGTCGCCGCGTCGAGGGGGTCGGTGTCGGTGCTGAGCTTTTCGAGGGCGCTGGCGAGGCCCTCCGGGTAGCGCGTGAGGAGCGCCCCGGACGCGTCGGCGAGGTACTCGCGCTGGCGGGAGATGGCGAGCGAGATGATGCGCGCGGCGATCGGCGCCATGATCGCGCCTACGAGCGCGACGACGAGCAGAATCGCCTGCCCGTTGCTGTTCTTGTCCTTATAGGAGCGGCGGGTACCGGCGCCGTACCACGTGAGCCGTAGTGCGAGGTCGCTGAGGAGCGCCAGCGCGCCGACCAGGACGACGACCGTCGTCATCAGGAGGGTGTCCCGGTTGCCGATGTGCGACAGCTCGTGCGCGATGACGCCTTCGAGCTCGCGGCGGTCCAGCTTGTCGAGGAGCCCGCGGGTGATCGCTACGGCCGCGTGGTCGGGGTCGCGCCCGGTCGCGAAGGCGTTCATGGAGCCGTCCTCGATGATGTAGATCTTGGGCAGCGGCAGGCCGGCGCCGATACAGAGGTTTTCGACCGTCCGGAAGAGCTCGCGGTTGTCCTCGAGGCTGATCGGGCCTTTCGCGCCGCTGATCGCGAGCGCGACGCTGGAGGAACCGAAGTAGCTGAAGGCGGCGAAGAGCAGCACGAAGACGATGATCACGGGCGAGAAGCCCAGCGGCAGGCCGGCGATGTAGCTTATCGCGAGACAGGCGCCGGCAACGGTGATGAAGAAGCTGACGAGCAGCAGCCAGGTCTTGCGCCGGTTGGAGGCGATGCGGTCGTAGATCAGCACGGGCTGCTGGTCGTGCATCGGGCCTGACTCCATCAGGCGGGCTCTCGCAGCCTGAGCAGGCATAGGGGATCTTCACGGTGGCTGCAGTGCACCAGCTTATCGCTGTACCGCGCGACCTCACTCGCCATCGTGGCGAGCGTGTTCGGTGTGCCGTAGGGGTTCAGTCCGAAGGCGTTACGGTTCGTGTAGAAGCCGGCCGACCAGCGCCAGAAGCTGACGAGCTTTCGCCAGCTGGGAAAACGGTTCGTCCCAGCAATGTTCAAGCGGACCTGGCGGGACAAAATTCGATACGACGCAATCCGCCAGGGGACGTTCATCCAGATAATGATGTCGGCGGCCGACAGGAGGGCGCCGGTCCAGCCGAGGAAGGCTCCTTCGCTGACCCAGGCTGCCGCAGCTGCCATCGAGGCTGCTTTCTCGGCCATGAACGTCACCTTGTCGGCGAGGTCTGGCGGCAGAGCGCCGCCGGCCTCCGCGTCGAGCCACTCGTAGTCCAGGTGGTAGACGGGCACACCGAGAAGCGCGGCGAGACGGTCGGCGGCTACTGTCTTGCCGCGGCCGGGCCCGCCGGTGACGTGAATGCGCGCCGGTAGGGCGCCATCAAGCGTGTTCACCGGCTACGGGCTGGCCGGAGGCGAAGGTGGCGCGGGCGGCCCCGGAGGCGTTGCGGCCGGAGCGGGCGGCGGCGTTGGCGTTGGGGCGAAGCTCACCTGGACGTCGGCGCGCTCTGTCTCGTCCGCCTCGAAGAACTCTTCGCCCTTGAAACCGAAGGCACCGGCGATGAAGACCGTGGGGACGGTGGCGATGCTGGTGTTGTAGGAGAGGACGTTGCGGTTGTAGAACTGGCGCGCGTAGGCGATCTTCTCCTCCGTGTCCGTCAGCTCGCGCTGCAGCTCCAGGAAGTTCTGGTTCGCCTTCAGGTCCGGGTACGCCTCCGCCACCGCGAAAAGAGAGCGCAGCGCCTGGGTGAGCATGTTGTTCGCCTGCGCCGCCTGCGGGGCGGTGCCGGCGTTATCGAGCTGGGCCCGGGCGCGCGTCACGTTCTCCAGGGTTTCGCGCTCGTGCGAGGCGTAACCGCGCACCGTCTCGACGAGGTTGGGGATCAGGCTCGACCGGCGCTTGAGCTGGATATCGATGCCGGACCAGGCCTCACGAACTCGCAGCCGGCCCTGCACGAGGCCGTTGTACATCCCGACGAGGATGATGCCGCCGACAATAATGATCCCGGCGATGATCAGGACGACAATCAGCCCACTCATTCGCACATCCTCCTTTAATCGATTACACGGTTCATCTTACATCGACTGAGCGGTCGTCCCGCGAAGCGATGGCGCGTGCGACTTGACGGCTGCGTTTTGGACTCCTAGGGTCACGGCAATTTCAGGCCGTCCGGCTGGCATGCCGGACCATCCAGGGTGGAGGATTCGATGTTTGTGGTAGTTGGCCGGTTCAAGTTTCGAGCCATGAGCCCGGAGGAGAAGCAAGCGCTGGCGCAGCGAATGGCAGCGGACATGCCGTCGATAGCGCGCGGTTGCGCCGGGTTTCGCGGGCTCAACCTGGTCAGCCTCGGCGCTGACGAACTGATGACGGTCTGGACCTGGGACGCTGAAAGCGACTGGGACGCCGCGCAGCCTGCCTTCGGGCCGTCCCTGCAGGAATATGTCGTGCCGAACCTGGCGGGGCCGCCGGACCGCGCTGCGGGCGAGGTGGTCCTCTCGGTTACGCCGTAGGCTGGGCGCCGTTCAGGCGCTCGAAGGCGATGAGGGCGGCGCCGAGGGCCGGGGCTTCGTCGCCCAGCTCAGCCTCTACGAGGCGGACGTCGGCGGCGGCCTGCTTGAAGGCCTCGTTGTCCATGACGGCCTTCGCAACGCCGACGTAGCGCGCACCGAGACGCCGTAGCCCACCGCCGATCACGATGGCCTCCGGGTTGAAGATGTCGACTATGTTGGTGAGGCCGGCGCCGAGCTGCTGGCCGGCGTAGCGGATCGCGGCCTCGGCGCTCGCGTCGCCCGCGTCCGCCGCCTGCTCAAGCAAGCGCGCGTCGATGTCCTCAGCTTTCGCCGCGAGGGCCGCGAGGATGCCGTCGGTCTCGTGCTCCACGATCTCGCGGGCGCGCTCACCGAGCGCGCGGCCGGAGGCGAGCGCTTCGAGGCAGCCGTGTCGGCCGCAGCCGCAGAGCGGGCCGTCCGGAACGAGGCGCATGTGGCCCAGCTCGCCGGCCGCGCCGGAAGTGCCGTGGTAGAGCTTTCCGTCCAGCACCAACCCGCCGCCGATGCCGGTGCCGAGGGTGACGAGGACCATGTTGCGTGTGCCGCGCCCGGCGCCAAGACGGTGCTCGGCGAGGGCGGCGGCGTTGGCGTCGTTCTCGATCCAGGCCGGAACGCCGAGCTTCGCGCCGATCAGCGCCGCGAGGGGGACGTCGTGCCAGCCGGGCAGGTTCGGCGGCGTCGTGACGATACCGCGCTCCGGATCCGAAGGCCCCGGGGTGGAGATGCCGGCTGCGCGCAGGGGCCGGCCGCCCGCCGCGGCGAGCGCGGACGCCACCATGCTGGCGATGACCGCATCGGGGCCGCGCTCTGCGTCCGTCTCGCGCAGGTCCTGGCCCACGACCTTGAAGGACGCGTCGAGGCAGAGGCTAAGGATCTTCGTCCCGCCAAGGTCGATGCCGGCGATGTACGGCGCGTCGTCCATCATGTATCGATTCTACGCCAAGCGCCTCGCACCGCCCTTACGACTCGGGCCGGGGGCATCGCAGTTTGGCGCTCGGCCGGCGCTTCTAAAGGGGAGGTGGCGGTCTCGTGTAGCGAATAATTCGGACCGAGGCGATGCGGGGACTGGGATGCGCGAGGAGTCAGCTGATAAGTACGGCATAGCGGGGTCACCGGGGGACGCTTCGACAGGCTCAGCATGCCGCAATCGCGAACCGGGCACGGCGGTGTCGCCGCTACGGCCCCGATCTGGCG